>Ga0187778_10001851_pt1 | contig 14588 bp, 15 predicted proteins | sample 1015_Q2_SP5_20_M_FD_132418 | JGI IMG/M metagenome (GOLD analysis project Ga0187778, IMG submission 132418) | Tropical peat soil microbial communities from peatlands in Department of Meta, Colombia - 1015_Q2_SP5_20_MG | ecosystem: Environmental > Terrestrial > Soil > Wetlands > Peat | place... | reverse complement strand
GTCGCGGAACCGCTCCCAACTCTCCTTGGAGTCGTGGATCGCAATTACTATCCAGCCACGCGCTGACGCGCCAGCCGCATGGAAGATTTGGCCTTCCGGCAATTTGTCCCTGCTGGGATGCACCGCCGCCAACGATGCTTCGTATTGCTCTTTCGTACCGTCCGGAAAATAATGCACAATCCCATATGCCATTTTCGTTCACCTCTCGGATTGACGGGACCACCTATTACGGTCCTCTGAGCATCAATAGTTCAGGATTATCTTTTTATCGCATAGTTCAACCAGAGTTGTTCTAGCTTATTCTTTGCTATAGCGATACCAGCGTCAACACAACTCTAAGCCTCGTAAGTCCCTTATCCTTTGACATGATATTTTCACCATTCCTCTCGATATGATCGATAGAAATAAAAAAGGCCGGACATACCTCAGGTTTATCCTTCGGCAGCTCGGCCATCTTGGTCTTTTAAGATCCGCTGCTTTCCGTCTCCGCCTCACAACGGGTTTGGCTTTGTCGGGATCAGTTTGTCGTCTGAGAATAATTCGCGGAATCTACTTAATGTAAGGATATCAGACAATCTATGCAGAATGCAACGTAAAGTTCTAATTTGAGGGCGGTATTTCTTAGTTATGGCCAAATAATGGCCCCGCTATCAAATTCGACATTAAACATGCATATCGAGGTATTTATCAAAATGCAACAACTTCCAGAAGCAAGACGCGATAACAGTGTTCAACAGAAAATTATTAATTTCAATCCATATTGAAGCGTGTGATTGATGAGCGTAAGGAAATACTCCAAAAAGAGCTCTAGAACTTCTTTTGTGAAAGGCTTATTTAATAGGGCAGTGTGGGCATTACAAAATAGTTCACGCCACGGCGTTTTAACACTTGCTGGGGTCTATTGCAGGAGAGATCCAGTCCGAGGCCGCAAGAACTGCTCGGCATCAGCAGGCCGAAACATTGCTGGCTACGTTCTCTCATCCAATTTGTATCAGTCTGACGACATAAATATCCCCTCCCTGAGGATATATTACGTTTCGCTCACATTCTTTAAGCTCTTAAACAGAAGCAAATCGTAGCAGATCTTGAGGCCTCCGCTGACCAAAAAAGGATAGCTCATCAACGCTGGAGATGCCAGGAGCAAGCCGGCAAGCGCTGGTGATACTGCCGCCCCCAAAGAGCGTGCGATGGTAGTGACACCTGACGCTGCTGACCGCTCGTCTGGTGCAACGACAGCCATGGTGTAGGACTGGCGTGTGGGAACGTCCATCTGCGAAATGCTGAAGCGACAGAGCAGGACAACGATAGCAAGGCTCAAGTTCGGCATCAAGGGAATAAGGCACAACAGCACATTCGATGGGATGTGAGTAAAAACCATAGTGTTTATGAGCCCTATGCGGTTCGCAATAAATATAGCAAGCAACGAGGATAAGCCTGCCAGTATGTTTGCTCCGAAGAAAATACTTCCAATCACTACGGGGTCTATACCGTATTTGATATGGAACCAGTAGGCAACCATGCCTTGAATCACGAACCCGCCCGCGAAAGCGTCTAGAGCAAACAGTGCAGAAAGCTTCATAACCACATTCTTAGACTCATGCAAGCCGAGCACTCGTTTTCTCGAGGACATAGTTGCAGCGGTTTCCACAGCAGGAGAGAGGAATATAAAAAATAGCATGATGGCGACGCCACAAATGGCATACACCAGAATGACTGCTCGATATGAAGCAAGTTCTGATAACCCGGCGTTGGTGAGCGTGCGAGCAAGAAACCCGGCAGCGAGTGCACCAGCTGCGGCTGCAAGAGAGCCAGCGAGGTTGTACAAGGCGAATGCCCTTATCCGACGCTCAGCGGGAAGAAGCTGGGATAATGCGGCCTGTTCCAGTGATAAAAAAGGGCCAATCTCGTTTCCGCTGGGGCTGATGACGCCGATGATGGCTGCAATCGATAGCAGAATGAAATCTCCGGTCAAGATAAAGACCGTGCCCGCTAGAATCATAAGCGATGCGCCGAACAGAAGCATCCGTCGCCTGCCCATCCGGTCCGCAGTAGTCGTGATCCAGAGTGAGATTCCCGCATCGCCAAAAAGCGTCAGCGTAAATAGCAAGCCTATCTCTGGGCCAGAAAGGCCAACTTCATGCAGGTACAAGGCAAGGATGACCGAGAGCGCACCGTAAGCAAATAGCCGCACGCTTCGTGCTAAAAACAACAGAATAACATCATGCCGCGAATGCGCCATGCAGTTTTCCCTTTGCGGTCATTTCTTTACAGTATGCATAGAGTGCGTCGTACACGATCCATTCTGCCTTATTTATGGCGTGGTCATCGGCAAGCCCTAAGTGACGGAAACCTTCAGCAATTGCGTTCAATCCCGGTCCTTCTGGCTGGCCATGCAAGCTGTTGTCCGTATCTGCACCATTTACGATCCTTGCAAGGAGGATAAGCGCGGGGTCCTTTTCCAGCCCGTACTTATGCATGATCGCATCAAACGAGCATTCTTGACCATGATGACCAAGCTCTACGTTCGGGACGTCAAATGGTATTGCGTTCAGCCGCGCTGCTTCTGCTTGCACCTGTTCAGGAAGAACAAAAAAGAATTCTGCATCCTCATCAACGAACTTTTTTATGAGCCAGGGGCATGCGACACGGTCAACCTTTACTTTTTCACGAGTTATCCATTTCATGAACCTCTCCTTTCGTTTGAATGATATTTTCAAAATCAGCATTAAGAGATCGGATTCAATAGACAGCGAGATCATCTTCTCATTTAAGTGTATCGTTATATCGGCAATTTTTTCAATGCATATATGCTTATATAAGGCAGGTTGTCAACGATGGTGAAACATTGCCTTTATGGGTCGGTGATAATAATTCCAGTTCAAGGGTTGATATTTTGGAAGGTCGTAAAAATCAATGTTCCAGGAAGCAAAGCTCGACGAGCTTTACTTGATAAATTTGTTGTTTTTCAACGTCCACGTCGTTACCAACGGGACCTACAATTAATGTAAAAAAAAGCGACCAAACAGGAAAATGGCGGAATACAGGTTGAAAATGCATGACATGCGCCTGACGTCAGATATCACGTCGCCTCACGGTAGGAACAGATTGGATGCCTTAACTCATGCGGGGATACTCATTTCCACAAGGGGCAATAGCCGCGAGTCATCTAATGCGGCAGTTCTGTGTCCGGTTCCGGCTAAATACTCTTGATTTGATGCAAATGCAACAAAGTCAGAGACGGATTTCTGACGAATAAGCAATGCCATGTCCCATTGTTCGTCCTGCGGTCCTATTAAATACGCTCCACCTTCACCGATGAATGCAATGCTCCCGCCGCTCTCTTTGAGAAATGGTAAAGTATGGTCTAGGTATTTTTGATACGCCTCTCTTCCAGATATTTGTTTGCGTGGTGCAAGATCCGGATTCTTAGAATAGTCTGCAACCTTACGGAAGCGCAAGAGATTCAGCATGATGACTTCGCCAGAAATTTTTCGAGAGAAAAGGGCGATTCCGGCTTCTTGTGTCGCTTCTATATAACGTTTCTCCATTTGGTTCCTTTCCTGTATAGAGACACATATTCAGTATAGTACTCGTGAAAGCCGATATGTGACAAAGCCATCTGGACAGGTAACGTCCACGTAATCAACTTTTTCCCAATCCATCTTGTCTGACCACCGCATGGCGAATGCCATGGGATGAATGGATGCGAATGCACGACCGCACATTCCTGTAGGTTCCGGCGTTCTTGCTGTCAAAATATAGGACTCTCCCATCCGGCATTTAGCCGAGCCCGGGCATAACCCAGTTTCAGTGCTGATTTTAACAGCTTCACATCTAATCGTGAAATTTGCCATTTGTCCACTCCAATTCTCATTCTCCATAATTGGCTCTCGCAACTAGGTGAAACACGCATCGAGGCTTTTATTACTATTTGTTCGCATAACAGGAAGAAAACTAAGAACTCATTTCAAATCCTTCGTACTGACGGCCTGCAGAAACTCGCTGCTCGTTATTACCGTCGCCTGCCGCGGAAAAACCTTGTCCATGAGTACGCGGTTTACCTCAGGATCGAGATCGGCGCAACCATCCGACACAACGGCAAGAGAGTAGTCCATATCGGCGGCCCAGCGGACCGTTGAGAGGACCACGCCGCTCGTCGAAATCCCCAATAGCACCAGCCTGTTGATATTTTTAGCCCGGAGTATCGTTTCCAGGTCAGTTGTAGAAAAAGCTCCGACCCGCCGCTTTGTGACCAGGATATCGCCGGGCTGCGGCGCAACCCGTGAATCTATTTCCGCACCCGGCGTGCCTTCCACAAACCTGCCCGATTGTTTCAGAACGCTGAATAATTTGTTCTGCGGGCTGACCTCAGGGTAGCCCTCGCGAAACCGGACGACGACGTAAATGATTTGAATCTTTGCCTGACGTGCTTCCTTCAGGATCATACTTGCTTTTTCCATTAACGGGCCCCGGATATCCACAGGAAGCATGCCTACGATATCATTCTCATAGTCCATGATGAGTACCGCTGTTCTGGCCGGATTAATGGTAAATGCCGGCTCGATCAGAATGGCGGTATTTCCGTGGGAAGCCTCTTTTTTTGGATCTTGCTGGTCAAGAGCGAAAACATACGCTCCGGACAGAGCGAGAAGCATAACGAGAAGTGCTATTCGTGCGATTGATCTCATCAGATATGCCCTCCCGGAGAATAGAACCAGAACTTAAATCATGATAGTTTCCTCGAAACCCTTTATCCGTATTGCCCCTGCATAAGGAATTCCGATTTTTGAAATTACCGGATTGGAGGTGAAGCATGGTCACGAATTGCGTACACAGCTACTGTCAAAGCAAATATGATTCACTGCACAAAATGGTCATCAGCGTCATGTCTTAAACGCTTTCAAATCATCCTTTCTCCTGCCGTCCGTCTTCCGCTCGAGTTCCGCGATGACCTGCGCGCCGAGCAACAGGATTAAAGCAACTGCCTCTGTGGTAAGCAATGCAACGACTGCCGTGGCGAAGGAGCCGTAAATTAAATTGACCATGGATATCACCGAGTAGTACCAGACCAGGACACGACGGGTGATCTCCCACATGAGCGTAGCAGCCAGCCCCCCAAACAATGCCCGCCGAAAGGTGATGCGTACAACCGGCATGACCATATAGATGGATGTGAGCAGAAGGATCTCGCCAACGATACCCAAGATATAGAGCGCGATGCCGGAAAAACCTGCAAGGCTCAACCGTAGGCCGAAAAATAGTATTTGCCGTTGTTCGATGGTCTCTATTGCTCCCGTAATGAACGAAACGATCAGGATACCCAGGCCCAAAATCAGGATATAGACATAGGGGATGATGGCGGAAATGAGAAAGTGACGGCGATGAATTCTGACGCGGTGATAAAATATCACGGACATGGCGTTTTCCAGCACCGTAAAGGCTATGGAACTGAAAAAAAGCATGACCAGCAAACCAACGAAACCGACGACATTCCGATGCTCAAGGAATACCCGCACCTGACCGGTTAATGTTGCTGCGTACCCAGGTATTATCATTTCCAGGTACGTAGATAGCGTATGATATAATTGCTCCTCCTCGATGAAGTGAGACAGCCCGATCAAGGCGAGAATTGACATCGGGACAATTGACAGCAGGGTATAGTAAGCCACAGCCCCGGACAGCAAGAGCCCCTGGTTGCGTCTAAATCCGCTTATCACATTGAGCACCAGGCTCACTAACCGGCGGAAAACTCCCTGTGCAGCGTGTCGTCTGTCTCTCGTCATGGATAATTCCTAACTGCGCAGAAACTTTATTTTTTCACGGCCATGGTTCGTTGCCGTCTGCTCGCGCGAGCATTGCAACCGCCGCAGCGTTCAAAAAACATCCTGTCGGACAAATATATCATAAAACCGGTCTTGTCTGATACTATTATATAACGACAGGCTGGCGGATAAGCCTCATCCGGGATGGCAACTGGTCGTCAGCAGGAATTGCCGCAAGCTTGAGGAATTGTGCGCGGAAGGAAGCTCGAGGTCGTCGGAACCTTCGACGTGCTCAGCCACCTTTCCGGGTGGAGCATTTTTATGGGAAATATGGTACTATCAAACTTCCTATGGCAGTGCAGGTGATGGATGGAGGATGAGCATGAAGGACTTTTTGACCGTTGCAGGAGAAGCAGCGCGCAGGGCTGGAACGATGCTCCGCGAAAATATTCATGGCACAAGGGAGATTGCCTATAAAGGCGACATCAACCTGGTCACGGAAATGGACATGCGTTCCGAGCGTGCCGTGGTTAAAATGCTCCTTGCTTCCTTTCCTGACCACAACATCATGGCCGAGGAAGAGACGATGATACAGAATGGCTCCGGCTATACGTGGATCATCGATCCCCTCGATGGAACGACAAACTATGCCCATGGGTACCCTTGCTTCTCAGTTTCCATCGCGCTTGAACACGAAGGTGAGATTATCGTCGGCGTAGTTTATGACCCTATGAGGGACGAGCTGTTTTCCGCGCAGAGAGGGCAGGGAGCCTCTCTCAACGGAGCGAAGATCGAGGTATCTCGTGTCGGTACGCTGATTAATAGCCTGCTTGCAACCGGTTTTCCCTATGACCGCAAGGTAAGCGAAAAGAACAACCTGAACTATTTTCACGATCTTCTCATGGCGTCGCAGGAGGTCCGCCGGGACGGTTCAGCCGCGCTCGATCTTTGTTCAGTGGCGTCGGGCAGGTTCGATGGCTATTGGGAGCTGAAGCTCAAACCCTGGGATGTGGCGGCGGGAAGTCTGATAGTCCGCGAGGCGGGTGGGACAATCTCGGATTTTTCCGGGACCCGGTTCAGCATTCATGATGACGAGATCCTTGCAACCAATGGAAGGATTCACAAGGATATGCTTAAGACGATCCAGAGCGCCGCGAAAAAGGCGAATTGCGGGCTGGCCCGCTGATATCGGGACGAACACCGTGCGGAACGCAAACCCACCAGTCACCAGGCAACACGCTGTCGTTTCCGTCGTTCGATGCGGTGAGTACGATCGCCCGAAGACCATGCTTGCGGTTCAGGATGCCGTCGGTTTATTGGGGGGGATGGGGGAGTTTGTAAAACCCGGGGACCGGGTCCTGATCAAGCCGAACCTCCTGAAAGCAAGGCCTCCGGAAGCTGCTGTAACGACCCATCCTGAGGTCGTCCGCGCTGTCATCAGGCTTGTCCAGGAGCAGGGCGGCAAAGCATTGGTGGGCGACAGCCCGGGCATGGGCGACCTGAAGAAGGTCGCCGAGAGGGCCGGCATTCTCGATGTGGTGAATGAAGAAGGAGCCCAGCTGGAGGATCTTGCGGAAGCGGTTCAGGTAAAAAATACCGGCAGGTTCCAGCATTTTGAGATAGCCCGCGCAGCATACGAGGCTGATGTGCTCATCAATCTCCCGAAGCTGAAGACCCACGGAATGACAACGCTTACCGGTGCTGTGAAAAACCTTTTTGGGTGCATCCCCGGAAAACGGAAGGTCCAGTGGCATTTCAATACCGGAGTGAATCACGAGCTTTTCATGAAAATGCTCCTGGAACTGTACCTGGTCCTCAAACCGCGGCTTACCATCATGGATGCCGTCGTCGGCATGGAAGGGAACGGTCCCGGCAGCGGCGACCCGCGGTATATCGGTGCCCTTCTCGCCGGGACAGATGCTGTTTCGGTTGATGCGGTGGCAGCCCACCTGCTCGGTGTGAACGTGGACAAGCTTCCCCTGTTGCGGGCAGCCCGATCACAAGGCACCGGCGAAACGGACTTGAACAACATTTTGCTTCTCGGAGATCCTTTGGAGAGCTTCGCCGTCGAGCACTTCCGCCTGCCTCCGCAGACACACCTCGAATGGCCGCTTCCGGAGTGGGCGCGCAGATCGCTCAAGAACGCGTTCACGACCAGGCCAGTCGTTAACCGCGACCTGTGTGTTCAATGCGGCATCTGTCAGGGGCACTGCCCCCAGGGTGCGATCGAAGAGCGGGGAAAACGTCTCGAAATCCGCTACCGCGACTGCATCCGTTGCTTTTGCTGCCAGGAATTGTGTCCGCAGGGCGCGATCACGGTTGAAAAAGGATGGGCGCTTAAATTGTTGCGGTGAGACTACGCATGGCAAATGCTCGTCACCAGGGATCGCTCTCCGGGCGTTACGCGGTCATGTATCGGGTCCCCTGCATCCGTTAAAAATTCGCACGCTGGAAACCTCTCACGATTTCGAGAAAGCATAAACGGTCATTCCCGGCAATCCGCGAGAGGACCCCGCTTCCAACCTTGGGGAACGGTCAGCCGCTCTCAGCTTGATCATCCGGTTCATCGCCTGCCGTGTCGAAATCTTCCAGGCCCTGGTCGTCATCTTCATCTATCTCGAATACTTGCTCATCCAGCTGCTCTTTCGGCATAACGCCACGGCCAAGCATCTCCCGGTACACGAGTGGCTTGACGCTCGCCGGAAGGAGCGGGTCAACGTAGAGTTCCCGGAGCTCCTGAATTTTCATGTTCTGGAGGAAACGTTCGGAACGCGTCAGGGGCGTATTCTCGTTTCGGACCAGTGAATACCGGATCAGCGACTTGCCCGACCAGTTCCGGTGCGCGGCGATCAGTCGAATGGTATCCGCGTAGGTGTCCCTGCGGCTGATGACCTTGAAGAGGTGGTTTTCCTGCAGGCGAGGATTGTCCAGGCATAGCGCGACCACCCCGGCATCTGCATCCTGCAGCAGATGCAGGAGGACGTTTCCCACGGCCATCTTGGCCAGAGACTTCTTGTACCCAAGCGGCATGGTCGGGATCCGTTCGATGACAATGGCCTCCACCTTGTGCCGGAAGGCGAGCGGTATATGGTGACTGCGGGTCATCTCCGCGATGTCGAAGAGGCGCAGATAGCGGACGATGGAAAGCGAGGCCGAGAGGGGCGTTTTTGGATTTTTTGCGAGCGCGAGACGTATGGGATAACTCTCTGACCATTTTTTGCTCTTCGCAATTGCATCGAGCACGTCAGGAGTCATGTTTTTCCTGTTTGCGATGATGAGGACGTCTTCTTCACGCAGTTTTTTGTTCTCAAGGAGCGCCCTGATCACCCGGGGAGAGGGATCATGCACCAACCGGGCAAGCACTTCCTCGTCTGCTGAAGCAGCCAGCAGGAATCTTTCTTCTTCCGGTGCGTCCATATTTTTATTATAAGGGTTTTCAAAAGTATTGACAAATGGTAGCGTTTTATGTATTTTTATAACTTAACAACATGAATTTTAATGGTTTTCAGGCCTCATGCGTTGCCGTAGTACGAGGGTTGCGATGGAACGTACGCTGCTCCTTAATGCAACATTTGAACCGTTAAAGATCATATCGTGGCAGAGGGCGATCACCTTGCTGACCCAAGGCAAGGTGGAAGTCATCGATTTCTACGATCGTGATGTCCGCGGAGTGTCCATCACGTTCAAACTCCCCTCCATCCTGCGTCTGCTCAAGCTGGTGAAAGTGAAGCGCAGCACCAGGGAAGTCCGCTTCTCCCGCGCCAACATCTATCAACGGGACAAATATACCTGTCAGTACTGTGGCGTCAAGCATTCCGCCGAGGACCTGACTTTCGACCATGTTCTTCCCCAGGTGCAGGGCGGTCAGGCTTCGTGGGAAAATATCGTGACGGCATGCCTTGGCTGCAACAACAAGAAGGGCGGCAGGACGCCGCGGGAAGCCAAGATGCGGCTGATCCGGCAGCCTACAAAGCCCCGCTGGATGCCCGTCGTCACCATGACGATCGGCATAAAAAACGCACCCCTCAGCTGGAGGGACTACCTCTACTGGAACGTTGAGCTGAGCAAGGATGACTGACACACGGGCAGCGAAGAGGGACTCAAGCCGCATTCGCAATTCCCTGAGCACGTGCTCGTTCCCATTTCTGATGGACCCCCTCCCGGCGCTGAGGTGCCTTTCCTTTTTTTTCTTGTCAACCATCGGGTAAGGTGCTATAGTTCCAACCGTCGTTTGCGGAGTCATGCAACAAGGAGGCACATGATATGAAAAAAACATTCTTTATCTTTGTCGCGATCAGCGCCGCGCTGATGCTGTCAGCCGGCAGAGCATCTGCAATCTCGCATTTTACCGTAAATGAATTCACAACCGCGGAGAGCCTTGATCCCGGCATGACGCAGACAGGGATCGCTTTCTCACTGAGCGATGATTATACGAGCTACTATCCTGAAGTGCGTTATGGAATGGGTGCGTTGCTGGAGCTGGGCGCCCGGTTAGGAGCCGTGCAGGCAACGCTTGATAGCGGACGAAACCTCGGCATCCTTGCGGGGGCTGATCTCAAGTACCAGCTTATCAAGGAGACAGAAGGAGTCCCTATCGATCTCGCGGTGGACCTGGCATGGAATAATTTGATCGTCGACGGCAAGAATGCCAGCGAAATGACGTTCGCCACGATTGCCAGCAAGAGCATCGCCCTGACGGACCGCGGGTACAAGCTCGTTCCTTATGGAGGGCTGGCGTTGTCGGCCCTTTTCGGATCGCACAGCAACCACAATAATGATTCCTATTTTAATGTCCTCGCCGGCCTCGAATGGAAGCTGACCCAGAAATTCATGCTTCTCTTCGAGGTGAAGGCGGGCGACCAGCTTACCGGCGGAGCAGAGATCAGATTCGAGTATTAACTTTTGTCGTTCCGTTGTCGGGCCAATGGCCCTGCTTTTCCCCCGTACCGCATTGGTCAGCCGTTTTCCGTGCGCAGGAGGGGTACTCTTTCCATGGCCACTTCATCATCAGGGAACATTCAGGAGAAGCCCCTTCCCAACATCCTCGAAGACTTGCGCCAGCGAAAGGCCACCGGCGCGTTGACCGTGAAGAGAGGCACCGTTACGAAGTGCATCTGTCTTTCTGGTGGCCGGATCGTATTTGCTACGTCGACGGATGTCCAGGATCGTCTCAGTGAAGTTCTGGTCAAAACGGGCAAGCTTTCGAAGGAACAGATGGACTATGCCGTCAACCTGTACAAAAAGGGCGGTGGATTGAAAAAATTGGGGGCTGTCCTGGTAGAAAACGGCTTTGTTGCTCCCAAGGAGCTGTTTGGCGGCCTGAAAATCCAGGTTAGGGAGATCATCTACAGCATGTTTCTCTGGAACGACGGCGAATATTCGTTCGTGGAGCGACTGCCGACCGATATTATCCAACTGCAGATAAATTTTCAGGAGCTGATATCCGAGATCATTGCGCGGATCAAGCACGATATGCCTGCATAGTGCAAGTGATTCTCGAGAGCATCGTGCCGCCGCCGTCAAACCCTGCGGATGTCAATTTTTTTAGGTTGTCCTTTCCTGCAGTTGCAGGTATAATTTTCTCCGACCTCGCGGGAACTCCGGAGCTTGCTGGTGAAATCCCTGAAACATAGTTCATTCCCCGACATGGCGGAGCGGGTATGCGCCCTGTACAGCGAAGAGCGGGACGCGCTCCTTCTCGGGATGCTCGGGCAGGAATACGAAATCAGGCACGACGGCATTTTTGTCCGTGGCCAGAAGGCACCCGAGACCCATGGGGCCGTCATCGTGGATTACCTGTTCTCCGGGGGGACGTCCAGCACCATGATGCCCTGGCGGACCCTGCGCGACTTCGGGGACGACATGGTGCCCGGGTTTCGGAAAAAAGTGGAAGAGCCGATCTCCTCCTTTACGGCGGACATCCTTGCGCGTGCCAACAATCTCCTGCCCATGCTGGACGCCAAGATGGTGCCCAGCCTCATCGGCAGCGACCTCGCTGTTACGGTCCGCGCCCTTCCCAAGATCTTTCTCCATATTGAGCTTTCACAGGCAACACAGGACTTCCCCGCCGAGGCCTGGATGCTTTTTTCGAACAATGCAAACGAGTTTTTGACCGTCCCGAACCTTCACCTGCTCGCAGAGCTCTGCAAAGAGAGGCTCCTCGGCCTGATCAGGATCTATTGACGCTACGCATGCGGATTGCCACGTTGACAGCTACAGACCGGCTTGTTCTGGCCCTTGATGTGGATAACGACCAGGAAGCCTTGGGCATCGTCTCTGAACTCAAGGAGTCGGTGGGGATGTTCAAGGTTGGTCACCAGCTTTTTACTGCATACGGGCCCGATATCGTACGCAGGATCATCGGCATGGGTGGCCGAGTTTTTCTCGACCTCAAATATCATGACATCCCGAACACGGTTGCAAAGGCATCGTCAGAGGCGGTCAAACTCGGGGTGAGCATAGTGAATGTCCACGCTCTCGGCGGACTGGACATGATGAAGGCCTCTGCCGAATCGGTGAGAGAAACGGCGTTACGGTTCGGGCTGCCCTCGCCGATCGTGCTGGCCGTCACCATTCTCACGAGCATGGATGAAAAAAACCTGCGCAAGGAGCTCAAAATAACGCGGTCGCTCCAGCGGGAGGTGTCGCACCTGGCGAGACTTGCGCAGCGCGCGGGCATGCATGGCGTGGTCGCGTCTCCCCAGGAAATAAAAATGCTGCGCAGGGCAGTCCGCGGACAGTTCGTCATTCTCACGCCCGGCGTGCGGCCTGACTGGGCCGGCAAGGACGATCAGAAAAGAACCATGACGCCGGGAGAGGCTGTTGCTGCAGGTGCGGACTACATCGTCGTTGGCAGGCCGGTGCTCAAGGCCGCAGACCGGCATGCGGCTGTGGGAAAGATACTGGAAGAGATACAGAGCTCTTTGATCTCAAAGAAAGCCTGAAAGTTCCGAGCGTGCGGTGGCATAAGAATACACCAACAGACCACGGAGGGATGTCTCGGCTCATTCCCGGGAATCCGCGTTCCTGACAGAGAGGGAGTTACGACAAATCATGACATCAGACCAGGTGCTGGACATTTACAAGAAAACAGGCGCATTGCTCACGGGGCACTTTCTGCTTTCCTCGGGCCTGCACAGCGAACAATATCTTCAGTCTGCGCTGGTGCTGCAACAGCCGGATCTCGCAACCATGCTGTGCGCGGCCCTTGCGGCGCCGTTCAAGAGTTCCCGTATCGAAGTCGTCATTGCGCCGGCACTCGGCGGAGTCTTTGTCTCCCATGAAACGGCACGGGCACTTGGCGTCCGGGCGATCTTTGCCGAGCGCGTGAACGGGGAACTGACGCTTCGGCGCGGGTTCACGATCAATGCGGGCGAGCGCGTGCTCGTCGTGGAGGACGTCATCACAACCGGCAAGTCCACCCGGGAGACCATCGAAGTCGCGAAGCAGGCAGGAGGCGTTGTCGTCGCTGCCGCGTCTCTTGTGGACCGCTCAGGAGGAAAAGCCGACATCGGCGTTCCCTATAAATCTCTTTTGACGCTCTCTGTGCCGACCTATCCACCGGAGGCCTGTCCGCTTTGCAAAGCAGGCAGCGCTCCCATCAAGCCCGGCAGCAGGGGATTGAAGTAATTCCCGGGGGGCAGCGGCTGCATTCCCGCGATTTGGGATCGAGCCAGCTCTGGTCGGTCTCACCCTCCGATGAATTCAAGAACATACTTGATCGCAAGGGACACAATCATGACCCCCAGCATGAGTTTGATGAATTTCTGGGGAACGAACTTCTGCAGCCGGGCGCCGATGTACATTCCGACAAAGCCGCCGGCGCCGAACAATGATCCCAGGAGCCAATCTGGCGATATGGCTACACCACCCGGTCCGAGCAGAAGGCTGTAGAAACAAACCCCCACGATCGAAGTGAGGAACGTTCCGAACAGTGCTGCGCCGGCCACGGTATAGACCGGCAGATTGAACACCGCGACGCAGAACGGCGCGATGATCGCGCCCCCTCCGATTCCATACGCCCCGCCGATAATCCCCACGATGAATGCGAGCAGGAACATGGCCGGCACGCTGAACCGGAATCGTTCGCCCCAGAATTCGTATTCGATGGTATTGAGATTAAAGGTGATCGTCCTGACCACTGCATCGGGGGGGAGGCCGGCGGCTGCCTGTGAATGCCGCTGCTCCCTGATGAGCTTTGCCCGGGCGGAGAACTTGCTGTCCAACTCCAGCCCCCTTGCTTTTTTCACCTGTGCTTTTGCGGTCATCTCATAGAAGAGCCTGATGCCGACATACAGGAGCACGATACCGACAAAGAGCTTGAACGTGCGAGGGTCGGGGAGATAGAGGATCCGCAGGTAGTAGCCGATGAAGACGCCCGGCAGCGTCCCGACAATGATCACCCACGCCATCGGCCACGCCATGCGTCCTTCCTTGAAGTATTCGTAGACGCCGCTCGGGATCGCCACGATGTTGTAGACAAAATTCGTGGAGCTGACTGCGGGGCTCGTAAAGCGGAGGACGCTCATCTGGTAGGGCAGCAGAAGGAACGCGCCGGACACACCGCCCATGGACGTAAAGGTCGATACCACGAGCGCTACAAGCGGCGGAAGAAAAACCCACGTCTTCACCCCCGACTGCGGAAACAGAATGTACATGTTTTCCATGGCGGCTACTATAACATAAAATGACCATGATGAAAATAACTCCTCCTCGTCTCATTTCCTGATAACGTCCTGCTGGAAGGACGCATGACCGCCACGTTGTACCTGCGATCGTCCGATACTTACGATAGGCGCGTGAATCACGAATTGCCATCCAAAGTCC
>Ga0187778_10001850_pt1 | contig 14588 bp, 7 predicted proteins | sample 1015_Q2_SP5_20_M_FD_132418 | JGI IMG/M metagenome (GOLD analysis project Ga0187778, IMG submission 132418) | Tropical peat soil microbial communities from peatlands in Department of Meta, Colombia - 1015_Q2_SP5_20_MG | ecosystem: Environmental > Terrestrial > Soil > Wetlands > Peat | place... | reverse complement strand
GGGTTGAGAACAATCTTTGTACTGCTGGCGATTTTTGCATTTTTTGACGTATTCCATGCACAAACATCTTCGTCCAACAAAGCGGGCACCAGTCTCTCCCCCAAAAAAACGTCACCCTTTGAAGATGCGAAAGCACTTCTCTCCCAGGGCCGTCTCGAGGAAGCGCAGCAGCGGCTCGAGGAAGAACTCAAAGAGCACCCTTCGAGTGCTGAAGGTTATGCGTTGCTGGGGCTTGTGTATTCGGAACAAAAGAACACCAGTGCAGCGTTGTCTACCTTTCAGGTTGCGCTAAAGTTCAATCCGAAATCGACTCAGGCTCGGAATGGCATAGGCAATCTGTATGCGGGTGAGGGAAAGCTCGATCTCGCTGAGAAGGAGTTCCGGGAAGTTTTGCGAATCAGTCCCGCGGACCGTGACGGAAACTACAACTTGGGGCTGGTCCTCTTAGCGCAAAAAAAGCCGCTTGAGGCCGCAACGTACCTCGAGCGAGTCCATCCGCAGGACATTGCTTCACGCTTCAATCTAACGAGAGCTTATCTTGCGGCTGGACGAACGGCGGAGGGATTGAAAACCGCACGAGAGCTTTCCGCGGAAAACAAGGACAACCTGCAAGTACAATTCACCTTGGGCGTGCTCCTGGCTTCGGAAAAACAGTACCGTGCCGCGCAATTAGAACTGGAGCAGGCCAATGCCTTGCAGCCGCAGACTTTCGAGATCCTGCACGATCTCGGCGGCGTGTATCTGAGAAACTCCGAGTATACAAAGGCGGAAGTCGTTCTGAATCGCGCGTTGAAACTCAAACCCGATTCAACCGACACACTCTACCTGCTGGGGCAGGTTTATTCGGACGAACACAAGCCGGTCGACACCTTGGACGTTCTGATGCGCGCGCATAAGCTCTCCCCAGAAAATCCCGACATTATCTTTCTTTTGGCGCGTACCAGCATGTCTCAAAACTACTATGAGGACGCTATTCCGCTGCTGGAAGCCGGATTGAAAATTGCCCCCGACCGGATCGACCTACATGCGGCCTTGGGCGAATGCTATTTCATGTCAGGCAAGGTCGAAAAATCGATCGAGGAGTTCGAGATGCTGATCCGGTTGGACCCCTCGGCACGCTCCTATGCGTTTCTGGGACTCTCGTACCGCCGTCTCGGACGCTTCGATGAAGCCAGAAAATATTTCGAGCAGGGACTTAAGAGGGACCCCAAGAACGCTTCTTGTTTGTATAACCTCGGTTATATTGAGGAGCACCAGGGTAATTACGTGGCGGCGGAACATTTCTTCCAGGAAACTCTGCGCTCTAATCCTAATCATCCGGAGGCTTTGCTTGAACTGGCGAACCTCCGCATCAAAAGCAAGAGGTTCGAGGAAGCCGGAGTACTTCTCAAGAGATACGTTCAGGTGAGCCCCACGCCCGCGCCCGGATATTACAAGCTGGCGATGGTCGAGCGGGGCCTTCATCAGACGGAAGCCGCCCAGCGAGATTTGGCCATATTCCAGACACTCTCCAAAGACGCCTCTACCGGCCCCTTTCCTTATCAACACCTATTCGATTATTTGGACAACAGGTCCAATCTTTCTCGCCAAGAAAAAACGCAACTCGATCTTGCCGACCTATCTGAACAGATCCAGAAACACCCGGATCAGCCTCAGGATCTCTACCTCTTGGCCGAGGTCTATTTAAAACTGGGCAAAGTGGACGAGGCCCGCAAGGCCATCGAACAGTTGGATCAGCTGAGCGCCGGAGATTTCCGGACACAGACTGGAGTGGGAGTCTTGCTCGCGCGATACCACCTCTATGACGACGCCATCCGCCATTTTCAAAATGCATTACGGACCGATCCTGATTCCGATGACTTAAAGTTCGACCTTGCCGACGCCTACTTTCGCAAAGGCCTGTATCAACAGGCCCTGGATATCGCCCAACAGGAGTCTGCCAACGGACAGCGCGATGATGCTTATCTTGCTTTGCTAGGAGATATCCGGGCGCACTTGGGGCAGACCGCACAAGCCGAGGAGATTTATAAGAGCGCGATCGAGCGCAATCCTGACAGCGATCAATACTATCTGTCCCTCGCACTGTTGCAACTTCGTCAGAACGAACTGACAAGCGCACAACGAACGTTACAGCGAGGTCTAGCTCGAATTCCGGCATCGGGTAAACTTCTCTGGGGGCAGGGTCTGCTGTCGGCCCTCGAAGGCAACACCGCACAAGCGGCCGAGCACTTGGAACAGGCCGTCGATCTTCTGCCGGAATGGTCGGGCAGCTACTCGACGCTCGGCGTTTTTTATTACGAGACCGGAAGGGTCGACAAAGCGAAGGAAGTGCTGAACCGCTTCAAAGGCAGCGGCGCGGCCGGAGGATTGGACGTTAGCCGGATCGAGGAGGCTCTTGAAAAAGCTCCAGCGATGCCGCTCATTGTCAACGAACCGATGCCGATGGCGAGCCGGCAACAGTTGCTGCAATTTGCGCTTTCCATCGCCGATCGGACACTCTGATTCCGTTCTTGAAGGAACGGCGAGTTGAGAGGTCTTTGCCCGGACGCTAGAATCGACCGAGGTTCATTTTCGTATCACAGGAAAAATCTGGTTAGGAATGGTGAATAACAACAGGAAGATGGGCAAGGCGTCCAGTTTGAGCACACTAGCCGCCGCAACCGCTCTGCTGGGGGCTTTACTTGCGTATGGCGCTGTGGTTGGAACTCAAACCGGGCAACCCTCCGGCCAAATGGCGCGTAAGGATGGCCCCATTCCTGTCCGCTTCACCGATATCCGCAAGTCAGCGGGTATTACCTTTGTTCAGGACTCCACGCAGACAGAAGAAAAATATTACCTCGAGACAATGGGCACTGGCGTCGCCTGGATCGACTACGATCAGGACGGCCTGATGGATCTGTTTTTTGTGCAGACTGCCGCTACCGACGCTTACACTCCTCCACATCCTTTGCGATGCGCGCTCTATCACAACAACGGCGATGGGACGTTTACCGATGTCACAGAAAAGGCCGGCGTAGGAGGAGAGGGCCACTACGGCCAGGGTGTTGCTGTTGGCGACTTCGACAATGATGGCTACCCCGATCTTTATGTCACTGGCTATGGTCGCGCCATTCTTTACCACAACAACGGCAACGGAACGTTTACCGACGTGACCGACAAGGCCGGCGTAGGAGACCAGGGACAGTGGTCCACCAGCGCAGGCTGGTTTGACTACGACAAGGACGGTTGGCTCGATTTGCTCGTCACCAACTACATCGAATGGAGCCCCAAAAACAATATCTGGTGCGGCGACCACCGGCCTGGCTACCGTTCTTACTGTCACCCCGGAAACTACCGAGGGCAAAGAACCAAACTTTTTCACAACAACCACGACGGTACTTTCACTGATGTCAGTGACACATCGGGTGTAGGTAAACCCGAATCGAAAGGCATGGGCGTCGTGCTGGCTGATTTGAATAATGACGGCTGGACCGACATTGCCATTGCGAACGACTCTTGGCCCAATTTTCTATTCTTCAACAAGCATAACGGTACATTTGAGGACGCCTCATTTGTTTCAGGCCTGGCAGCGAGCGAAGACGGACGTTACGAGGCGGGCATGGGCATCGATGCGGCCGACGTGGACCGCGATGGCTGGCTGGACATTTACATTACCCACCTCGATTTCGAATTGAACCGCCTGTATCACAACAACCACAATGGAACTTTCGACGATTACACTTTCACTTCCGGCATTGGCAACAAAGCCATGGGTTTGAGTGGAGTTTCCATGAAATTTTTGGATTACGACAACGACGGATGGCCGGACATCATTCAAGCGAACGGCGCTATGGTCGATAACGTTCACCTCTATCATAGTGAGGTCTCTTATAAGGAGCCTCTGCTGATGTTTCGCAATCTCGGAAAGGGCCAGTTTGACAAGGTTTCCGATTCACTTGGTCCGGATTTTATCCGTCCCATCGTTGGCCGGGGGCTGGCTACCGCCGATTTCGACAACGACGGGGACCTGGATATTGCCGTGAATGTGCGCGGCGATTATCCCGTCGTCCTGCGGAACGACGGCGGCAACGCCAACCATTGGATAGAAGTTCTCCTGGTCGGCACGCGCTCGAACCGCGATGGGATTGGCGCGTCGCTAAAATTGACGTCGGAAGGATTCGTGGAAGTGGAACAGGCGAAGGGTGGAATGGGTTACATGTCCGCCAGCGATCCGCGAATTCACTTTGGTCTCGGCAAGCGTACCCGGATTGAATCACTCGTCGTCACTTGGCCCAGTGGGCAAGTGGACAAACTGACGGATCTACCAGTCGACAAGATTATTGTGGTGAAGGAAGGTGCAGGTATCGTGGCGCGAAACTTCCCAAAGGTGCCCAGCCGGTAATTATGTATATTCCACGTCGACGTTTTCTTGGTTCCTCCCTGGTGGCTCTGAGCGCATCGTTGCTTGAGGCTCTCACAAGTCCTCTATGGAAGTGGAGAGGCTCAACCGTCCTCGAGGCCAAAACTCCCAATGCCACGGCTGAATCCGTTAAGTTTGTCGACGTGGCCCGCGAGGCTGGTCTCACGATACCCAATGTTTGGGGCGGCATAGAACACAAGCGGCTGATCGTTGAAGCCAAAGGCAGTGGCTTGGCTTTCTTCGACTACGACAACGACGGATGGCTCGACATCTATTTGACAAATGGATCGCGCCTCGAGGCAAAATGGCCGGAAGGCGCTGCGCCAACTTCACATCTGTACAAGAACAACCGGGACGGTACATTTACAGACGTCACCGAAAAATCCGGTTTGGGACGGACCGGTTGGCAGACCGGTGTGTGCGTCGGAGATTACGACAACGATGGTTGGGACGACCTCTTTTGCTGCTTCTGGGGCCACAACATCCTGTTTCACAACAATGGTGATGGCACTTTTACCGATGTTACCCGCAAAGTAGGCATCTACAATGAGAACGTCCGCTGGGGCGCTGGCTGTACGTGGCTGGATTATGACCGGGACGGGCGACTGGATCTTTTCGTCTGCAATTACATCAAGCTTAATCCTGACGATGTCCGTAATCCGAACGGTGCCGCTGCGTGCCAGTGGAAGGGAGTCCCCGTCATGTGCGGGCCCCGCGGACTTGTCGGTGACACAAATCAACTCTTCCACAACAACGGTGATGGCACGTTCACGGATGTTTCCGAAAAGGCAGGGATCCTGAAGCCCGGACCACGCTATTCCATCAGCGGGGTCTCCTACGATTTCGACAACGACGGCTGGCCGGATATCTATGTGGCCGTGGATTCCGAACCGAGCATCCTGTTTCACAACAATCACGACGGCACGTTTACCGACGTGGCGGTGGCCGCAGGTTGTGCCTACAACGAAAATGGGCACGAACAGGCCGGCATGGGTATCGCCGTCGGCGATTACGATTGCGATGGGTGGCTGGATATCTTCAAGACCAACTTTGCCGACGATACCTGCAATCTCTACCACAACAACGGTGATGGCTCGTTCACGGACGAGGCTTTTGACTCGGGTGTAGGGATCAACAACCAGTACGTCGCCTGGGGTTGTGGCTTTATCGACTACGACAACGACGGTTGGTCGGATATTTTCCAGGTAAATGGACATGTCTACCCGGAAATCGAATCCCACAACATGAACCAGACCTTCAAGAATCCTCGGCTAGTCTATAAGAATCTCGGGGGAGGCCGCTTCAAGGATGTCTCCGCTGAACTCGGCCCGGGTATCAGCGAGCGCTTCTCGAGTCGCGGCGCCGCGTTTGGAGATTACGACAACGATGGTGATATTGACGTTTTGGTTTTGAACATGAATGATGTCCCCTCGCTTCTTCGCAATGACGGAGGCAATTCACAAAACTGGATCAAGGTCAAATTGATCGGAACCCAATGCAATCGCACCGCGATCGGAGCCCGCGTTCGTGTGGTCACCGGAAACCACTCACAGATCGACGAAGTGCACAGTGGAGGAAGCGTCATGTCGCAATCCGACCTGCGGCTTCACTTTGGATTGGGTAAGGCGCCGGTGATAGATGTCCTGGAGGTCAGGTGGCCCACAACACAGCGAGTGGAGCGCTTCACGCAGGTAAGAGCGAATCAGATCGTCACCATCGCTGAAGAAAAAGGCATCATCGCATCCGTCAAACTTCACACGAAATAATCAAAACTAGCGTTCAATTTAAGAGAATCACGAGGCAATCCTTTGGCCCGCCGCGATCCACTCTATGACCGTATTTCGCAGATCATCGATGGTTACCGGTTTAGACTCAAGCAAAAGAGAGAATTCCTTAGGAGCAACCACGTAGACCTCCGCAAGACTCGCGGCGATACACAGGCATACTGTATTGCGCTGGTATTCGTCGTAGCGGCTGGCTGCCAACCATATGTAAAGCGCCATAACCTGCGCATCGAGGGCACTTCCGGGCAGATCGTCCACCGCAGGCAGGGGATTGATCTGGTCCTGATTCTCAAATATCGCAACACTGGTGAATGGTTTCGGTTTGCTGCGTACCCCAAATTGCGCGACGACCACGGAGGGCCGGGCGCGGCGAAAGGCTTCCGACGCACCCCACTCCACAAAAGAATTTGCGTAGATCAACGCGCCATTGCCACTGAGATAGAGAGAACGCAAGAATTCCCGGATGACCGGTTCCGAGGCTACTTCCGGAGGACACCACGGCGTAACATCGGTCTGACGGAGTCGTGCATACACGGCATCCGCATCGGCCAAGTCTTTCTGTATGGTGTTGATCTGGTGGGAAAAATTCTCGCGAAACGCGGCGAGCCGCTGATAACTGATGAGTGTGGCCGGTGGCGTACTCACACCCGAAGGGATTCCCTTAAGCGCGGCTTCGACGAGGTTGTCTCCCGCGTCAATGATCCAAGTTTCGGCAGATGAAACATTCGGCCGCTCGGCCATGATTTCTAGTAGCCCACTACCTTCTCGAGCCTGACTGGATCTAATAAGAGTTTCCGCCAAACTGAAGGGTGCTGTTGGCGAAACGGACTGAAGTTTCAGCGGACGGCCAACGCCCTCCCACTTCTGCCAAGCCTTTCTCGGATCAAGTGGCAGGCGCGCAGGGATTTCCATGAGGATCAACCTCTTGCCTTCCGCGTCGTTCCGGCGCTCCTTGTCTCTGTGCTCTTCCGCACTGTCGAAGACCTTCTGAACGGCTTTGCGCCAGTCCTGGTAATACGGTGAACGGGCAAGCAACGACGCATTTAGAATGGTCTGCTCCTCGGTCGAAAACTGCCAGCTACGCACACCCATCTTTTCTTCGAGTTGCACGATCTCTCGAAACAGATCTGCAAGCTGCGCATCTGTCAGATTGGCAAGATAGAGCAGTAAACTTAGAACCGACTGCTGCTCGTACGGGAACAGATAGGACCAATCGCGAATTTGCTGACGAGTGAACGGTTGAAACGTGATCGGCAGGCGCTTCATCAGCCCCTTGTTCAGGGCTTGCTGTAGTTGCGGTGGCAACTTTTTCTCTGCTTGCGAGGACACCGTCTGACTGCCCCTCACACTCGTAACTCCAAGAGCGGCTTGCCCTGCGATTCCACCGATGGACATCCTAAGAGACCCGCGAGGGTACAACACAGATCCACATGCTGAATGGGCCGTTCGATGACTTGGGGCTTACCGACTCCCAAGCCCAACGCCAGCATCCACGTGGACCGCGTCGAATCCGTGTTCCCGCGATGATTGAAGAAGCCATTCGTTGTCGATCCATCGGGATCGCGGCCGAACTCGGGGAGCACAACCATGGTCGTTTTGCCCCTGTAGTCGGGATTTGCCTGAATCTCCTGCCACAGTTCGTAGGCGAGCCGATCACCGGTTCGGATGCCCGCAACATGAAGAGCATAGGAGCCGAAGTGCGCGACCTCCACATCCGAGAAGATGACAACCAGCAGCCGTGGTGAAAACTTACGCATCACTTCACGACTGACCAGAAATGTAAGCTCGTCTCCGGACGTCGGACCACCGCTGCGCACAAAGGTCGTGATAGCGTCTTCGACGGTGCCGCGCACGCGCGGATCGAGACGGTTGGCCCCGTCGGAGACTGTCCAACCTAGTCCTTCGTAGTTCCCCGCCTCGAGCATATTTTCGAGTTCGGCTTCGACCTTCGCGCGATCAGCCATGTTCCTGCTTCGACCCGTTCGCAGGGCGTTCGAAACTGCGGCAACCATCAACTGCTTTGGGAAAACGACGTTTGCGCCGTAGGCAGGTCCAAAGTTGGCGGCAGAGCTCGCGCCAATCTGGCTTGTGAGTGCTTTATTGCTGGCGATGACCCACGTATCGCTCCGTTCCGCACCAAACTTCTTACGAAAATATTCGAACAATGTAGGTGTCGTGGGCGGCAGTTTGCCCCAGTCGTCCACGTGCTGCCAGTTCCCGGTCAGAATGCTGGAAATGGCGTTAAAGTGCGCCGTCACTCCTTCGTTGCGGACGTCGGGGAAAAACAGGCTTTGTGGAAAGAGATCATTGGCGAGGTGCGGAATGTTCTCGATACCATCAGTCGAAAAGGTCTCAGCGCGGCGCACACCACCAAAAATCACCGCGACTACGCGCTGTCCGGAACCGTCCGTTCCCTGTCGGCCGCCGCCGGCAAAAGCACTCTTCGGCAGATTCATCCGAGCGAGCATCACACCGATGAGACGCAACAGATCCCGTCGCCGCCAGTCCACAGACTCTCGCGCATCGAAGGGACAGAAGCCCGAACCGGCATCAGGCATAGGGCTCATCGTTAGGAGTGGCTCCGTCAGCCTTGTAAGTCTACTCCCGTGAGCCCGAGAGGGACGGTGTCGGCCGTCACGGATGAATGCGGGCTGCCCATCCGCCGCCGGGGGCAAGCTTTACTTTCAGCCTCGTAGTTCGGTTCACATCCATCCGTACCAGTTTGTAGTCGCTGCCATAGCGGTCGGCGTTCACACCGTCCTGATAGGCTTCCATATGGAAATTCCCTTCGGGGAGGAAGGAGAAATCGATCTCCAACTCTCGTCCAGTCCAGTTGGTCATGGCGCCAACATACCAGTCACGGCCGTTCCGCCGGGCGACCGAAACGTACTCCTGGACTCGTCCGTCTAGCGCGATCGAATCGTCCCATTCCGTAGGTACGGCTGCGAGAAATTCCATGGCTTCCGGCTCACGCAAGTAATTCGAGGGACTGTCCGCGAGCATCTGCAGCGGGCTTTCGTAGACGACGTACATGGCCAGTTGATGGCAACGCGTGCCCAGACTCATCGGCCGGTGCATTAGCGGCGCAAAGTTTGCCTTCGATGCGTTCACCATTGCGCCAGGCGTGAAATCCATCGGTCCAAGGAACATACGCGTGAACGGCAGCGTGACGGTGTGCTCTGGATCTGGGTCCGTGCTCCACTTGCTCCATTCCAACCCGCGCACGCCTTCTGTACTGATGAGGTTAGGCCAAGTCCGCGTCATGGTGGCCGGTTTCTGATCGCCATGAAAATCCACCAGCATTTTCCGCTTGGCCGCTTCCCGGCTTACCCGGTGATAGTATTCGATCAAGGGCTGATCGCTCCGCTGCATAAAATCGACCTTGATGCCCTTAATACCCCATTTCTGGTATTGATCAAGTGCTGGAATTAGCTGGTCATCAAGCGTTTTCCAAATCACCCACAGGATAACTCCTACATTTTTCTGCTTCGCATACTCGGTCAGCTCTTCCATGTTGATTTGCGGCACGACTTCGAGGGCATTGCCCAGTTTGTACCAACCTTCGTCTAGAATGATGTATGGGATCCCGTACTTCGCGGCGAAATCAATGTAGTACTTGTAGGTCTGCGTATTGATCCCGGCCTTGAAGTCCACACCATAAATATTGTTATCATTCCACCAGTCCCAGGAGACCTTTCCCGGCTTGATCCAACTGGTGTCCGCGATCTGCGAGGGCTTCGCCAGCAGCCAAACCAGTGGATCCGTGAGCAGGTCAGCGTCCCGGTCAACGATCCCGAGCACACGCCAGGGGAATGTACGGCTCCCAGTGGTGACCGCGATGTAGTCGGCACTCTCGATCACCCGCAAATCACGATCGCCTATAAGTTGCTCCTTAAGTGGATACGGTGGAAAAGTAGCCGCAAGTGCGCTTGTGCCTGTGCCCCTCAGCCATAGGCCCGGATATTCCTCTACGTCGGATTCCGCGATGGCCACTTTCGCGCCCTGGCCAACGTCCACAACGGCAGGCAGACTCGCGAGGAACGCAGGGATAATTTCATACAGACGTTGCGGCGTGTATTTGCGCTCGTTATGCGAGAAAAAACTGTCCTCCTGCGGGTAGAAAACCGGGAAATTGGCGGCGAAGCGGAAGTTCGCCTCCTCCCCATAAATTTTCACCTTCTCCACAGGAAACGAGGTTTCGAACCGGTAGGCCACCCCTTCGTTGTACGCGCGAAACGCTACGGCATATCCACCATCCAAATTGATTTGAAGCTCGTTGTAATTTTCCCGGATTTTCGCAAATTTCTGCCGCACAGCTGGCTCCAGAATCCGGTCGACGTGGCTGTCCTTGACCCCTGCGACTTTTGCGTCGCGCCCCAGAACTTTGTGGTCCACATCCATGCTGAGCGAAGAGTCTTCCATGATCGCTCTTCCCTTAAGGACCACGTCGTAGCGGATCCCCTGTGCTGTACGGATTCGGACTTCAATGCGCCCGTCCGGTGAGCGCAGGTCGTAACTTCCCTGCCCGTTGGCGGAGTGAACCAAGCTGAACAGTACAAACAGCACGGCCATGGAATATGCAAATATGGTTTTCATTGCCCACTCTTTCTTTCGCGTTCGCCTGATCTAAGCCCAGATGGAGTTCGAACAAACCGGTTCAGGCTTTTTCTGGAGTAACCTCATTGAGTTCAATCTGGATTTGCCGGGTTCCGAGGACCGGATGTTTCGCCGTCAAGCGGACCGTCCCTGGCTGTTCCTTCGCGCGAATCCAGACTGCCCCGGTGCCGCCAACCAGGGCAAACGGGTTATCACCAATAAGCACAGCGGGGCCTTCCAACTGCAGCAGAACCGCATCGTTCGCGAACGGACGGATGACGCCGAATTCATCCATCACGCGCAGCACCACCCGCGTCGCATCCGCCCCGTCAGCGTTTAGTTGCATGTCATCCGGAAGCAAGGCAAATTCCTGATCGATGCCTTTGCCTGAGAGAGTCTTTGCGATCATCTGCTTACCTTCCAAATATCCTTCAATGCGCAAGTCTCCCCAGTTGTGGACAGCTTTCTCCAAATCCACGGTGAACGGTGCGTAACGTAGGTGCGGGAACTGTGCTCTGTCTGGTTCAGCTTCGGCCACCAGCTGGCTACCAATATAAAATTTCAGGTGGTCGCAGTTCGAACAAACCATGGCCTTGGTAAAACCGATCGACTCGTCCCCTCGAGCCCACGAGAAGGCCGGCTCCAGAACAATCTCCTCTTCCGGATCGCATTGCGATTTGTAAAAACCGGCAGCAGCTTTCGGCTCCCGGAAGATGTCCATCACGCCGTGGTAACAGATGCGGTCACCAGAACCAAAATCAGAGTGCGTATTGTAATCGAAAGCGCACCAGCCAATGCCACCGGCATACTGAGGATTGGAGGCCAACTGGTCGTGCACCCGCGCATGACGAATGGTGTGTTCCATCACGCGCTCCTTGTTATCAATCGTCTTCGTGGGATAGGTGTGGCCAACAAATTCCGTGTTCAAGTAGCGCGGATGATTGGGTGGCTTTAACGGCCAGCCGAAGTCGTTCATGGTGAAAACATCTTCGAGAAACTCGGACTCCTGAAAATACCGGATTCCTCCGGTCGGCCGCGTTGGATCAAGTTTATGTGCGAGTGCATTTGTGCGAACGTAAAAGTCATGATCGTCCTTGGATTCGTTGATACGTACTCCCCACAGGACAATGCTCGGATGGTTCCAATCCCGCTCAATCATTCGTTTCACGTTATCGAGGGAGATCTGCTTCCAGTCCTCATCTCCAATGTGCTGCCAGCCGGGGATTTCTTCGAGCACCAGAAGACCCAGTTCGTCGCAGGCATCCAGAAAATGCCGCGACTGCGGATAGTGCGAGGTGCGCACGATGTTGCACTTGAGTTTCTTTCGCAAAATCTCGGCGTCCTCACGCTGGACTCGTCCGGGCATCGCTTGTCCGACGAACGGGAACGTCTGATGGCGGTCGAGACCCCGCAGTTTGACAACTTTTCCGTTCAGTTCGAAACCGTGGTCGGTAAAAGTGGCTTCACGAAAGCCAATCCTGCGGGTGTCCGCGTCCACAACTTCCAACCCGCGAAGCAGGCGGACTTGGACGGTGTAAAGATGCGGTTTCTTAAGGTCCCAGAGCTTGACTTCTTTCAAATCGTCCAGGCGGAGAGTGTGCACGACCGGTTCTTCCGCGGCTGGGGCGGCAGGGACCTGCCCGGTGGCCCTGCCAAGCACGTGCTCCCCATCCCTCAGTTCCACTTCGAGTGTTAGAGGCTCGCTTAGTGCCTCGACGTGCCGTACGTGCGTGTCGACCTCCACGCCAGGATGCGATGTCATACCGTCCTTCGGCCGGGCGAAAATGTTGGAAAGGAAGGTACCCGGCACGATACGAAGAGAAACTTCCCGGTAGATTCCGCCAAAGGTCAGGTAATCGACCTGGTAGCCGAACGGTGGAATGTCCGGCCGCTCCGTGGAGTCCAGATCAATCACCAGCACGTTCTCTCCAGTGAAATCGATATGCGGTGTTAGGTCAAAGGAGAACGGCGTATAGCCGCCTTTATACTCGCCAAGGCGCACGCCATTGATCCACACGGTTGATGCAAGCATTGCACCTTCGAAATCGACGAAAACAAATCGACCACGCGCCTCGGGTGGCAGCTTGAATCGGCGGCGATACATGGACACAAATTCGTAGGATTTGTCGTCGAAACTATGCCAAGGCAACCGCACGTTGGTGTGCGGTAGGACCACAGATTCAAATGCGGAGTCGTCGAAATTCTTTCCGTGGGCAGCCGCAATTACCGAGCGGTGGTACCGCCAGGTGCGGTTGATGGGTAGAATCATTCGGCCGCTCGCCGTGGTAACACTCGACTGCGTTGGACCTCCTTTCCTAGCCGCGGGCGCCAGGGTCGCGCCCGCCAGCACTGTTCCGGTTGTCTTCAGGAAATCTCGTCTGTGCATATTGGTCCTCTTCACCTCGGAGGTAAAGACAGCTACGATTCGAAAGATTGCAACGAATCTTAGCAGGTTTGGCAAGGACCTGCAGACAGCTTAGAAATCACTATTCTTGTCGCATAGCGACGGGCAGAGCACCGTCGCGTTTTTGTCCCGCGCGAGAAGTTTCGAAATCGCGGCTCCTTAACCCAATTCTGTGATCCTTGTCACATGACAGCGGTGCTAATCGCCGCTAGCATAAGCCCATATGAAAGCTGCCGTCTATACCAAGGCCAAAATTGGAAAGGTCCTCGAGATCAAGGACCTCGAACAGCCCGTTCCGAAAGACAACGAAGTCCTCATACGGGTTTGTGCCGCCTCCGTCAATCCGTTGGACTGGCGCATGAAGAGCCCTCGGCCCGGCGTGGATGTCGCGGGCCGGGTAGTAGCCGCGGGACGAGCGGTGACTCAGTTCAAGCCAGGCGATTCCGTGTTCGGGGCCGGGAGAGGGGCCTTTGCTGAATACGCGTGTGCTGCCGAAGCCAAGTTAGCCAGGAAGCCGGAAAGCGTGACCTTCGAGCAAGCGGCTGCTATGCCGATTGCTGGACTGACTGCGTTGCAGGGACTTCGCGACAAAGGAGGCCTTCGGCTGGGGCAGAAGGTCTTGATTAACGGCGCCGCAGGAGGGATCGGCACCTTTGCCGTACAGATCGCGAAGTCATTTGGCGCTGAGGTCGTTGGCGTTTGCAGCACGAAGAATGTTGAATTAGTCCGCTCCCTCGGTGCCGACCGGGTCATGGACTATACGCGCGAGGATTTCACTCAGGACAGCCAGCGTTACGACCTGCTTCTCGATAACGTGGGAAACCGCACGTTGTCAGACATGAAGCGCGTTCTGAAGCCAAACGGCAAGTGCATCATGGCTGGGGCGCCTAAGAAACTCTGGGCAGTATTTGCGCGAATTTTCAAAGCAGTTGCCCGGTCCCTGTTCTTGAGGCAGAAGTTCACATTCTTATTTGCGAAAATCAAAAGAGACGATTTGACGACTCTTTGTGAACTTATGAAGGCCGCCAAATTAACCCCGGTGATCGACCGACGCTACACGTTGGCTGAAACCGCCAGCGCCATAGCTTATGTGGAAGAAGGGCACGCGCGGGCCAAAGTCGTCATCACACTCCAGTAACCCGGAACGCCAAAACTGGGTGCGCGGACTGGCCAAACCTGACCTAGTTCGCGCGCCCCCGATCGGAAAGAACTTTGGGAAAATTCACCGCCCTTGAGCAGCCCAAGCATTCGGGAGGCACGGAAATCAGAAACATGTTATTTACGGAATTACCTCAATTCGTTTTTCCTGCCTGCGCATAGCCTCCGAAAGACCAGCGTATGCCTACAGTCGCATACAATCCATATGGACCGGCCGTGCGAAGATCCTCCGGGCCGAGGTACCTTG
>Ga0187778_10001849_pt1 | contig 14589 bp, 7 predicted proteins | sample 1015_Q2_SP5_20_M_FD_132418 | JGI IMG/M metagenome (GOLD analysis project Ga0187778, IMG submission 132418) | Tropical peat soil microbial communities from peatlands in Department of Meta, Colombia - 1015_Q2_SP5_20_MG | ecosystem: Environmental > Terrestrial > Soil > Wetlands > Peat | place... | reverse complement strand
GTATTCCGATTCCTGTCGGAGCTTTCGATGCCCACTGGGATGCCATCGGCGCCGGTTGTCGTACCCACGACATGGTGAATGTGATTGGAACCTCCACTTGCATCATCGGGATCACGCCATCAGTCAATCTGGTTCCTGGCGTGTGCGGTGTTGTCCAAGGTAGTGTTCATCCTCACCGAACCGGCATTGAGGCCGGACTCTCCGCAGTTGGAGACATTTTCAATGCGATCGCTTCCCGAGCCGGTAGCGATGTGACCTCGCTAAGCCAAGGTATTGAGAACTACCGCGCCGGACAAACCGGCCTGCTGCGTATGACCTGGGACAACGGCGATCGTACTGTGCTGGTAAATCCCAACCTACGCGGCGTCACGCTGGGATGGAATCTCCAAAGCACAGCGCAGGACGAACTTTTCGCTGCTATCGAAGGCACCGCCTTTCACACCCGTGTGATCCTGGATCGCATGGCAGCCCATGACGTGCAGATCAAGCGCGTGATCAACGGGGGTGGGATTCCACAGAAGAACAATGCCCTGAACCAGGTCTACGCCGATGTGCTGGGTCGCCCTGTGCTGGTTCCGAATAAAAGCGTGGTCAGTCTGGGTTCGGCCATCTTTGCCTTCTTGGCGGCTGGGGTTTTCAAGACCATCGAGGAAGCGCAGGACAAGATTTGCCCTTCGTACCGCACCTTCTTGCCAAAGGAGTCGGCGCAAGCTACCTACGAGAAACTTTATCCTTTATATAGCAAACTGTATTTCACCTTGGGGCAGAGAGAAAACAACGGATTAGGCGATGTCCTGCCCACATTGATCGCAGTATCGGAATCGCTGGCGAACCCGGCGAAGCCATAGGACGAGGAAGACGAATGCGACTTCTGGAAATCATGCGTATGATCGTGATGGGCGGTCTTTGCTTGTGGCTAATCGGGCCTGCGGAGGCGAAGACAACAGTGACAAATCAGCCATTTGGAATTATGCCGGATGGAACCCCGGTTGAACTCTATAGCCTGGAGGATGGCCCCTTCCAGGTACGTGTCTCCAGTTACGGCGGCATCATCGTCTCGCTGAAAGCGCCAGACCGGAGCGGTAAAGCGGCGGATGTTGTATTGGGCTTTGATGATCTCGACGGCTACGTCGCTAATAATAATGCCCCTAAAGGAGGCGCATTTTTTGGCGCAATCATCGGACGCTATGCCAATCGCATCGCCCACGGCAGCTTCACTTTGGACGGCCACAAGTACTCGTTGCCTCTGAACAACGGCGAAAACTCGCTTCATGGCGGTCCTCGCGGGTTCAACAACGTGGTCTGGAAAGCGAAGCCGATTGCCAACGGGGTCGAACTGAGTTACTTAAGCAAGGACGGCGAGGCTGGATACCCGGGGAACCTGACCGCCACGGTCCGTTACACGCTAGTGAAAGGCGACTTGCGGATCGAGTACCTGGCGACCACGGACAAAAATACCGTGCTCAATTTGACGAACCATTCCTATTTCAACCTTGCCGGACAGGGTGAGGGAAACATTCTCAATCACCGCCTCACATTGTACGCATCTCGTTTCACTCCAGTCGATGCGGGATTGATCCCTACCGGAGATTTGAAGTCGGTCGAAGGAACTCCGCTCGATTTTCGCAAGTCGACTGCCGTGGGAGCCCGAATTGATGGCGATGACGAGCAACTCCGCCTTGGGCATGGCTATGACCATAATTGGGTATTGGATAGTGGCAGCGGAAAACTCACCCAGGCGGCCGAGGTCTATGACTCCGACAGTGGGCGCGTACTGAAGGTTTTCACCGACCAGCCGGGAATTCAGTTCTACAGCGGAAATTTTCTGGACGGCTGGATCAAGGGCAAAGGCGGGAAGCCGTATGAAAAGCATGCGGCCTTATGTCTGGAGACGCAACATTTCCCCGATTCGCCCAATCATCCTGATTTTCCGAACACTGAATTAAGGCCGGGTCAGCGATATCACACCGTGACCATCTACAGCTTTTCTACGCGCTAGCGCGGCGATGGAAATGCAGCTTGGTTGCTGGTTTTTCGGCCTTCTGCCCAACAGATTGCGCCCTTGGCTCCACAATCGCAGGTCACGCATCCCCGCCAGGGAACCTCTCTATTGCGGCTAGCGTGGTGAACTCAAGTTTCCAACAGTAGAGTCCAGACCTGCATGAAGGTCGCTTGCCGGTTCGCCCAAGCATAGTAAGGAATAAACGTCAGTGGAACGCGTCGCATCTTTGGCGAAGCTCCTGCATAGCGAAAATACAGGCCTCGTTCTGATGCTCCTCGTTCATACACGCTGCCGGTGTGATGAAGCACGACCGTTCCTCCGAGCAAGTCCCTCCTGAACTCCGGCTGGAATTGCTCCGAGAGGCGGCGTCCGGCGTCCACAGCTACGTCACTTAGAGATACCCCGCTGGGCTGATCGATTTCTTCGAGGCAATAGATCAGTGGGCCCCGCTGAATCGCGACTCTGCCCGAGTCGTCAGCGACCCGCGGGTTCGCCTCAATAACCTGGGTGACGAGCTCAAATTGGAGATGAATCGTGTCTCCCGATGACCAGCGCCTGCGAATGGGAAGATACTCACCAGGCTTTGCACCGGGAACCGTGTTGCCATTTACCGTGACTTGCGCGCGATCGGTCCATCCCGGAATACGCACATACACGGTGAACTCCGACACTTGTGCGGGAGCGACTGAAATGTGGACTTCCCCGTCCCATGGATAGTTTGTTTTTTGCGTAACCTTGATTCCGACGCCATTCTCCAGACGCCAATTGAGTTCCGAATTGTCGTAGAAGTGGACGTAGAAGCCGTCGCTGCTCGTGCTGTAAAAGTATCCCGGAAGCGAACCAAACGTGCGCTCCAGGTTCGGCGGACAGCAGGTCACGTCATACCAGGGATTGCGGATCTTGTCTCCGGTCGAAGGATCAAACGCCAGTGGATTGCGATAACAATACAACGTGCCGTCGAGCGACATCCCGGAGTTGATTCCGTTGTACAGGGCCCGTTCCATTACGTCGGTAAACTTCGCATCACCGGTAACCGCCAGCATTCGCCAGTTCCACATCATGTTGCCGATCGCGGCACAGCTTTCCCCATAAGCACGGAAATTCGGCAGCTCATAGGCGTCCCCGAATGCTTCTCCATCCGACCGAGAACCCACCCCACCGGTCACGTACATTTTGGTTGCAGTCATGTCGTTCCAAAGAGTATTCAGCGTCTTCCAATAGGTATCATCTCCAGTTTCCAGGTAGTAGTCGGTGGCCCCGCAGCAGGCATACATGGCACGCACGGCATGACCCTCCATCTTCGTGCGAGCGGTGAAGGGCGTTCCGCTAAACATGTAGATGGTTCGACGCTCCGGCAACTGGAGACGATCGTCGCCCTGGAGGATGTAGCCTGCGAGATCGAGTTGGCGCTTGTCACCGGTGATACGGTACAACTCAATCAGGGCCATCTCGATTTCCGGATGCCCCGAGACGACTGGCTTCTTCGGCGCTGGCCCATAATTCGGGATCAGGAAATCATCAACGAACCGGATCCCGGCATCCAGCAACTTGCGGTCGCCAGTCGCCCGGTAGAACGCAATGGAACCCTGCAACATATGTCCGATGTTGTACAGCTCATGACCGGTGGTTTGGGTCTGGATAGTCATCCGCAAGGACTTGCGGTCGTCCTGATAATAAGTATTGAGATAGCCACTCGGCTCTTGAACCGCCACGACGCCTTCGATGAGTTTTTCAGCCGTGACGCGAAGTTCGGGACGGTCTCCGGATTGCAGAACGAAGCCAACCGCTTCAGTCCACTTATACACATCGGAGTCGGAGAACACCGGGCCAGTCTGCGGCGCATTGCTCTTCCCGAGCAGGCGGCGGAAATTGTTCATCCGACCATTGGCTTCTAGCAGATCATGCATGCTCGGAATGCTTCTGTTGACGTTGATTTCGCGCCGTGGGCCCCAGAAGCCGCCGGTTATCATCACAGCGCTCACGGGAATGTCCCGCAACTTCGCGTGAGGTGATTTCGCGAGATTTTCGATTCCCTGATCTTTCCAGCCAGGCGACTCGGTGAGAGCAACTTCGCTGCTTCGATTGGTATTCGCCCCACCCACGGCTTGTGCCAGGCTTCGAGCGGCCGGCAAAGTAGTTAACGCTGCCGCCGAAATTGCGGTGGTCACGAATTGTCTGCGCGAAATATTCTCTTTTTCAGCCATGAGCTGACCCTGCTCTCAGAGCGACCATTGAATCAGAGTGTAGGACCTTGCCGGAACCTCGAATCTGGTTTTGCCCGCGGAGGTTGTCGGCGCCGAGAATTTTTGGGGTACAACTTTTTGCGGTGTCGAAAAGCTGTTAGAGGCCTTCAAATCATCTCCCGTTAGAACGGACGCGGTAACCACGCGTGTGGGTGCGGCATCCTCCCAGACAACTTCAACCTCATGGGCCCTCGAGAGGTCGCGGTTCAGAATCAATAGGACAATTTTGCCGCTTGCCTCATAGCACCCGGTCGCATCCAAGTGTGGGACCTGCTCCAGTCCGGAGACGTCGTAGGTGGAAGACTCGACGAGCAAATTCAAAACCGAGCCCCTGCCAAACTGCAATCCCCAGCTATACGGATAATAGATTGACTGACGGAGCAGTCCGTTCTCGTTCGTCGTGATTGGAGCAATCACATTCACCAGTTGTGCCAGACAAGCGATCTTCACCCGGTCGGCATTGCGCAGCAGCGTGTTGACCATCCCTCCCACGAGCAATGCGTCTTCCAGGTTATAGACTTCTTCCAGCAGGGGCGGCGCTTCTTTCCTGTGCCCATCGACAGCATCCCCGCTGGTTGTCCGATACCAGACATTCCATTCATCAAACGACAGCCACAACTTCTTCGGTGAGCGCTTACGCCCACGCACCAGATCACAGACGGCTAGCGTTTCCGCAATCTGGCGTTCCATCATGAGATTGAGCGCCACGAACTTTGCGCTGTCCCCGCCCGTGTCGCGAGTGTTATTCCCAAAATATCGATGCAGTGAAAGGCCATCGACGTATTCATAGCATTGCTCCAGAACGTCGCGATCCCACTCCAGATACGTAGGCATGAACGGCCCACTGGAACCGCAGGCGATCAGCTTAAGATCGGGATCGACGTCACGCATCTGCCGCGCTGCATCCGCAGCTTTCAGCCCATACTCGGCCGCCGACATGTGCCCGATCTGCCAAGGCCCATCCATTTCATTTCCCAGACACCAATGCCGTACGTTGTAAGAGTCGGGGATTCCGTGTTGCCGCCGCAGATCGCTCCAACGTGTTCCCTTGTCTATATTGCAGTATTCGACCAGGGCCGCGGCCTCCTCCGCCGTTCCTGTCCCCAGATTCAGTCCCATGAGCGGTTCAGTTTTGGCCGCCTTGCACCACGCCATGTACTCATTCGTTCCGAATTGATTCGACTCCAGTGTGTTCCATGCCTTATCGAGCACTCGCGGCCGATTCTGCTTCGGCCCAACTCCGTCGAGCCAGTTATATCCGGACACAAAATTGCCTCCCGGATAACGAATAATGGGAACACCCAGCTGACGGATTTCGCTTAGGACATCGGTGCGAAAGCCGTTTGCGTCAGCTAGCTTCGAGCCGGGATCATAGATACCGCCGTAGATCGCGCGTCCCAGATGCTCCAGGAAGGAACCAAAGAGATTGGGGTCGACTGCAGAAATTGTGCGCCGTGTATCGACGTAAACCCTGGCTGGCGCGTTGGACGGAGCAACTTGCGCCAACAATGGCCGTCTGAAGAGCAAGTCAGCGGATAAAGCCACGCCTGCAGCGCCTGCCTGCTGCAGAAATTGCCGGCGAGATTCCGAGAACATCAGAGGTCGGGCTCCTTGGTAGACATCTAGGATTTCTCCGTTCCCTGCTTAACGCGAAGCTGCGGTCGAGAGATCCTCACAGGCGGCCAACATAACGGATCGAGGTAATCGTTTGCTGCAATTGAAATGAGCTTACACCTTCTTCGCTGAGACCTGCCAGGTATCTCCAATAGGCAGAATGAAGAACGGCGTTCGGCACGGTCCCCAGGGAAGTCGCGAACGCCGTTCTCTGGTGCCCGATGGGAGCCCGCGACTTTGCCGCGGCATCGGGACGCCTAGCTCAACTTTTTATCCGATCAAAACGCAAACCGAATCCCCAGTTGCAACTGCCGGGCCGGGAGTGCGGTAGCCACCTTGCCGAAGCCGGGGTCCCCCATGAAGAAGTCCACCGGACCAAGATTCGGGTGATTGAGCACATTGATGAAGTCGAACCGAAGCTGCAGATTGCCCGCCTCTCCGAGCCAGGGTAAATGATTGTTCTTCAGCACACTGGCGTCGACCTGCACAAGGCCGGGATTACGGTAGATGTTTCTCGGCTCATTCCCCTCCGCCCCCAGTACCGGTTGCGGAAAGTCGCTGGCGGCAAACAGGCCGTTAATATAGGCAGACTTGCCGTGGGAGCCAGTGAAGTTCTGGGCCGGGGTGTTCGGGATGTCGTAATTGGTTCCATCGCGGTTGTAGTCGCCGCTGTCGGGAGCAATCGTATTCGGAATCACAGGAAATCCGGCAGCCGCGGGAGAAGAACACGCGGTTGGAGTTCCGTTCACATTGCACATGGGGTCGAACGAACGATTATCGACGACCCAGAATGGAGTTCCGGTTTGTACAGCAATAATAGTGGAAGCTTCCCATCCTGAGGTCAGGACCTTGGCCACACCACTCCCCACCCCCGGCAAAGTATAAGAACCGGAGAAAGAGAAGCGCTGTCGCACATCATAATTCGCGTCGCCGAAGTAGTTGAAATACGAACTCGGCTGCGGAATATTGATATTGGCATCCTGATCGAAGCGGGTATTGGCTTCGGGGAAGTCCTGTGCGTGCGACAAGGTGTAGGAGCCCTGAAAACTGCCCCGGCGTCCCGCTTTGCCGCGAAGAAAGAGGATCATCGCGTTATAAGTCGCCCGGTTTGCGTTGGTGACGTAGGTGATCGGCCCAAAATTTGGATTTAAGGTACCGATGGTCTCCACCACACTTCCGCCAGTGCCAGCGAAGGTAGCGCCGCCCGGGAAATAGTTCACATTGGAGCCGGTCAAACCGTTATAGCTTCTTGATCCGGTGTAGTTGGCACCCGCGACGAGATTCCCCGCCAACTGGTGCTCCATGCCGATCACATAATTCACCGCGAGCGGTGCTACAAGGTTACGATCCAAGGCATCCACAGCAGTAGGCAACCCGGCAATGCCTCCGTGATTATTGAGGCTCCCTGCAGGAATCGCCGGCAAGGGGAAATTCCAGGGATAAGTTCCAGTTGGGGCAATCGCGAAATAATTGCTTAGAGCTGTGCCATTCGGTGCGACGTTCGTGAAAACTTCACTCAGTACCCCCGGCGGATTGTTGCGGGTTTGATCAACACTCTGACCAAGAACCACCCAATCGTGGTAAACACCAACCCCGCCGCGTATCGCCCATTTACCGGTCTTTGATGGGTCCCAAGCGAAGCCGATACGAGGACTGAACAGGTTCTTCATATCGTTCTCGAATACCTTTGGAACCTGCCCCACTGAGGCGTTGGCCACCTGGGTATTGAAATTGCCTCCCGGAGAAAGAATCAAAGAGCTGAACTGAAATCCGCTGTTCCCCCAGGGCGTGTGGTTGCCAAGGTCATCCCAGCGGAGTGACACGGTAATAGAAAGATTGGATCTCACCTTCCAATCATCCTGCGCGAAGAATCCAAACGGGTTGGTCTGGCCGCCAAACACTACCGTGCCCGCCTGACCGGTGAGTGGATTGTAAGCGCCGACCGTTTCTTGGAATACATTGTCTTCCACCAGATTCAACAAATTCGTAAAGGTGAAACCCGGACGCACATTGACGGGTGTGAAATCTCCATGCTCGATGGCATGATCACCGTCGTATCCAAACTTGAGCGTGTGTTTGCCACGTACCCAACTCAGAATGCCGCGCCAGTTGTAATTCGGGCCGCGATATTCTCCCGGACCCCATCCGCCGCCTACCGGAAAACCCACCAAGCCAGGTCCATTCAGAGTAGACGAGACGCTGATGTTGGGCACGGCCAAGTTCGCATCTTGGCCGTTAGCGCCACCCACGCTCGCAAAGGCAAATGCGCCCTCTACCAGCATGTTGGAATTGAATGTGTGCGTGAAGTCGATCTGGCCGTAGCGATTCCTCATAATATCCAGAGCACCCAGCCGCGGCCTGGGGGAGAGCTGTTCTTGGTCGAACGAGTCGTTGTAGTAGCTCAGATACAAACGGTCGTTCTGGGTGAAGTAGTGGTCTACGCGAAAGTTGTACTGGAGTGCGTTGTAGTAAGGACTGGCAGCAAAACTGCCGGAATCGATCATAGGCAGGCCGCAGGGTGGGGTCAGCGGTGTCAGCGTGCCACAGTTGCCCGCGCCGAGATATTGCCCTGCCGTCTGGAAAACGCTGCCCCTAAGATTACTGGCCGGCCACCCGGCGAGGACTTTCGTGCCTACATTGTTGGGGAAATTCGATTGTGCCCAAGCCACGAATTGAGGATCTTCGAAGTACTGCAGCCCGGTATTGGCCGCTGCCGCAGTGGTTGCCCAAAGCTTCTCAAACGCAGCAAAGAAAAATGTCTTCCCCTTGCGAATTGGGCCCCCGAGTGTGCCTACGAGATCCTTGCGTGCAAACGGCGTGAACGCACCTGAGGCGAACTCCGGCGTGGCCACCAAATTCTGGTTCGTGAAAAACAGACTCCCGGTTCCGTGAAACTGATTGGTGCCGGATTTTGTAGTTACTTGAACCAGGATTGAACTGGCTAGATTGACTTCCCCATCCCAGGAGTTGGTCTGCATGGTCACTTCTTGTACCGCATCGGGAATCGGGGCCAGAATGATGTTGCCGTTCTGGATTGGACTGGTGACGTTCATTCCGTCAACCATCACCAGATTTCCCGTGTAGCTGCGGCCATTGGCGCTAATCTGGGGAGTCTGAGTTCCAAAATTGTCGGCGAATCCGCCCGGCGATTCTCCGATCGCTCGTGTGCCGTTGCCTACCACCCCCGGCGCAACCGCCAAAATATCCCACAAGTTACGGTTGGCTTCGGGAAGGTCGCGGACGGTATTCGAAGAAAGGGTTGCTTCCAAACGACTGTCGTCTGTATCCACTACTGGAGGGGAAACCTCCACCGTGACCTCTTGCTGAGCCCCGGCCAGGGACAACGTCAGATTGATTCCTTTCGTTTCCGCCGTGCTAAGAGTGAACTTGGCCTCTGTCCTGCGAAAACCACTGGCTTCGGCACTTACCACGTAGTTGCCAGGCCCGAGACTGCTGAAGCGATAGTTGCCGGAAACGCTCGTCGTTGCTGCTGCTTCGATTCCGGTATCCGCATTGCGCAGGCGGACTGACGCGTTGTTCACGGCCGCGCCCGTTGGATCGGTCACGACACCCTGCACGTTCCCGCTGTATTGGGCAAAAGCGGCTGCAGTCCAAAGAAGTGAAACGAGGAAGCCAAGCAGCCGTAGGCAGTGGCTACCGGATCGCACCAGCATTTTTCCCTCCCCACCCGGATCAGATCAAAAGAGCAAATGTGAGTAAACGATTTCTCAGATAATGGAAAAAAGCTTATAGCTCTGTATAGCCGTGAATGTCAAGACATTTTTCGCGCTGCCAAGAATTCCTCCCCGCCAAAGACTGCCGGGCCGAGGACCTTCCAGAAATCGCTTTCACAAGATTTGATATTGTACTCACGTCGGGCAAAAGGGACGGTTCTATGGAAACGCGAAGGCTCGGAAACAGCGATCTTCACATTACTCCAATCGGCATCGGTGCCTGGGCTATTGGTGGAAGTGGTTGGTACGGAAGCATGGGCCCCCAGAACGATGCCGATTCTGTTCCCGCCATTCAGGCCGCCTTGGATTACGGGCTGAACTGGATCGACACGGCTGCGCTTTATGGCCTTGGTCACTCGGAGGAGATGGTTGCCCGTGCTCTCAAAGGACGAAGGCCGCGTCCCTATGTCTTTACCAAATGCGAGCGAGTCTGGGATAACAACGGAAACGTCGGCGCATCTCTGAAAGCTGCCTCCGTTCGCCGCGAATGCGAAGATAGCCTGCGCCGCCTGCAAGCTGATGCTATCGATCTTTACCAGATCCACTGGCCCGAGCCCGACGAAGACATTGAGGAAGGATGGACAGAACTCGCTCGACTACAAAGCGAAGGCAAGGTCCGCTACATCGGGGTTTCCAATTTCAGTGTTTCCCAGATGAAGCGGGCCCGGAAGATTGCGCCCATTACCTCCCTTCAGCCGCCGTACGCACTGATTCGCAGGGAAATTGAACAGGAAACCCTGCCGTTTTGTCAGCGCGAGAATATCGGCGTGATCGTCTACTCCCCGATGTATGCAGGCCTTCTGACCGGAGCCATGACGAAAGAACGAGTCGCCGGTTTCCTACCCGAGGATTGGCGTCGTAATCTGCCGGGCTTCATTGAACCCGCGCTTTCGCGCAATCTCCAGCTGGTGGAGTTCCTGCGAGCCATCGGCAAGCGCTATGGTCGCACTGCGGGCGAAGTAGCGATTGCCTGGACGTTAAATCATCCGGCCGTCACTGGGGCCATTGTCGGTTTTCGCACCACGAAACAAGTCGAAGGCATTGTCGGCGCCGCGACGTTTCGTCTACCACCCAGTGAACTCGCGGAAGTTGAGCGAGCTTTGCAACAGCTAGTCGCTGCCTGATCTCGATCTCAATTAGAATTGACAAGCCAACCGTCAAGAGAGTAAATCTGGCGTACAGTAAACGTTTGCTCTGACTATACGAGGCTTCCGATGCGCAATCTTTCCCGCAGAACCTTCCTGAAAACCGCCACGGCTACGGCAGCTGCAGGTTATGTTGCCTCAGCCCTGCCTGCATGGGCTGCACCGCAGGACAACCATCGAGGATCGGTCGTAGTGACACCTCCGTTGTCCCAGTTCGCCTATTCCGATGTCGAACTGCTGGATGGCCCCATGAAAACCCAGTTCGAACAGCTCCATGCTCGTTTTTTCAACCTCGACGATGATCGCTTGCTCAAGGTTTTCCGCCAGGTTGCAGGTCTGCCGGCGCCGGGAGACGACATGGGAGGTTGGTACGACCTGACTGGCTTCAGCCTGGAGCGCAATGACTTTCACGGTTTCATTGCGGGCCATAGTTTTGGGCAATACGTCTCCGCGCTGGCTCGAGCACACGCCGTGACCGGATCCGAGCCTACTCGCCAAAAAGTTAATCGCCTCGTCAAAGGCTACTCGGAGACCTTGGATCCGAAGGCTAAATTTTTCGTGGACTATCGCCTTCCCGCCTATACCTACGACAAGCTTTCTTGCGGTCTGATTGATGCTCACGAGTTCGCTCACGATCCATTGGCCATGGATGTTCACGAAAAACTCACCCACGCGATCACGGCCTATCTACCCGAAAAGGCGCTCTCACGTGCGGAGCAACGTGCCCGGCCTCACAAGGACACCTCTTATACCTGGGATGAAACTTACACGCTGCCAGAAAATCTCTTTCTTGCGTATCAACGCAGCGGGGATGTTTTCTATCGCGACATGGCGGCCAGGTATCTCGAAGATGACACTTACTTCGATCCCCTCGCCCAAGGTAATAATGTATTGCCCTTCGAACATGCCTACAGTCATGTGAATGCCTTCAGCTCTGCCATGCAGGCTTACATCACGTTAGGCAGCGAGAAGCACTTACGCGCCGCGAAGAATGGGTTCGAGATGTTGCAGACGACACAAAGCTTCGCCACCGGCGGCTGGGGGCCAGACGAAGCGTTCGGAGAGCCAAGCCGTGGTCAGTTGGGCGACAGCCTTTCCTCTACCCACGCTAGCTTCGAGACCCCGTGCGGCTCCTATGGGCACTTCAAAATCACCCGCTATCTGCTGCGCGTGACAAAAGATCCGCAATACGGCGACAGCATGGAACGCGTGCTGTACAACACGATCCTTGGGGCTTGGCCGGTCCAGGCTGATGGCACATCGTTCTATTACTCCGACTATGCAACGACCGGCAGAAAGGTCTGGTACAGGGACAAGTGGCCTTGCTGCTCGGGTACATTCCCGCAGCTCGCCGCTGACTACCACATCAGTACATACTTTCGCTCAGCTGACGGTGTTTACGTAAACCTGTTTACGCCGTCGAAGTTGCAATGGAACGATAACGGCGGGCGCTATAGTCTGAGGCAGGAAACCCGGTATCCCTTCGACAACAAAATCACTATTTACGTGTCCGCTTCGCAGCCGAAGGATTACACGCTTTACATTCGCATTCCGGCGTGGTCAACTCCGGATGCCGTGGTGTCCGTGAACGGAAAGCGAGTTGCCGATTCGCCGCGGCCAGGAACTTTCGCCGCAATTTCACGGACGTGGAAAGATGGCGATCGCGTTGAGCTGGAGCTTTCCACGCCTATGCGTTTGGAACCTGTAGACGCTAATCATCCCAATCTCGTCGCGTTGCTGCGCGGACCTCTTGTGCTCTTCGCCATCGCAGATTCGCAGCCTGCTTTTTCCCGCAACGAATTATTACAAGCCAAGCCAACAAGCAATTCGACTGGAGACTGGACCGCCAATTCTACCGACGGAAGCCTTATCACCATGAGACCGTTCATCAATATCGATAAGGAAAATTACAGCACGTATGTGACGGTGAAGACCTAAAGCCAGCTGCGCCTCTGCTCAGGGTGCCAGGCTTGGCTCGGCGAACTTGGTGGAGTCGATCGTCGCATTCTGCTGGATCATCAATAAGCAAAGAAGCCATGCACTGAAGGAAGACCGAGAGCGCACTTAAACATAACTATTTCTAAAGATAGTGGGCGCTGTCCGAGACCCAAACCCTGCCCTAATGCGGCGTATCTTCCTCGACTAATTTGTAGCGGTACCGGTCGCTTTCCTCTCTTGCAGTCTCGTGACGCAGCAGAGCCAGCTTCTTCAGTAAATCTGGAATCTCGGCGTTCTGGCCGGTCTTTCGCAGCGCCCGGATCAAATGGTACACGGCTGCCTGATCCTTAGGATTAGTAGCTAGGGCTTTGCGGCACTCGTCAGCAGCTTCTTGATACTGCCCAGACTCCAGATAAAGTTTTGCCAGCACTCCGCGGGCGGGCGCCAGAGTCGGCTGCAAGGAAACAGCTTTGCGGGCAGAGCGTAAGGCTAATTCAAAACCGGGCGTGTTGGGCTCAGTGTCTTTAGCCGCAAGAATGTCAGCTTGCAGATACAGCATGAAAGCGTCGTCCGGTTTGCGCGCCAATGAAGCGCGCACCTTCTCCAGGGCGCGCTCGAAGTCGTTTTCCTGCGCCGCCGCTAATCCTTGGGCAGCCGAACTGAGAGACTGGTTAGGATCAAGACTATAAGCTTCCTGGAAGTCGGCCTCGGCTTTGTCATATTGGGCCAACTGAACATACAGCACCCCGCGCGCAAAATATAGAGGTGCTGCTTTGGGCTGCAACCCCAGGCCGTCGCTGATGACATCGACGCCGACCTGAAACGATCCATGGGAATAAGAAAGGTTGGCGAAATCCAGATACAGATTCACATTTTGTGGTTCAAGCAGAATCGCCTGCCGAAGCAGGCCGACCGCCTGCGCTGTTTCTCCAATATGCTCGTACGCCCGGGAGGCCAGATCCAGGGTCTCAGGCTCGGGATTGTCCACCTGCAAAAGCGGTTGAAGAGTAGTTAGCGCATCTCCAGACTTATTGCCCATCAGTTGTATGGCAGCCAGCACTTGCCGCTCCCGATGATCGGCCGGATTCATCGCTACCGTGCGCTGAAAAACTATTGCTGCGCGATCGAATTCCTTGAGCTTTACAAGGCAGATCGAATAGGCATGCAATCCGCTGGGGCGAGAGTCAAACAGCGCGCCTGCTTTCTCAAAATGACGGACGGCGGCGGTACAGTTTCCCTGTTGATACTGGAGCACTGCCAACATGCCGTGACCGGTTACGTCTCCGGGATGTAAGCGGAGTACATGCTGGATGAGAGGAATCGCGTTCGGACTACCGGCGTCGTACTCGATCTGCGCTGCCCCTTGTAGGGCGGGTAGGTAGTCCGGAACGAGTTGAAGTGCATGGCGAAATGAAGCCAACGCCTCTTTCTCGCGTTTTTCCCCAGCATATGCCAGACCCTGCATGGTCCACAGCTGGGCATCCTGAGGCGAATCACCCAAGGCCGGCGAAAGTAGTTCCAGAGCCTTTTCAAATTCCTGGTTTCGCAGTGCGGCGCGAATCGCGTCGCGATTCGCTGCACTTTGAAGACGCACGGGGAGCAGGCAGCAGGTTACGGACAGAACAACCAGCACTCTGGAACCATACCCGGCTCGCATTATCGACGCCAGCCTGATGGCGTCCGCCTACCATACCACGCGGAGGTCAGAGCAAGTGAGAAAAGCTCCTGCCATTCCTCTTCCATCCCCCTAGAACATCAGCCTGCCGCCAATCTGCCAGTTCCGTGGTAACTGCTGTGCCGTCGCCAAGCCGAAGGTAGCTTTTGACAGATCGGTCTGGAATGCGGTTAGGTTCACTCGGTTGAAGATGTTGAAGAATTCAAATCGCAACTGAAACGTAACTCTCTCCGTAATG
>Ga0187778_10001846_pt1 | contig 14603 bp, 15 predicted proteins | sample 1015_Q2_SP5_20_M_FD_132418 | JGI IMG/M metagenome (GOLD analysis project Ga0187778, IMG submission 132418) | Tropical peat soil microbial communities from peatlands in Department of Meta, Colombia - 1015_Q2_SP5_20_MG | ecosystem: Environmental > Terrestrial > Soil > Wetlands > Peat | place... | reverse complement strand
GATGACAACCGACTGATCCGCCCCCGCGCCGAGTACACCGGTCCGCCTTATCCCAGGCGTTACACTGCTTGGGAGGCGAGATAGTCGCGAGGCTCCTCGCTTCCAACCGTAGCTGAGCCAGTCCGGGTTATCTTCGTGATCCGATCCATCGGTAAACTCGCGGCCAACGCGTAGGACCATCGCCTCAGGGTGTTCGAAATTCCCTTTGGGAGGAAGCCAGACCCGTTGGACTCTTCGAACCAACGCAGATGCTAACCAGCAGATGCTAACCAGAGGTCGCTGCCAGAGTCTAACGCCCTGTACCGGGGGGGACAAGAAAGAGGTGAAATTGACGTCTTTTCCAGTGACACGTGTAGTCTGCGTGGCTTGTCTTTTGCTATACCTGGGCGCAGGCGTCATTCCCGCAACCAGTCAGCTGGCTCAGCGCCCGTCGTCAGGGCCAACCTATACAGAAGATGGAAAACTCGTCTTCCCGGCGAAATACCGCGAGTGGATCTATCTGACGTCGGGTGTGGACATGAGCTATTCTCCGAACGGAATGGCAGGACATTCCATGTTTGACAACGTATTCGTGAATCCGGAGGCTTACAAGGCGTTTACCCAGACCGGCACCTGGCCGGACAAGACCGTGTTGGTGCTCGAGGTCCGACTGGCGGCAACGAACGGCTCCATCAACAAGAGCGGACATTTCCAGACCGCTGAGCTGATGGACCGCGAGGTGCACGTGAAGGACGCGGCACGCTTTCCCGGCAAATGGGCGTTCTTCGGATTCGCCGACAACGACACCGCAAAAATGGTGCCGAGAGAAGCCGCCTGCTACTCGTGTCACGAGCAGCACGGCGCCGTAGATACCACTTTTGTGCAGTTCTATCCGACCCTGATCGGAATCGCAAAGAACAAGGCTACTTTGAGCGCCGGATATTTAAAGGAAGAGAAGGCGTTGTCCAATGCTTCAAAACCCTCCTCTCATCGATGACTTCGATCCCGCCGCCATTTGAGCCGAGTTCGCTAGCTCGATTCCATTGGAACACCTTCCTCTACGCCATTCGGGGGCCACAGTGTAGTCAACCGGTGCTCCCTGGCCGCCTCGAAAGCCCTCCCTCGTCGAGCGCGGTAAAATGGTCCTGATGCACCGAGTTTACTTCGACAATAACGCCACGGCCCCCCTGCTGCCCGAGGTTTTTGAAGCTATGAAGCCGTACTTTGGGGAGCACTTTGGGAACGCATCTTCCATCCATCATCATGGCCAGGAGACGCGAGCGGCGGTCGAGCGTGCGCGCGCATCCATCGCCGCCCTGCTCGCGTGCCGGCCCTCCGAGATCGTTTTCACCAGCGGCGGCACGGAGGGCGATAACCTTGCCATATTCGGCTTGCTCCGGTCCTCGGACCACGTGATCACCTCTACGATCGAGCACCACGCGGTGCTCAACTCCTGCAAGCATCTCGAGTCGATCGGCTGCGAAGTCACGTACCTTCCCGTCGACGGTCGCGGACTGGTTGACCCTGGCGACATCCGCCGGGCCCTGCGTCCTAATACCAAGCTGATCACGATCATGATGGCGAACAACGAGACTGGCGTGTTGCAGCCGGTCGAGGAAATCGGCAAGATCGCTGGCGAAGCCGATGTGTACTTTCACACCGATGCGGTGCAGGCGGCTGGCAAGATCCCGATTGATGTGAATCGCATCGCCTGCGACCTGCTCTCCATTTCCGGGCATAAGATGCATGCGCCCCAAGGAATCGGTGCACTCTATGTGCGTAAGGGAACCATCCTCGAGCCCATGTTCTATGGGGGGAACCACGAGCGTTCCCGCCGCGCGGGCACGGAGAATGTCGCCGGGATCGTGGGTCTCGGCAAGGCAGCCGACATGGCCAAGCAAGCGCTCAGTGGCGGAGATCCCGGGCGGATATCCGCCATGCGGGATCGCCTCCAGGAGAAGATTCTGGCCGAAATAGAGGCCACCGGGGTCAATGGCGATGGCGCGCCTCGTGTTCCCAATACCACCAATCTCTATTTCGATTTCCTTGAGGGTGAGGCCCTCGTCATTGCCCTGGATCTCAAGGGTCTTGCGGTTTCGACCGGAGCGGCGTGCTCTTCCGGAGCGATCGAGCCATCCCACGTCCTCACCGCCATGGGATTGCCTCGAGCGCGGGCCCGAGCCAGCCTACGTTTTAGTCTTGGCAAGCAGAACTGTCCCGACGAGGTCGAATTTGCCCTGGGTCTGGTTCCCCAAACCGTGGCACGCCTTCGAGAGCTGAGCCCTCTCCATCCCGCGGCTACATCAAAGTAGCAGGCGGCCCTTCTGGGCCGATCGGAGCGGTTCCCTGTACCTCAAGGATGCGGGGAATCGGTCACGCCAAGATTCGCCTTCGATACAATGGTTAGAGCCGGTTCGTCCCGTTCGGTTGGCTCGAAACTATTCATGGATAACAGTCCCACCATTGCCGTTGCCATGTCGGGTGGAGTCGATTCCTCCACCGTGGCCGCCATCCTGCGGGCCGAGGGGTACCGCGTGATTGGATTGACCATGCAGCTCTGGAATCAGCGTCGTCTGGCGGGGCGACCAGGTATGCCAGAGACCGTGCAGGGACGCTGCTGCTCTCTCGACGATGTGTACGATGCGCGTCGGGTTGCTGAAACGCTCGGCATTCCCTATTACGTGGTCAATCACGAGGAACGCTTCGAGCATGACGTCGTCGAACCGTTTGTCGACCAATATCTTTCGGGCCGCACACCGATTCCCTGTACTTTATGCAACAATCACTTGAAGTTTGATAAGTTTCTTATTGTGGCACAGCAGATTGGTGCTAACTCAATCGCCACAGGTCATTACGCGCGAGTGGAGTGGGACAAAGGCCGCGAACGTTGGTTGCTGAAGCGCGCTACCGATGCCGCCAAAGACCAAACCTACTTTCTCTTCGGTCTCACGCAAGCGCAGCTGGCACGTACGCGTTTTCCTCTCGGCGGGATGACCAAGCCCCAGGTTCGCGAATTGGCGCGGCTTCATGGTTTGGCATTGTCCGAGAAGCCGGATTCGCAGGAGATATGTTTCGTCCCCGGCGGAGATTATAAGAAGTTTCTGGACGCGTACTTGGCAGAGCAAGGGAAGTCGTTGCCCGAGACGGCCGGAGAACTGGTCTCGACGACGGGCGAGGTCTTGGGCGAGCACGAGGGAATCCACAACTTCACCGTAGGACAGCGGAAAGGTCTGGGTCTCGCTACCGGCACGCCGCTCTACGTGATCGAGATTAGGGGTGACGCGCGCCAAGTGGTGGTTGGAAGCCAGGAGGAACTCTACTCACGCAGGCTGCGGGCTCGGGGGGTAAATCTCATCAGCGTAGGTGTCCTCGAGGAGCCTATGCGCGTTTCGATCAAGATTCGACATCGCCATGAAGCTGCCCCGGCGGTCATCGAAGCCTGCGGGCAGGATGAGGTTCGAGCCACCTTCGACGAACCCCAGCGCGCCATCACGCCCGGGCAAGCTGCCGTGTTCTACGACGGGGACATCGTCGTTGGTGGCGGTTGGATCATCTAAGACCCGACCAGCAGCCAATCACCTTAGGCTGACTCCGGACCTTCGCCAGGGCTTCGACGGCATTGCGGCTTGGACGCCGGGCAAAATTTGATCTTGGAGCAAACCTTTCTTCGCCCACATGCCTCTGGTATGGTGAGGAGTAAAGCGAGTATGAGGAGTTTGCTACTGTCGCTGTTGTTGACGGCCCTAGGGATCGGGTTCTCTCGAGGGCAGCAAGCCACCGAAGCAAGCCGGCCGGCCCCGGCACAGGCCTCCCATTTTGCGGCCGGGACCAAGCTCCGCGTTGAGCTCGACAAAACGATCGACGCCAAGAAGGCCAAACCGGGTGATCCTGTTCTCGCTAAGACCCTGGACGAGCTCAAGTCAGAAAGCGAGGTCGTCGCGCCCCGCGGATCGAAGATTATCGGGCACGTGGTTGCCGCCTCCCCGCACGAGAAAGGCTCTCCCTCCCGACTCGAAATTGCGTTCGACAAGCTCGACTTGGAGCGCGGCACCGAGGTGCCGATGAAGGCCACGATTCAAGCACTAGCCAAGCCGGTCGAAAACGTTGCGATGGCGACCCCGTATACCAGTCCGATGCCGAGTGGAACCGCCCCCGTGGGGCCTTCCAACCGCGGCGGGATGTCCCAAGGCGGGAGTGGCGGTGCGGGACAAGCGGCTGGCGCGCCGAATGCCGGGACCATGGGAAACCCCGGTGGATCGCCAAGCGGGATGACTCCCGAGGGCGGCAGGATTTCACTGAATGCCGAAGGAGTTCAAGGCATGCCGGAACTGTCGCTAGCTCCGGGACCGGCTCAGGATTCAGTCCTGACTTCGGAGAAACACAATGTGAAGCTAGTAAGCGGTACGCAGATGATTCTGCAGGTTGAGTGAGCTCCAGCGCCTCCCGGTTTGCCAGACGAAGGACACGGGTGAACCGCTCCACCCATCAAAACCGTATTAAATGAACATCTCGTCCTGCGCTACCGGCGAAGAATGACGGGCGCGCCGTCTGCCGGTAAAAAAGAATTCCAGTCCGGCAGCCAGGCCTTGGATCAAACCCGAAGCCTGCCGCACCGGAGAGACGACAGTCTTATGCACGAGTTCGGTAGTGCGCTCCACGTGATCAAGAGTACGACCCAAGAGCTCGTCGGCACGAATCACCTGCAGCCGGGCGCGATCAACCATGTCGCTGATGGTCGCATCCAGTCGCTCCACTTGCCTCCGCAGCACGGTTGTGGAATCGCTGGCATTGGTTACGATGGTCTCGACCTTTGGCCGCAGATCGACGAGCATGGACTGAACCAACTCAGCCGTGGGTAAGACCTTGCTGCGCACTTCGCTGGTCAGCGCTTCTAAGCGCGCTGTGCTCTGGCGAACCGCCAAGTACATCGCGACCAAGATGCCCGCCTGCAACAGCACGGCGGCTGAGGTTACGGCAATGAAGATTGTCAGATTGTCCATCACATAGCTCCGGCTGTGAGTTCTTGGTCACAGCCCCTGCCGCGGATACAGCTCACGTAGTCGGGCCACTGCTCTCGGGTCGAGCCACTTCCTGATAGGCCTGCTTGCCAGCCTCAAAGGCGGAACGAAACTGCTCCTTTTGCTGCTGCAATACCTCACGCCCTCGATCCGCCCATTCGCCGGCCTGCTCACGGGCCTGGCGCGCCCGTTCCCGCATGAAATCGCGTCCCTGCTCGGCCTTGGATCGCAGTGCGTCGCGTGTTTCGTTGCCCGGACGCGGCGCGTAGAGAACTCCGGCAATCACACCTAATCCCAAACCCGCAATAAACCAAAGGAAAGTGTTGCCGTCTCTATCGGACATAAAGAACCTCCTGGGTCTTTACCGTACCTCTTCGGATGGTAGCACCCGATATGCCGAATTACAATTCAGCGACCGGACTTGACCCCGTCACCGCGAATTCCCTGCTGGGGATGGCATCGTGGATCCTGGCCGTTCGCCTCGAGAAGGGTGGCCAGCTTCTCGAGAGATGATTGCGAGCCTCGTTCGTTGTCTTCAGGGCGAATTCCTCTTGGTATGTCCTCGTACAGCATGGTGATTTTGATTCCGCCGTCGGCGTCGTCCAGGCTCACGGTGATTCTCATCTCGCCACCAAATCCGGGATCCTCGGATTCGAACTCGATGACTTCGACAATCTTCGTGTAAGGGACCAATTCGACAAACCTGCCCTGGAAGGTGTCGGTGTCATCGGATGGTTTGCCGTGGGGTGAATGCTCAGGGTCTTGGTAGCTGAGCGATATGCGAAATTTGCCACCTTCGCACGCTTCGAAGACGTGCACTTGGCCGCGCGTGGTATCCGGCGGAAGCCACGAGACCAGGGTCTCTGGGTCAAGAAACGCATGATAGACGGCCGTGCGCTCTGCTTTGACCATCCTTGATACCCGCATGCTTGCTCCGATGGCTTGGTCGTGCTGGTGCGTCCCCTCTACGAACTCTAACCCAACCCTTGATTTGGATCAGCAGACTCGACGGAATAAATATCCCACAGCGAGACGCTTCATGCCGGGCGGTGGCCACACGGTCACTCGGTATGGCCGTGCGCCACCTGCCGCCGACCGCCGGAAGACATAGTCCTTTCGGAACAAGCCGATGTTCCCTGTGGGAGGGTAGTCTGAACCAAAAGAACCTGCGACAAGGGGTGATCGCAAATGCGCAAGATTCGCTTTAGTCGTTTGTTGTTGCTTGCACTCTTGATCATGGCCATTCCAGCCCTGTCGCCGGCGCAGATCAGCGTCGGCTTGTCAGTGCAGATCGGCCCGCCGATGCTGCCGGTCTATCCTCAACCTGTTTGTCCTGCTCCTGGCTACATTTGGACACCGGGCTATTGGGCGTATGGCCCGGATGGGTATTACTGGGTGCCCGGCACCTGGGTTGTGTCACCGGCCGTCGGTCTTCTATGGACGCCCGGCTATTGGGGTTTTGAGGGCGGCGCGTACCTCTGGCATGCCGGATACTGGGGTCCGCATGTAGGCTTCTACGGCGGAGTTAATTACGGCTACGGCTACGGAGGTGTGGACTACGTCGGCGGACATTGGGATCACGGAGTCTTTGCTTATAACACCGCGGTTACCAACGTCAACACCACCATCATTCACACGACCTATATCAACCGCACGGTCATCAATAATGTTACCGTGAATCGCGTCAGCTACAACGGCGGCCCGGGTGGTCTGGTCACCCGGCCAACTCCGGGCGAAATGGAGGCCATGCGCGAGCGGCATAGCGTGGCAACCGCCGAGCAGCTCCGGCACGAACACACAGCAGCCGGGAACCGCGCGCTGCTGGCCTCGGTAAACCATGGTCGGCCGTCGATAGCTGCAACTTCTAGGGCCGGCCAATTCGAGGGCCATGGAGTAATGGCGGCCCGGGAATCCACTCCGCATGGGCCGTCGAACCCGGGGGGAAACCGCAACAACGTTCCGCGTCCTCCGTCGCCGGCCGAGCGATCCGATGCCAGGGCGCCTCACATGAACAATGCCGTCGCGTCGCCGCACAACGGCGAGTCCCACCCGGACAGCCGCTACCAACCGGTGAATCGGCCTCGCGAAGGTGCCAGCCAACCGGTGAATCGGCCTCACGAAGGCGCCAGCCAACCGGTGAGTAGGTCTCACGAAGGTGGCGGCGAAAATCCCCGAGGTGAAGAACGTCAGGAAGGCGGCGAACGCTCTCACGGCGAACGGCCCCACTAGGGTCGTAATCGGAGAATGTTCTCCGCGACAGCGGGATGAAGGTGGTGCAACCACCACCTTCATCTACTAGCGAGGCGGTCTTTACCTACCGTACCAACTGGGTCTATACGGCAATCGCCCGTTGTAGCGCCTAGAGCACCAACCACTGCCTTGCAACAACGCCGATCTCACGGACGGTGACCGTTGAGCAAGCATTGGATCGCGATGACCGGTTGGCGCAGGCGTACGCGAACCGCAAGCCTAGAGCTGAGGTAGGTAACTGCCGAGCCGGCGGTCATTCGTTCGCACGACGGCGACTTCACCTCCCTATGGGGAGTCAGGCTTTCAGCGGATTTCCGAGAAACATAGCGACCGTAGTCGGGTTCCATTTCTTAAGAGCGTGCGCAGGTATGCGTCGTCTAATTGTCGTTGCCTTGTTGACCTTTTGCTTAGCCGGCTCCGCCTCTGCCCAGCAGTCAACCAATCCATGGGCAACCATTCCCCGACCGCCGCACGCGGCTTCTGCTGCCTACAACTCTCAGGCTGAGCGCCAGCTTCTCGCTCTGGCCAATCAGGCCCGGGTCGAGGCCGGTCTTGCGCCACTCGAGCTCGAGGAAGGACTAACGCGGGCGGCGCGGAGGCACTCGGCGCTGATGGCCTCGGAGAAGCAGCTATCGCATGAATTGCCAGGGGAGCCCTCGCTGCCAGAGCGCCTAGCGGCCACGAGCACTCTCGACCTAGGTGCAGAAGGCGAAAACGTTGGTTTGGCCGCGAGTGTAGCCGAGGTGCACCGCGGCTTTATGCAATCTCCCCATCACCGCGAGAACTTGCTCAACCCCGATTACAATGTGGCAGGATTCGCGGCGGTCCGTGAGGGGAATAGGGTTTACGTGACCGAGGATTTCGGACAGAGTCGACCCCGACACCGAGGACAATAATCGCCGACTTGCTCACCGAAAGTGTGTGTGGCGATCGGTCTCCGAAATTCTCCTGTGTAACTCTACGGCATCTGGGTATTTCCAGGATCCAGGCTTAATGCACTGATCGGGCGCTCCATATGGAGTCTGAACGCGTATGCAGTATTTTCTGAAGTCCGCGCGCTTGGGTTTCCGCTGCTGGAGTACCCAAGACCTGCCCCTGGCCATGGAGCTGTGGGGCGACCCTGAAGTCACCACCTTCCTAGGTGGATGCTTCACGCCCGAGATGGTGCACGCACGCCTGGCCAAGGAAATCGAACAGATGAAGGAACATGGTATCGAGTATTGGCCACTGTTTCTGTTGGATAGCCACCAACACGTGGGGTGTGCCGGGCTTCGACCCTATCGCATGGAGGAGCGGGTGTACGAATTCGGAATTCACCTTCGGCCCACCTTCTGGAGACAAGGTCTTGCGATCGAAGCGGGCCGAGCCGTCATTGGATATGCGTTCAGTGCGCTCGGGGCTGCGGCCCTGTTCGCCGGTCATCACCCCTGGAACGAAGCGTCTCGGGAATTACTGTTGCGGCTCGGCTTCGCTCGTACCCACGACCAACTCTACCCTCCTACGGGGCTGATGCATCCCTCCTACCTGCTCCACGAAGCGTCTTCCAGGTAGCGCGGTGCTTCTTCCAGCACCACCGTCGGGGAACCCTGCGTTTCCACGCAACCATATGTATACTTCCCGTGAGAATTTCAGCTTCTTCGATCGTCAGCGCCCGAGGGCGCTCTCGTCCGCAACTACCGGTAATGGACTCGGCAATTCGTACTCGCAGTCTGCGCAAGATTTATAACTCGTCTCCACCCGCCGGAGCCGGGCGAAGTGACGCTTTCTTCTCGACCCGCAAGCGCAACAAGGATGCCAAGCCACAGATCGCTGCGCTCGACGGTATCGACCTGGACGTCGCCCCCGGGCAGATCTTCGGTCTTCTCGGTCCGAACGGGGCAGGGAAGTCGACCACCGTGGGCATCCTGACCACCCGCGTGCGCCCCACCAGCGGAACCGCCTGGGTGGGCGGGCACGATGTGTGGCGCGATCAGACGGCCGCCAAGCGTCAGATCGGAGTCGTGGCCCAGCGCCCCAACCTGGATTTTTCCCTTACCGCACGCGAGATTCTGCTCTTCCACGGAGCCTATTTCGGCCTCAGAGCCGAGCAACGCGCGGAGCGCGCCAACGCCTTGCTCGAGCGCTTCAAGCTGACTGATCGAGCGGATCAGCTCGTTCGCGGGTTTTCTGGCGGCATGATGCAGCGGATCTCGATCGCACGCGCCATGATGCATGACCCGCAGGTCTTGTTCCTCGACGAACCGAGTGCCGGCCTGGATCCGCAAACCCGGCTGCTGCTGTGGGAAATCATCCGCGACTACAACCACAACGGCCGCACCATCTTACTGACCACCCACAACATGGAAGAGGCGGATGCACTATGCCAGCAACTGGCCATCATTGATCATGGGCGCATCATCGCCGCGGGCACGCCGGGCGAACTGAAAGCTTCGATTCCCGGCGGATTTCTCCTGCGCCTGCGCTTCGGGTGTCATTCTGAATCCTTGCTTGAGCGCCTTGCCACGCTGTCGGGCGTAACCGAGGTCCGTGCGTCGGGCTCTAACGGGGCCGACCTTTATGCCGGCCGGGGCGGCTCCCTGATCCCTGAGATCGTGAGCGCAGCCGCGGCTCTGGGCGTGGAGCTGTCGGACGTGCATATTTCCGAACCCAGTCTGGAAAACCTGTTTCTTCATCACACGGGCAGGAGCTTGCGGGAATGAACGCGAAAGCTTTCTTGGCCTTGTTGGCGCGTGACGTGCATGTGGCACGGCGCAATCTGATTCCTTTGCTTCTGCAGACCTTTTTGCAGCCTTTGTTGTTTGTTTTCATTTTCGGCCGCGTCATGGTGGGCAGCGGTTATCTTCCTGCCGCCTACAAGAGTCTTCTGCTTCCGGGCATCATGGCCATCAGCATGGTGTTCACGGGAGTTTGGGCCGTCGCCATGCCCCTGATCGCCGAGTTCCAGTTCACTCGCGAAATCGAAGACCGGTTGCTGGCCCCCATCGATATTTCCTGGGTCGCCGTAGAAAAGGTCGTAGCCGGTCTGATTCAGGCCCTGGTGGCTGGCTGGGTAGTGATTCCGTTGGCCTGGATCATCCTTCGTCCCGGGCTGGAATTGCACCTGCTGAATCCGATTCTTTTTCTGGGCATTACGCTGTTGGTGGCAAGCTTTTCCGCCTGTGGCGGCCTGGCGCTCGGTTGCAGCGTGGACCAGCAGCACATCGGGCTGATGTTCAGCATGGTGCTCACCCCCATGATATTTTTCGGTTGCACCTATTACCCCTGGAGCGCCCTGAGCAACTTTCCCATCCTGCAGAAGTTGGTTCTCCTGAATCCCCTGGCCTATGCCAGCGAAGGGCTGCGGGCCTCCCTCGTGCCCCAGTTTCCGCACCTGGCGCTTTCCTGGATCCTGGCGGCTCTGGCGACCTTCGATTGCTTGCTGCTGCTAGTCGGGCTGCGCCAATTCCACAAGAAGGCCGTCAGCTAGGTCTTGTTGTAGCATCGGGGCGACCCGACGCGCTGCCAACAGGCTGCGGCTCATCTAACTGTTACGGAGGCTCAGGAGTGCGAACCGAGCATCATGCAGAAGACTCTCCAACCGCTCCTAGCTGAGATCGTGCTGGCTGGGAAGACTTCGATGGGTCAACCAGGCCTGGATCGCTGAGGCTACTGGCGCACGGCCCAGGCAAGGCCATCGGGTTGGTGGCCAGCGTTGATACGACCAGTGATCTCCAAGGTTTTTAAGTCGATGGCCACAACATAGTTATCGGGACTGCACGCCACATAGGCGCGCAAGCCATCCGGCTGCATCAGGATTCCGGCCGCACCATGTCCGACATTCACTCGCTTGACCTCTCGGCGTGAACTTGCCTCGAACACCGCGAGACCCCCACCCCCGGACAGGCTGGAGACAAAAACCAGCTTGCCGTCGGGGGTGAACTTGAGGCGGTTCGCTCCTTTGACGTCGGCCTGCAGGGTTTGGACCCGCTTCTTGGCGCCTACGTTGATGATAGAAATCGTGCCGTCCTCGGCCGCTGCAGACCAGAGCTCCTTGCCGTCCGGGGAGATGTCGAAACCCTCGGTTCCGGGGCCGGTGTCGACCACGGTTTCATCCCAGTCCGGCGTATGTCCTTCGGACCGCTCAGTCGTCCGCTCGATGATACTGATGGTTCCGGAGTTCACGTTCGATGTGAAGATGTGATCAAGGCTGCTCGAGACGGCAATCATGTGCGTCCGATTCTGTCCCGTGCCTAGCACCCAATCGATCTTCTCCGTAGCAGGATCATACCGCCCGATCACCTTATTGATCTCCGCGGTAAAGTACACCTTCCCGGCAACGAACGCGAGCCCGTGCGGTCCACGCAGAGCGCCGAGATCGATACGCGGCAGTGCTTTCTGCGCGGTTAGATTGACCACCGAGATCGTGTTGTACGCTCCGCCGCCGTAATTCGCAATGAACGCCATCGTGCCATCCGTCGAGGCTACGACTTCGTGAGGATCCGGCCCGGCCGGCAGGGTGGTGAGCACCTGGAGCGATGCCGGATCCACGATGGCCAAAGTCTGGTCCCGCTTCGACAGTACCAATAACGCCGCCGAGGGTGTGTCCTGGGCAGCAATCGGACTCACGCTCAACAACGCTGACAGAAGGACTGCAATCGTCCGGACGTTCATGGGATTGTCACCTCTTGTTGGTTTGGCAAGATTGTGGGCCCGAAAATCGGGCTTTCCCCGTGCGGGAGTCGTTTGCACCGTGGCGCGCTCCTTGCTTCGACTCAGCATCCTACACCGAGCGCTGAGGTTCGCTCAGCACAAATTGCATGTTCAACGGCAGGAGGTCGCGGGAGGTCTGTGGAGCCGGAGATCAGCCTCCTCACGGTTTCTGCCGAGTTGGGACTTGTAGGGAGAGCTTCCGAGAGAGACAATGTCAGCCCAGCAGGAGGTTGTCGTGTCAGATCGAAAGTACCGCCAACGCGGATATCAGGACCGGGGTGAGGAACGGCAGAAGCAGCCGTCAGACAAGCCAGGAAAGCCGGTTAAGAAAGACACGTTTGGACCGCGACCCTTGCAAATGCCGGGCACTCGCATGGTGTCTCGCTGCGCTCAATGTGGAACACTGCTCCCGGTTGGAATTGAACCTACCGCCAAGTGTCCAAAATGTGCCTTTGAACTCCATTCCTGTCGGCAATGCACGTACTTTGATACCTCCAGCCGCTTCGAATGCACTCAGCCCATCCAGCAGCGCATCGCGCGCAAGGACGAGCGCAACCAGTGCACGTTTTACTCCATGCGGGTCGGGGTAGAAAAAGAGACCTCGACACCCAGCGCGGTGCGACCCACCGACGCACGCCAAGCTTTCGAGAATCTTTTCAAGAAATGAAGGGTGGTCCTAGCTAGCTGGACTGCGCTAGGGTTTGAGGCTCGGGCGCAGCAGTACCTCGCTGGCAAAGGATTGCGGCGACTGGGTCACCAGCATGGCCACGATGTGGGCCACGTCTTCGGGCTGGAGCATTCTCGCCGGGTCTTTTCCGGCATGAGGGCCAAAGGCGGTGGCTACCGATCCGGGACAAACCACGGCGGCCCGAATGTTGTAACCCCGCAACTCCTCGGCCACGGCGTAGGTGAGCCCGTTTAATCCCCACTTGGAGGCGGCATAGGCCGCGCCATTCGGCAATGGATTCTTACCCGCCAAAGAAGAAATATTGATGATGTGTCCCGCACGGCGACGAATCATGGCCGGCACACAGGCACGAATGCAGTAATAGACCCCGCGCAGATTCGTGTTCAGCATCCGCTCCCAGGACTCCGGGGGAAGCTGGTGCAGAGGCCCTTCGAAGGTTCCAATTCCTGCGTTGTTGACCAGGATATCGACCCTACCAAAAGCCTCGTTCGCTTGCGCGGCCATGGCCTCCACCGATTCGAGATCGGTCACATCGCACTCGATGACTTCGGCTCGACCACCCTGTTTCCGCACGGCGTCTGCGGTCGTTTCCAAACTGGCGCGGGTTCGCCCGCAGAGAACGGTTACCGCCCCCATCGCACCCAGCCGACGCGCGATGGCAGCACCAATGCCCCGTCCGGCGCCGGTTATGATCGCCACTTGGCCGTCGAGTGGGACGCCTTGTCTGTCGGTCATCCGCAACCTTCTTCAAGACCCTGCGTTTCGAGTTACAGGGAATCTTTTTCCCGCATCTTACAGCAGTGGATGGACCTGTCAAATTGCGAACTTGCCTTCGTCAAGGTACATACTTATAATCCGCTAACCGGACATAGGTGTTAGAGGGCAAGAAAACTGGTTGGTATTCGCATCGCATGCCCTCGAGAGTTCGGTGAGGCAGCGATTTTGGTTGAGCAGTGATAGCGGAAGCCATTTCCTGAGCGCTTAAGGAGCCATTTGAAATGAAGACCAGTCTAGTGGCGATTGTGATCACGTTTGCTGCGTCAGCCTGGGCGCAGCAGAGTGCAACGCAACCGCAGACCCCACCCACGGCTGGGGCGCAAACGGCGCCAGCACAAGCCCAGCCAGCACAGAAAAAGGAAATCAAGGATCCGGCCGAATATAACGCCTACGTGGGTGCTATTCAGCAGGCAGACCCGAGTGGCAAGATCAGCGGCCTCGAAGCATTTCTCACCCAGTATCCGAATAGCGTAATGAAGGAGGATGCTCTCGAGGTGCTGATGAGTGCCTACCAGCAAGCCGGGAATCAGGCCAAAATGCTGGATACCGCCCAGCGCGTGCTGCAGGTTAATCCCAATAATCTGCGTGCCTTGGCCCTGCTGGTCTTTTCCAAGCGACAACAGGCGGAGGCCGGTCAAAGTCCCCAGCAGAACATCGCCAGCGCCGCCCAATATGCCAACCAGGGTCTGGAAGCTTTGAAGACGGCCACCAAGCCTGAGGGAATGTCCGACACCGATTTCGATAAGCTCAAGACGCAAGCGAGCGTGATCTTCAACGGGGCGGCAGGAATTGCCGCTCTGCAGGGTAAGGATTACGCACACGCCCAGGCCAATCTCAAAGCGGCGGTCCAGGGCGACCCGAATGAACTGCGCAACGTCTATCCGCTGGCTTTGGCCGACCTCACCGGGACTCCACCCAATCAGGTGGAAGGTCTGTTCTTTATCGCTCGCGCCGCAAACCTAGCGGCCGGTTCTCCCGGGCAAGCGCAAATCGAAGGCTACGGTAAAAGTCAGTACGTGAAATTTCACGGTTCCGATCAAGGATGGACGGATCTTTTGGCGACCGCCAAGGCCAACCCTCTTCCCCCGGCGGGGTTCACCATTACCAAATATGTTCCTCCCAGCCCCGCCGAACAGGCTGCCGAGTTGGTGAAGAACAAGAGTACAAGTGAAATCAAACAGCTGAGCTTCGCCGATTGGGAG
>Ga0187778_10001845_pt1 | contig 14606 bp, 13 predicted proteins | sample 1015_Q2_SP5_20_M_FD_132418 | JGI IMG/M metagenome (GOLD analysis project Ga0187778, IMG submission 132418) | Tropical peat soil microbial communities from peatlands in Department of Meta, Colombia - 1015_Q2_SP5_20_MG | ecosystem: Environmental > Terrestrial > Soil > Wetlands > Peat | place... | reverse complement strand
TGTCTCCGACGCGGCCGTGTACCCGACCAGGTCGCAGAAGAGGACGGACCCCACCTTCCGCTCCTCCCCCAACGGCCGAGCCGGCGCGGTCAGCGGCGCTGTGCAAAACGGGCAAAACTTGAAATCGCCCTCGTACTCGAACCCACACGAGGAACAGGCCGACATCAGCGCAGCCTAGACCGCCTAGCCTCGAAGCGCGGCCCAAGACGCCTCAGAAACCCCGCTCCCGGCCCGCCTGACTCCGCGGTCAGCTCGCCGGGTTGCAAACGGGTAGCAAGAAGGGGTTCCGAAGCCGGAAACCCCGTGGGAAAGCCGTTCTAGCGCAGGTCTTTGTTCGACTCCATGTCGAACCACATGCCGAAGAGGGTGAACTGGCTGCCCGAGATCAGAAGCAGCGCGACGAGGACGATGGTCGGCGTCGTGATCGCGTTGCCGAGGATGCGCAGGATCACCTCGATCACGCCGAGGACGAGCCCGACGGACGACATCAGCAGCCCGAGCGCGTAGAAGAAGACGAGCGGGTGGAAGTCGCGGATCACGTACTTCTCGCGCAGCCGCCAGAAGAACCCCTTCAGGAGCAGCCAGGAGATGCGCGGCACCACCTTCCGCAGCCTGATCCCGGAGCGCTCGCCGACGCCGTAGATCGGTCGCGACGGCACGTCGCGGACGCGTGCGTTCGTCACGTTCAGGTGGACGAGCATGTCGTTCGGGAAGCCGTAACGGCGGTAGAGCCGGTCGAGGTCGAGCCGACGCAGCGCGTCGAGACCGAGCGCCGTGTAGCCCGCCTGCGAGTCGGCGACGTGCCAGTAGCCGGAGGCGATCTTCGTCAGGAGCGAGAGCATCGCGTTGCCGAGGTAGCGGGTGCGCGGGATGACGCTCCACGCCTCGCCGGTGAACAGCCGGTTCGCCTTCGCGTAGTCAGCCTCGCCGCGCGCGACCGGCCGGACGAGGCCGATCAGCTCGCCCGGGTCCATCTGGTTGTCGGCCGCCATCACGCAGGTGACGTCGATCCCCTCGGCGAGGGCACGCCCGTAGCCGGTGACGATCGCCGCTCCCACCCCACCGTTCTGCTCGCGGACGATCACCTCGGTGCGGGCGTCCGCCGCGGCGCGGGCCCGCTCCGCGGTCGCGTCGCTCGACGCGTCGTCGACGACGAATACACGGTCGACGAAATCCGGGATCCCGGCCAGGGTCTCGCCGACGAGCTGCTCCTCCTGGTACGCGGGGACGACGACCGCCACCCGCTTGCCCTCGACCATGGAGGGAAGGTTAGGCGGGCGTCTCCCTGTTCCTGCGCCCGAGGATCGGATCGGCCAGGTACGCGGCGATCGCGCCGAGGAGGAGGCCGATCAGCCCGCCGATCGCAGCGGAGTTCCGCCGGCTCGTCGCCGTGACGCGGGCGGCGGCCGCGGGCTGGACGATCTTGCTCCGCTCGACGTTCACGGCGAGCGAGAGCAGCTGCTGGTTCTGGTACAGCTCCTGCTGGACTGTGCCACGGCGCTGCTCGGCGAAGCCGATCGAGTTGTTGAGCGTGCCGACGGCGATCAGCTTGTCGGTCGCAGAGATCGACTTGTCCTTGATCAGGCTCTGCTCCTGCTGGGTGTACGACGCGACGCGCGTGTCGATGTCCTGCAGCTCCGTGTTGCTCGAGTCGATCTGCTCCTGGAGGAGCTTGATCTTCTGGTCGACGTAGGTCGAGACCTGACCGATCACCGACGAGGCGAGTGCGTCGGCCGCCTTCTCGACCTTCAGACGCGCAGCCCCGTCGACGGAGATCTCGATGAGCGGCGAGGTCGTCTTGGTCAGCGTCGCACCGGTGACGGTCGTCGAGGTGACGTGGCCGCGCAGCTGGCTCACGGGCATCCCGCTCGCCGCGGCCGCGCGGCGCAGCGCGAACTCGGAATGCACGATCTCGTTCGCGGTGCGCGGGTTCGTCGCGAGGCTCTGGATCTGACCGCCGCCGGACGTCGTGAACGGCTGCCCCATGTACAGGAGCGTCTTCGCCTGCCAGGTCTGGCCCTTGCCGACCGAGACGAGGACGCCGATCACGAGGCCGGCCACGAGGCCTCCCGCGACGAGCCACCAGCGGGCGACGAGGCGATCCCACAGGGTTCGGAGGTCGACCTCCCGCTCGGCGCCTTCCTCGGTCCTCACGGGCGGCTCGCTCATCGCGCCGCGACCCTAGCAGCAGCCCATTCCCACTGGGCGCGCAAACCCTGCTCGAGCGGCGTCGTCGCCTGCCAGCCGAGGTCGCGCTCGATCGTGGTCGTGTCCGCCATCGTGCGGTGCATGTCGCCCTGCGCCGCCGAACGCGCGTGCAGGTCGAGCCCTCTGCCGGCGAGACGCTCGACCAGGCCGATCGCCTCCAGCACGGTGGCTTCGGCCCCGCCGCCCACGTTGTAGAGCGCTCCGGCGGGCGCCCTCGCTGAGGCGATCGTCGCCTCGACGGCGTCGGCGACGTACGTGAAGCTCCGCGACTGGCTCCCGTCGCCGTACAGCTCGAACTGGGCGCCGGTTGCCAGCGCAGCGACGAGGCGCGCGAAGAGCATGTCCGGCCGCTGTCGCGGACCGTAGACGGTGAAGTAGCGGAGGCCGACGGCGTCGAGCCCGAAGCCGCGTGCGTAGGCCGCGGCGAGCTGCTCGCAGGCGAGCTTCGTGATCCCGTACGGCGAGTTCGGGCGAGGCAGCGTCGTCTCGGGAGTGGGGTACGCCTCGGCATCGCCGTACACGGACGACGACGACGCGTAGACGACCCGGACACCCGCGGCAGCCGCCGTCTCGAAGAGCCGCTGCGTGGCGAGCGTGTTCAGCCGCAGGTAGTCGGCGAAGACCGGACCGAAGCTCCGGGTGCCTGGCTGGCCCGCGAGGTGGAAGACCGCGTCGACCCCGTCGAGCTCCAGCTGCTCTGCCGCGAGATCGAGCTCGAGGACGTCGAGTCCCTGGGCGTTCTCGCGCTTCAGCGCGGGGTCGTAGTAGTCCGTGAAGCAGTCGACGCCTCGCACCTCGTGGCCGAGCGCGACGAGTCGCTCGGCGAGATGAGAGCCGATGAAGCCTGCAGCGCCGGTGACGACGTAGCTGCTCATCCACCGACGTTCGGCCGGACGTTCACGAGACGCCCGGTTCGGGTGCGACGGCCTCCGGCAGCTCCTCGGCGAACGGCACGAGCTTCCCGTCCGGTCCCGCAACGAGGCAGAGGTCCGAGTAGAAGCGGGTCATGACGACGCCTTCGCGGAAGTCGCCGAGCCGCGGCTCGGGCCGCTCGCCGTTCGCGAGCGCGAGCGCGAGCTCGGGGAAGCGGCTCCCGGCTGCGAGTGGAAGCGGGAAGCCCCCGCCGAAGCGGGTGTTGACGTCGGTCACGGGCAGGCTGCCGTCCGGCTCGCGGAAGCACTGGATGTTGGCGGGGCCGCGAATGCCGATCGACTCGGCGACGGCGCGGCCGTGCTCGATCAACTCCCAGTCCTTGAGCGACCTCCCCTTGATCGACTCGCCGCCCTTCGAGTGGATCATCGTGCGCGGGATGGCGTTCAAGCAGCGGCCGTCGAGGTCGCAGAGCACGTCGATCGAGAACTCCTCGCCCAGGCATTGCTCCTGGACGAACGAGTCGACCGGCGTCGCGCGAAGGTGGAACGCGAGCTCGTCGGCGGCGAGCGCGCGGAAGATGTGACGCGAGCCGAAGCCGTGCCGTGCCTTGACGAGCAGGGGGTAGCGGGCATCCGGCGGGACGTCGGCGGGGAGCCAGCTGCGCGGGCTGGGGATCCCGCGCTCCTCGAAGAGGCGGTGCGCGAGCCACTTGTCCGCCATCGCCCCGGCCACCTCGGCGCTCGGCCCGAGGACGACGGCCGGCGCGAGCTCGGCGACGCGGCGCGCGAGGAGCGCCGTGTCGACGTCGGAGAGCGGGATCACGAGGCGCACGTCGTAGTCGCGAACCAGCTCGGCGAGCGCGGAGACGTACCCCGGATCGTCGCTGCGCGGCACCAGGGCCATGTGGTCGGCGTGGTAGAGCGCCGGCGCAAGCGGGTCGATGTCGGCAGCGACGGTGGTCGCGCCCGCGCGGCCGAACGCCGACACGATGTCGACGCGCAGCCCGGCGCAGGTGAAGAGTACGGCCGTCATGTCCCGCGAGAGGGTACCGGCCCATCCGCTGCCTCTCGCCTTCCGCGCGGATCGCGTGCGTCTTCCGTGCTGGTGACTGTCCCGGGACAGTCACCAGCACCAAGCTGTCACGCGACCGTCACGGGAGTGTCACGGCGCGCTTTCGCGCGACGCCTACGACTCCTTCCACCCTCCCGTCGCGCCCTTGTAGATGCCTCCCAGCAGGGCTCGCGGCGTCCGCGCGAGGATCGTCAGGTCGAGCCGCAACGAGCGGTGCTCGACGTACCAGACGTCGAGCTCGATCCGCTCCGCCCAGGGAAGAGCCGTCCGGCCGTGGACCTGCGCCCACCCCGTGAGGCCCGGCCGGATGTCGAGCCGATGGTGCTGGTGCTCGTCGTACCGGTCGACCTGGTAGCGGAGCGTGGGCCGTGGCCCGATGAGCGACATCTCCCCGCGGACGACGTTCCAGAGCTGCGGCAGCTCGTCGATCGAGGTCCGGCGGAGGATCCGGCCGACACGAGTGATCCGCGGGTCGCCGCGGTTCACGGCGTACCCGGCACCCTTCGACTCCGCGCCCACGACCATCGTCCTCAGCTTGAAGAGCCCGAAGTCGACGCCGTCCTTGCCGACCCGCGTCTGGCGGAAGAGGACCGGGCCGCGATCCTCGAGCTTGATCGCGATCGCGGCGAGCGCGAGCACGGGGCTCGCGACCACCAGCCCCGCGCCTGCGACGGCGAGGTCGGTCGCCCGCCGCGCGATCCCATCGGACGGGTCGGTCATCGTGTGCCGTCGGCCTTGCCCCAGACAACCGGCGTGCCGCTGCCGAGGTAGCGGACGAGCCCGTCGACAGTCGACTTGGTGACGAGGAAGTAGTAGTAGGCGAGCCCCGCACCCGGGATCCTCATTCGGCGCCTGCCCGCGTACGCGAGCGCGAGGAACGCCAGCTGCCCCGCGAACGCGAGCCGGTAGACGCGGCCCCGCGGGGCGAGCGCCGCGCTCGAACCGAGCAGGACGACGTGGAGGACGCCGCTCCCGTAGCGCAGCAGCCGGTGCGACACGAGCTCGCCCAGGTAGAGCGGATCGGTCGGCCGCAGCATCCGTCCAGTCAGGACGTGTCCCCACGACTGCGCGACCATCCGCACCTTTCTCTCGTACTCGTCCTCCGGCTCGGCCGACGCGGTCTCGACCGCGACCGCCGACGGCTCGTAGACGGCGCGCTTGCCACGCTGCACCATCAGGTACGGAAAGCCGAGGTCGTGCCCGTAGCGCGGGTCGTCCTCGACGTAGTCCTCCCGCTTCACCGCGTAGACGGCGCCGTTGCCGCCGGTGATCGAGTGGATCCGAGACTCCTGCTCGCGCAGCCAGAGCTCGTAGCGCCAGTAGACGCCCTCCTTGTTCGCGCCGTCGGCACCGCGCAGCTCGAGCCGGCCGCAGACGTACGCGACCTCCGGATCGGCGAGCGACGCGACGAGGCGGCGCAGCGTCTCCGGCTCCCACGTCGAGTTCGCGTCCGAGAAGGCGAGCACGTCGGCGTTGGCCTCGCGCACGGCCCGGTGCTGAGCAGCGACCTTCCCGCCGCGTTCGCAGACGAGGAGCCGAACCCTCGCGTCGCGCGCCGCGACCTCGGCGACGATCTCGTCCGTCCGATCGCCCGACGCGTCCGACGCCACCACGACCTCCAGCTTGTCGGCGGGGTAGTCGAGCTGGAGGAGGTTCTCCACACGCGGCCCGATCACGTCCTCCTCGTCGTGCGCCGCGACGATCACGCTCACCGACGGCTCGAAGCCGTCGTCCTTCGCGACCGGCCTCGGCCGGGCCCGCGCGAGCGCGCCCGCCGCGAGCGGGTAGCCGACGTGTGTCCAGGCGAGCGCGCCGAGCGAGCCCCAGAAGAGCGCCCTGAGCGCGCTCATGCCGCTCTCGAGGCTCTTCCGGAGGCGAGGAGCCCGGTCAGGAGCGCGCGGTAGCGGCCGATCGCGACCTCCCGATCCGCCTCGGCGACGACGTACTCGCGACCTCGTCGTCCCATCTCGTCGAGGTCGAACTTCCCCTCGTACGCGTCGCGGATGACGCCGGCGACGAGCTCCGGGCGGCCCGGCGGCAGCACGATTCCGCACCCGACCTCGCCGACGAGCCTCGCTGTCTCGCTCTCGGGATCGGCTCCGACGATGACCGGGCGGCCGGCGGCGAGGATCCCGTAGAGACGACTCGGCACGACGAAGCCGGAGAGCCCCTTCGCGAGCCCGACGAAGTGGAGGCGCGCGGCCGACAGCGAGTCCGACAGCAGCTCGCGCGGCTGGTAGGGCCGGAACCGCACGGCGGACTCGTCGAGGTCGAGCCGCTCGGCCAGCGCGACGATCTCGCTGTAGCGGGCGCCGAAGCCGACGATGACGATCCGCAGGTCGTCGAGGTCGCGCAGGAACGTCGCGGCCCGAACGAGCGTGTCGAGGTCCTGCGCGTGCCCGACGTTGCCGGAGTGCATGACGACGAAGCGGCCCGCCAGCTTGTTCTTCGCCGCCCAGGCGTTGTCGTGCGGTCGCGGCTCGACGGCCGTCGTGTCGACCCAGTTCGGGATCACCGAGATCCGCTCCGCAGGCGCGCCCTTCTCCTCCAGACGCTGCTTCATCGTCTCGCCGATCGCGACGATCCCGTCGGCGCGACGGAGGTACAGGCCCACGAGACCGCGCAGGGCGCCGACGAGCACGGGGTTCTCGAGCCGCTTCAGGCGCACGGCGATCTCGGGGAAGACGTCCTGGCTGATCACGAGCAGCGGGACGCCGAAACGGCGGGCCACGACGAGCCCGATGTCGCCGACGATCGGCGGATCGGTCATGCACAGCACGAGGTCCGGCTTCGGGCCACGGAGCGCCGTCGCGATCGAGTCGCCGAGGTACGACACGTAGTTGGCCGCACGCCGGTGCAGCTGTGTCCGCTCGAACGCGGTCGAGCGGACACGCACGATCCGCACGCCGTTCCGCTCCTCCTCGTCGGGCAGCTCCTCGTGGCCGTGCAGGTGCCCCGTGACGACCGTGATCTCGAAGTCGCCGGCGAGCGCCTCGCAGAGCTGCGAGAGGAGGTGGGCCGTCGCCTCGACCCCCGGCCAGTAGTACTGGTTGAGCACGAGCAGCCGCGGCCGCGCCGTCGCCTTGTCCATCCAGGGAACGGTAACGGTACGGTCTCGCAGACGTGACGGAGACCCCCCTCCGCATCCTGCTCGCGAGCCCGGCGTACTGGCCGGCACGGGCGTTCGGCGGGCCCGTCGTCGTCGCACGCGAGCTCGTCGCTCGCCTCGTCGAGCGCGGGCACACGGTCGACGTCGTGACGACGACGCTCGTCGACCTCGAGCACAGGCCGGGCGCCGGCTCGTCGCGCGCGGTGGTCGACGGCGCAACCGTACGCTACGTCGGGACGCCGCTCCACTACCGCTGGATGGGAATCACGCCGACGCTGCCTGCCGAGCTGCACCGCCTCGGCCGGCACGCGCGCCCCGACGTCGCACACGTCTTCGGCTTCCGCGACCCGGTGACGACGGTCGCCGCCGCCTGGTGCCGCCGTCGGAGCGTGTCGTACGTGTTCGAGCCTCTGGGCATGTTCCGACCGAGGTTGCGCAAGGTGCGGCTGAAAGGCGCGCTCGACGCGTCCCTCTACCGTGGCGTCGCCGCCGGAGCGGCGCTCGTGATCGCCGCTTCTGCGCGCGAACGCGACGACATCGTCGCCTGCGGCGTCCCGGGAGACCGCGTGCGCGTCCGCGGGAACGGCTTCCCGGAGCCGCCCGATCCCTCCGCGCCGCTCGCACGCGATCTGCGCGGCGAGCTCGGCATCGCGGCGGACGCGCCGATCGTCCTCTACGTCGGGCGCATCGCCGCCGGCAAGGGCATCGAGCACCTCCTCGCCGCCGCACGAGCGCTTCCCGACCTCCAGGTGGTGCTCGCGGGGCCCGACGACCGACACGGGGTGACGGGGCTCGTCCAGGCGGCGCAGGCAGAGGCGGCGACGGCCGGGCGCGTCCACCTGCTGCCACAGAGCGAGGCCCCTCCGACCGACCTCTACCGGCAGGCCACCGTCTTCGTGCTCGCGTCGGCGGGAGAGAGCTTCGGCATGGTCGCCGCGGAAGCGGCCGCGGCGGGAACGCCGGTCGTCGTCTCCGACCGCTGCGGCATCGCGGGTTTCTTCCGCGCGGGCGAGGCGCTCGTCGTCGCGGAGACCGACGAGGCCGTGGTCGGAGCAGTCCGCGAGGTCCTCGAGGATCCGGGGTTGCGCGCGCGCCTCGCCCGAGGCGGAGTGGAGGCAGCCCGCCGCCAGTCGTGGGACCACGTCACGGACGTCCAGGAGGAGCTCTACCGTGGGGCGATCGCGTCGCGGATCGCCGCGACGAAGCTCTCGACGCTCGGCTCGTAGCCCCAGTCGGCCACGATCTCGCGCGAGCGCGCACCCTGCGCGCGACGCAGGTCGGGATCCGCCGCCAGGCTGCGGAGTGCCGCCGCAGGCGCTGCGACGTCGCGGGCCGCCACGAGCGTGCCATTCTCGCCGTCGCGCAGCAGGTCGTAGGCGGCGCCGACCTGGTCGGAGAGCACGAGCGGCAGCCCGCACGCCGCGGCTTCGTTGACGACCACCGCCCACGCCTCGTTCGACGAGAGCAGCGCGAAGACGTCGGCGGCGACGTACAGCTCGGCCATCCTCGCCCAGGGCAGGTCGCCCACGAGCCGCAGCCGGACGCCGAGCTCCGCCGCGTGCCGCTCGAGGGCGGGCCCTTCGGGGCCGTGCCCGGCGATGACGACCTGGAGCCGCGGATCGCCGGCTTCCGCGACCGCCCGCAGGAGCACGTCGAGCTCCTTCTCGGGCACGAGCCTCGCCACCGAGAGCACGACGACGGCGTCCCCTTCGGCGCCGATCGCCGCACGGAGCTCCGGTCGTCGCGGCTCGAGCCCGGCCGCGTGCGCGCTCCAGCTCGGCACGTCGATCGTATTCGCGAACACGCGGGTGTGTCGAGGCGGAGCGCCTCGCGCGATCAGCGAGTCCCGCGACAGCGTCCCGAGGACGAGCGCGCCTGCCGCGCCGCGCACGACCCGAGGCACGACCGCACCCTTGACCGCGCGGCGCCAGCCGGGCCGCGGCGCCGCGTCGTGGCTCGAGACGAGCAGGAGATACGGAATGCGGTGCAGGCGGCACCAGAGGATCGCCGCCTGCGAGGCGAACGTGCTCCAGCCCGTCACGACGACGACCTGCGCGCTCGCGTGCCGCAGCGCTCCGAAGATTCCGGGCGTGATCGGATAGTCGTGGTGGAGGATGCGCCCGACGAACGGCACCGGCAGGCCATGGAGCACGACGTTGCGGTGGTGCGGCTCCACCGTCCACCGCCGGTCGGCCACCGTGCGCGCGGCGTAGACGACGGTCAGGTCGAGCTCCGGCCGCTCCGACACGCGGTCGAAGAGCGGTGAGCGGTACGGCGTCGGCTCCGGCGTGGCGACCACGACCCGGACGGGCGCGCCCGAAGCCTCGTCGGAGCGGAGCGAGCGCAGCCACGGCTCGGCCTCTCTCGCCACCTCACGCGCGACGGCGCGACGGCGCCTCCGGTCGGCCACGATCCCCGTCGCGAACCCGGCGTCGAGCGCCAGCGCGCGGCGCAGGAGCCGTGCCTTCTGCTCGGCCGGCGCGGCGAGCGCGACCCGCGCGACCGCCCGCGCCGCGAGCGGGCGAACCTCTCTCGACCTGCCGAAGGCGGCGAGCAGCTCGAGGTACGCATCGACCGCCTCGCTCGAGCGCGACGGCTCGACGGCTCTCGCGTCGCCGACCAGCCACGCGAGCTCCGCGGCCGCGTCGCCGAGGGACGGCGCGAGCTCGACGATCCGCGCGACCGCGATCCGCCGCCGGAGCTCGAGCTGGTGCTCGGCGCGGCGCGCGGAGGCCTGACCCGCATGGCGACGGTAGAGCAAGAGCGGCTCCGAGACGTTGTCGCCGTCCGCGACCGCGAGCAGCCTCGACCAGAGCTCGTAGTCCTCCGTGCTCGCATCGCCGGCGTCGTAGCGCGAGTCGTAGCGGAGGTCGTGTCGCTCGAGCAGCTCGCGATCGACGACGACGCTCGGATGGAAGAACGGCGTCCCGAAGAGGCTGAGCCAGCGCGTCGCCAGAACGCCGGCGGGCTGCAGGTGCACGTGCCCGAGCCGGTCGGACCCGTCCAGCTCGACGACGCCGCTGCCGACGATCGCGACGTCGGGTGAGGCCTGGAGGCGGGCGAGCTGACGCTCGAGGCGCCGCGGCAGCGCGACGTCGTCGGCGTCCATCCTCGCCACGTATCGGCCCCGCGCGTGCGAGAAGCCACGGTTGAGCGCCGCCGACAGCCCGGTCGGCTCCTCGTTCCGCACGACGACGACCCGGGGATCGTCGAGCGCCGCCAGCACGGCCGGCGTGTCGTCCCTGGACCCGTCGTCGACGACGACGAGCTCCAGGTCGGAGACGGTCTGGCGGAGGATGCTGCGGGCGGAGGTCGCGAGGAAGCCGCCGGCGTCGCGCGCGGCGAGCACGACCGACACGAGCGGCGGTGAGGCGGTCTCCACGGCCCGTTAGCCTATGCGCGGTGGAGGGTTCCGACCTCCCCTCGTTCGACCTCGTCGTCGCCACCGTCGACCGGGCGGACGGCCTGCGCATCCTCTTCGACTCGCTCGATCGGCAGACGTATCGCCGCTTTCGCGTGCTCGTCGTCGACCAGAATCCCGACGATCGCGTCGCGTCCGCGCTGGCGGCGAGCCCCGAGCTCGAGCTCGTCCACCTGCGTGCGCAGCGCGGTCTCTCCCGCGCCCGCAACGCCTCCCTTCCGCACGTGACGGCGGACGTCGTCGCGTTCCCGGACGACGACTGCGCCTACCCCGACGATCTGCTCGCGCGGGTGGCGCGCCGGCTGGCCGACCGATCCGATCTCGACGGGGTGACCGGACGGACGACCGACACCGACGGGAGCAGCGCAGGCCGCTGGTCGACCGTGCCCGGCGCCGTCGATCGCGACAGCGTGTGGCACCGGGCGAACTCCGCGTCGATGTTCCTGCGACGCCGGCTCGTCGAGCGAGTAGGGGCGTTCGACGAGAGGCTCGGACTCGGCTCCGGCACGCTATCGGCCTCGGGCGAGGAGACCGACTACCTCGTGCGCGCGCTCGCGCTGGGTGCCTCGCTCGAGTACGACCCGACGCTCGTCGTCCTCCACGAGTTGCGGACGCTCACCCCGGAGTCGTTGCAGGCGATCGGCCGGCGGGACGGCGCGAGCGTCGGCTTCATCCTCCGCAAGCACCGCTACCCGGCACGGGCGGTCGGGCGGATGCTCGTCCGGCCCCTCGGCGGCAGCGTCGTCTCGCTCGCCCGCGGCGACGTCGACCGAGCCCGCTTCCACGTCGCGACGCTGCGCGGCCGGGTCGCCGGACTACGAGCCGGCGGGCGTTAGTACCACACCAGCCTCTCGAAGAGCTCGGCGTGGCGGTCGAGCCACGGCTGGAGCGGAAAGCGCTCGACCGCTCGCCGGCGCGCTGCCTCGCCGTACCGGTCGAGGCTCGCCAGGACGGACCCGACCGCGTCTGCCATCGCCTCCGCGGACGGCGGCTCGTCGCGGTCGAAGCCGTCGCGATGGGGAACCCCGACGCCCGCTTCGTCCCCGACGAGCTCGACCGTGCCGCCGCTCGCCGGGAAGACGACGGGCAGCCCGCACGCCATGGCCTCGAGCACGACGTTCGGGCAGGGGTCGTTGACCTTCGTGTGGAGAAGCAGGTGCGCGCGGCCGTAGAGACCGGGCGCCTCGTCCTGCGAGTAGCGGCCGACGAGCTCGACGCGGTCGCGCAGGCCCAGCCGGTCGAGGAGCGGCCCCGGATCGACGGTGAGTCGACCGGCGACGAGGAGGCGCGCCGCGGGCTCGCGCGCCAGGAGCGCCACGAGCGTCCGCAGGCCGAGCTCGAGCCGGTAGGGCTGCGTCTGGTCGCCGCCGAGGAGCAGGACCGGGCCGTCGTCGGGCGAGGTCCTCGGCGGCTGGAAGCGGTCGACGTCGACCGCGTTGTGGAGAACCTCCCACCCGCCGCGAGCCGGGCCGAGGAAGGCGTCCGCCGCGCGCCGGCAGAACTCGCTCTGGTAGAGCACGTGGTCGGCGGCGAGCAGCGCCCGCCGCAGGGGCCGGTTCACGCTCACCGTCCGCGCGCCGGCCCAGCCCGGGTAGCCGACGCCGTCCTGGTTGACGACGACCGGAGCGCCTCGGCGGCCGGCGATCCAGAGCAGCTCCCGCAGGTCGCGTGGCAGCGCGCTCGAGCCGAGGTAGAGCACGCTGAAGTCCGTCGGCGAGTTCGGAAAGCGCACGGCGAGCTTCTGGAACTTCGCCGTGCCACCGGCCGACGGCTCGCCCGGGCCCGGCACGCGGTCGTGTCCGTAGAAGACACGCACGCCGGTCACGGGGACCCGGGTGACGAGCAGCCGACCCCAACGCGCCGCGGCTCGCCCGTAGCGGCCGGCGCGTGCGACGGCGACGTCTCCCCGGCTCATGGCTTCGGCACGGCCGTCGCCCAGATCTCGCCCCAGGTCAGGATCAGCTCCGTCACGTGGAGCCCCGCAGCCGCGAGCTCGGCGCGGAACCCGTCGGGCTCGTACTCGACGAAGTGCGTCGGGTCGGTGAAGTGCGGCAGCCCGAGCTCCTGGCGCAGCGGAACGGTCCAGTCGCGCGCCAGAACGGGAACTCGCAGCAGGACGCGCCCCGGCTCGGCCGACGCGACGACGCGACGCAACAGCCCGACCCGGTCGTCGACGTGCTCGAGGACGTTCGAGAGCACCACGACGTCGAAGCGCCCTCCGGGTATGTGCTCGAGCACGTCCGCCTCGACGAACTCGAGCCGGTCGTCACGGAACGTCGACCGGGCGAACCCGAGGTGGAACGAGCTGTTGTCGACGCCGACGACCGACGCGCCGGCTCTTGTCACGAGATCGAACGCGAGCTCTCCCTTGCCGCAGCCGATGTCGAGGACGCGCTCGCCAGGGGACACCCGCTCCACGAAGAACTCGTGGTAGCCGGTGAGGCGGTGCTTCGCGTGAACGCCGTCGTCGTAGGCGATCGCCGCGCGGTCGACCGCACGGTAGGCGTCCTCGTACACCTCGAGCAGCTCCCGCGTCGCCTTTCGCCTGTCCGGTTGCGACGCCAGGACGGAGAGCCAGAAGCGGAAGATCGGCCGCAGCGGCTCGGCCGGGAGGAGCCGACGGAAGGGTGCGCGCGGGATTCGGCGACCCGCCGCCGCGGCCACACGCCGGAGGGTGAGCGGGCGTCGGGTCATCTCGACACCCCGACGCTCGCGGCCGGGCCATCGTCGACGAGGAGGCTCAGCAGTGCACGCCAGCGCCCGTCGAGGCGCTCGAGCGCGAAGGCCTCCGCCGTCCGGCGGCCGGCCGCGCGGAGCGTGGCGCCCAAGCCGGGATCGTCGTGCAAGAGAGCAGATCGCTCTGTGAGTGCGTCGACGTCGTCCACGTCCACGAGCATGCCGTTTGCGCCGTCCTCGACGAGGTCCTGCGCTTGACCGACCCGGGTGCTGACGAGCGGCACGCCGGCGGCCATCGACTCCAGGACCGCCTTCGGACCGCCCTCCTGCCGAGACGTCACCAGGTAGAGGTCGAGCGCGTGGTAGGCCGTGGCGAGCTCCCTCCGGGAGCGCGCGAGCATGTGCCGGTACGGGATGCCCCGGCGCTCGAGCTCGCGCATCACGTACCCGCGCGCAGGGCCCGTGAGGAGGACGACGAGCTCGGGCGCCCGTTCCCGCAGACGCTCGAGCACCGAGACGAGCACGTCCGGACCCTTGATCAGCTTCGGTTCGAGGCCGTCGCCCCAGCCGACTCCGTCCTTCTGGAACGAGCCGACGACGAATGCGGAGGCGGGCAGTCCGAGCAGCTCGCGCGCCCGTCCCCGGGCCGCGGCTTCACCGAGCGGGAAGTGCTCCAGGTCGATGCCGAGCGGGATGCGAAAGACCCTTTCGGCAGGGACTCCTGCCGATCGGACGAGGTCGTGCATCTCGGCGTGGGTCACCTGCACGCATGCGAAACGGTCGGGCCGTCGTCGCAACGTGGCGAAGCAGCGGTCGAAGTCCGGCATCCCCGCTGTTCCGGGCCTCCCGTGCAGGTACGCGACGCCGAGCGCGTGCGAGGAGTCGAGCCAGCGCGGCTCCACCGCCTCGAACTGGCTCGTGTGGAAGACGGCCTGGCGCTCGGCGAAGCGCGCCCAACCTGCCGGCGCGACGCGCACCCCGAGGCGATGCGCAACGGCAACGACGTGCGCTGCGTCCTCGTCGACGGACCAGCCGCCGCGATCGCCGACGACGAAGAGCCGGCTGCGCGTCGACCACGGCCGCGTCCGTGCGCGCACCATGCCGCGGAGAGCCACTCGAGCGGGCGAGGCGAGCCCGGCCTTGAGACTCATCCCCTGAGCACCGCCAGGTAGCGGTCGGCGACCTCGGACAGCGACGGGACGCCGATTGCGGCCCTCCGCTCGTCGAGTCGGGCGACGAGCGCGTCGA
>Ga0187778_10001841_pt1 | contig 14611 bp, 7 predicted proteins | sample 1015_Q2_SP5_20_M_FD_132418 | JGI IMG/M metagenome (GOLD analysis project Ga0187778, IMG submission 132418) | Tropical peat soil microbial communities from peatlands in Department of Meta, Colombia - 1015_Q2_SP5_20_MG | ecosystem: Environmental > Terrestrial > Soil > Wetlands > Peat | place... | reverse complement strand
TGTAGGCCGGAAGATCGAAACTGCGCGCCCGGCCCACGGCTCCTTCGGATAGTCGCGCGACTAAGGCACGCTGTTTCGCGTTCCAATCCGGACGGTGTTTGGCGAGGTATGGCTCGATCTCTTCGCGGCCGAGCGCATTCAATGTGATGGTCATCGCCCGTGAACGGATGGTGGGCAACAACTCACCGGGATTTTCTGTCAGCAGGAAAATGGTGGCGAACTCGGGCGGCTCCTCCAGCACTTTGAGCAGGGAATTAGCTGCCTCTTTCATGAATGCAGAATCGGTGAAAATATAAACCTTTTCTTTGGCTTCGGCGGGACGAAAATAAATCGTCTCGATCACGCGCCGAACCTGGTCGACTTTGATCATCATCTGGGGAGGGTCAGGGGGGATGACCATCACGTCGGGATGTGTCTGCACGAAGATGCGCGTGTCTTTTTTATCGGCTTCTCGCAGGGCCTCGCGCGCTTCGACCGCCTCGGCGTAGCGTGATGGCAAGTCCTCCGCCTGGGCGATACGCAGACAATTGGCGCAATTTCCGCAGAAATCAGGCAGTTCACGGCTAGTGGATCGCTCCAGGCAGTTCATCGCTTTCGCGAGCATGAGGGCCAGGGTGTATTTGCCCGAACCAGCGGATCCGGCGATGATCACAGCGTGGGGAAAGTGCTCGCGTTGCAGCATGTCGCGCAGTCGATCTACAACATCCGTGTTGCCGTGAAAATCGGAAAAGGGCATAGGGTTAGCAGCGCGGCACTTAGCAGTTAGCACTTAGCATTTGGTAACCGTAACTCAATTGTAGGCGCCAAATGTCAAGTGCTAATAGCTAACAGCTCGGGGGTCAGGCAGTTTTCGCTGCCAGTTTCAGTTTTTGCCGCACCAGGCTCATGATCTGTTCATGGGTTTTGTCTGGCGTACCGCGCGCGTCGACCACCACGACACGCTGCGGTTCGCGGGCCGCAATCGCCGAATAAGCGTTTCGCACTCTGCCGAAAAAAGCCCGGTTTTCGTGCTCAAACCGGTTCTCGTCGCCTTCGTTGGATGAGGCAATGCGCGCCCGGTTACGGCGCCGTGCCCGCTCCACACTGGCCGCCACATCGGAGTCCATAAGGATGGTGAGATCGGGCTGGAGATCATCGCACAAAATCCGGTGCAAGGCCAGCACGGGCTCGCACCCCAACTTGCGGCCGCCACCTTGATATGCCTCGGTCGAATCGGTGAAGCGATCACATAGCACGAGGCTTCCCTTGGAAAGCGCCGGCAGAATGACCTCTTGGATGTGCTGCGCCCGCGAGGCAAACATCAAAGCCAACTCCGCCAGCGGGGCCAACCCCGAGGTGCTGGTATCGAGCAGAAGCTGACGAATCTTCTCCCCCATAGCCGTGCCCCCTGGCTCGCGCGTGACCACCACCGGCAAGTTCCCCGCACGCAGCACCGCGGCAAGCCTCTCCAGTTGGGTACTCTTGCCACAGCCGTCGAGGCCTTCAAAGGTGATGAATTTTCCGCGGGGCGCCACGAAAGAATCATAACAACTCCGCTCGAAGGAGTCAGTCCTCGACTGGTCACAACTAGGGTAGCGGTGCAGTTTGATAGGGAAGCGAGCCAAACGCGCGATTAGATCCCTCGCTTCGCTCGGGATTTCGGCGCGCGGCTCAAACGCCGCGCAAGCGCCTCAACTTCGCGCGGCTCGCCCAGATCCCTCGCGGCGCAAAAGAGGCTGGCTCGGGATGACAAGGCAAACTGCACCACTACCACAACCAGCTGTGCCGTGACGCGCAGCGCATCATACTGATATATTCAAAGTTTTCCCAAATCGTTTTAATAAAGGAGCTCGAATGATCTTAGCCCGTCATCGCGCGATGGCATTATTGATAAGTGTATTCGTCCTAGTCAGCCTGCCGAATGCAGCGCAAACTTCTCCGGCAGGCGCCGTACCGACCATCACTGTGTCCGTCGATGCGACCGATGCACCGCGAAAAATATTTCATGCTCATCTCACAATTCCGGCTGCATCAAGCACACTCACTCTCTATTATCCAAAATGGCTTCCCGGTGAGCATGGGCCAACCGGGCCCGTCCAGGAGTTAGCCGGCCTTCGATTTACTGGGAACGGCCAAATTTTGAAATGGCGGCGCGACCCGCTCGACGGATGGACCTTTCACGTGGAAGTGCCACAAGGTGTCTCGCTCGTGGATGCAGGGCTCGACTACATGGCGCCGGCAGGCCGAGATGGAATCTACACGGGCGGCCAGTCTGCGACCGAGAAAATGACCGTAATCAGTTGGAACACTCTCTTGCTTTATCCTGCCGGCTGGACCTCCGACCAACTTACTTATGAAGCCAGTTTGCGTCTTCCTGCAGGCTGGAAGTCTGGTACGCCGTTGCCGACCGCCTCGCAAACGGGCGGCGAAATCCGATTTAAGCCGGCATCATTAACTACGCTGGTCGATTCGCCGGTGATCGCCGGTGAATATTTGCGAATTGTTCCGCTTGCCGAAAACCCGCATCAGGAGCTGGATATCGCTGCCGATAGTGCCACAGCTCTGGACGCACCGGCAGATGTTTTCGAGCATTACAAGAGCCTTACCGATCAGGCATTCAAACTTTTCGGAGCCCGCCATTTTCGCGATTATCACTTTCTTTTCAGCTTGAGCGATCACGTCGAACACTTCGGGTTGGAGCACCATGAATCGAATGACAGCCGGGTGCCGGAGCGGGGTTTAGTTGAGCCAGAACTACGGCTCTTTAGTGCTGGCTTGCTGCCTCATGAATACGTGCATTCGTGGAACGGCAAGTACCGCCGTCCCGCTGATCTAGCTACTCCGGATTATCAGAAACCCATGCAAGACGATTTATTGTGGGTGTATGAGGGACTGACTTCATACCTGGGCGATGTTCTCAGCGCGCGCAGCGGTTTGCGCAGTCCAGAACAATTGCGTGACTCCGTAGCTTTGATTGCGGCCCAGATGGATCATGTGCCGGGGCGAGTGTGGCGAAACTTGCAGGATACGGCGGACGGCGTACCCGCAATGCAAGGAGCTCCAGCCGAATGGCAGTCCTGGCGCCGCGATCTCGATTATTACGACGAAGATGTGCTGAACTGGCTGTGGGTAGATACCATCATTCGCCAACAGACGAGCGGGAAAAAGTCCATCGACGATTTCTGCCATCTCTTTCATGGTGGGCAGAGTGGGCCACCCGAGGTCAAGGCCTACACCTTTGACGATGTGGCTAATACCCTCAACCAGGTGGCTCCCTATGATTGGCGCGGCTTCTGGAACGAACGCCTGACCACGCACGGGCCGGGAGCGCCGCTCGGCGCGCTGGCAAATAGCGGATGGAAACTGGTCTACGACGAGACGCGCTCCGAGCTCTACAGGGTTCAGGAGCATGCGGAGGACGAGATCGATGTCAGATATTCAATTGGGCTGTTGCTGAAGGAAGACGGGAAAATTGTCGACACGGTGGAAGGAATGCCTGCAGCTGTGGCCGGAATAGGACCCGGGATGAAGCTGATTGCCGTGAATGGCCGCCGTTTCACAGACGATGTGCTGCGCGACGCGTTAAAAGCCACCAAGAACAGTTCGGAGCCGCTGCAGTTGCTGATTGAGAATACCGAGTACTATAAGACGTACAGGCTGGATTACCACGGTGGAGAGAAGTATCCGCACCTGGTCAGGGACGAAACTAAACCGGACCTGCTGAGCGATATCATACGGCCGCGATAATAACCGCTTGCGACAGCCTATAGGTGAGCGCTGTGAACTGTGACGTTATCGCATGAAAGTGCTCAGCCATTGGCGCGAGCCACGAGGAGAATTGCCAGGCTGTAGAAAACGAACATCAGGAACAGATATAGCTTGGCCCGCGCTGGCGAGCCCTCAAATTCCTTCCAGACGAGAATTCCCCAAAGCGCGGCCACCATCGGAGCGGATTGGCCAATGGCATAAGAAATCGCAACTCCGGTGAAGCTTGCAGCCACTAAGTTAAACACCGTGCCAATGCCCCAGATGAACCCGCCTAACAGGCCAAGGAAGTGGCCCGACGGCGGCGCATGGAAAAATCCGCTGAAGCTCACCGGAGCCCCCACGAGAGGGTGCTTCATAAAATAAATGTTCCAGATGAAACAGGAGAGAAGAGCTCCCAATGTCAAAAATATGGCCGCGCTATACGGCCCGAGCGGATTGCCTCGGGTCATGGCGTGAGTCATGAACGGGGCCCACAGGCCCATGAGAACGCCCGAGACCACGCAGGTGGCCAGACTTTTTCTGGAGATCGCCCGTCCCGCGCTTGCTAAAGTTCCGTAAGCCTTGCCGTCCAAAATTACTGCCACCACGGCGCAGATCACGCCGACAGCCAGGAATCCACCATGTCCCTTGGGCTGAAGCGCGTAGCTCAGCACCACACCAATCACCAGTGCGATTCCAATCGAAACCGGAAAAGCTACCGCCAGACCCGCCATGTCGATTGCAGCCACCAAGAGGAGGTTCGCAAGGTTGAATAAAGCCCCACCGAGCAGCGCATACACAACGTTCGATACGCCGGTGGAGTGAATATTATTGACAAGGTTATCGGGGCCAGGGCCGGTCATTCCCATCGTGTGGCCGAGAATGAGCGAAATCAGAAAAATGCCGATTGCGTAGTCCCAATAGAAAAGCTCAAAGCGGTAATTTCTGACCCCTTTATAGGTGTTGGCCCATGATCCCCAGCACACTGCGCTGGTGATCATCATTACTAGAGCGACGTTCAGACTATGCGGCGTGAACATGGGTTCCTTACGCTAGCTCAACAGAGATTTCATGTCGTCTCCAGCAAAGCGAGGGATTTGCAGTTTTCGTCCTCGCGAAGACAGAGCTGCGGATTCCTCGCGCGCCCTCGCCGCTTACGCGGCTGTGATCGGCTCGGAATCACAATTCAAGAGGATTCTTACCTTCCCTGAATTCTTGAGAGATAGAGCTGTATAAATCTTTCGGCATCGACGTCAACACAAACTTTGGCGTTGGGAATGACCTTATCGGTTCCCTCAATCACGTAGTGATTGCCATGCAGGACATTCCTTTCAATGTAGCCTTGACGATTGGCAACGGTTTCTCCGCGGGTGAATTCTCCGCGGGTTTCCACATCCACATGCATCTCCGGAGCCTTCACTAGCGAGGAATCGATGGCCACGCCAACCGCAAGCGGGTCGTACATCGCGGTGCCAGACCAGCCGAATTTCGCTGACAGATCGATAAGAAACTTCGCAACCTGATAGATGAAATCATTGATCGGGCCGTGGGTGCTGCCTAGCTGTTCGAGATGCTTCTGGGAAAATAGCGTCTTGCTGGCAACATCCAGCCCGACCATGGTAAGCGGCCAGCCTGCCTGAAAGACGATCTGGGCGGCTTCGGGATCATTGCTGATGTTGGCTTCGGCAGCGGCGTTCACGTTTCCCCCGGAGATGGAACCGCCCATAAGCACAACTTCTTTCACCAGGGGAACAATCGACGGATCTTTCTCGACGGCCAGAGCGATATTGGTCAGCGGGCCAACGGGAACTAGAGTGAGCTCATGCGGCGCGGCGTGCACCATCTGAATAATGAGGTCTGGCGCCCAACGCGGATCCACTTTGCATTTGCTGGGCGGGAGCTCGATATTCGCGAGTCCGTTCTTGCCGTGCCAGAACTCCGCCGTGGTCAACTTTTGAAACAACGGATGCTGCGCTCCGGCAGCCACAGGGATGTCACAGCGGTTTGCCAGCGAGATCAAGCGGAGGGCGTTGTCCAAGCCTTGAGCTGCGACAACGTTGCCGGGCACGACGGTGACGGCGCGGACATCCAATTCCGCTGAATTCAGCGCGAGCATCAACGCCATGGCGTCGTCCGTGCCGGGATCGGTGTCGAAGATGATTTTCTTGGGAGCGGCAAAGACGGGCAGGGCAGCGAGCAGAGTCAGAAGTGCGACAAAGAAAATTCGGGTGCGTGATTCAAGGGCTCTTAGAATCTTTTGTCTCCCGAATAGATTGGCAACGTAGCCTAGCCTTGGGGCAGAAAGCATGTCAAGGGTGAAAGTACGATTTGGCTTAGAACTGCCGTACAATGCAAAGCATGCCTCGCGAAAGCATAAGGCGCTTTGCAGGTACAGAGCGGCTGACCGACGCCGTTTCCGAGAAATTCCCGCCTGCTTCAATTTCAGAAGCACCCATTGCCACACTTGCGGGACATCCGTTGTTGCCTAATCGCGGCATTCCATTGAATCTCGATTGGGTGCGGCAAGTGCGCGTGAATACCAGCGCGGTCGAACGACGGGTGCAGAGCCATGTTGCGCGGCGAACGGTAAAAAAAGAATGGCAGGCGGCGTGGTTGTTGCGCGCGATCACCTGCATGGATCTGACTACACTGTCCGGTGACGATACCAACGAGCGTGTACGACGCCTTTGTGCCAAGGCGCGCCAGCCAATTGAGCACGAATTAGTGAAGCAGCTGGAAATTGAAGAGCTCGACATCAAAGTAGCGGCGGTTTGCGTCTATCACCGCTTCGTGGAAACCGCGCGGCGCGCACTTGAAGGGACTGCCATTCGTGTGGCGGCAGTTTCAACCGGATTTCCTGCAGGCCTCAATCCTTTCGAAGAGCGCGTAGCCGAAATTCGCCGCTCCGTGGAAGCGGGAGCGCAGGAGATTGACACGGTCATCACCCGGGCGCTCGTTTTTGGTGGGAGATGGCAAGCACTGTACGACGAAATTTCCGAATTTCGCCAAGCCTGCGGCAATGTTCACATGAAGGTGATTCTAGGGTCGGGCGATTTGCTCACACTACGTAATGTGGCTCGGGCCAGCCTGGTAGCCATGATGGCTGGAGCCGATTTCATCAAGACGTCAACGGGAAAAGAGCCGACAAATGCGACCCTTCCGGTTGGATTGGTCATGGCGCGCGCTATTCGCGAATATGCTCAGGAAACTGGGATGGCGGTGGGATTCAAGCCGGCCGGGGGGATTCGTACTGCAAAGCAATCGCTGGAATGGTTGGCCCTGATGAAAGAGGAGCTGGGCACGCCATGGGTGAAAGCTGAGCTTTTCCGATTGGGCGCCAGCGGATTGCTGAACGACATTGAGCGGCAATTAGAACACTACGCTACGGGCCGGTACTCGGCGGATTACCGGCATCCGATCGCGTAAGCGACCTCCGTGTTCTGTCAGTTGTCATCCTGAGCGCAGCAGGAACTCCGCGGGGCGGAGTTCCTGCGGAGTCGAAGGATCTCTCGCTTGAATGTGGTGGGACGATCGTTTGTGTTAGGCGTTCTCTGGCAGGTGATTGTAAGAATGCGAGTAGGGAATTCCTTGACGCGGCAATCGTAATGTAAGCAAGCACGGGGTCCTTCGACTGCGTTGTCGTTCGTTTCGCGAACGACAACTTCGCTCAGGATGACAAGGGCGGGGAAGAGAACTGATGAGTGTTGCTGAAAAATTCGTGACCATGGAATACGGCCCGGCGCCGGAAGATCCCAAGGAGGCGCTGGCCTGGCTGGATCGCCATGGACGGCGATTCGGCCATTTCATCGACGGCGTGTGGTGTGATCCCGTGGAAGGCGCTTATTTTGATTCAATCGATCCTGCGACTGGGGAAAAAATTGCCACGGTTTCGCAAGGATCGGCTGCAGATATTGATGCTGCGGTCAAAGCTGCGCGAAAGGCGTTTCCTAAGTGGCAGTCGCTCACTCCACACGCACGCGCCCGCTATTTGTACGCGATGGCGAGGGCGGTTCAGCGGCATTCGCGACGGTTGGCAGTACTCGAAACCATCGACAATGGCAAACCCATCCGCGAGAGCCGCGATATCGATATCCCACTAGTCGCCCGGCATTTTTATCACCATGCCGGATGGGCGCAGCTTCTCGATTCCGAATTTCCTGGTCAAACTGCGTGCGGCGTTGTCGGGCAGATCATTCCGTGGAATTTTCCTCTGCTGATGCTGGCCTGGAAAATTGCTCCGGCCCTGGCAACTGGAAACACCGTAGTCTTAAAGCCGGCAGAGTTCACACCTCTTACCGCGTTGGCATTCGCGGAGATCGGCAACGAAATCGGGCTTCCACCGGGGGTGGTGAACATTGTGACCGGAGATGGTTCGACCGGCGAGGCTTTGGTCAAACATCCTGACGTTGACAAGATTGCTTTCACCGGCTCGACCGAAGTCGGTCGCGCCATTCGCGCTGCCACTGCTTCCAGTCACAAGCGGCTTTCGCTCGAACTTGGGGGAAAGTCGCCCTTCATTGTTTTCGAAGATGCAGACCTCGACGGTGCAGTCGAAGGATTGGTAGACGGTATCTGGTTCAATCAGGGACAGGTCTGCTGTGCAGGCTCACGCCTGCTAATGCAGGAAAGCATTGCGGAGGCATTGATCGCCAGAGTTCGCGAGCGCATGAATACGTTGCGTGCCGGCCCTCCACTCGATAAAGCGATCGACATCGGCGCCATCGTGGCGCCGGTGCAACTTGAGCGAATCCGGCGGCTTGTCGATCAAGGCGTGGCGGAGGGCGCGACTTGCTGGCAACCACAGATCGTGCTTCCGTCTCGCGGCCTCTTTTATCCTCCCACTCTGCTGAGTAACGTGCATCCCACATCAATCGTCGCGCAGCAGGAGATTTTCGGCCCGGTGCTGGCGGCGATGACTTTCCGCACACCTTCGGAAGCAGTGGAACTGGCAAATAACACCGTTTACGGTCTTGCCGCGTGCGTGTGGAGCGAGAGCCTCAATGTCGCTCTACACGTGGCGGCACAACTGAAGGCGGGCGTGGTTTGGGTGAACTGCACGAACTTATTCGACGCTTCCTGCGGATTTGGCGGCTATCGCGAAAGCGGTTATGGCCGTGAAGGAGGCAGGGAAGGACTGCGCGAGTATCTGGAGCCGATTTGGTTCAAGAATGCTCCGAAACTGCTGACACAAGAGAGGAAGGAGCCAGCAGAGCTTAACCATGCCGACTCTGCGCCCACTGCGATTGACCGAACCGTCAAGCTCTACATAGGGGGGAAGCAGGCGCGGCCGGATTCGGGCTACAGCATGGAAGTGCGCAGCCCGGATGGACGCCTGCTTGGGGAAGCGCCTTTAGGCAACCGAAAAGACATTCGCAATGCCGTCGAAGCTGCACGCAAGGCCGAAGCCTGGCCGAAGGCCACAGCGCACAATCGCGCGCAGGTTCTTTATTATCTGGCAGAAAATCTTTCTCAGCGGCGCGATGAGATCGCCCGACAGCTGGCAGATGTGGTTGGCGAGAAGCAAGCTGTGGCAGAAGTTGAGCAAGGCATCGAGCGTATTTTTTCCTATGCCGCGTGGGCTGACAAATTTGACGGCAGCGTCCATAATCCGCCATTCAGGACGATTGCCATCGCGATGAATGAGCCGATCGGCGTCATCGGCATGGTTTGCCCCACTGAAGTTCCGTTGCTCGGATTTTTGTCGCTAGTGATGCCGGCGCTGGCGGCTGGAAATACGGTCATCGCGGTTCCGTCGGAAACTTACCCGCTGATCATCGGCGACCTTTATCAGCTCTTTGACACCAGCGACATGCCGGCAGGCGCGATCAACATGGTTACCGGCTCGGCATCGCAACTGCTGAAGACCTTAGCCGAGCACGACGGCGTCGATGCCATCGGGTCGTTTACTGATGAAGCCAGCGCAGCCGCTGCAAAGGCTTATTCCGTGGGAAATCTGAAGCAAGTCTGGACCAATGAAGGCCGGGCCATCGACTGGTTCAATGCTAAACAGGCTGAGGGGCGCTGGTTCCTTGAGCATGCGACCCAGGTGAAAAATATCTGGGTGCCGTACGGAGAGTGAGCGCTGATCGTCGTCTCCTCAAGCGGCTTGTTGACACCCTTCCTACCGGATATCTAAACTCACTTTCTTCTGCGGTCAAGATAAGGCACCACAACCATGCCCAAACGTCCTCGCATCGCGGTGGTTGGCAGTGCGAATGTCGATCTCACTACTTTCACCGATCAGTTTCCCAAACCAGGTGAAACGATCTTTGCGCAGAAGTTTGATCTCGGATTCGGCGGCAAAGGGGCAAATCAGGCAGTGGCTGCGCGTTTGTGCGGTGCGGACGTATTTATGGTGGCAAGAGTCGGCAGCGACCTCTTCGGTCCGGCCACAATTGAGAATTTCAAGAAGCTGGGCATTGACACGACTCATGTCAAGCAAGTCGAAGGGCTGTCAAGCGGGGTAGCCCCCATCTTCGTCGATCCGCATGGGCAAAACCGGATTCTGGTGGTGAAAGGCGCGAACGACGCGCTCAACCCTTCGGACGTTGACGCGGCCGCCGGCATGCTGAAATCGGCGGATTGCATTGTTCTACAATTCGAAATCCCGCTCGAAACGGTTTACTACGCCATTCATTTTGCGCGGAAGCAGGGCATTCGCTGCATCCTGAATCCCGCGCCCGGACAGCCGGTTGAGATGCGCGCTCTCGCTGAGCTTGACTACTTTGTTCCCAACGAAAGCGAAGCAGAATCGATCACGGGGATGCCGGTACGCAATCCCGAAGAGGCTAAGCAATGCGCTGCGAAGCTTCTGGATGGCGGCATTGGGCGGGCCATTATCACCCTTGGAGCTAATGGCGCTCTTCTCGCGAGCCGTGAAATGATGGAGCACATACCTCCGTTTTCCGTGAAGAGCATCGACAGCACGGGCGCCGGTGACGCGTTCATAGGAAGTTTTGCCGTATTCCTGTCGGAAGGAATTCACGAACGAGAAGCAGTTCGACGAGCCAATCTATACGCCGCGCTCTCAACGACTGGCATCGGAACACAAAAATCCTTCTACGCTCGTGCCCGCTTCGATTCCGAGTGGGCTGCGCGCGGGAGCGGCTGATGGTCATTGGCCGGCGCTGCGCCTTCTCCGAAAGAAAGCATGATTGCGAAGCCGGTCGCCGGCACAAAATCGGTGGTAAGTCAGTTTGAACAGGGAAGCGAGCCAAACGCGCGTTTGTTGGTCGCGAAAACGCGACCGTACGATCACCCCATCACGCCAAAACCGGGCGTGTTGGGGACCCCGATTCGCGCGGCTCGCCCAGATCGCTCACTGCGCAAAGGAGGCTTGTTCGGGATGACAATCGAACTGACTAAAAACTCTTGACATTTGTGCTGAGAATACAGTCATATTACCGAGTCCAAAAAACCGTGGGGCTCGGTCTTCATCTATCAGGCGAAAAAAAGGGGATTCTCATGCTGAGCAAGAGAATGCTGAAGGCGGTTCTGTGTTCGGTTGCACTTTGTACCTGTCCACTGCTGTATGGCCAGGCGACCGGAAGCTTTTCGGGCACCGTTTCCGATAAGACGGGGTCAGTGATTTCTGGTGCGACCGTGAGAGCAGTTTCGCAGGCCACTGGCCTGACGCGTGAGACGAAGAGCGATGATTCAGGACATTACGTCGTCCCCTTGCTGCCGGTTGCCAACTACACGCTTCGTGTGGAATCTCCCGGGTTCCAGGCTGTAGAACAAAAAGATCTTCGCCTGCAGATCGATGAGCACCGAGAGCTGGACTTCACCCTCGCACCGGCTTCTGTGACCGAAAAAGTGGAAGTCAGCGCGACTCAAGTAGCTGTTGAGACCACCGCTCCGACGCTGGGACAGGTGATCACGTCGGAAGAGGTTTCCGAGCTGCCCTTGAATGGACGAAACTTCGTGCAGCTGGCAACCCTGACGCCCGGTACGACGGCAGAAACCAACCCAAACAGTTTCTTCAATGGAGCGGCCAGCAGCGAGGCGTCGACACGGGGATCTTTTTCGCTTTCGGTCGGCGGATCACGTGCCCAGAGCACCGATTGGATGCTTGACGGCAATGACAACAACCAGCTGGACGAAGGTGGTATTGCCATTTTCCCCAACGTCGACGCTGTTCAGGAATTCAAGGTGTTGACCTACAACTATTCGGCAGAATGGGGAGAACGGGCTGGTCCCACGGTTCTAGTCACAACTAAGTCAGGAAGCAATCAGCTGCACGGAACTCTGTTTGAGTTTTTCCGCAATACGAAACTGGACGCCCGCAACTATTTCGCTCCGACAAGAAACAAATTCAATCTGAATCAGTTTGGTGGGTCACTGGGCGGCCCTATCCAGAAAGACAAGACATTTTTCTTTATTGATTATCAAGCCAAGATGCAGCGCCTCGGCGTCCCTTTTACCGGGTTGGTTCCCTCAACTGCCATGGTGACTCCCGACGCGCTCGGTGATTACAACTTCAATTTGGATCCCTTCGGCAATCCTCGTGGCACCGCAGCCTTCCCCAACCTCAACAACCCATATTCCGCTAGCCCCTTTCAGTGCGTCGCCGGAACCACTACCCCGGAACCCGTCGCTGCGAATGGGAGCCAGTCGACGGCTGGTGCGACCCCCTGCAACGTGATTCCAGCGGCGTTGGTCAACCCGCTAGGTGCCAAATTGATTGGGCTTTATCCCACTGCCGACGCAAACAACCCGGGATCAGACATCAACTATCTCAACCAGCCGGTAAGAAGACTGAACGAGGGCACGGGTGACATCCGGGTTGACCACAATTTTTCCAGCAAAGATTCCATATTTGGCCGCTTCAGTTACGACCAGGCCACCAACTTCGTTCCCGGCGGCTCCCCGACTTGGACAGAAGTCAATGCCTTCGGCAGCAATCAGCACATCAACAACCATGGGCGCAATGCTGTCATATCGGAGACGCACGTTTTCTCTGGTACCACCATTAACCAGGCGACATTTGGGTTCAGCCGGATCTTTAATCACATCCTGTCGTTCGGGACAGGTACCTGCGAGGCTGCGATCATCGGCATTCCTGGAGCAGATTTAGGGAGTCACTGCGACGGTATCACTGGTTACCCGGCGAGCCTGAACCAGTCCAGCAAGGACTGCATCAGTTGCGGTCTCACATCCTTCCAGATGACCAACTACATGTCACTGGGAGACCGGGGATATGCGCCTTATCAGGGTGGAACCAACGTTTACTCGGCTTCTGATTCGCTCGACTTGATTCGCGGCAAACACAATATCAAGTTCGGATTGACCTACCGTGCCGAGGAAATGAACATCCGAAACAACGCTTTTCAGGACGGTTTCGTTACTGAAGTCGGCGCATTCGTGTCGACCGGCGACAACATGGGGGATCTGCTTCTGGGAAGCATGGGGTCTTTTGCGGCTCACGACCAGACATTCCTGGGCGGCACGGTTGGCCGGCGGTGGAAATTATTCCGTCCCTTTGTTCAAGATGATTGGCGTGTCACCAACAACCTTACGGTGAACCTTGGAGTAGCGTGGGCTCTGGCTACCCCCGAGACCGAAGTGGGAAATCGCCAGGCCAACTTCGATATTCAGAACCTCACGTGGTACGTTCCCAAGGGCAGCCCTGCCCTGGCCGGTTGCACAGCTTGCGTAACTACCGATGGCCGCGTGGGCATCCAGTTTCAGAAAACAGCTTTTGAGCCTCGAATTGGCCTAGCGTGGAAGCCCATGGGAAGCGACAAGACTGCCATTCGCGCGGGATATGCCATTTTCCATGATTCTGCATGGAACCAGGGTGGACAGGGTTTGTGGCAAAACCCGCCATACTACGCCGAAGTGGATCCCTTTACAGGCTTCTGCGCTACCCCGACGTCCACCGGTTGCGGCCTCTCGAATGGATTCCTTCTCGCTGCCAACACTCCGTCTGCGCTTAACGTTACGAACCCTGTCAACGGCGCTACGGGCGCCATCTTGGATGCGCCGGTAATCCCGACTAATTACACCGGGACCAAGCAGTCAATGAACCGCAATTTTGTTCAGGGGATGATTCAGCAATACAACCTGAACATTGAGCGCCAGATACCGGGCGACATAGTGCTGACTGCCGGTTACGCAGGTTCGCGTAGCACACACATCCTGGTGAGCCAGGTGAACGAAAACCTAAGCTCTCCCAATGCATGCCTCGGTGGCAGTGCTCCGGTGGCCGGCTACACGGTGGGCTGCGGCTTTCCGTTCTTCCCTTACGGAAACCCGTTCCAGGCAGTTGACAGTAACAATAGCGTAGGGAATGCCCGCTACGATTCTCTGCAGATTAAGGCGGAGACTAAGAGTGCACGGCATGGGCTCTATGCTTTGCTCGGCTACACCTGGTCGCGCACTTTCGATTCCGGTATGCCTGACGGGCTAGGCAGCAATCCCGGCGCGCTGTACTGGCCTCTACCGAATACCAAAAAGCTGGACTGGGGATTGTCGCAGCTCAATCTGAACGATGTCTTCACCGCCAGCGTTCTCTACGATTTGCCCTTCGGTAAAGGCAAGCACTTCGGCAGCAATTTGAGCGGAGCGGCCAACGCGTTGGTAGGAAATTGGTCGATCAATGTGATCGAAAGGGCGGAATCCGGTTTCCCACTCTTCGTGGTCGATAGCGCCGATGAATCCGGTGTCTTTTTCATGTACAACGGACTCGTGATACAGCGCCCGAATGAGGTGGGTGATCCGAACACGCCGGGCCAGGTTGCAGCCAATCCCACTTGTATCGCACCCACAAAGATTCACACGATTCAGAATTGGTTTAATCCTTGCGCATTCGAGAAGGCTCCTGCGGGAGAACTGGGCACTGCCGCCCGCGCGCCGGTTTACGGCCCTCGCTATGTGAACACCG
>Ga0187778_10001840_pt1 | contig 14615 bp, 13 predicted proteins | sample 1015_Q2_SP5_20_M_FD_132418 | JGI IMG/M metagenome (GOLD analysis project Ga0187778, IMG submission 132418) | Tropical peat soil microbial communities from peatlands in Department of Meta, Colombia - 1015_Q2_SP5_20_MG | ecosystem: Environmental > Terrestrial > Soil > Wetlands > Peat | place... | reverse complement strand
GGCGCGACAAACGCAGCCCCATTGCATCTCTGGACTGGTTCTTTCTCACCGCAGATTCTCCTGTCTTGCCGACTCCTGTCGTACGCGAATCGGCTGGCCGACGGCCGCCCGAATCATCTCCTTGGTGCAACCAGCCCAGCATTTGTAGAAACGAGGGTCTTGAATGAGGATGGCCAGATTATCCCCACTGCGGCCGTGGCCTGAATCCGCGCAGGCCGGGCAGCGACCCACGTAATTCCTGCCAACCGTGCGCACCTTGCCAACGTGATCCAAAATCCGAAACTCCGGGCGTATGGGTCGCCCTGGGCGCTTCATTTCGCGCTTCGTGGATCGTTCGGGTGCAGCAGCCGGCAGTTCTTTCCCGGCGATGAATCTTCGCAGGTCCTCTTCCGCGAGTTTGCGTAAACCGTTCAGGTAAGCCATCTGCGCGTCGAGCGTGTAATCAGATCCATAGAACCAAAAACGGCGGTTCGCTCCACGATGAATCCCCAAAGGGCCGCGAATTGCATTACCAAATTCTTTTTCACCAATCGCATTATGTCTGGGAAATACCTCGATCCCATCCCGCAACCCAGAGCCCTTGACCGGCACGCCCAACCGCGCAGCCAGATCGTGAATGTAGATCCGGCAGTCTTTGGCCAGCAGCGGTGTTGCCAGGAGAATCCAAAGGTGCCCCCCGCGTTTGCTCATCTCTAGCGCTGGCTCCACGTTGTCCTGCCAGAGGTGGTACTGCAGCTTCAGGAGGTCTTCCATGGCGTTCTTGTAATCGGCGTCGATGCCAACCCATTTACAACGCTGTGTCGATGGGCTGATGGCGTACAGGCCCACCGTGATTTCGCCCTCTAAATGCTGGCGAATGGTTTCTTGCGTCAGCAAGAGCGGTGCGCCTGTTGCCTTGTTGGTGGGCCGGAAGTAATAGTGCCGCCCGCTCGGCGGGTGTGGGCGCATGGACTGGAGCGTGTATGCCAGCCGGTTCACAAACAATCTGAGGTAATCGTTAACTACCTGCGACGATGCCTTGCCTGCCCCAGTCATGGACGGCATCTCCTCTCTGCAGAGTGCAATGGCGCTCCCGCCACTTTTTTTTTCGCACCCGGCCGCGTGTGGATGTTGGTAGTTTCTCCACAAGGGTTTTTCTGTCAAACGCGGGTTATGCTCACACTTCGGGCAGCTTTCCCGGCTCCAAGCACCACCTGAGGCCGCTTTGCCAAAGCGCCGGGCGTTCGAGGAGTTCGAGAAATCGGCATTCCCTGAGGAGTTGATCGAGCTGGCTAACCCTGTAGCCGCCAAATTGGTCGTCTTCGAAATCGATGCTGTACCAGGTCCCCTTTTTGCGATCCAGGACATAGGCTGCCCCAGATTCCGGGTCTCGCGGCACAAACAGGAACAGCAAAACTAGCCCCGGGAATTCGATCCAGCGAGCGATTTCAGGCTGATCCGCTGCTCGGAGGAGTGTAGTGATTGCAACTTGCAGGTCCGCATCTGCGCCAACCTGCACGATTGGCATGACTGTCATTCGGCCAAACATAAACGTGGTCCTTTCCAGGCGCTATGCCCACGAACTGATTTGGTGGGTTGGTTGTAGCTTGATCAGCAATCAGTGAAATGTGTTAGTTGCTGAAGACTTCAAGGCCAACAGTCGTTGAGGTTGTCGTATCTGGTGAGTTTTACAGTAACTGGCTGTGAAGGGCGGTAATAAGCGATTCTCGTTGGGGTGGGTTAGTCTACACTGCGCCGTTAAGCAGGACTAATCGGTCCGTGCAGTGGCACCTGGATTAAGCCTCGGGATAGCCCGCCGGTTGATTGGATGTAACCAAGCTTGGCGGTTGAGGACAGGCGAACAAACGGCGCATGCTATTGCCCGTGATTCTGTAGTGGAGATAGCACAGCTCACAACTTCCCAGAAGACTTCTGGCCCGGAAGAATCCTCGGTTTGTCCGTCACTCGCCCACAATCATTGCCAAACACTTACGAGACTTCCAACTTTCTGACGGGGGGACCCGACAGCGCAGCATCCCGCCAACTCCAACAACCACTACCAAGGCTGAAGCTGCTTGTCCACGGTGCGTTCGACGCCAATTAAGGTGGGGCGCTAATGTTCGAGCCTCATCTTCTTCAACAACGCGGTAAAGCGAGGATCGGCACGGAGGGGATCGTACGTGGGCAAAACCAGGATTCCGGTGATTAGCCAGCCGCTGCGGTCTTCATAGGCCTTGTCAAGCCACACGAAAGCCTGGTCTTTCTCTCCGAGGCCAGCATAGATGATCGCCACTTGATCCGCCGAGACATACTTCCGCGCCGCAAGGTCCAGCACTTCGCGAACAATAGCCCGGGTTTCGTCGGCTTTGCCCATCCGCGCGTAGGTGACTGCCAGACCGGGCATGGGTTGGCCCGTGATCTTCTGGAGGCGCTGATATTCAGCGACGGATTCAGCGAACATTCCTTTTTCGCGATACGCAATGCCGGCTGGAGAGTCGATATAAAAGAAGTTGGGGTCCAGTTCGCTCGTCTTCTGGTGCTGGGCAAGTGCCTCGTCAAAGCGGCGGGACATGGCGAAGCAGAGCTCACGGACCCAGCTGAGATCCGCGGAAAGAGGGTCCAGCGCGATTCCGCGGTCCGTTTCCGCAAGACCCTCATCGAATCGCTTCCGGCCGCAAAGGCTGCAGGCATACAGGTAGTGAGCGTCCAATGAGTTTGGATTGACCTGAAGCGCGCTACGAAACTCCTCCTCGGCGCCGGGAAAGTCCCAGTCATAGAAAGTCCGGACCCCCGCCAGCATGGAATGGGCATCGCCATCCCTCGGATCTAGTTGCAATGCTTTCATGGCGGCGGCTTTCGCCTTGGGATAGGCCTCCCGGGGCGCCACAAACGCATCGGCGAGATACATCCAGGCATAGGCAATGCCATCATAAGCGGGTGTGTAGCTGGGGTCTTTCGCCAGGGTTTGCGAAAAATAGTCAAGGCTTTTGCGCAAGCTCTCTTCGGTCTGCTTGAGCATCAGAAAGCGTCCATGCAAGTAAGAATCGTGGGCCTCCACATTCTCTACCCGGCGATTATGGCTCGACGAAGAGTTCGCTGCCAGCTTCAGCCGGAGCGCGGAGACGATGGCCCCGGTAATTTCGTCCTGTACCCTGAAGACGTCTCTCGCATCGCGTTCGTAGCTCTCCGACCAGAGCGCAAGGCCATCGGCCGCGTTTACCAATTGCGCGGTGACCCGGAGTTTCGGCCCGGCCCGACGCACTGTTCCTTCAAGCACCGCCGCCACGTGAAGCTTGGAACCCACTTCGCGAGCATCGATGTCCTTGCCTTTGAATGTGAACGCTGAACTATGGGCGGCGACGCGCAGACCGTTCACTTTCATGAGCGCGCTGGCCAACTCGTCGGTCATCCCGTCGGAGAAATACTCGTCATCCGGATTCCCGCTCTGGTTGACAAACGGGAGGACGGCGATCGACTGTGTGGGCGCTTGCAGCGACGTACTCGCCGCGGGCGTCGGTATCGCGCGATCCCGCTTTTGCCAGAGAACCGCCGTCACGACTACAAGCGCGATGCCAGTAGCTAGGAGAACCCAGAGCTTCTGACGTTGTAGCGGCTTCTTTGCTTCTCCTGGTGTCGCGGCGACTCTGGTGGATTCCGTATCGCGCTTCAGCCGTTGCAGGTCGGTGCGTACATCGGAGGCGTGCTGGTAGCGAAGATTTCGTTCTTTCTCCAGACACTTATTGATGATTTCCTCCAGCTTGGGCGGCAGATCGGGATTCAGGCGCACCGCCGACGTTGGTGTCCTATCGAGAATGGCTTTGAAGATCACTCCCGAAGTATCACCGCGAAACGGAAGCTGTCCTGTGGCCATCTCGTACAACACCGCACCGAACGAGAACAGGTCAGTGCGAGCATCAAGGTCCTTGCCGCGTACCTGCTCGGGGGACATATACGTGATGGTGCCCAAAACGCCACCGGGGCTCGTGAGATGTTCCTCGGACTCGGCGGTCGGGGCGCTCATGGCAACACTCTCAGACTTGAGGGTGACCTTCGCCAACCCAAAGTCCAGAATCTTCGCCTGCCCGCGAGCTGTCACGAAGATGTTCGCAGGCTTGATGTCCCGGTGGATGATGCCCTTGGAATGGGCGGCGTCTAGCGCATCCGCGATCTGGATGCTCAAATCGAGCACGGTTTCAACCTCTAGTGGCTTGCCTGCGATGATGTGCCGGAGAGTCTGTCCCTCCAGCAGTTCCATCGCGATGAACGCTCGCCCATCGACCTCGTCAATCTCGTGAATGGTGCAGATGTTCGGATGGTTCAGCGAGGAGGCAGCTTTAGCCTCTCGCTGGAACCGGCTGAGAGCCTGCGCATCATGGGCAAGATCATCGGGAAGGAACTTCAGGGCAACGTGGCGGCCCAGCTTCAGGTCTTCAGCTTCGTATACGACACCCATCCCGCCACCCGCGATCTTGCGAAGGATGCGGTAATGGGAGGTGGTTTGTCCGATCATGGCGCGACGCCATATTATGTGGGACGGCATCGCAAGTCAATGACAGCGAGCAAGTTGGCGGTCTGCGCAAGTCAATTGGCTCAACATCGCCTTAGCACAAGCTTGCGCCGTTTCTTCGCCCAATTGTGGGGGCGTAGTACATCCATGCATTGGATTACTAGTGCTGTCGGCTAGCATTTACCAATCAAGTTCCAGGCTCAGTGCCCGGCTACATCAGACCAAACTCTACGTGTAGGTCTGCCAGCGACGTAGGCAACCGAACAAACACTTAGGCGTACTTCAGCTTGTATGCCGCGGCCTGAAGTAACCAATGTTCTCCATCAGTTCCGCCACTGCGCTTCTTCTGCAGCCGAACATCCGCCAGCGCTGAGTATCAAAAGCTTCAGGAGTGTTCGCGGCCGGTCATTCGAGCGAGCGTGGCCGGAATCGATTTGGGGAGCGAGCGGCACTGGGTGTGCGCTCCAACAACTGGACCGATGCCGTCGGGAAGTAGGCAGCTTTGTGGCCAGGAACCAGACCTGTAGTTCATTGTTGGCCCAGAACGTCCCGAGCAACGGCAGCTACAGATGGAGCAGTTTCTGGCTTCCTTTGTCATCAGGCAGCCTTACGTTGCACTGGTACTTCCGGCAGGCTGTGAATCGCACCCGCGAAACCCATCAGAGACGCACCGTCAAAGATGAGATCAATGCCGATAATCATGCCAAGAAAGAACGTGCTCGCTGACTGCCAGATGGTCACCAGGTAGATGCCGAGCGCGAGCGAGACGAGTCCCGAAAACGCTGTCCACCCCCACCTCGGGAACTGAATCACACTGGCTGCTACTGCTCGGAACAATCCTCCGACGATGAAAAGCGTAGCGATCAGCATGGTCACACCTTCCGCTCCAGCATCAGGATGGCGAATCAGGAGGTAACCGGTGACTCCGCGGATGATTGCGTTCAGCAGGTACAGGAAAAATCCGTGCCAACTGAACGCGAAGAACGAACTTATCAGCCACGCCACACCACTGAGGACCAGCACCCAGCCGAGTGCCAGAATTGAGAAAAGGGTTGCAGTTTGCGCCTTGCCGACGCAAAGAATGCCGAGCGCGATCAGCAGAATGCCGAAGGTAAGAAACCAGCCCCAGGATTTCCTGACTTGCTCGAGGCCGGCAGCGAAAACATCACTAAGATAGGTCATTGCTCTTCTCTTTTTGCAGTGCTGGGCGGCTTTCACCGGCTAACCAGCGCGTGAAATGTAGCTCAATGCATAAAGGTCTCGGGCGCGTTCTTACTGACTACGAACTGAGCTGAAGACTTTGGATCCGGATTGAACTTTGCGAAGACTGTAGGGTTCTGATGGAAGTGCCTCTCCAATGCTGCCACCCGATTTTGGTTATTAGGATGATCTGACAAAAGCTGAGGCACCTGTCCCACGTCGGCGTTGTCGAAGTCCTGGAAGAGCCACACCAGTCCCCACGGGTTGTAGTCGGCTGCGGCGCAGATGTCAGAGCCGGTCAAGTCGGCCCGCGATTCCACGTCTCGGGAGTAGCCGAGGGAATTCAGTTTGCCGATAAGAAGAATGGCCAAAAGGTGTGCGCGAGTTGGGCCCAGGAGAATAGCAGCTCCCACTTCGCGTTCCCGGATTTTCTGTTCCTTTTCCATCAACGTTACAGTGTCGTGATGAATCGTGTGCGAAACCTCGTGACAGAGAGTTCCGGCGAGTTCATCGGTGTTCTTAACGAAATACAGCAGCGAATCGACAACGTACACGTTACCGCCCGGAGTAGCGAACGCGTTCGGTTGCTTCTCATGAACCAAGTAGAACTTAAAGGGGTGGTCATATTGCGGCTGAGCCACTCGGGTGATGGCGTCGGTTAGGGGTTTCAACTGATCGTAGAGAGGAGAAGATTCGACGATTTCCCCCTTGGCTTTGAGTTCGTTGAAGACTTCTTGACCCATCTGCACTTCTTCATCCCCATTCTCTTGGGCGGTTCCAGTCCAAACTGACCCACAACAGAGAGTTGCCACGCCAGCCCATACCAAAGCCTTTCTGACTAATGCCGTTGCATTCATGCTTCACCTCTCCCGCATCGCATTGCCTAGTCTCAACACCAGCCTGGGTGATACGAACTTTGTCTGAGCCGTTCGCGCAAGGTTCGCCAACGCAGCCAAAGGAAATCTCTCGCTCGAAATCCTCTGCATCATCGGCGTCGGAACAATAGTCGCTGCAGTACGTCTTCAAGTGGAAACTTGACGCTCGCACCGAGCGTACGCGCATTTATGTTGGCCATGATCTCTTATATGACGCACCTTCTCATTCAGTTCCGATTCTTCGATAATCGTGTGAGTGCAACAGCCCTTATCGCGCACCTTGCGTTGCTTGGTGAATGGGGCGCGCGACGGCGTTTGCGAGAGGCCTTCCCTCACAGGCATCTCAATCGGCTTTCATGCCCGCCTTTAGGAGGCTTTCGCCTTAGCGGCCGCTGCCCTTGTCTTGAGCACCTGAACTTTGGCCTTGGCCTCGCGCTCCGCAGCTTCGCGGCGCTCCTTGGCCTTCTGCAATTGCGCTTGGAGCTTCGAGTCGAGCTGGTTAATCTTTTCCTGGAGCTTAGCTTTGTGGTTGGCTTGTGCCTGCGCGTGCTCGGCCTTCAATTGAGCGAGGTCGGCCTTCAGGGCAGCAACGTTCTCGTCGTGAACTGTCTTCTGCACGTCTGCAAGGGCACGCCGGAAAACAGTTCCACCAATCGCTTCCATGCGAGTGTCAACTGGAGTGGTCCAGTCTTCGTCGATCTCCGCAATCACCGCTACCTTGTTGGGTACTAACGTCTTGCTGACGTCCACGATGAAATCTTCGCCGACGCCAGAGTTATAAAGGTCCGCCGCGCTACCAGCGGTAAGGCCGGCCGCAGCGCCGACCGCCAAGCCAACCGGGCCAGCCAGGAGGCCAACGAGACTTCCTAAGGATGTGCCAAGCAAAGTCCCAATAGGCCCGGAATCATCTTCCTGCTTGACACTGCTTGTTCCATCCGCGTTCTTCGCCACTACTGCATAGCCGTACACACTGATGCTGCCTTCGGCATCCAATTGCAGAAGTGCTCTTTTGCCTTCGTACGCCTTGACCTCGTTGTCAAAAACGACTACCAACATTCTGTCCATGGTGTGTCTCCTTTCCTCTTCTCGGTTTTTCTCTATGGTCAGATCTAGGTTGTGGCGCTCGCCAGTGATAAGCCGTATAAGTACGTTGATCGGGTATTGATCGTCTGATCGTCGACTCAATCCATGAAAATGTGAATCGGAACCCCACTTGTGTCTCACGCTGCTACGATTAAATTGCCTTGGATTGAAACTGAGAAGCGCACACTTACCCACCCTTTTTTGGTTCGGTCGCAGCTCTCGCCAGCCAAAAAAGTTGGCATTAGCTTGTATGGCTAAGCGGTTGATGTCAGTGATCTGGATCACATTAAAGTACTGATGAATTCCAAGCCGCATACTGATAGTGCAGAGCTCTATGAACCTTTTTCCTTCTCGCGAGTCTGATTGGGGAGTCACCCCTTTTTGTGTTCTGCAATCGCTGGCGGGCGGGGAGGACAGGCGTTCCATAGAGCGCAAGCGGCACGCCTGGAAACAATGATCGGGAATCCATCGCGTTGCTGTATGAACACCTTTTGGTGTGGGGGTAGCACCCCACGATAGGAGCGCCAAAGCGCAAGAGCTGCGCCATTGGTCCGCACAGTCAGCGGCAAGAAACGCCAATCCTTTTTCAGCATATCTAATATGACCACGGAGGATAGTCAGACGCTAACAAGCTGGCCTTCGGCGACTTGCGCGGGGGCGTGCCACGGCAAAGTCAGCGCAATCCCAGCGCAAACGCACCTCAATAGGTAAAAAGAGGAGCCTGGGAGGAGGAGGAGGTTGCGCGCCGGCTGTCGGAACAGTAGGATTCCGCGGTCAGCATGGCGCGAAGCGTGGTAGACAGGGGCGAATGATTGCTTTGCACTGCGAGGCCGAGCGTATTCGCAAGGAAATCCTTCCTCAGGCCGAAGTGAACCGATCGGTGGCAGTCCTGGAACTGCCTGATCAAGAGCGACAGCATGTCGTGATTCGGAACAAGGTACAAGAAGTGGCGAAACTCGGTTTCCGCCTCGATCCGCCTCCAAATGTCCGCGTAACGGCCTTTTGCCTTCGGCGTCCGCTCATATTCGAGGGCAAAGCGGTATTCCTGGCCGTCAATTCGCACCGCAACTGCGGCATCGTAGTCTTTCACGTAGCCGATGCCGGTGAATTCGTTGCGCGACCGGATGTCAGACTCCGGCGTCCAACGAACGAGCATACCGGTGCGCTTCAAGGCAAGATGGATGTCATTCAGTTCCAGAGCGTGCTGCACGTGGCCGCTGGCTGCTTCAGCCTTCTCCGCAGAGCCGGAATAGTACTCTCCCCTGCCGATCATTTCCGAAGCGCCGGCCCGCGATATCGAATACACCACTCCGCGACTCATGGTCCGGATCTCGCGCCGCACTACCAACTCGTGCGCCAACAACCGCCGGATGCGATTGTCGAATGCACGGCGCGAAGATGCGCAGTAATCCAGCTTCATGAATTCATACAACTGCGCCGAGACTGTTGTCGAGTAGGCGGCGCATAGTTTCGTTGGAGAAAAACTCCATCCCGCAGTCGGTGTGATGAATGACGAAGAACTCCCGAGTACCCAGGAGTTTGTAGCTGATCACCAGGGAGCGGACGGCGTCGTCGCTAGCGCGGCCGCCTGCGTTGCGGATGACATGGGCGTCGCCCTCTGCCAATCCAGCGTATTTGGCGGGATCCAAACGCGCGTCCATGCAGGTAAGAATCGCGAAAGAGCGAGCAGGCGGCAATGCCAGTTTTCCTCGGTCGCCGAAATCGGCGGCATATTTTCGGTTCGCTTCCAGCACTTCCGTCAGTACTTTGCTCATCGAAGATCTCCTTATCACGGATGACATGGTCCATAGATTGGCGGGAATTGCATTTCTGGCTCACACCGGAGACGACCTCAAACGATTTAAGAAGCGTGGAGCTGCACTCGCATTACGATGATGTAACCTGAACATCCGATTCGACGTCACCAGCAGCGTCATGAAACCAACGAGCGATGATCATGACGGCAAATGCGGTGCCCAGAAACGAGGTCTTTGAGAAGAAGCTGTCATACGCTCTTTCCGCAGATTCATCCGCGAAGAAACTACACTATAAAGCCGATTAACATACTAGACAATAGCGCGCTTATTCGTGTCTAATCGTTAGGAGCATGCAGGAGAGTCTATTCTTGCGTCAGGTTCCGGCCCGAGGAGGGGGGAGTTGGCCACGAAGATTGCAAGAGATGTTACCGAACTGATCGGCAGTACGCCGCTGGTCCGGCTCAACAAGTGATGGAGGGAGCGAAAGCCGAGGTGGCCAAGCTGGAAAGCCAGAATCCGCTGGCTAGCATAAAGGATCGCATCGGCGTCAGCTGATTCTCGAGGCCAGCACGCCGGAATGATTCAGCCGGGGTTGAAGGGTGAAGATCATCGGCGCGAAATCTCTGCTTCCGCGATCGGAGCAGCGCTCGACTATGAGGCTGCGCCTATGGTAGCGGCAAGACCATTATCGATCTGAAAGCGCGTCATCAGGCTGCTGTACAGGCTTAGTATGGGTTCTCTAGGGCTTTGTCCGATCGGTTTGACGTTGAGCACGCAATGTCAAGTGCTTGTGAGCACGTTTATGCAGGCGAACTCGGGATAGAAATTTTTTTACACGATGCCAGCAGCCGAAATCAGCTGTACGCCCGCTTGGCATTGAAGTCACGACGGATTCTGATTTGAACACAGAGAGGAGAAATAATAATGAGCACTCCAGGAGCATTAAGCAACATCACCGAAACCGCCGCCCAAGTTCTTCGCATCAACGACACCGCCCCCGACTTTACGGCGGAAACTACCCAAGGAACGATTCATTTTTACGATTGGATCGGTAACGGCTGGGCGATTCTGTTTTCCCATCCCAAAGACTTTACACCAGTGTGCACCACCGAACTGGGCTATATGGCGGGGCTGCAGCCAGAGTTCAGTAAGCGCAACTGCAAGATCATCGGGCTGAGCGTCGACCCGGTCACCAACCACAGCAAATGGACAAAGGACATTGAGGAAACCCAGGGCCACCGCGTAGATTATCCGCTGATCGGCGACCCGGGGCTGAGAATCGCTAAACTTTACGGCATGTTACCTGCGGAGAGCGGCACGACTTCCGAAGGCCGCACGGCCGCCGACAATGCCACCGTTCGCACAGTGTTTGTCATCGGCCCGGATAAAAAGATCAAGCTGCAGCTCATCTATCCCATGAGCACGGGCCGTAACTTCGATGAAGTCTTGCGGGTACTCGACTCCTTGCAGCTCACAGCAAAGCACCAGGTCTCCACACCGGTGAACTGGAAGCCTGGCGATGACGTCATCATCAGCGGCTCGGTCTCGGACGAACAGGCGCGGCAAAAGTACCCTGGGGGCTGGAAGGCCCCTAAACCGTATCTCCGGATCATCCCGCAACCGAGGTAGCAGTAATTTCGGTCAGATGCCCGCGAGGCCAACTACGAAGAGGTCAAATCAATGTGGCTGCAGAACAAAGCTCTTTGCGCTGCGCTGGGTTTCTGCAGTTGGCTGCGTTAAAATGCGGAACAACCCGACGACTAAAGCCTTCTCCATCACTTTGCTAAAGGAGAAATGGATATGTCTTTGATGCCGGATCAGACCTTCTACCCCTCACCGCGGATGGCGATGCAGGCCCCGCCAGAACGTCTCGGTTACGTCGCGCTGCTCAACGTCGGTACGAACGGAAGTAGCGACGCCATGGGCGTGATTGATTTGGAGCCGAGCTCCTCCGAATATGGCCGACTCGTCGGGCAGGTGGATTTTTCCCGTGGCGATAATGAGCTGCACCATTTCGGTTGGAATGCTTGCAGCGCATGTCTTTGCCCACAGGCTTCCCATCCCCATATGGAGCGTCGCTATCTGATCGTGCCGGGCATCGGGTCATCTCGGATTTATGTCCTGGATACGAAGGTCAACCCCAGGCAGCCGAAAATTGTGAAGATCATCGAGCCCGAGGATTTCATCAAGAAGACCGGCTACACCTCACCTCACACGATTCATTGCGGCCCGGACGGCGTGTATGGGAGCGCGCTGGGATCAGCCAACGGAGACACCCCTGGCGGAATTTTCCTGATGGATGCGAATACGTTCGAACTGAAGGGTCAGTGGGAACAGGATCGCGGACCACAGCAACTGGCCTACGACTTCTGGTGGCACCTGGGACACGATACCATGGTGACCTCCGAATGGGGTACACCCAACATGGTGAAGAACGGCCTCAACCCAGAGTTGCTGTTGGGCGGTAAATACGGACACAAGATACATTTTTGGAACCTTGACAAGCGCCGGCACGTACAGGAACTGGAACTAGGTGCAGAGCAACAGATGGTGCTCGAACTGCGCCCGGCCCACGATCCCAAGAAGACGTACGGGTTTGTCGGTGTGGTCATTTCGCTGAAAGACCTTTCGTCCTCGATCTGGATGTGGTACCGCGAAGAGGGCGGCAAATGGGCGGCCCGCAAGGTGATCGAAATTCCCGCCGAGCCAGCGGACCCGGAAAAGCTCCCGCCGCTGCTGCAGGGGTTTAAGGCAGTTCCGCCGCTTGTATCGGACATTAACCTTTCACTCGATGACCGCTTCCTCTATGTTTCGTGCTGGGGAACGGGCGAGTTCATTCAGTATGACGTCACTGATCCCGCCAACCCCAAGAAGACAGGCTCGGTCCACGTCGGCGGCATCGTACGTCGCGCGGCTCACCCGAAAAAGCCCAAGCAGGCACTCAATGGCGGCCCGCAGATGGTCGAGATCAGCCGCGACGGCAAGCGCATCTATTTCACCAATTCGCTTTACTCTCCGTGGGACGAGCAGTTCTATCCCGACGGTGTAAAGAGTTGGATGGTGAAGATCGACGCGGATCCGGGTGGCAGGATGACCTTAGATGAAAATTTCTTTGTGGAGTTCGAAGGGCTCCGCGCACACCAGGTGCGGCTCGAAGGTGGCGACGCTTCCTCGGACTCTTATTGCTACTCGGACGGGCAATGACGCATGCAGCTCTCACGCCGACGATGTGGTGGCTGATGGTGCTCCTCGGTGCCTACCACGGAACCAACCCTGGCATGGGGTGGCTCTTCGCAGTGGCGCTGGGGATGCAAGAGCAAAAGGGCAAAGCGGTAGCAAGAGCCCTCGTTCCTATTGCGGTCGGCCACGCATTGGCGATTGGCATCGTGGTTTTGACAGCAGCCCTACTCGGCTTGGCTCTGCCGCTCATGGCTATCCGCTACTCCGTCATCGGGCTCCTGGTCGGTCTGGGAATCTATTCTCTGGTTGGGCATCGGCACCCGCGGTGGGTACGCATGCAGGTGGGCTTTCGCGACCTGACAGCCTGGTCGTTTCTGATGGCGTCAGCTCACGGCGCAGGTTTGATGATAGTACCCGTCTTGCTTGGCAGCAGCACGGTCGAGGCGGCCGACCATGTAATAGGCCATCAGATGGCCGCTAGTCCTCTTCTGGTCGGTCTGCTTGCCACTTTGATCCATACGACTGCGTACCTTGCGGTTATGGGCATTCTCGCGTGGGTAGTCTATCGTAAGTTCGGCCTCGCACTTCTGCGTAAGGCTTGGTTCAACTTTAACCTGGTCTGGGGAGCTGCACTCCTAGCCACTGGTCTATTCACGCTCCTCATGTAGGAAGATCAGCAAACAGTGGAATTGTGGAGCGATCCTCCTCCTATGTACGGCCCTCTGCGCGGCGAGAGGCATGGTCGCCGTCTTGCGCCGTTCTGGTCGAATGTCGGCGATCCGGAAAGTGGCTTCACAGACTTCTGCCGCGTCCCGGCGAGGCGAAAAGCTCCCAATCGATGAGAACCAGCTCACAAGTGCTGCCGTTTGCGGCGAAACCAACATAGAAGCGATGGCACGCTGGGGAGCACAGGGCAGTCTGTGGAATCCTGGAGAATCGTCGTAGCCTCCACTAGCGTGTGGTGCCTCGCCCACAAGGCGTGTCGATGCGTTTTCATGGACTCACGACGTCGCGTGCCTCTACAAATTGACGTTGGTTTTCCGCGGAAGTTATCGAAGGGTGAGGCGCTCACAGTTGGATAGCTTTGGGGGATAGTGGAGACGTGATGACCGAAGATCTGAACCATACGCTCCCGTCCGACCACGAGTGCCCAATTCGGCACTCAATCAGGAAGACGCCATCGCGTGACCTTCTCTTCGCCATCCGCCAGGCTCACGACTTGGTAATCCTGTGCCTTGGGCGGAAGAAAAAAGCGTGATCAAATTCCCAGTATCATGATAGACATTATTAGTGGTGGGCCCAGGGAGGTTTGGGCATGAGACGGAGAAATCAGCCAGGAGCCGGTTTCTTTCACAATCGCCATCATCCCAAAGAGTTTATTCCAGTGCGGGCTGCAGCCGGGGCTAAGGAACGATTCGCTTCCAAGCTTTTGCTCCAGTTCTTCAACAGTCCTTCCCCAGCGCCGAAGCACTGTCTACGCCGATCTTTTTGCGGATCACCCCAAACGATTCAGCAGCCGTGGCGTAAGATCTTTCGGGCGTCGATTTGAGCCAAACCTGCATGTAAACCCCCGGATCTCACGATGAACACTGGATTGCTCGCTATCTGTAGAAATATTGCAGCTTGCGTCACGTTGTCCCTCTTGGCGACAGCCGCGAAGGGAGCGGATTTTAAGGATGTAATCTATCGAAACATTGACGGCGCTCGTCTCGCGCTGGATGGGCATGTTCCTGAAGGTAAAGGACCGTTCCCGGCGGTCATCCTTGTGCATGGCGGTGGATGGGTCGCGGGGGACAAACAGCAGTATATTACCTACATTTTTCAGCCGTTGTCGGATGCCAGCTTTGCTTGGTTCACCATCAACTACAGGCTTGCGCCGCAGTACAAGTTTCCGGCCGACGCCGAGGACGTGGAAGCAGCCATCGGCTGGGTCAAAGCCAACGGGACAAGGTACAAGCTCGATCCAAACCGTGTAGCTCTGATCGGAGAATCATCCGGTGGACATCTGGTTTCCTTTGTAGGCGCGCAGAATCG
>Ga0187778_10001839_pt1 | contig 14616 bp, 13 predicted proteins | sample 1015_Q2_SP5_20_M_FD_132418 | JGI IMG/M metagenome (GOLD analysis project Ga0187778, IMG submission 132418) | Tropical peat soil microbial communities from peatlands in Department of Meta, Colombia - 1015_Q2_SP5_20_MG | ecosystem: Environmental > Terrestrial > Soil > Wetlands > Peat | place... | reverse complement strand
GCGCTCCAGGCAGCGTACCAGCTGAAACGCTTTGGGGCCATGATCTATGTGGCAAACCTCGTGGGCGTATCTCTGACCAGGGAGCTCGGCCCCATCCTCACTGCCATCATCGTATCAGGGAGGAGCGGTTCTGCGTATGCCGCAGAGATCGGGTCCATGAAGGCTGCCGAAGAGGTGAATGCGCTTATCAGCATGGGGATAAATCCAGTGCGGTTCCTCGTCACCCCCAAATTTATTGCCCTTATGGTCATGCTCCCGTGCCTCACTGTCCTTTCCGACTTTATCGGGATTATGGGAGGGCTCATCCTTTCCGCAGGTGCCCTCGACATTAATCCCTATTCCTATATTCAGCAGACCATCAATTCACTGTTGGTGAAGGACATAGTCACGGGACTTGTGAAGGCCTGGGCATTCGGTGTGGTGATTACCATCGTGGGAGCCTATCAGGGGTTCAAGGTGACAGGAGGCGCCGAGGAAGTCGGGAGGAGAACCACCTCTTCTGTGGTTGCCTCTATCTTTCTGGTAATCGTCTTCGACCTCTTCTTTACCACCCTATTCTTCTATTTTACCTAAATGGAAAACGCGATAGAGGTGAATAATCTCGTAACCCGGTACGGGGACCGGGTGATTCTCAAGGGTATAACGTTCTCCATACCAAGGGGAAAGACCACCGTAATCCTTGGAGGGAGCGGCTGCGGCAAGAGCACACTCCTCAACCACCTCACAGGCCTCCTGAAACCCTCTTCAGGAAGGATACTCATCAGTGGAAAGGATATCACAGGGCTGGATGAGGAGGGGTTCAACGAGGTGAGAAAAAAAATGGGGGTCCTTTTCCAGGGTGCGGCGCTCCTGAACTCCCTGACCATTGCAGACAATGTGGCCCTTCCCTTGCGGGAACATACCAAGCTTGAGGAACCGACTATCCAGATTATGGTCCGCATGAAGCTCGACCTTGTGGGCCTCTCGAAGTTCGAGCACTTTTACCCGTCTCAGCTGTCCGGAGGCATGAAGAAACGGGCCGGCATTGCGAGGGCCATTGCACTGGATCCGGAACTGCTCTTCTTTGATGAACCGTCAGCGGGACTTGACCCTGTGACTGCAGCAGGCCTTGATGAACTCATCATAAAACTGAGGGATGTCTTCAGGATGACGATTGTCGTGGTCACCCATGAGCTTCCCAGTGTATTTATGATTTCCGATTATGTTATTATGCTTGACCTTGGAGAGGTGGTCTTTGCAGGCACCCTGGATGAATTGAAGATGTCCCAGCACCCCAGGGTGAGGATGTTCCTCGAAAGGCATGCGGAAAAAGAGACCTACTCCCCCGAGGACTATTTCAGGTTTATCGCGGGGAATTGAGGAGGGGCAATGACTTCATTTCTGAAGGAAGAGGTCAAGGCAGGACTCATTATTGTGGTATCCTTTGTCCTCCTGAGCGGATCAGTGATACTCATCGGCGGCACCCAGTTTTTTGAAAAGCTTGACCCTTATTACATGAAGGTGATGAACGTGGCAGGCATTGAGGAAGGCGCTCCGGTCAGGCTTGGCGGGGTGCGGGTGGGAAAGGTGCTCAAGGTGAAGACCCCTTCCTCTCCCGGTGAGCCAATTACCGTTACCCTCGGCGTGAAAAGGGGAACAGTGCTCTACAAGGGTACCAAGGCGTCCATTGCGCAGGTCGGTTTTGTGGGAGACCTCTATATCCTGCTTGCCATGGACAAAACGACGAGCGAACGCTACCATGCAGGCGACACGATCCCAGCAGAGGAACAGGTGCCTTTCTCTGTGCTCATGGCACGGCTCGACAGTATTTCCCTCTCTGCGGACAGCCTCCTTAAGGACATCGGAAGCCTCTTCACAGATAAGAACAAGAAAGAGATAGGAAATATCCTCAAGAATACGAATTCTGCCATTGTCTCGGGTTCATCAAATATCGACAATGCCCTCCATAGCCTCAACAGGACCAACGAAGACCTCCGGGACGTCCTCCAGGAGGTAAAGAACAAGCCATGGAGCGTGGTGTACAAGGAAGAGAAAGGAAAGGAGGAATGAAATGCTGAGGAGCATCACCTTGTGCCTGTTTATTACCGTGTGCGCAGCCTGCAGCATGCCCGAGACCCAGATCTACAGTCTCCACCTGCCCGCATCGAATAATTCACCGAACAAACACACGAATGTCTCCATCGCCATACTCATAGATTCTCCCAGGTACCTCTCCCAGCCTTACATCGCCTACAGGAAATCCCCTTACCAGCTTTCCATATCAAAATATTCAAAGTGGGAATCTTCTCCTGAAGAGATGGTGAGCCATGCCATGAGCGATGCCCTCTCCACAACAGGTTTATTTAAAGAGATAAAGACATCGTATGTGGTACCAGCAGGTTTTTATTCCCTTACCATACGCCTCAAGCGGTTCGAAAAGATAGACGAGGGAAATGATTCCTTCGGAGAACTCTCTTTTGAGGCAACCCTCCGTTCGCCCAACGGCAAGGAGGTCTACCAGGGGAGCGTCAGCAAGAGGACAAGGCTGGAAGACAGGAGCTTTGCGAGTTTGGCAAAGGGATTGAGCACCAGCCTTGGAGAGGGGATAACGGAGATAAGGGCTAGAGTAGAAAGATCCCTTAGACAATAACCGCCTTTCTTGACAACCTCAAAAAGGTAACGGCCCGGGCCTCTTAAGAAAAAAACAATCTCCCTATTACCATCTTTCTCTCCATTTCAAAAGGGTTTTCTCTCAGCTGTGCCAAGAGATCTCCACTGATTGCGGCTGCGAGAGAAACTCGCGCTCATCGCTTCTCAAAGAGAAAAAGCGCGAAGAAGATGAAGGATAAAAACGACATGGCTGCGCCGTAGTAAAACAGGGCCTGGGGAGCAATGTGCTGCCACAGGGCGCCTCCGATAATCCCTGAAGGAAGGGCCGTGAGTCCAATGACCGTATGATAGACACCATAACTTGTTGCCTTGATTTCGGGCTTTATAATGGTCGCCACATAGGCCCTTTGCACGCCTTCATTCATGGCGACAAACACCCCGTATACCCCAAAAAGAATCCAGGCGTGAAGGGGGCTTGTGGACAAACCAAAACCCACAAATATGAGGGAAAAGAAGAGGTAGCTTGCGAGAATGACTTTCCGTTTGCCCACCCTGTCAGCCAGTATTCCTGCAGGGGTCGAGAGTGCGGCAGATACGATATTGAAGGAGAGATAGAGGAGGGGTATCGCCCCTGCCTTTACCCCGAGGTCTTGCGCCCTCAATACAAGAAATGCATCAGATGTCTTGCCCAGGGTGAAAATAGCCGCAACCAGCAGAAAAAATCTAAACCTCCTGTCAAACCCACGAAGGCTAACACGGGGAAGTTCATCTCCTCTGGAACCCTTTACGTCCCTTACAAAAAGGGCAATGATGAGTACCGCAAGAAGACCAGGGATCATGGAGCACCAGAAAACGGTCTGGAGGCTGTCATGGAAGACACCCATAAGCGCAAATGCAAGCCCTGGGCCGATGACCGCGCCCACCGTATCCATGGCGCGATGAAACCCAAATGCCTTTCCCAGAATCTCTCTTCTTGTGGAATCTGCAATAATCGCATCCCGTGGAGCAGTCCGCACCCCTTTGCCGAAGCGGTCGGTAAACCTGTAGATAAGGACATGCACCCACGATCCCGCGGTGGCGAGGATCGGCCTGCTGAACACAGAGATCCCGTATCCGCAGAAAATGAGGGCCTTCCGTTTGCCCACCCTGTCAGAGAGCCATCCGGAAAAGACCTTGAGGATACTCGCAGTGCTCTCGGCAATTCCCTCAATCACCCCGATGGATGTCTTGGACGCATGGAGTACGTTGCTCAGGTAAAGGGGGATGAGGGGATAGATCATTTCAGAACTCACATCCATACACAGGCTCACAATGCCGAGGACAAAGACATTCCTTGGGAAACCGAGGACCTCCTTCATAGTGTGATATTATAAACCATGATAGAGATCGATGGAAGTTTTGGTGAGGGCGGCGGACAGATACTCAGGACTGCCCTTAGCCTTTCCTGCCTTTTTCAAAAACCCTTCAGAATATCCAATATCAGAAAGGGCCGCAAAAAACCAGGCCTTATGCCCCAGCACCTCACCGGAGTCAAAGCAGCGCAGCTCCTCACCCGGGCAGAAGTACAGGGCGACCACGCTGGTTCCATAGAACTCTCCTTCTCACCAGGGAAGGTAAAGGGAGGAAGTTTCTTCTTTGACATCGGTACAGCCGGCTCGACAATGCTCGTTCTCCAGACCCTTATCCCTTCCCTCATTTTTTCAGGAGTAAAGACCGTCTTCACCCTTGTGGGAGGGACACATGTCCCCTTCAGCCCCTCGTTCCATTATGTAAGAGACGTATTTCTTCCTTTTTTGAAAAAAACTGGAGTGGAGATAACCCTCTCCATCGAGTCCTACGGGTTCTATCCAAAAGGTGGAGGCAGGATCACTGCTGAATTGTTTCCAGCGAAGGAGGTGGTGCCTTTACGCATTGCGGAGAAGGGGAAGATGCTTAGGGTGAAGGGAGTATCATGTGTAGGAAACCTTCCCTTATCCATAGCCGAAAGACAGAGGAACGCGGCACTCGAAAAACTGCACTCCCATGATATTGATTACACACATCATGCGGACATTGAGGTAATAAAAGTGCCCTCACTTGGGCAGGGAACTTTTATTTTCCTGAAGGCAGAGAGCGAACACTCTGTCGCGGGATTTACCGCGTTGGGCGAAAGAGGGAAAAGAGCCGAAGCAGTGGGAGAGGAGGCTGCAACTGAACTCATCCAATACCTCAGGACAGATACAGCCCTTGATCCTCATCTGGCAGACCAGATAGTGCTCTACCTGTCCCTCTCCAAGAAACAGTCCCTATTCACCTCCAGCCGCATCACCAGCCATCTGCTCACAAACCTTTGGGTGATCGGTCTGTTTCATGAATTTGGGTACTTTATCGAAGGCGAGACGGAAAAACCCGGGTCAGTGAGAATCAACTAGATTAATTTAATGCGCTGTCCCTGTGTTTATTTCAGCTAATCCTCTCACTATCCTCGGCATAGCTCATTTATCTCTCTTGAAAAAGTAGCCCTTCCCTTTTTTCCACCCTTCATTCTCTATACCACATATCAAAGCATCAAATAGTCTGTTCCGACAATAAGTCAACAAAATCACCTACTGAAAAATAATATTCACCGGATAAGGTGACAGGTCAGGAGGTATTATTGCCTCAGACTCAGGATACACACACCATGTATTCCCTTCTGCATCCATGCTCCACGGGTCACAGTTGATTATCCCGAAGTGAAAATGCTGTCTTATCGACCTGAAGCTGTCCACCCCCGGCGATATCTCCAAAACTCCATCACTGTCGACCTGGTTGATTGCCCCCTGAAATTTCAGATCCCCAAAGAACGGCTTGCCCTCGAATTCATCTATGCTTGTGATTCTCACATAGTTGTCTGTTTGCCTGTCCACAAGCACTATAAGCCTTATATAACGCCCCGGAAGCAGCATCACGGTCGCTACAGGGGCAGAAATCTCCGGAGAATCTGAATCTGCATACTGGATTTCATACTCTGTCTTTTGCGGGTCTATGTATGGCTCTCCCTTTTCAATCTCATTAAACACCCCGTTATGATCGAGGTCCACCTTGTTTCGGAACCACTGAAGGTCCGGTAGCGTCTTCGCCTGTTCGGAAGTATAAAGATGATAGTTCAGAGACAGCATGTCCCTAAGGTTCCAAAATACATGATGGGTAGGCTCCAGCAAATCCTTTATCCCTGTCGCAACCGCGGTGGCTTGCTCCTGGCCTATCGTCCCCTTAAAGGCAACCTGTAAAGCAAGATCGGCAATACCCACCGGTATCGGCTCACTTTCGAAGTCAAAAGCAAATTCAACTGGCTCGGTCGCGCTCAGGGAGGATATGCTTATCGGTGATGACACCGAATACAGATATTCCGGATCGACCTGCACTAAATTGCCCGGTAAGTATGCAGAGAGGTCTTCGGTGTAATTCAGTACTTTCCTGTACCTGGCTACTGCCCACAGTGTCCCCTCCCCAATCGGTGCATCAGCCCTCGTGTTCCTCAGTTTCGCCTTCACCTGTGGGAATTGCTGAGGGGATTTGCCTCCGTCTGTAACTGCATATACATACTCATCAGGCGGAGTTATCTCAATAGGCGGTTGAATGACATACCCCGCCACTGCATCATCTTCTTTTCCCATCTTTCCTCTGAAAACCAGGATGTACTTGCCGGGTTCCTTGGCATCGTTAGGTTCACCTATATCCAATACGCCGCTCTTCTGCTTCTTCCCGAGACTCATGTTCCAGCGCTTCAACTCCACGCGCACGTCGTTCTTGTTGTCATAAAGAAGCTGAAATAAACCGCTTACGTCTTCATCGCCCTTGTTCGCAATTACATATCACGCATTTGGCTCAGCCGTATACTCAAGCCTGATGTCGCCACGGAAGAAGTAGTTCAGAAGACCGGCGGAATAACCGATCGCAGCCGGCAGGAGTTCATTCGCATAGGTATTGTGGACATTATTGTCGAGCCATAATCTCAACGATGAGATGGGTATAGTACTTGTATTGTCTTCATCCAACAGGCTCACTACTGCAAAGTGGTCCGCCGACCTTGCCGCAGAAACGGGTGGACAGACGCCTTTTATTTTTCTGCTTATATACTTTCGTGTTGGATACCCTTCCGGATAACTGCTGCCAACTGGCGAAAGATCAGCACAAATCTGATATCCGCCTTGATAAGTCGAGTCATTTATATAAGGATATGGATAGGTATGCGCGAGCGTAGGGTTGTTATTTGGATAAATTGTATAATCGCTAAAATAACTCGAATTGCTGAATTCGGCCAAGCCAATATTGGATAGAGATTTACCGGTGATGCTTGGATTATTACCGTTATAGTTATTTGTATCCCAAAAGTCCGTAATTTTGAGATCGTCATATACCGGGAATACTGGAGTCGCCACTCTGACAATATCTGCGTTAACCTGAACATAGTATTCATAGGGTTGTTTCTTCCATTTTATCGGATTTAATGATGTTGTTTCGGCCAAAGTCTTCCCAATAAGATGTGACTGAAAATCGTTCCTTGTGTGGGCTGGGACTGCCATATCCTGGAGAAGATGCATAACATGGCCAACTGCTGAGAAAGTATCGCTCATAGATTTCTGGCGGGTATTCTTGACCCTATTTGTAAGAGCATCAAAGTAGAGCTTTCTTGCCGCATCCCAGGTCATCGGAGCAAACATTGGGTCATCAGTGAAGAACGCTTTCTGGCCATCTGGGGCAGGAGACAAAAAACCTGTAGCCCAGGTAACTGCGGACTTTCGGTCGGCGGAAAAGGGCGAAAGAAAGAATACCAGAGCGAGGAAAACAGGGCTGAAATAGCTCACTCTTTTATGCTGCCTCTGTCCAGAATTTTAATCACAACGGTCAAACTGTATCACATGCCATTATCCAAAAACTACTCATTTCTTGCTTTTCTTTAGGCTTTTTTTGCAGCTGACCATTCTTTTCGAAAAAAAGCCTGCCTCTTAAGAGGCAGGCTTTCCATCCAACTTATACACTGTTTCCGCAGCCACGGTACGCAACAACCACAATAAAGAAGCAAAATGCCTCTACTTCTCCACAATCTTGACCTTCATCTCGATCCGTTCATTCGGGTTGTCTCTTGGATCACGGGGCTGGCTCACGATTTTGTCAGCCACATCCATCCCAGAGACCACCTCGCCAAACACCGTATACTGTTTGTTCAGGAAAGGCGCATCAGCAACGCAGATAAAAAACTGTGAGCCGGCGCTGTCAGGATTTGCGGACCTCGCCATAGAGAGCGTTCCCCTTTTGTGGGGCTTGTCATTGAACTCGGCTTTGAGAGTGTATCCCGGCCCGCCCATGCCGTGTTTTGACTTGTCGGGATCCTTTGAGTTCGGATCTCCACCCTGAATCATGAATCCAGGGATTACACGGTGAAAGGTGGTACCGTCATAAAATCCCTTTTTCGCGAGCTCAATGAAGTTGTTCACATGGTTTGGGGCAACGTCAGGGAAGAATTTTAACTCAATAGTGCCGAACTTGGTCTCGATCACCGCCTTTGCGTCCGCCATCTTCTTAATCTCCTCTGGTGTAATTTTTTTTTCTTTCACTTCTGCATATCCGGCAATTGTCGCACCCATGATCATCATTATCGCAAGACTTATGCAGACAAATTTCATATCTCCTCCTTAACCAACAATTTCTTTTTGCATTGTATTATAACAAAATTATTTTTATGTTATTCCCCACTCACCACCTTTAAAAAATTAGTCAGCGGAATTATAATAGTATCTCTGTCAGTAAGGCAGGCACTGAATATGAAAAAGAAAAACATGTTCACAGGGATGGTTTGTCTCTCTGTCTTCTTCACTCTTGCGGCAACAGGGAAAGGCCCTGATGCCAAAATACCTGAGAGTGTGGAGGACCAGAAAAAGGCGGTGGTAACCGTCTCATTGGATGATAAGTATGGGAAACGCATTGCGTCGGTAAGCGGATTCATTGTGGACCAGGAGGGAGTGATTGCCACCAGTTGCAATCTGATCGCAAAATGGCTCGAATCATCTGAAAATACGATAACAGTGGGATTGCCAGGCGGCAGCTCTTTTCCCATGAAGCAGCTCATTTCGAATGACTGCCGCAATGCCCTTGCCCTCATTACGATTCAGGGTAGTGAACTCCCTGCCGTCACACTCGCCAAAGGGTACAAAGCAAAGGATGGGGAAGAAGTGGTGGTAATGGGCAGGACATCAGAGGGAAACCTCACCTCTTCGGAGGGAAGGATCAGGAATGTTCGCAGAGATGATATCTATCAGGTAACCGTTCCGATTACTCCCACAGGTGACGGAAGTCCTGTGTTCAACCGGAAGGGCGAGGTCATAGGACTTTCCACCCTGCTCTATGGGAAAAAACAGGCCCAGCATATCGTAATCCCCTCCCGATATGTTTCTAAGGAATTCACCCTGTACAATGATCTCATTACTGAACTTGCCGCACTCCCCTCTCCGCTGCCTGCTGTCCCTGTGAAAAGAAGCGACGACGTCCCCGCCACGCGCCTTCAGGAGAAGGGAGAACAGGAATTCCTTCGGGGTGTTTCGTATGAAAAGTCCGGGATGTACGAGGAGGCCACGTCGGCATATATCCGGGCAGTGGGGATCAACCCCGATTACACAGAGGCATATGTGAATCTCGGACTGGTTTTTTACCGCCTGGGCAAATATTCCAAAGCAGTGGACGCGTACAAAAATGCGATAAGGGTTAATCCATACGTCCCTTCCGTATACAACAAGCTTGGCGCAGCATATGTCATACTTGGCGATTACCAATTGGCCCTTGATGCCTTTAAACAGTCGATCAAGATTGATCCGAGGAGCCCTGACACGCACTTCAACCTCGGGGTTGTGTCAATCCTGGCTGGCGACAAGAACGGCGCACTGGAGCAATACATTCTCCTGAAGGAACTGGACAGATACCAAGCGGAAAAACTGCTGAATCTCATTCAATAGGGCGAGGGGAAATATCTCTTACGGCCTGATTTCTATCGGGGTTCCGGCACTCACAAACTGCCAGATTTCCTCTATCTCTGGATTGGTGACCGCGATGCATCCATTTGTCCAATCCGCATATCCGGTGATTTCTTTCAGCTCATTGGAGCGTTTAGGCGGCAATCCATGAATCATGATTTCCCCCCCGGGGGAGACCCCACGCTTCTGGGCATTGATGATGTCCAATTCATTGGGATAGGAAATATGGATTGCAAGGTGGTACTTGCTGTTCGGATTCTTTGAATCCAGGACATATCTTCCTTCAGGTGTCCTCTGGTCCCCTGACGCTATTTTATGGCCTTCAGGCCTTTTTCCCAAAGAGACTCTGTAGGTCTTGAAAATCTCCCCGTCCTTCATAAGCATGAGCATTCGTTTGTTCTTGATCACCACAACCTTGTCCACCATTCCCAGCGTCGCCGATGCATGTTCAAGTCCGGACCACAATAGAGTACTAATGATACAAAGCAGGGCGACTCGCACACTATTCCGGGATGTTCTTTTTAATCTGTCAGAAAAATGCATTGTATGCCATAGCCTCCTCTCAGAGCTACTCCTGCGTAACATATTAATAATAAAAGCCTTTCTTGTCAAGAAAAATTTCACCATTCTGAGCGCAGAGTAGTTTGCTCCTCATAACCTGCATCCGCGATGGTATACTACTACGTGGATGAGCTTGCCAAGGAATATGTAATCTCTTTTTATGATCGGACACTTCATCTTTTCGGAGACAGGCCCGAATCCCTTCGATGGACCTCAGAGGGTCAGCGTGCCCATTATGAAGCTATGCTCGATATCGCGTGTAAGATAGACGGGAGGAAGATCCTTGATTTCGGGTGCGGGAAGGGTGACTTTTATCAGTTCCTAAAGGATAAGGGAATGGAATCGGATTACACAGGATATGACATAAACCAAAATCTCATTGCACTGGCAAGACAGAAATTCCCCGGAATCAGGTTCGAGGTATGTGACATAGAGCGGGATACCATAAGCGAAGAATTTGATTACGTCTTCGTTTGCGGGGTATTCAATCTGAACGTTCAGGGAATTGATGAACTCATCAGGTTCTCGCTGAAAAAGCTCTTCCGCTGTTGCAGGATCGGTCTCGCCTTCAACGCCCTCTCTGCCCATGCTCCCCAGAAGGCCTACGACCTCCACTACACTTCGCCGGAAGCGCTCTTGGGGTTTGCGTTAGACCATCTCTCCCCCTTTGTGGCGATGAGGCATGACAGGATTCCTCACGACTTCACGATGTTCGTTTATCGAGAACTGAATTCGAAGCCCTAATCCAGATATTGGTGAGTTTCTTTGCTTCGACAGAGGCGTCTGTCTCCTGGCAAGACACCCTGTCGAACGTATGAATGATCCGGGCTAATCAGCCTGAAAACGGATAATAGAGGAAAACTCCTCCATCATCCTGCGTCTCGCCTCGATTATGCCTTGAAAGCGGTTGATGAACTCACGATAGGGTTTTGCAGGGCCCTGCTCCATGTGCGCGAGCAGGGCATCGCAAAAATACCAGTTGCACCTGAATGGCCTCATCGACCTTGTCCTGGTACAGCCCCCTTCAGAAAGAAACCGGCATGATGCAGTATCGTCAACCCCCTCTTTGTAGACCGGACGCTCCTGCCCCAGGGCAAAGACATAGACAAGATCCTCCTGATCATAGTAGCCGTGTTTGTTTATGCAGCAGACCTTCTCGCATGCAGGACATACCACTGAAGTATTAAGTTGGATGAAGTCGCTCACTCCGTCTATCTCATCCCTGAGCACGCGGGCATAGTGTTTCACGCGGATCATCTCGCCTCTGTGAGCATGCATCATCTGCTCAATGTGTTCGGTTGACCGACCTCAATGTTTCTTCATGTGCGAAGAGCAGAAACCCCATGGATACTATCACATGGGGTTTCTGAGAAACAGACAGTTGGCGTGCTGCCTTCTTAACGCTTCGTTCCCTTCGTCTTTGTCTTTTTAAGACCCGCATTACCGGAAACGCTCTGAATGGTTGTTTCGTCTGAAACAAAGGTCATAGTGTTTATGAGCGTAATCGTGCTCCCATTAAGTTCAAAGACTGTCCAGAGATCTCCACCGGTATTTGTCGGGACATTAAATGTCGCTACCAGACTGTTACCTTGATAGACGTTCACCTGAGCCCCGGAGTTCGACAAGGCTTTGCTTGTGGTTCCCTGACCGCCGTTCGTAAAATCACGGACAGAGAACCTGTATACGCCGCTGAATTGCTGATAAATCGTTGTTGTCTCAGGACCAAAACCCTCTGTGGCATCCACATCAAGGGCAGCAAAAGGCGACGATGTCGCACTTCCCATGTTTGCGTAATAAATATGGAACCGTGAAGTACTATCCGGAATGGGCCCTGTTAAGTGGCTGTCGAGGTCTGGAGGTGTTGGACCCCAAGTGAGAACAATGCGTGTCTGACCCTGTGGGAGAGGCGCTGTGAGAGCAGCATTCACATTCGGAGTAGTGGTATTTGCGGTAATCGTAATATTGCTTGCAGTAGAGGTGATATAGCCGCTCTTCAAGAACTCAATACTGTAGCCGCTGCCAGCTGGCGCAGTGATGGAATAGGTACCATCTGAGTTATTCGTTGTGGTCGTTATCACATTATTTCCGGAAAGCAGTTCCACCGTAACGCCCGAAAGAGGATTTCCAAGGGCATCTGTCACAGTGCCTGATACCGTGCCCTGGGGAGCAGGAAGTGTACAGGTCCCTTGTGCCATCCTCCATGTGCCGCTCTCAGGGGGAGTGCCACATTGATTGACGGTAGTGTAATTTCCGCTCATTGTAGTCCCACCAGAAGCTATCGTGCCTACGAGATTGTTCACAGACACGCAGGATTGACTTGATTTGATTAAAATGATCTGGATACTGTTCCCGCTCAGGATGCCAAAGCCGGTAAGCGAGCCGGAAAAGGTGAGCACATTACCTGTCTGGGTTATTGTTTCACAGTCCGGCCCCTGTTCCGTTCCGCCCTGTGGCGTGTGAAAGAGAGACCAGCTGCCGGAAAGGTCAGATGCAGGCGGCTGTGCCTTGGTCGCGCCCCATGTGCCTGTCACAGCGCAATCCCCGCTCCCGGAGACCGTGAAAGTCCCGTTCATTGAACTTCCGTCAGCAGAAACCGTACCAGTAAGGCTCGCGGTAACTACTTCGTCGCAGTTATTTGTTACACCAGGGACAGTTATCTGGATATTGTTTCCATTAATGGTACCTGTGAAGGTGAGTGTTCCTTCAAAAGTAAATGCCGAACTCCTGCGGGAAGTCGCTGTTTGGACGGTCGTTACAAAGACTGTACCACTGAGAGAATTCCCTGTTTGAGTGATTACTACAAATGCAGGAAATGCAGTGCCTCCCTGTGGGGTGATAAGAAAAGTCCAGGTGCCCGAGACAGTGGAGGTCTGGACCGTAGCAACAAAATCCTGTCCCGTCACATCGCCGTTGTTAACGCTCACAGACAGATTTGGCGGCGTGAATGTATAGCCCGTCAGGAAAGGAGTCACCGTATATAAACCATTCTGGACTCCAGTAAACGTATAGTTCCCGTCAGAGTCGGTGGTTGTTGAATTGGAAGAGGTCCCCTGAAGCAAAACTGTTACGTTTGCCAGCCCAGTGCCGTTCAGGGCGACATTGCCAGAGATGGTGAATGTCTGGACCGTGGCAGCAAAGTCCTGTCCTGTCACATCGGCGTTGCTGACAGTCACAAGCCTGTTTGCCGGCGTAAACGTGAAGCCGGCCATTGACGGGACTGCTGTGTACGAACCATTGAGCACCCCGGTTAATGAATAGCTTCCATCAGAGCCGGTAGCAGTCGTTAAGGATGTCCCCTGAAGGGAGACCGTCACCCCCGCCAGTCCGCTGCCGTTTAGAGTGACAGTGCCAGAAACGGTAAACGTCTGTGGCGGAATTGCAGTAGCCGTAAAGTCCTGTCCAATCACATTGCCGTTGCTGTCAGGTATGGACCTGTTTGCAGGCGCAAACGTGTAACCTGCTAATGAGGGTACTACTGTGTATAAAGCATTGGGGACTCCGGGTAGTGAATAGGTTCCGTCAGAACCCGTCACAGTCGTGAAGGATGTCCCCTGAAGGGAGACCGTCACCCCCGCCAGTCCGCTGCCGTTCAGGGTTACCCTGCCGGAGACGGTGAAGGTCTGTCCCGCAGGATTCATGACTACTATCCCCGCATCTGTTGTCTGGCCAGATTGGACGGTAATATTGCCTATCACACCTTGATGCGTGACAACGCCCGACGAATCCAGCCCTTGCGCGGTAAGGGTCCGGTTAGTCCCAACAGGCACTCCATCAATCACCCCTAGTCCTGCTGAAGCAGGAAAGTCCTGTTGCACATTCGACATATCAGACCCTGACACAACGATTCTCACCGTGACAACACCTTGCGGGGCTGCCGCAGTTTGCTTACCTGACGATATGACGGATGAACCCGTTCCCTCAGTCCAGTGCAATTGTGCGGTGACCGAGCCGGTCGGTCTGCCGGAATTCGAGTTGCCGGAGCCGCATCCTATCATACAAGCCAGCACGAGGGTATAAAGAAGCTTTGTTAAAACTGAATCTCCCATCATTGTCTCCTTTTGCCTATTTCCTTTTACCATCCCACCTGTATTGACCCTGTGGGCTGGGGTGGCCTGACCTGCGGCTGCTGATTAGGAATTGGCGGGGCCTGAATTGTGCGCATGACTGCCTCGGCAGCCGCTTCAACAGCCATACCTGAGGACTTGAGAGTCGTAGTTGGTGCAGGTGGTGTCGGGACCGGCGCCGGAACAGGCTGTCCGGCCATAACGGTCACGCTCATGCCGGGCCGCAAAGACACACTGCCCGTGATCGTCGGGTCTATATTTCTGATGTCCACTATTCCTTCAAAGCAGGTGCATGTGGTGAACACCCTTGCACCGCTCTTCCCTACCTCGCATTCAAACACTGTTCCCCTTGCCGCGGCAACCACAGTGGGGGTATGGATCTCAAACTCGCTCTTTCCCACTACAGACCTCAT
>Ga0187778_10001837_pt1 | contig 14624 bp, 15 predicted proteins | sample 1015_Q2_SP5_20_M_FD_132418 | JGI IMG/M metagenome (GOLD analysis project Ga0187778, IMG submission 132418) | Tropical peat soil microbial communities from peatlands in Department of Meta, Colombia - 1015_Q2_SP5_20_MG | ecosystem: Environmental > Terrestrial > Soil > Wetlands > Peat | place... | reverse complement strand
GGCGCAGGCGGGCTGGCCATTGATTGCGTTGTAGGCGCACATGACGGATCCGGCGTGGGCCTCGGTGACCGCGGCGCGAAATGCGGGCAGATAGGTGTCCAGTACATCGTGTTTGCTGACGTCCACGTCGGTGAAATGGCGTGTGGGCTCGGGGCCGCTATGGACGGCGTAGTGCTTGGGCGTGGAGATGACGCGATAGTAGTGAGGATCGTCACCTTGCATCCCAGTGACAAAAGCGACGGCCATGCGGGCGGTGAGCAAAGGGTCCTCACCATAGGTCTCCTGGCCGCGTCCCCAGCGGGGATCGCGAAAGATGTTGACGTTGGGAGCCCAGAAATCGAGGCCTTCGAAGATGTTGGAGTGTCCGGCGCGTTCGTCCTGAGCGTGCTTGATACGGCCTTCGATGCCGATGGCGGTCGCCATCTCGTGAATGCGCGGGGTGTCGAAGGTCGCGGCGAGGCCGATGGGCTCGGGAAATTCTGTGGTGCCGTCGACTGCGACGCCATGTAACGACTCGCTCCACCAATCGTAGGCGGGAACGTTCAGCCTCGGTATGGCACGGGCCTGATTTACGAGCTGGGAGGCTTTCTCCTCGAGCGTCATGCGGTGGACCAGATCAGCGGCGCGCTCTTCGGGAGAGAGCTTGGGATTCATGTATGGGAGCTTGGACGTTTCCTGTGCGAGGGCGGGGCGCGTGATAAAGACGAAGAAAACAACAAGCACTATGAGGGTGAGACTGGCGGAACGGTTCATCTAGTGCTCCTTGTTTTTGGGTTTATCGGCACACCTCAGAGCAGATTTTGCTTTCCTACGGCAAACAGTTTTCATTTACTTGATTCCGAGTTCGTGGAGGTTCTGCGCAGACCTAGCCAGTACAGCCCTACTACCCCGCGCAACGATAGGGCGCTGGGTGAGTTCCGGATGCTTGGCCATAACGCGGATGAGGTCATCATCGCCGAGACTCTTGGTCGCGACGTGCTGCCGATAGGCGGGTTCATTCTTACGCAGTGCGTCTTGCGGCTTGAGTCCGGCGCTGCGAAGCAGGTGCTTCAGTTCGTTTTCTGAAAGCCACGAGTTCTTCATGTAGTCGATCGATTCGAATTCGATTCCCTTTTCAGTCAAGATCCTCTTGACCTCGCGGCACTTGGTTCAAATTGTCTTCTCGTAGATTACGACCTTGGCGCCAGGCATTATTCCTCATCTCCTTGGTTCGCGCTTAACGTCTCGCTCGGACGAGAAATGATAATCCGGAAATGCGGCGACCGTCGGGGAATTCACGCGCGCAGCAATACGCTGCGCATGAGGCACTTTTACACGCAGGGAGTTCGCCGGGCGGTGTGCGGGCGCCCGGCATGGCGCCTGCGGCGAGTTCTAATCCTTCGTATCCGCGCGAGCTGGTTGCGATCGCGGCTTATCCGTTTCGTGAATTCATCGTGGCGGGCTTTGTACTCGCGCCGCGAATAGTCGTTCCAGGATCGCCATAATACGCCTCATCCCTTGGCACGGCGGCCTTAAACAACGTCTTCCGCCGCTCCCAAGCACATTTCGCCTGGAGAAGATCGAACAACTTGGTCGCTTCTTCGGCGGCGAGAAAATTCCTCTCGTAATAGATCTCCGCTCCCGGGATCGCGATTGTTTCCATGCGACTACTGGCCTCTCTTGCAATAGATTTTAGAAGTGAGCACAGCCCTAATCGCTTCGAACCTTTATTCAGGACTGGCAGTTTGCGTCCTCACCCTGCATGCGCTATTCATCCTGTGGGTGATCTTCGGGGCATTCCTCACGCGCTCACGGCCGCTCCTTCGCTGGCTGCACATCGCTTCTCTCGTCTGGGGAATTCTGATCGAATTCCTTCCCTGGCCGTGCCCGTTGACTTTGCTGGAGAACTGGCTCGAAGGCAAGGCTGGCGCGCTGCCCTATCAGGGCGGTTTTCTGCTGCATTATCTGGACAAGCTGGTCTACCCGGACATTTCGGCTACGGCGCTGACCGTAGCAGGAGTAATCGTCTGCGGGATAAACCTGGCTTTTTACGGAAGACAAGCATGGCTCGCAATTCGGCGCCCGGACTAGCGAGCATTAGCGGTCACCTCTTCTCTTCGCGAAATGAAACAAGATCCCAGGTGCCATCAGGGCTCGAGGCCTGTTCTCGAAGGATATAGAGATTTCCGTCGTCGGCTCGAACTTTGAAGAAGATTCCATCCTGGCCGTACCATTGATCGAGTACGGCGTCGACGTGATACTGCTTTTCGTCGAGCCAGAATCGCACAGGGCGTTCATCGGCCTTGTGGCCCGCATAACACTCCACGCTCAATTTCATCATTCTCATTATCGTCGAACGCGACGACAGTCAATTGTCGTGCTCCGGCTGTTGCCCTTCTTCGCAGCCGCTGAGGCTTTGGGAAAGTCAGTACAACATCGCATGAGCTCGCGTCGACGACCTCTTGTGTAATCAAGTTCGCTCGTTCCTGCGGAAGTTTGCCGCCGAAGATTCGGGCTATGTTGAACAGCGATCGACTGCCGCAGACCAGACAAATGTCATGCGGACTGTCGCTGATCACATCGCAGTCGGCGCACAGAACGGCATTATCAAGCGGGACGCTGTTGAGAAACCGGGGACATTGCGGAGAAATTTCACCAGAACCACTCATCGCAGAACCTCTGGAGAAGCTTACGTATTCTACTGATTCCCTGTTCACTTCGCTTCGTTGATGCATCTACGTCGTCGCCATCCCGCTCACAAACGCCGGCCTCGCTCGCTATTGACCGAGTCCACGAACACTCCATCGATCCTTCTCATGATCCGATCGGCCCATTGCACAGCGGACGCGATCAGCGACTCTGTCCGAGGACTTGGCCGGCTGTCCTGCAGATCTTCGGCGCTTTTCAGATGACGGGCGACCAGTATCCCGGCGATGATGCCTAACACGCGCTTTCGTCCTTCTTCCATTCAGTTCACGTTTACGGACGCGATTGCGTCGGGCTAGAACTCAAGAGACCCGCATTGCTCAACACGCACTTTCGCCTATTGTTCGCCATCAAGACTAGCATCGATCTTGCCGTTGCGCAATATCGAACCATTAACCACAGGAGAGCGTGAACCCGGGGCGCGTTGGTCTAAGTCTAATCAGCGGCCCGCGGGCCGATGGAGCTCCTGCTGGGCCGCCAGCGGCTTCATCCAAATGCAAAGGCGGCGGGTGTGAAACTCAGGAGTCCTGCGCATGCCCACTCCTCCCGCCACTGTCGGTGCGTTTTTCGCCTCTGCGTTTATCGGCGTGGAAGCTATCGCGCTCATGGAACGAATCTCCTCGCTAACGTGTCTGGGTCTTCTCGAGTGAAAAAGTCAGACAGCAACCTTCGCACGGTCTGTGTTGGTGTCATCGTCGTCCGCCCCAATAGCATGAATGATCGACCGTAACTCGTCCAATCTGATTGATCCCCTCCCTCTGTTACACCACAGTGTTTTGCCGGGTGTCGTCCGAAGGTGAGCACTCGAATCCCAGCACCCCTTTTTGCACAAAAACACACACGCCTGTTCATAAAATTTGTGACTTATGTCACAGCATTCCCGATTCGGGAGGACTAAGGTAAAAAACTGCCGGCGGTCGAAAAGATCGGTCCGAGTAACATTGACTGATCCAAAGTAGGCTGGGTGACCCGCTCGGTGGGGCAACTCGTCGAGCCACCAAACCCGAAGAAACCGACTGCCCTGCGAGGAGCAGCCGGGGTTTGGGACCGCGAAAGCGGCGATCACATCAAGGGCTGCGACGGTGCATGGATCTACGCTATCCGTTCTCTCGCAGGAGCAGGCGGCTGGAACATAACCAATGTCGCAGCCTTTTCTGTTTTTCCGGTGCAATTCGGGCGGACGTTGAATCTATTCGGGACAGCACTCGACGACGGCCTCCGCGTTTCCTCTTCGATCAACCCTGATTTTCAACACGAGTTGTGGATAAGGCTGTTCATGATTCACCGAAAGTGCCGTCCGGCGAGGCCTTGACCGGTTTGCACCGCAGACGGGCACGTCGACTTCGATAGAATTTCGGTCAACTTCTGCTCAGACGACAAAATAGGGCCCCTTCATTGTCGAGATCCCCATGATCCTCCCAGAGCGGCGGGAAAAAAGAAACTTCTGTATTCCGCTGTTCTTAGCCACCGTCCGGCAGACAGGTTCGCACCTGCGCTGGTTTCAGAGCAGGAGAAAAGTGGACAGAGTGCGACGTGAAGGCGAAGGACGCAATGCAAGCTCGACGAACCACGTCTTTCATGCCCCCACTGGTTGGCTTCCCGCCTAAACTCGCCAACTCAAAGCTGTGCCTGTGAAGATGGATCGGGTGTATATCGTCAAAACCCGGATTCTGGGGCATGATGCACGAAGCGACGGAGTCGGCATCCCCACCCCACAGTTCTTTGGCCCGTTCGTAGGAGTCGTGGGGGTTGATTCCAGCGGACCGGAAACCACCTACCGTACCCGCTCAGTTCTTCTCACTGGACACCTCACATTGGAGAACAATTCAGCATGCAGCGTTCCGTTCGACGCGAATGAAAAGTTCTGCGCTAGCAACACGGCATTTCGACGAAGCCGTCCGCAGATGGACAGGAATGTTCAGGACCGGACAGGGTGTAATAGACCATTCTTGTATAAAGTGGGAACCGCTGGGCCGGAATCTCGTATAACCATTGTGGAGGTGGGTCGTCTTATGTGTAAAGGTTGGGCGTCTAATGCTTGAGAACATTCGCTATTCCCTTCGGCAATTCATCAAAACACCCGGGTTCACCATCACGGCCATTCTCACGCTTGCGCTCGGCATCGGCGCCACGACCGCAATCTTCACCCTCGTCCATGCAGTACTCCTCAAGTCGCTTCCTGTAAGGCGCCCCAGCGAACTTATTCGCGTAGGCAACAACGAGAACTGCTGCATCAACGGCGGCATGGAGGACGATTGGTCGCTGTTCTCCACCGAGCAATATCGAGAGTTCCGCGACCACACTCCAGGATTTGTCTCGCTTGCCGCTTTTCAAGCTGGCCGCAGTCAGATCGGCGTCCGTCGCGCCGGCAGCAATCGTCCGTCGGAGCCTTTCGGCGCTGAATTCGTCTCCGGCAACGCTTTTGATACCTTCGGGCTCCGCGCATGGTCGGGCCGTCTACTAGAGCCCTCTGACGATCAGAAGGGTGCGCCCTCAGTCGCCGTCATCAGCTATCGCACTTGGCGACAGAAATTCGATCAGGACCCTTCGGTGGTTGGCGCCTCCTTCATTATCAACGGCAAGGCCTTCACTATAGTTGGCATCGCGCCACCCGGCTTCTTCGGCGAACGCCTCACCGCTGATCCCGCCGCTTTCTGGCTTCCGCTCAGCGACTCTCCTCTGATTCAGTCCGGCAGCTTCGACGTTCTCGACAGCCCCGAACTCCAGTGGCTTAACGTGATTGGCCGCATCCAGCCAGGCGCAAACCTGAAACAGATTGAAGCTCACCTCCAGGTCGAACTGCGCCAATTTTTGCTTAACCCCATAAGCAAAGTCGAGAAGCGCGATCAGACTCTGATTCCAAAGCAGACGTTGCACTTGTCTCCCGGCGGCGGGGGGGTGCAGCAGATGCAGGATTCCTACAAGTCCGGCCTCCATCTGCTCATGTGGATTTCCACCTTCGTCCTTCTTATTGCCTGCGCCAATCTTGCCAACCTGATGCTCGTCCGTGCCGCGGCGCGTAAACCCCAGATTTCGGTCCGCTCCGCTCTCGGCGCATCCCGTACCATCCTCGCGCGCCAAGCGCTCACAGAAAGCGTGGTTCTCGCAGTGTTTGGTGGTTTGGCCGGTTTGGCCGTCGCCTACGGAGGAGCGCATCTGATCCTTCGACTGGTCGCCGGCAAAAGCTATTTGCCCATTCAGGCCGCGCCTTCGCTCGCTGTGCTCGGGTTCGCTTTCGCCGTTTCGCTGATCACCGGTATGCTGTTCGGCGTCGCTCCCGCGATGGAGGCGGCTCACGCCAACCCCATCGACGCCCTGCGCAGCGCCAACCGCTCCACCCGAGTGAGCGGACTCTGGACACAGAAAATCCTCGTGGTCATGCAGGCTGCGGTTTCCCTAGCCCTGCTCTGCGCTGCCGCACTGCTCATCCGCTCGCTCAGGAACCTCGAGCACCAGCACTTCGGCTTCGAAACGGAAAATCGCTACATTGTCCACATCGACCCGCAAATGGCCGGCTACCAAGCTTCACAAGCCGACGTCTTCTTCCGGCAACTGCATGACACACTGGCCGCCATTCCCGGCGTCAAACAGGTCAGCTACTCCCTTTACAGTCCCATGGAAGGTGATAACTGGGGCAACGGCGTCTACATCGAAGGCCAGGCGCCGCCGCCGCCCGGCAGCAACGAAAACGGTTCCTCGTGGGATCGCGTCAGTCCCGGTTACTTTGACACGATCGGCACGAAGATCGTCGCCGGCCGCTGTTTTACCGAGCAAGACGACGCCTCTGGACGCCTGGTCGCGGTGATCAACCAGACTTTCGCCCGCAAATTCTTCAAGAATGGCGAACCGATTGGCCACCACTTTGGCGATCTCGACCAGAAATATGCGGGCAATTTTGAAATCGTGGGCGTCGCCGAGGACACGCAGTATTGGGATCCCACCGAGCACATCCGACCCATGTTCTTTCTGCCCGCAGCGCAGTGGGCAAAATACGACGACAAGTCAGAAGTTTTGTTTGAAAACGTCTCGCATCTCGAGATGGGTGCCATCGAGATTCGGACATCTGCGCAGATGCCAGGAATCGAAGCTCAGGTTCGCCGCGCGCTCATGCAGATCAATCCCAATCTCACCATTCTCACTTTCGACAGCTTCGCCGGACAGGTGCACGATCAGTTCTCGCAGCAGGAATTGCTTGTCCAGCTCACTTCTATCTTCGGAATTCTTGCACTCGTCTTGGCCGCAATCGGCCTGTATGGCGTCACTGCTTACTCGGTCGCACAGCGCACCAATGAAATTGGCATCCGCATGGCGCTTGGCGCCAACCGCGGCGGAATTCTGCAGATGGTCCTCCGTGGCGCATTCCTTCAGGCTGGCATCGGTCTGCTCATCGGCATGCCTGCCGCCATCCTCGCCGGGCACTTCATGGCCGGCCAGTTATACGGTGTCGAGCCCTGGGATCCTGCGGTCCTGGCCGCGATGGCGGCCATTCTTGGTCTTGCTGCATTCATCGCGGCCGTTCTGCCCGCGCAGCGCGCCGCGGGCATCGAACCCATGGTCGCTCTCCGTTTCGAATGATTGGCTGCGGGTGCTTGCTCAAGCTGCTGCGCCTCACCACCGCGGATGCCATCGATCGATGCCATCCTGTTCGGAAGAAGACGCATGATTCTTTAGCGGTAGGGCCTTCGTTCATCAGCTTTTAGCATGGTGGATACTCTACCGTCTAGATTGTCGGCCGTACGGAGACCGACCATAAACGGACTTCTGGAAAATCAATGCTCGGGGTAACCGTCGGCCTCCGAGCAACGCCTGCCGGCAACAGGGGTATGAAAGATTGGCGGTCCGGCCGGCACCGCCAGAAGAGGTTTAGAACGATTGTGAGAATCTCGCCTCCAGAAACTCGCCCAGCTTGGCGGTCGCCTTGAATTGCGGAATGGGATCGAGCTTCTTGAACGCGCTGGTAAAGGCATTGGACAAGCTCCACATCGTTCGCGCCGAGAATTCCGGATACTCCGGCTCGAAGTACAGGCGATGCACTTCGGGCAGAAGGCTTCGCGGCGCCTCCAGTTCGCCATCGACAAACGCAGCATAGAGGGTCAGCTTGGCACGCTCGTCACTGATCTGAGAACTGCGCCACTGCTCGACATGCCGTTGCATCGGCTCAAAGTTCCGCTGGATTCGGTCCACGCCCACGGCAAGCGTATCGATCAGGTTGAAGCTCTTGCAGTGCTTGGCTAAGACCGGCGTAAAGTCTCCGCTGAACAACATATTGAGGCACACGGTGACGCGCAGGCCGACTGTCAACCCGAGGCGCAGCGATTTGTCGTGAGAGTTCCTTAAGCCTATGGAAAAACGAGCGCCGTCCATTTGGGTTTCCAGGTCGAGGACGCCGAACACCTTCATGCCATCCGGTGAAACGGCATATTCTTCGTTGACTACGCCGATGTGGCGAAAGCTCAGGGTTTCAACCAACGCCTCGACAATTTCGTGATGAGGAACTGGCCGATGGGTTCTTGTTGCTTGGGGAACGGGAATTTGCGCCAGCTCCGTCTTCCCCAACTTAGGCAGAGGGCCGGCGATAAGCGTGCTCGTGCTCATAAGCTACTTCCTTTCTATATTTGTGGTTGATTTGAGAATCAGCTGCTAATGTTCAATGCTGCTGAAGAAGGTGCCTATCTTTCTCTTTGAGTTTCGTTCGTCCAAGAAGGCGCGATTACTTGTTTCTGAAGTGTGGGCTGGCCCCGTGTGCGCAGGTTCTGGCCTTGCAGTTACTTAGGCGCTCCGCACCAGGCCGTTGGTGATCAGGTCGAGAAACCAGAGCTGGTCGACTTTGCGGAGATCAATGTCGGTGGGGTGCTCGACGATGAAACGGCGAACGTCTTTCTCGTGGATGAGATAAATGTCGCCGTTTTGCTGTTTCACACGTGCCGTGCCCCGGAACTTGGCTTTCAAGTGCCCGCTTCTGATCCAGCGCGACACTGCGTGGGAGTCAATTCCCAGGGCTTGCGCGAGACCGTTGGCAGAGTAGAAGCTGGGATCGTGCTTGAACTGCGCTCGTCGGAGCTTGAGGTGAATTCCGGTCGCACTACGCGAATAGCCGGCAGCCTTGAGCTTTAACCGAATCCGCTCGTCGCTCATCCAGGCATAACGTTCCAGAATCTGGAGCTCTGGCTCGCTCCACGGCAGCTCTTTGGTGCGCGCCAAGCCTAGCTTGCGTGCACGTTTCCTGAGAGCCCAATGGGGCATTCCCACTTTCTTTGCCAACATACGGATGCCGGGCTGCTTCCTCGCGCCAGGGTGACTCAGGTAGATCTCGCGAATGAGTTGGTCAATCTGATCGGTGAAGATGTACTTGCGCCCACCTTGTGCCTTGGCGCAATGCGCGTCGGGCTGATCTCTGTTGCGCTGGTAAGCTGGCACACATTCCCCGCCCACCTTTCTTATGAGGGGCGACTTCATGAGTTGTTCCTTTTCAGGGATTGTCAGTGATGGTCGCGGGCGCTCGTCAGCCGGTCTCACTCGGGAATGACCCGTTGCCTCCCAAACAGCCGACTAATCTCGATCGTTTGTAGGCGTATGCTTGTGGAATCCGGGAGGATCGAATGAGAATCATTCGTTTTGGCCCGTTTTTTATAATCTCTGTTGCTGTTCTGTCCGCAGTTGCGCTACTCAAGACACCGCAGAAAGGCTCTGCTAAGCAGACCATCACAAAGGATGACATTCCCAAGTCGATTGCCGAAAGTGTTGGCGGAACGCTCCAGTTTGCGGAAGGAAACTTTCTCGGCGTGGCTGAAACCATGCCTGAGGACAAGTACGGATTCATTCCTACCGTGGGGAAATTCGATGATGCCCGCAGCTTTGGAGAACAGGTAAAGCATGTCGCTTGCGCACAGTTCGCCTTCTTCAACGAGTTCGAGGGCAAGAAGCCACCAGATGATTGCGAAAAGGGCGGCCATGATCCGGCGAAAACAAAAGCCGAGCTGATCAAGTATTTAAAGGACTCATTCGACTACTCCAATCGCATCCTGGCTACGTTGACGGAGAAGAACGCCCTCGACCGCGTCGAGGGCCGTTACGCTGGACCGAACACGAAGCTTGGCATTTCGATTGTTGCCGTTTGGCACATCACGGACCACTACGGACAGCTCGTTGAGTACCTGCGTATGAACGGTCTTGTCCCGCCGTTTACGCAGAAGTATGGAGTAAAGGTACGGTAACGGTCGCTGGTAAGCTGATGGCGCGCATTGCCCGCCTATCTTTCGACAATTGATCGGGTTCGGTGCGTGGATCTCTGCAAACGGCGTGTACACGCATGTTTACGATTTTCTCCGGACGCTTGTGGCACACTCCATCCAAACCTCGATCCCTGGGATGCTGGCATTCACTCCGAAGCCGTTGACCCGTGATTGCACTCGCTTCGAATCCAAAACTAAATACTCGCGGGGAACGGATTGGCAAGCCGGACAGGTTGGATCGTCTGCTCGTTCGTGACCGCAGTGCATCCGCCATCTTGGTAGTTCGCGGAAGGCGACACCGCGCAGTTTCGGCGTTGTCACTGCCAGCACGGGAGCCAGCACAACCATCGGCACTTGCGCCGCACTCTCCGGCATGAGCTTGGTTTGGTGGACAGCGTGTTCAAGAATGAGCTCGGCTGTTTCCTGATCGCCTGCAGCTGCCCGGCTTGCGGCTTCGGCAAGCGCTTCCTCCTCCAGCCTGCGCCTTGCCGCTGCAGTCTCCAGTTCTCTCCTCTTCCGCTCTTCCTCTTCCAGCTTGCGCCGTAGCTCTTCGGCTTCTCGGCGCAACCGTTCGTCTTCCCGGCGCCGAGCCTCTTCTTGTTCCCTCTGGTACCGAGCCAGGCCTTGCTTCATCGATCGTTCGAGTGCTTCAAGCGGCCCATCCAAGGTGGCCAGCAGTTCAGTCTGGGCCCTGTGGCCTCGGTGCCAGAACTCGATATACGGCTTCAGGGCTCCCTTGATGCGCTCGCGTAGTTGAGCAACGATCTTCACCTGTACCCCGGCCGTCATGAACTGCTCGTCGGTTGAGATCATGGTCAGGGTCTTTGACTCTTCGAGCTTCACCTCAACCAAAGCTGACAGCTGGACTTTCTGTTCCTCGGTTAAGGTCATCTCGGCTGGCACACTAACGGTAATGGCGGGTTCCATGACTTGAGGCTCCTTCTCTTGGAGATAGGTATGTGCTTTGGGAAACGACGGCGAGAGCGCTGGCTGGTCTACGCCACTTCTTCCAGCTCTGACCAAAGCCCGTTCTCGATTGTCATGCCCCGATTCATCTTCCAAATGGTTGTTATCAGCGCCGCGCGGAAGACATCGAGGGCGCTAGGATCCTCGTAGGGAGGGCTAAGCTTGTATGACCCATCAGGGCGGAGTTGCAGTACGGCCCGGGTGTATTTGAAGGGAAGGACGAGGGGTTTCGGGAGCAACAGCTCGTAGCCGGCCGTTTGCACGGCAAAGCCCGGATACAACCGATCCACGCATTTCAAGTCTATGATCCAGAGCTGGCCGTTCATCGACCCGACCCGGTCTACCGTGCCCCCGCACAGCATGCCGCCGATGCTCCCGACTACCCGATGCTCGATCAATTGCGGCTGAAAGCCTGACTCGCACAGGAATCGCTGGTAGGCGGATAAATAAGGTTCGAGCTCCGGATCCACGCTCGCGAGGTCCAGCGAGCCTTCATCCAGGTATTGCGTGGCTTCGTGGACAAATTGGCCGATGGTGCGCTTCCGCTCGAGCACCTCCCGAGGAACCATGGAGTAGTCGGCCCCGAGGCCGGACGAGTGCAAAACTTGCGTCACACTCGGCACGGGCCTGCCTTGAACCAAATAGAGGTGGCGATTGGCATCAAAGCTAAACTCGATGCTCATCGCTTGGCCTCCCGAAGGCCGTTCAACACGCGATACTGCCGGCCGTTTTCGGACAGGATTGCCAGCTCCGCGACTGCTTCCTGGCCTTCGAGCCATTTGATTTCGGGGATTAAGTGGGACTTATTGCAGTAGACCTTGGTTGAAGTGCCATCCTTGCCGATGGCAAAGACGACGTACTCGCTGCCACTGCTGGCCTTGTGGATGGTGTTACCAGAACTATCCGGCTCAAGTGCACCGACAACCCCTTGGATTGTTGTTCTGTTTTCACCCTTGTTAGCTCCCGGAGGCTTGGTTGCCTTTCCTATGGTGGCACTAGCCTCGACTGGTGCATCGTTGGATAGCGCAGCTAGAGGCTTGCGCTTCGGTTCGCGAATCGTAGGCTTCGGATTTTTCTGATTCGCACCTCTTGGATTTGCCTGATTCGCCGCTGGAAGCCTTTGCTGCTGCTCACTAATCGGAATGGTCCGGCTAACTTCATCGGCCTTGTCTGAAGTGGCCACGGGCGAAGGGTCAGCGCAATAGAACTCCGTCGCAAGCTCCTGAGCTTGTTCTTTTTCCTCTTCGATCACCTTGAGAACCTGCCCGTCACCCAGCCGCTTGCGACTTTCCGCAAACACGTGAGCGTTTTCGGTGAGGTTTGAGACTAGCTTGCGCATATCTTCGCCCTCTACCTCAAGGCTTAATGCCCAAATCGTGCTGCATTTCTTCTGCTTGTCCTTCGGATCGAAGTATGTGGTCTCCTCCGGACGAACCACGAGCTTCGCGGTGAGCCCCGCCAGTCGGCCGGCGGTAAAGGTCTGAATCTCCTCAAGCGCGGAATGGATTTGGCGAATGGAGCGGTAGGAGGTCGTATGAATCCGGCAGACGCTACCTAGGCGCGGGAAGTCGGCCAGAATAAACTGCAAGTCTCCGCTTGGCTTGCACAGTCCAGAACCAAGCTCCGGGCACCCGGTTCCGCAGGGGCTCCACCTCATGCCGCCTGGCTTTTCCTTAGTTCGCCTGATGGCGGAGTTGCCATCTCCCCAGCACCTTCGCTCCGTAGCTGTCCACCACGCGTAGGAGGTGGGGAAGACATTCTCGATATCGTTGTCGATGAGCACGATGTCGAAGCTGCGGCAGTTATCGCCGTAATGGGCCATGAGTTCAGGATCGGGTTCCCATTCCAAGCCTTCCTCTCCCTTTTTCTTTTTGAGGAAGACAAAGTGATCCAGCTTGGTGGGGTGGTTGCGGTCGCCGTTTGGGGGAAGCCCGATGGCAACTTTAGTGGAAACTGACAGCCGTTGGATGGCACGGCCGTTTGCGTCGTGAGTTATGCCAAGAATCATATGAAGACACTCCTTATCATTAATTGATATGCCTCGCGACGGTGCCAAAATTTCGTTGCTCCGACGATCCCGGTGATCTGGATGCTTCTGTGGGCCCGAAACACGCGCCAATTCAGAACGATGGCGGGAAGGACTGGAGTGGCAGACGTCTTGCAAATACGGATCGCGACAGCCGACAATCGATTTCGGCTACAGTAATAAGGTCAGAGGCCCCAATGAAATTTGGCGTGTTGGCTTTGGATTATGATGGGACGATTGCACGAGACGGAGTGCTATCGCCTGACGTCAAGGCTGCTATCGCCGAGGCACGTGCCCACGGGATCGTCGTCATCATCGTAACCGGCCGAATCCTCTCCGATTTGCGGGATGCCGCCGGAGATCTCAATTTCGTCGATGCCGTAGTTGCCGAGAATGGTGCTGTCCTCATCTTCAGCAACGGCCAGACGCGACAAGTTGCTCACCCTCCGCCGCAAATCTTCTTCAACGAATTGCAGCGGCGCGGAATCGCATTCAGGTCTGGTCAGTGCGTCGTCGAGGCGGATGCTTCCGCGGCGCCGGCAATCCTCGCGATCATCAGAGAGCTGGAACTGCCTCTAATAATCCTGTTCAACCGTAGCCGCCTCATGGTCCTTCCACAGGCGATCAGCAAGGGCACCGGACTGCGAGAGGCGCTGACTATCCTTCGTCTCTCGCCGCATAACGCGATTGCCATCGGAGACGCCGAAAACGACCACGATCTTCTCGCAGCATGCGAACTTGCCGCCGCCGTCAGCTGGGGTAGCGTAAGGCTGCAAGCGGAGGCGGACGAGGTCGTGAATGGCGACGGTCCTAGCGCCGTTGCCGCTTACATTCGAAGGGCGATAACGCAGACGAGGTTACCTGCAGGTCGACTCGGACGGCACCGGATTACGGTAGGCACAGAGCTGGATGGACGACCACTCAGGTTTGACATCCGCGGGAGAAACATCCTGATCGTCGGAGAAACGCAATCAGGAAAATCCTGGGTCACTGGCCTTGTTTGCGAACAAATGATAGTTCAGGGCTACGCCCTTTGCGTCATCGATCCTGAAGGCGATTATGGCGGGCTGGAGTTGCTGCCCGGGGTTGTTGTGTTGCAGGCCACCAAACAGCCACCTGAGATCACAGACGTGGCTCGCGCTCTCCAGCATTTCGATTTAAGCGTCGTTCTGAATCTGTCGTGCATACATCTTGAAGAAAAGACCGAGTACTTGAAGGCACTGCTGCCAATGCTGGCCTCGCTCCGCCGCAGGACCGGGCTGCCCCATCGCATCGTCGTGGACGAAGCTCATTACTTCCTTCATCAGCCGAATGTCAGAGAACTGCTGGATATGGAGTTGGGTGCCTACACCATCGTCACGTATCACCCCTCCGACCTGCACATCGACCTCCTCCAAGCCATCGACATTATAGCCGCGAAGCGACTCACCAACATTCACGAGGTGCAAACGGTGCTGAGAATGGTCAAGAATAGGAACGTGGATCCCGGAGCTGCAGCCATTCTCGGCGAGTTGCCGATTGACCAGGCTGTAGCCGTCACAAGAGAACCTGAAGGACAAGTTTGGCGGTTCAACCTGTTGCCTCGCCTGACTGCGCATGTTCGGCATCGAGCAAAATATTTCGATTTTAATGTCGTTCAGGGACAGGAATTCGTGTTCACCGAGAACGGCAGACCGATTGGCTCTCCAGCCCACTCTCTAAAAGAGTTTGCAGCG
>Ga0187778_10001836_pt1 | contig 14624 bp, 13 predicted proteins | sample 1015_Q2_SP5_20_M_FD_132418 | JGI IMG/M metagenome (GOLD analysis project Ga0187778, IMG submission 132418) | Tropical peat soil microbial communities from peatlands in Department of Meta, Colombia - 1015_Q2_SP5_20_MG | ecosystem: Environmental > Terrestrial > Soil > Wetlands > Peat | place... | reverse complement strand
TTTGGTGGGAGATGTATCCAGACCTGTGGACAACAAGACGATGCTTTTCTTGCCCGGAACTGGCGCGAGCCACTCGAGGACTTTCGCGATGCTCGAAGATAAATTCAGAGTGGCAAACCCGAGGTTGAAACGCACCTGATCGAGGGCCTCGGCGGCGGCTTGCTTTTCCGTCGTGAAGGGCAGGAGAACTTGCGGGCCTTCCGCATACTGCACGACAGAAACGCGGTCATCGGGAGCAAGTCCGTCGAGTAAAACATGGGCGGCTTGCAGATGCCCGCTTTCCAGAAGGTAAACGGCAGGGCCCGCCTCGATCAGGACTAAGACCTGGGCTGGCGCCTCGACGTCCGCGAAGTCGGTCAAAGGCTGATCGACGCCATTGTCGAGGATGTGGAAGTCTTCCCGGTGAAGGCCGGCTACGAATTGCCCATGCAAGTCGGTGACAATCACGCCGACGTCGACGCGATCCACGGTGACGCGAATGGCCGGTTGTTGTTGCGGATTTTCCTGGCCACCCTTTGCTGGAAGAGCAAAAGCCAGCAATACGGCCAGCAAACGTGCCCGGAAAAACGCAAGCCTCATCGCGCCGCTATTCGATCCACTGATCCCAGTGCATGCCGTTGGCATCTTTCCAGGAAGCGCTCCACGAAGTGTGGAGATGCCGGGACAAAACCTGGGGATTCACCTGAGAGAGCCAGTCCGGAAGCTTCGTGTTTACAGTTGGATTGGAGCCGGCAGCGCTCTTGGCTACGGGAGCCTTTTTCGCTTCCGCGGCCCAGTGATCCAGCGCGGCCCGCCAGTCCACTTTTTGAAAATCGAAATAGCTCAGGCCGTCGACAGTGACTGGAAAACTCCCTCGCCTTTCCTGAAACTGTTGCAGGCTTGCAAGGCTTGGACCCGCGGAAACACTCGAGCGATTAGCCAGCACTTCATGGACGGTTTCGATGCGGCTGGCGCCGATGATCATGTCCGGAGTTACCGCAAGATGATAGAAACGCCATTGCGCCACGCCGGCGCTCCCCTGATTTCCGCCGAGCGAGATTTTCAAGAACGTTACATCGCCTTCGTTCCGCTCGGACGTGAGTTGATCCCCCAAAAGGGACCGGATGAGTCGAAGGGTTTCCGGCTTCTTGTTGATACCCAGGAAAAACACCTGTTTGCTGCTATCCAGAGAAGGGCTGGTTTGCATGGAAGCAAATTCCCCGGTGAAAACGCTTAATGCGTCGCTGAGGGGCATGCCGAGGCGCGTTTTCGCGGCGCTTTCAAGCATATCGGCAGTGCCTTGCTGGCCCTGAGGCAAGACCGATCGCACGACGCGCTTTGCCGTGTCGTAGATTCCCGGCAAATTGATCCGCGCGGCATTGTAGGAGACCGCTGTCGCAGGCACGAGCGCCAGAGAAGCCGGAGTGGCTTTGCCCTCGGCCCAAATGTCAAACAAGGTTCCTGGAGCGGCCTCGCCAAGGACGGCGGCCTGCACGTGTGTTTTCGCACCTTCGAACGTCACGTGGCCGCTGAGGGAGTGGACCGCGTCGAGCCGCACGGCATCCAGCACGGGACGAACCTTGAATCCTCCGGCCTTCGAATCCTCAACAAAGTCCTTCAAATCCGGAATGCGCAGAAAGAATTCGAGCAAGCCGCTTCCAACGATGGGCAGCGCTTCCTGATAGGCCGCGGATTGCGCGAGAGAGGTGGCCGGGGCCGACTTACTTGCAAGCCGGTTCAGCAATTCTTCCATCACCGCCGCTTCACCGGCTCCGATAGCATATTTGCCGTTTTCAGCCCAATAACTTGAGTTGGTCTTGCGCTCCAGCTTCAGCACTGGAACGCCCGCAATACTTACCTGCGACAAGCGGGGAACCTCTTTCTCCGAGCCGCGCAGACGGAGAATGGCTTTCGCCAGCAGATCTTCTTTGCCGGCGCGGTTATAGACGAAAAACATGCCATCCCACTTGTGTGGGTTTGTCCCGGAAGAAGCAGCCGAGGCTGGGGCGTGGCGCCTGGGGGGTTCTCCGATGTACCCAAGGGTGAACGAATTCTCCAACAACGCCGAAAATTCCCCCAATTCCTGGGGAGTAAGCTTGGGCTCGGAGGATTTCTGCTCGGAGGAACTGAGCATGCTGGCAGCAAGCGCGGAGCGAACCGGAGCAAAATCCGGGTCATCCCAAAGGGCGAGCAACGAATTGGCGCTCCGGACGTCGGCGGCAGGCGCGCCTCGCCAGATCAGATAAAACGTGGTGCGAGACGGAAGTTGCGCAGGCTCGAGCGGGGCCTGGGCCCAGGAGGGCGTTGCGCTCACCAGGACAAGGAGAAGGGTCACCAATAGGGAAAAGTGCAGAAATTTCGATTTCATCGGGGTACTCCGGGTGGAGAGCCAGTCAGGTGGGCCCTCTTTTGAATGCTAGCGCGGCTCCCGGAAAGCCAAAAGCCCTGTTCCGCGCGGTGTTTCCAGAACGCAGAACAGGGCTTTTGTGATTCGGAGTGCGAAAAAGGAGCTAGGTCATGGCTTTGTTGGGGTTGTCGATGCGGCAGCAGGCGAGGGTGCCGGAGCTGGTGCGGCGGACCCGGAGTCCTTCGGCGTCGCCAAGTATCCGGTGATCTGGCTCTTGCTCACGTCGAAAACCACGATTTCGTAAGGCGCCAGCCGCGAACTGCCCTTCACATAGAATTGCACCGGCTCACCGGAAGTTTTGTCCTTTTTTTCGATGGTCTTGTCGTCGGCGATCACCGTGATCGTGTATTTGGATTTTTTGGGATCGGTCTTGTTCAAGGAAACCTGGACTGGGCCGACGCGCGACGCCGACTTTGATTTTTGCAGAGTGAACTCGTAATAGTTGCGATCTCCGCGGCGCCGCAATTCTTCCAGGTCGTCGCGGTTGCGGGCGATCAGGCCGCTCATCACGTTCATATCACCCATGCTGCGTTCGAGTTTTCCCTTGGTGGCTTCCAGATCGTTCTTGGTTGCTTCGATGTCCTTTTTGGCGCCGCCAACTTCCGTCGCCACCGCGCCAATTTTCTCTTCACTTTCCTTCTGTACTTGGCCGATCTGGCTGGTAAGCCGTTGATCGGAAGCTTGTTGTTCCTTGCGAATGGATTCCGCGCGGCTCTTGGCCTGTGCTATTTCAGCCTGCGTCAAGCCGACCTTTTGCGTCGCGATTTCCATCTGGCTCTTCAAATCCGCGATGCGCGAGTTGGCTTGGTCCAATTGCGCCGTCAGGATCTTGTTTTGCTCTTGCTGCTTGGACAGGTCCTGGCTCAGGCGGGTTTGCGTGGTGTAGCCGGCCACTCCCAGCACGGCCAGCGCGGCAATCACCACGCCAAACAGCACCGCGATCCACCGGGGCGTGCCCGTGGATTCGTAGTGGTAGGACTCCTGCGGGGTTGGTACGTTTGGAGAAATACTCATTCTCCCTCCTCAGTTATAGGTACCCTTTTCGGCGCTGGGCGCCGAATCAAAATTATGGCTTGCAATCGTCCTTCTGTCCATCCGCTGTTCCAAAGCGGTTCCCTAATGCCCTCGAGTCTTTCTTGCAGGTTTTTCCTGCGGATTAAGGGACGGCCAGCGGGAAATAACGGAAGTTGTGAGACCACCCCGCGGAGTGAATTCGCCGCGAACCAAGCACCATTCCGGATGCACGGCATCCACAATGTCGCGCAATATTTTGTTCACAGCGTTTTCGTAGAAAATTCCCAGATTGCGGTAAGCCAGGAGGTACATCTTCAGAGCTTTGAGTTCAATGCACTCCTTCCTGGGCATGTATTGAATGGTGATGGCGCCGTAATCGGGCAGTCCCGTCTTCGGGCACACCGAGGAATACTCGGGAAATCGCGTGGTGATGACATATCCGGGAAACTGGTTCGGCCAGGTTTCGAGTGCCGGCAATTCAGCGTCGATGCCGGCGCGGGCGTGCTCAGTTGTGTAATCGGACATATGTGCTCCTGAGGGTTATTGTATCGTGTCCAGGGGCGCACTGCCTCTTGCTGCTGGACATCGTTTTCGCCTATCCTTTCCCCCGGAGATCGCAGATCGAAACCTCCCAGTTGCAGTGCCCAGCCTGTCATAGCGCGAGAGCCCGGCGCTCGCGGCGCCGCACAATCTCTGACTATCTCCTGGCGCTGACGGGCGTTCTGCCGTGGCGTTGCGAATCCTGTGAAACCAGGTTTCACGGGCGGCCATTCCCTCTTCGCGATTTGATTTACGCGCATTGCAGGATTTGCGGGAATTTGGAGTTGGAACGCATCTCGCCACACCACGTCCAGGGCGCAAGCTCGATTCTTGGGAGAATCTTAGGTCTACCAGCGTTGCGCTGCGCGCCATGCCGGCACAAGTTTTTTTCCATCCGGCCCGTTCTTCGGGAGCCGCCTGGGGAAGCGGCGGCACAAAGCGAGTAGCGGAGAAGTACCAAAACCGTACCGCTGATCGTTGAGGTCGCTCAGTATTGCCGTTCCTGTTCCCAGTACTTCTCGTTCGCACCGTTTCCAATCTTCTCCTGGTTCCTGCCGCCAAGTAAGCTTCTGCTCCACTTGTGCACCCCATGGACACGAGCGTGCGCGTTCTAGTCGCCAATCGTCCCCGTCTGCTGCGGGAACTCGTGCTTTCAACCCTTTCGGAGCAGGCCGGCATCCGCGTGGTTGGCGAAGCCAAAGACGAACAGCAAGTTCCGACGCTGGTTGCGGAGACCAAGCCCGATTTTCTGCTGATTGCCTTGGACGAATCGCAGAGACGGCCGGCCCTCTGCGACGTGCTATTGCATGAGTTTCCGACGTTGCGAATTATCGCAGTGGCTCCCAACACGAGCGTGGGTTTTTTCTATTGGGCTTCGCTCGAGATTCATTCGGAAAGGATGGAAGCGAGCGAAGAAGCATTGCTTGAAGCGATCCGGAAGAAGGCGGCGCCGGGCCGAGGAAGTGCAGTATGAAAGAAAAAATTCTGCTTGCTCTTTCGCTTTTACTGCTCGCCGGTTGCGGGGTGTGCGCTTTTTCCCATGGCCGCACTTGAGGCCCTTTCTACGGGCACGCCACTGATTGTTCCCGATCATGGTGCCTTTCCTGTCATGGTTTCAAACGGGCGAGAAGGGTTGCACTTCTCGCCCGGCGACGCCGCCTCGCTGGCCGCAAGCTTGCGCGTGGCCCTTTCCACGCCGGAGCACGTCTGGATGGAGTGGTCTGCCAATGCTCGCGGCAAATACCTGCGGGAATACACGGCGGAAACGAACTATTCGCAACTGCTGGCTATCTACGAAAAAGCAATCGCTTTCTCTCAAGCGCGGCGCAAATCCCATTCTCGTCTTGCGTCCGCGAAATCTGGCGCCCCCAGCGCAAGCGCGTTGCGGAGAAATTCTTGACCGTGCGGCAAAACTCCAATCTCCGCGTGGTGCTGCTCTCCGAGGTTTTCTGCAGAAACATGGGCTATCTCGAAAACATGTTGCCCAAGTCTCTCGCCCGCCTGGGCGTGGAAGTCCATGTCTTGGCCACCGATCTTCCTCCCGGCTATCGCCAAAAATCTCCGGCAGACTTGTACGAGGGCTTTCTCCAGTCTTGGCAACCCGGCACAGCCCAAACTTCGGACGGATTTACGCTGCACATCCTGGGCCATAAACAAGTGCTTGGTCACGTTCGCATCGCGGGATTGCGCGAGAAGCTGCGCGAACTTTCTCCCGCCATTGTCCAGACCATGACCCCGATTGGCTGGATCGCGCTTGATGCTGCCTGTTCCAAACTGTCGCGTGGCTACAAGCTCTTCACCGGATGCCATCACCACGCCTCCGTGTTTCCTCTCGCATCTCGCACCGCGCCCATTTGGTCCGCCGCGCGCCTCCGGTGTCTTGCGGTTAGAACCTTGCCCGGCCGCCTCGTGAGCTTGGCCACCGAAAAATGCTACGCCATTACCGCGGATTGCGCCGGTGTCGCATCACGCTTTTTTGGCGTGCCGCGGTGCAAGATTGAAATCTCTCCGCTCGGCGTGGACACGGAAATTTTCCACCGCGCACGCGGCACCCGCGAAGTTGTGAACCAGGCTGCCCTCCGCCGCAAATTAGGGTTCTCCGATTCAGACATCGTCTGCATCTATACCGGCCGTTTCACCAAGGACAAAAACCCCCTCCTTCTCGCAAACGCCATCGCGCAGCTCCAGGCTGCGGGAAAATCCTTTCGAGGACTTTTCCTCGGCAATGGTCCGCAAGCCGCGGAGATTCAAAAATGTCCGGGCAACGTTACTCATCCCTTCGAACCGGTCCACGAACTCGGCGTCTTTTTCCGCGCTGCCGACATCGGCGTATGGCCTGCTCAGGAATCTCTCTCCATGCTTGATGCCGCAGCGTGCGGCCTGCCCATCATTGTCAATCACACTATGAGCGCGCCCGAACGAATCTCCGGGAACGGCCTGACCTACCGCTTGAACGATCTGGACGATCTGATTCGCGCGCTTCTCGATCTGCAAAACTCATTGAGGCGCCGCGAAATGGGAGCCATCGGCGCCGAGAGAATGGCTCGCGAGTTCAGTTGGGATTCGATAGCCCTCCGCCGCTTGTCCGATTACGAAACGGCTCTGCACTCAAGAAGTTGCGCGCCGGAAAGCTCTCTCGGGGGCCGCTCTTTCGAGGGCACTTCCTGACCTCGCGCACCAGCAAACTTTTCTCCCTTCCCCGGTCGTGCAACTCGAAACCACGGCTCATCTTCTTCCAAAGTTCGGAGCTCACGAATGCGCATCCTTGTCCTCGGCATCAATTACGCCCCAGAAAAAACTTCGGTCGCGCCGTTCACCACCGGCCTCTGCGAGCACCTCGCGTCGCTCGGCCATCGCGTTACCGTCGTCACCGCCTTCCCTTACTATCCGCAGTGGAAAGTTTGGGAAGGCTACCGGGGCTCGCTCTATCGCCGGGAAATCCTCCACGGCGTCGAAGTTCGGCGCGTTGCGCACTTCGTTCCGTTTAAGCCCAGCAACCTCCTCCAGCGCCTTGCCTACGACCTTTCCTTCACTCTTTCCGCGTTCTTCGCCGCGCTTTTCACCGGGGAGTGCGATCTCATTTTTTGTTCCTGTCCGCCGCCCCCGTTGGCCTTGGCCGCTCACGTTCTCGGCCTTCTCAAACGCGCGCCGTTCGTCATCAAGCTCACGGACCTGGCCTCCGACGCGGCTCTTTCCACCGGCATCCTGAAAAACAAAACCGCCATCCGCCTGGCGCGTGCCTTCGAAAAATACACATGCAGCAAAGCCCTTGCCATCGTATGTCTCTGCCAGGGTTTCATTGACCGCCTCCGCGAACGCGGCGTCCCGGCTGAAAAGCTTCATCTCATCCCCGACTGGGGTGACACCGACCACATCCGTCCCGGCTCACGCAACTCGCTTTTTCGCGCGATTCATCACATCCCGCCCACTGCGTTTCTCGCTCTTCACACGGGAAACATGGGTAAGAAGCAGGATCTCGGCAATCTCGTCCGCGCCGCTCATTGCTCCCGCGGCGAATCCGGCCTTCTCTGGCTTCTCGTCGGTGAAGGAGAGGACCGCGCCGCCCTCCAGTACGAAATTTCCCGTCTGCGCCTTACGAACATTCGCTTGCTTCCCCTTCAGCCTGCGGAATCTCTTCCGCAAATGTACGCCGCCGCCGACGCCCTCCTTCTCAACCAAAAGTCCGCTGTCGAAGACGCCGTCATTCCTTCCAAACTTCTCACCTACATGGCTTCCGGCCGTGCCGTCGTCGCCGCCGTCAGCACGCGCAGCGAAGCTGCCCGCCAAATACAGCGGGCCGATTGCGGCCTCCTGGTTGCCCCCGAAAATCCTGAAGCTCTCGTCTACGGCGTAAACACTCTTCGCCGCGCTCCTGCTTTCCACCAGCGCCTGGGACGCAACGGCCGCGCCTACGCGGAAGCGCATTTCACAAAAAATCGCGTTCTCCGAAGCTACGAGCGCCTGCTCGCCTCCTTCGGCTTCCCCGCAGCGGGTATCGCGCGCGCTGCCGGACACCCTGCCGACGATTATCGACATCAGCTTTTCCCAGCCTCTCGAGAGGCCTGTTTTCAGATTTATCTGGCTTTGCCCCTTCCTCCGATTCCACCGCGCATTCTTGGAGGACTAATCTCCCATGCTTCTTCGCCTGAAGCTGTACCGGCTTTTGCTCAAGCTCGCGGTCTATCCGCTGCCTTTTGCCGCTTGCTATTTTGGCCTCGTCTCCTGGGCTTTCATTTGGCCGGCCCTCGGCCGCCACGCCGATCTTGCCCCTTACTCCCGCTTTGTCATTCCGTTCTTTGCCTGTTTCGTCTGGGCCTTTTTTGCCGAACATTACAAGGTCACCAGCGTCGACGAGCTTTTCCGCGAGCGGACTGGCGCGCGCGCCGTTCTGGCCGCCTGTACCGCCACTTCCGCCGTCGTTCTCACCGCTCTCTATTTCAGCGGCAAAGGGGAATTTTCCCGCGGCTTTTTCGTCCTGAGCCTGCTCGCGCTGTTTGTCCTTGCCATCCTTTTGCGCGCCGCCTTCCGCGCGCTTTGCCGGAATCACCTTGATTTTTACCGGCCCACACGTTTGCTCATCGTCGGTACCGACCGCTTCGCCCGCGACGCTTCCACGCGCATTCAGCGCCTCTCCTTCGCGCCCTGTCAGGTAGCCGCCTTTGTCCGTCTTCCCGGGCAGCAAATCGCGGTCAAAGACTGCCGCGTCCTCGAACTGGACGAACTCTGCGCGCTTTCCGCGATCGCGGATATCGACGAAGCCGTCATCGCCATCCCGCCCGAACAGTTCTCCCTCATCCCCGGCATTCTCCGTTGCCTCGACCACCTCTGCCTCCCCGCCCGTGCGCTGGTCGACCTTGGCGAAGGCATCGTCGTCCGCGAGCGCCTCTTCCAGCTTGGCCGTATGCAGATGGTCGATCTCACCCGTACTCCCGCTGATTTTCTCGACTACGCTCTTCTTAAGCGGGCCTTCGACATCTGCTTTTCAACCGCGGTTCTCCTCCTTCTCTCGCCGCTGCTCCTCCTCATCGCCTTGCTTATCCGCCTCACGTCTCCCGGTCCTGTCTTCTTCACTCAGGAGCGTATCGGCCTCAACGGACGTCCTTTCACCATGTACAAGTTCCGCACCATGCAGCTTGCCGCGGCCTCCGAAAGCAACACGCGCTGGACCACCGCTCACGATCCCCGCTGCACGCCCTTTGGTTCGCTCCTGCGCCGCACCAGCCTCGACGAGCTGCCGCAGTTCCTCAACGTCCTCAAGGGCGACATGAGCGTCGTCGGACCCCGACCCGAACGTTCCCACTTCGTCCACAAATTCCTTCAGCAAGTGGGCCGCTACAACAACCGCCACTGCCTCCGCGTCGGCATCACCGGCTGGGCCCAGGTCAACGGCTGGCGCGGCGACACTTCCATCGACAAGCGTATCGAGTACGACCTTTACTACCTCCAGAACTGGAGCTTTGCCTTCGACCTCCGCATCATCCTCCTCACCGTTCTCTCCGGCCTCATCAACCGCAACGCGTACTGAGCTGCCGAGCCAACGCGCCAGGTGAGTCGCGGCCAGCGCTGGCACATTTCTCTCCCTGGGGAATGGAACGATGGCGGAGCTGTCCCAAAATGGGAACAGGCGGGGTACGCCACCCGGCAGTTTTGTGTAAGAGCGGATTCTAAAGGACTTACAGGCGTCACATGCGTAAGAGCGGAATCTAAAGGACTTAGCGCGGCAAGAGGCAACGGGTAAGAAGGTAAAGAAGCTGGAGAGGAAAGAGTAAAGACGAGCTGGCGGGTCAAATCCACGTGCAATGATAGTACAGAGTCAGTTACTTGTCAAGTATTATTATTAAGTTGTTGAAGGAAAAGGGGATAAGGGCGGGTGACTGGCAACTTGGGCTGGTGAAAGGGCCTTCTTCTCCTTTCTTCGCCACTTCCTTATATCCTTACCCCGTTACTACCACGCCTGCTACACTCAGGTGAGAAAGAAGGAAACCAGATCCCTCGCCGCCGTTCGCGACAAGCTCTACGCCCGCTTACCGCGGGCAAAGTGCGCGAACGGGCTCGGGATAGCAAGCCGGAGTGAACTATGTCTGAAGCCACTGTTCCCGCAGTTGCCGTGCCTACCCGCACCGAATCTGATTCGATGGGCAAGATCGAGGTCCCCGTCGACCGCTATTACGGCGCGCAGACCGCCCGCTCGCTCATCCATTTCGCCATCGGCAAGGACACCATGCCGCCCGAGCTGATTCGCGCTTTCGGCGTTCTTAAGAAGGCTTGTGCGCTGGTGAATCAGGATCTCGGCAAGCTGTCGGCCGACAAAGCCGCGCTCATCGTGCAGGCCGCCGACGAAGTCATCGCCGGGAAGCTCAACGAGCATTTCCCGTTGCGCATCTGGCAAACCGGCAGCGGCACACAAACGAACATGAACGTCAACGAAGTGATCTCGAACCGCGCCATCGAAATCGCAGGCGGCGTCATGGGCAGCAAGAAGCCCATTCACCCGAATGACGACGTGAACATGTCGCAGTCCTCGAATGACACGTTTCCCGCGGCCATGCATATCGCCGCTGCCACGGAAACCGCCCGGCGCCTGCTGCCCGCGATCAAAAAGCTGCGCGACGTGCTCCACGCCAAGGCGACGGAATTCCGGGACATCGTCAAAATCGGTCGAACTCACTTGCAGGACGCCACGCCGCTTACGCTCGGGCAGGAATTTTCCGGCTACGTCGGCCTGCTGGACCGCGACGGCGGGCGCGTCGCTGTCGCGCTGGATGGGCTTTACGATTTGGCGATTGGCGGGACGGCAGTAGGGACGGGCCTGAACGCGCATCCGGAATTTGCCGAACGCGCCGCCCGCAAAATCAGCGAGCTGACCGGCCTGCCGTTCCGCTCGCATCCCAACAAGTTCGCCGCGCTCTCCGCGCACGACGAAATCGTTTTCGCGTCGGGCGCGCTGAAGACGCTCGCCGCTTCGCTCATGAAAATCGCCAACGACATCCGCTGGCTCGCTTCCGGCCCGCGCTGCGGCCTGGGCGAGCTGACGCTTCCCGAAAACGAACCTGGCTCGAGCATCATGCCCGGCAAAGTCAATCCCACGCAGTCGGAAGCGCTCACCATGGTCGCCGTGCAAGTGATGGGCAACGACGCCGCCATCGGCTTTGCCGGCTCGCAAGGCAATTTCGAGCTCAACGTCTTCAAGCCGGTGATGATTTTCAACTATTTGCATTCCGTCGAGCTGCTCGCCGACTCCTGCAACAGCTTTGTCGATCATTGCGTCGCGGGAATCGAAGCCAACCGCGAGCGCATCGATCACTACGTTCACAATTCATTGATGCTCGTCACCGCGCTTGCTCCCAAGATCGGCTACGACGCTGCGGCGCAAGTCGCCAAAGCCGCGCACAAGTCCGGCATCAGCCTCCGCGAAGCCGCCCTGAAACTCGGTTTCGTCACTGCCGAAGAGTTTGACGCGCTGGTGAAGCCCGAGGACATGACCCATCCGTGACGCAAGAGGTGGAGCTGGAATGCTGGGTCGAACTAGCTTGGCGATGGTTGCTTTCCTAGTGAGCAGTGCGAGTGCACTTGGATGCGTGCTGTCACCTAATGCACCCGCCCCAATCTGCCAGAGATTCTGGGAGGAGGAGGCTGTTGCACTGGTGAACGTACATAAGATTGAAAAGCGAGGTCACGACCGATTTGTTTCTCTTATCATCGTAGAAATCTATCGCGGACATCCGCCGAACGAACTCACGGTGAGGGACCCTATTACTGATTGCGGTGTTAACTTTGGACGTACCGGCCCTTACCTCGCGTGGTTCTCACAGTTAAAGAATGGAAAGTGGCATGCCTACGGAGAGCGCGTCGAAAATGCTGCCGATGACCTTCAATACGCGCAGTCGATGAGGAATCCCCCGAGCACGGGTCGCATCTACGGCACCCTAGACAAGCCAAGGCGTAGTCCGTTGGCACCAGTCCTGAAGCAAGCCGAAACTCTGCCTGATCGTCGCGGTGTTAGTGTCGTTGCCGGAAACAGCAGTAGGCGATTTGTGGCGACCGTAGGGACTGACCTAAGCTTCGATCTTCCCGCTTTGCCTCCGGGGAAATACGCCACAAGCGTAGAAGGCTTGCCTCCTGATCTTGCCGTCGATACTCAAGAAATTGAGGTCCACGGCGGTAGCTGCAATGAATTGGCTTTGTTCTCTGCCAGTAGCGCTCGCATTACCGGGTTGCTTGTGACAAACGGCCAAGCACCCCGGTTTGCCCAGGTCTTTCTGATACCAGCCGCTGCGGTTAATGCAGCAAAGTCATTTAACTCCCATTGGGTAATGACTCATCATGACTCGACTGCATTTGCCTTCGAGCATGTGACGCCAGGCAAGTACGTCCTCGCATTTGAGTTAGGTCATTCACCCACTCTCGATGTTCCGTATGCTTCTCGATTCTTCCCGGAGGGTGTAGACCCGCAAAAGGCACGAGTGATCGAAGTCCACCCCGCGGAGCGGATAGAAGGTCTAAGATTCGATATTGGAAATGAAGTAGCACGAAGACGCGTTCACGTGCGCGTTGCCTGGAGTGATGGTTCCCCGGCAGAGAAAGCAACTGCGTTTCTGCGCGACGCGCATAATCCATATTCATCAGTCGCGGAGAAACAAACTCCGACCAACGCAAAGGGTGAAGCGCTCTTAGAAGGATTTGTTGATACAGACTACGATGTTGACGCGAACGCAGTGTGCAAAGGGCGGTCGGTCTCAAACAAGATTGAGAAAAAGATCATTTCTGCATCAGAAGCGGATGCATTTGTGGCTCTAACGGTGAAAGGCCGCAAGTGTGAATTGGTGAACTGGCAGTTGAGCAATGACGATGAATAAATATTCGATCTTAGGAGACTGCATGCGTTGTCGTATCGTACTTCTTATTCTGGCCGCTTCTGTTTTTCTGGCATCGACATCTAATGAGGCCAACGCGCAGGCGACATATAGCCTGAAGTCCACGCCGAAGACCGTCGCGTGGGCTATTACGACGCGAAGGCTATGCCGGTGCTTTGCACGGGCGGTGGGGAATCCGCTACTCCAGCGGATTCTTCCAGCGCAAACCGGGGAAACGAGCGAAGTCCCGGTCGGTGGTGTGAAGAATGCCGCCGTACTCGATAGTCAGTGCGGCAAGGTGCGCGTCACTGACCAGGGGACCCCGAGCTTGGCCATCCATCAACATCTGGCGAAGGATGATCCAGTGTTGGTCGCCGGGCGACAATAGGCGAACGTTGGGCTGTTGCAACCATTGATCCACGATCTGGACGGCTTCTGTCGGGGTATACCGGTTTCCGGAGAGTCTTGGATTCGTGACGATCCTTAGGAAGGCCGTTACAGTCTGCCAGGGCAAACCGAGGGGCGTTCCATCGGAGAACACCTGTTCGATCCACGCACGAGCCTTGGCATGTCGTTGCGATTCGGAATCGTAGGCGTACAAGAGGAGGTTGGCATCGAGGACAATCACCGGTGGGCCGGGCCTTCCAGCGCTTCAATCAATTCCTCGACGTTGTCATAGCTAAGCCCCGGAGGCAGGCCCAAGGGCCGGGGATGAACCACGAAGGGCTTTGGTTCACGTTTGCCGGAAGCCATCAACCCCAAGCGGAGGAAGTGATTTACAGCCGCCTTCAGCGAAGTGCCGGAGCGGCGCAGCTCGCGGCGCAAGAGCTTGGCGACGTCGTCATCGAGAGAAAGAGTGGTGCGCACACATTGATGATCGCCGAGGAGTCATCATGATGTCAAGCACATGAGGGTTTTTGCAGCGCACTCCGCGAGAGGGAGAGGCGGCCCGCCCTTGGTGCGAAGCGAGCGCTTGAAAGTCCAGCAGGGTTTGGAGAATATGGGCACACTCTTTTCGACAATTGCCAAGGAATCGAGGTAGGCGCAATGCAATGTAATGCAACCCGGCGTTCAGAAAGGGCCATGCAAAAGCAGATTCCTCGGGCCTGCCCGCCACAGGCAGGCAAATCGGCCCTCGGAATGACACGCCTAGGCGTTGGGCTCTCGATCCTTTTGTTTGCTTTCACCGGGCAGCGGACGGATGCGCAGGCGACGCATACGCTGAAGCCGACGCCGAAGACGGTGGCGTGGGGCTACTACGACGCGAAGGCGGCGCCCGTGCTGCGGGTCAAGTCGGGCGACACGGTGGAGATTCAGACGCTCATCACGAACAGCCCGAAGCGGCTCGAAGAGGCAGGCTTGCCGCCGGAGCAGGTCGAGCAATCGTTGCGCGACATCACCGACCAGGTGAAAGATAAGGGACCCGGCGGGCACATTCTGACCGGGCCGATTTACATCGAAGACGCGCAGCCCGGCGACGTGCTGGAAGTGAAAATTCTGGCGATCAAGCTAGCGATTCCGTATGCCTACAACGCGTTCGGGCCGGGCCGCGGCTATCTGCCCGACGATTATCCGTACGCGAAAATCAAAATCATTCCGCTGGACGAAAAGCGCATGATCGCGAAATTCGGTCCGGGCATCGAGATTCCGCTGCATCCGTTTTTCGGCAGCATGGGCATCGCGCCGCCGGAAACCGCCGGCCGCTGGAACAGCGGGCCGCCGTGGATTATGGCGGGCAATCTCGATAACAAGGACCTCGTCGCCGGCTCGACGCTGTACATTCCCGTGCACGCGCCCGGCGCGCTCTTTGAAGTGGGCGACGGCCACGCCGG
>Ga0187778_10001835_pt1 | contig 14628 bp, 7 predicted proteins | sample 1015_Q2_SP5_20_M_FD_132418 | JGI IMG/M metagenome (GOLD analysis project Ga0187778, IMG submission 132418) | Tropical peat soil microbial communities from peatlands in Department of Meta, Colombia - 1015_Q2_SP5_20_MG | ecosystem: Environmental > Terrestrial > Soil > Wetlands > Peat | place... | reverse complement strand
CTCCGGCAACGGCCGGATTCGAATGCGAACACAAGCAGCCCTCAGATTTTTTCCATTCTTTCGAACCTAGGAACAGCCCCACACGAGAAACGGTAGCCTGGCACTTACCTCAATCATGCTGAACAACTCTTGATACAGCCCACAGCAAAGTAGTTCTTAGTAGCAGAAAAACTGCAAACACGTACGGCAGGATAATGCCGGGTTCAGTGCAACTGTCTATCCAAACAAATGTTTACAAGCCATGTTATGTTTTTGTATTAGTTACGGCGTTACAAGCAGAGGGAGTCTCCGATTTGATGGAGGTTTTGATGGTAGGAATATGGTTTTCTGTAGGTAAAACAGAATGGTTTCAGCAGGTGGTGGGCCCTCCAGGATTTGAACCTGGGACCAATGGATTATGAGTCCACTGCTCTGACCGCTGAGCTAAGGGCCCATCAAGGCCAATCTAACACGGGGACGGAAAAACCACGTCGAATCTGCTGAAACCTAATCTAACACCCCTTCGATCGTCACTTCCGCAAATTACCGAAGTTTCTCCTCGCGCTCGTAAGCGATTGTCCCTGTGGTAATTAGCTGCTATTTCTTAAGGTTCGGCTCCTGTCTTTGCTCACGGGAGTGGGGGCCACGCAACCCATGGGAAGTGAATTAGCAGGTCCGGCACAATCGTGGAGAAAACTGTCTGCGGAAGCCAAGGCCTTCATCGGGCTGATCGTGGTCGCAGGCACGGCCGTTTTCCTCTACGGAACGCTTCGTCCTTCCAGTCGGAACATATCAGAATTCATTTGCTACCTGGGAATCGCCATCCTGGCCTCGCGTCTAAAAGTAAAGCTGCCGGGTATCGCGGGGACGATGTCGGTGAGCTTTCTCTTTATTCTGCTGGGCATCCTGCAACTAAGCTTCACCGAAACTCTGATTCTGGGCTGCGCCTCGACACTGGTGCAGATGCTCTACCCAGACCGGCCGAGCGCGGTTCAGGAAACGTTCAACTTGTGCTCTGGCGCGCTCTCGACAGCCCTGGCATATCATGCGTTTCACCTGGCGCAGTCGCATCACCTAGTTGAGAGCCAGGTTTTGGCATTAGGCATCGGGGCCTCGGTTTATTTTGTAGCGAACACCGGCTCGACAGCGACGGTCATTTCTCTGACCGACCACCGATCACTCAAGCAGATTATCGTCGAGTGCTATTTCTGGTCGTTTCCTTATTACTTAGTCGGTGCGGCGATTGCCGGTTTCATTGGCTGGCTTGATGAAACGTTCAATTGGGAAACGTCATTGCTGGTCGCGCCGATCATTTGGGTCATCTACCGGTCTTATCGCCTTTATCTGGGCAAGCTGGACGCCGAGAAGCATCACGTAGAGGAAATGGCAAACCTGCACCTGCGAACGATCGAAGCGCTGGCACTGGCGATCGAGGCAAAAGATCACACGACGCACGATCACCTGCAGCGGGTCAGGGTCTATGCCATCGAGGTTGCGAAAGAGTTGGGCCTCGCGGGCGGGGAAATGGAAGCCCTGCAGGCCGCCGCGTTGCTCCACGATATCGGCAAGCTCGCGGTGCCTGAACACATCATCTCCAAGCCGGGGCGGCTCACGCCGGAAGAATTCGAGAAGATGAAGATACACCCCGTGGTCGGTGCCGAGATTCTGGAGCGCGTGCGCTTCCCTTATCCGGTGGTACCGATCGTGCGAGCGCATCACGAAAAATGGGACGGCTCAGGCTACCCGCTTGGGTTGAAAAACACAGAGATCCCTCTTGGAGCCCGCATTCTCTCGGCAGTCGATTACATGGATGCACTCGCGTCGGATCGACAGTATCGGCGCGCTCTACCACTGGAAGAAGCTGTGAAAAGGCTGGCAGCCGAGTCGGGGAAATCCTTTGATCCGAGAGTCGTCGAGGTTCTGCTGAAGCATTACCGGCAATTAGAGAAGCGGGTCCACGCCCAAGTGGCCGCCGAAGGAGAGCTGCAGCTCTCAACCGCAATGAAGATTGAGCGAGGCATCGCTCCCGCCGCCGGATTCGAGAAGAGCGCAGTCAAGACCGGCCCTGGCCAAGAAGCCAGTTTCCTGGCTTCGATTGCGGCGGCGCGGCAGGAGGCGCAGACACTATTTGAGCTCAGCCAGGACCTAGGTGCATCGCTCAGCTTGGGTGAGACGCTTTCGGTCTTCTCCGTCAAGCTGCGGCTACTGGTTCGGTACGACGCCATCGCCATTTATCTGCGGCGCAATCAGGAGTTGATTCCCGAGTACGTCAATGGCGATAACTTCCGGCTCTTTTCTTCCTTGCGAATTCCGGTGGGGCAGGGGCTTTCCGGCTGGGTGGCACAAAACAAGAAACCCATCATCAATGGGAATCCTTCGGTTGAGCCGGGATATTTAAATGATCCGACAAAGTTCAGCACATTGCGCTCGGCTCTGGCGGTTCCGCTGGAAGGCGTCGCGGGCGTGATCGGCGTGCTGGCTCTGTATCGCGGAGAGCGTGATGCATTCACTTCCGATGATCTGAGAATTCTGCTTGCCGCCAGCTCGAAGATGGCATTGGCCATTGAGAATGCCCTGAAATATCAGCAAGCGGAGAGTTCTGCGACAACCGATTATCTGACCGGTCTGCCGAACGCGCGATCCTTGTTTCTCGAACTCGACCGTGAGCTCGCACGCTGCAAGCGCGATGAAAGCTCACTCACTGTCATGGTTTGCGATATGGACGGTTTCAAGCAAATCAACGATCGCTTCGGCCACCTGGAGGGCAATCGTGTATTGCGTTTGTTTGCCCAGGCGCTGAAAGAAAGCTGCCGCGAGTACGACTACGTGGCTCGCATGGGTGGAGACGAGTTCGTTGTGATCGCTCCGGGTCTACCGTCCGAGGCGGCCGTGAAGCGGGCGGACCAGATCAGAGCGCTGGCCAAACAGGCAGGACTGGAGGTTTGCGCCGAAGATATTCTTTCCCTGAGCGTCGGACAAGCTGTGTATCCCACTGACGGCAGCGACGCGGAAGCGCTTTTGGCAGAAGCTGATCGCCGCATGTACATGGAAAAACAGCAACAGCCTGCCCGCAAGAACCGTCGCTTGCATCCGCGTATCCGTTGCCGAGCGACGATTGAACTGCAAGCTGAGAATGTAGGCCCCGTCTTCGGCACATTGACTGACATTAGTATGGGCGGGTGTTACGTGGAAACCAGCGCTGTACTGTCTCCTGGCTCCAAGCTGAAGTTGATGTTTTCTGACAACCATGAGCCGTTGACGGTCGAGGGCTCGGTGACCCGGATGGATCTGGGTTCGGGCGTAGCTGTGCAGTTTAAAGAATTAACCCGGGAAGATCGAAATCAGATGCAACGGATTCTGGCGCTTGCGCAGAAAACCACGACCTCGTACGAGAACCAGTACATCAGGCTCTTGAATCGCTGATCCTCAGCCCGCCGAGATAATCATTTCTTAATCGCGACGCCTGACCGAATTGCTTTTGGCGGCTGCCCGGTTTACATTTTGGTTATTAATGAGCACCTATGGGAAATTTGTTGCAGAACTGCTCTCAGCCGAGAAGGATACCCGGTTCAACGGCCACTCTATGGTCGACCCGCTCCGCCGAGTAACCGTCTGCTCGCCGAAAATCGCGGGCTGGAACAAGCCGGAGCGTGTTGCCAGGTCGAAAGACCTGGGATTTCTGCGGCCGCCAGACTACGCGAAGGCGCAAGCCCAACATGAGGCTCTGTGCCACCAACTGAAATCTGCTGGGGCCGAAGTGCTGGAACTGCCGCCGAGCCATGAAATCACCCTGGACGCCGTCTATGCGCATGATGCCGCCTTGCCTACGGATTATGGGCTTATAGTAATGCGGCCCGGCAAACCGAATCGTGTGCCGGAGGGCAAATGGCAGAGCATGTTTTGGACGATGATGGGTATCCCAGTACTGGCCAAAATCACTGCTCCGGGTACAACCGAGGCGGGCGACATTGTCTGGCTCGACTCCAAGACGCTCCTCATTGGCCGCGGATATCGAACCAATGCAGCGGGAATCTCCCAGGTCCGAGCGCTGCTCGCTGCAAAAGGCATTGAGGTGATTTCGACCCCACTGCCACACGGTGCAGGTGCGTCAACTTGCTTGCATCTCATGTCGCTCATCAGCCTGCTCGACGAGCACATTGCTCTGGTGGACTTGCCGCGGTTGGCCGTGGAAACCGTGGAGTTGCTCAAAGAGCGCGGGTATGAGCTTATCGAGATTGACTACTCTGAAAGCCAGACATTGGCGTGTAACGTGCTCGCATTAGGAAAAAGACGACTGCTGGCGTTGGAAGAGAATGCCAAGACCAACGACAAGCTTCAGGCTGCCGGGTTCGATGTGCGGACGTTTCCCGGTTTTGAATTGTGCATCAACGGCGCCGGAGGGCCGACGTGTTTAACCAGGCCCATACTTCGGGAGTGAAACTGGCTTGCCTGGGGTTAAATGGCCCCGCGAAAATGGGGCCGGCTCGGGTCTTCCGCACGCGGATTTGCTTAAAACGTTATTGCAAATTGGCGTACTCTGCCTGGGCTTCTTTCAGCACGCGTATATCGGGTCCGGCGTCCTTCCATAGAGTAAAGAAGTCCCTGTAAGCAGCCATTGCTCGTACGCGCGCCGCATCTGCATCGGCGCCGCGTGAGGAACGCGATTGCAAGGCGTTAGCACGCGCGACTCCGAGATGCGCCAGGGCTCCAGTCCAACAACTCCATACTATGCCGCTGTGATCGAGGATCTTCTGGAACTCGCCTGCAGCAGCACTACCCTGCCCAGCCGCCAGATATGCTTCACCGCGTACGTAGGTGGAGTATAGACAGGAGATATTGGCGACGAAGCCGATCTGGGATAACTCGATGGCGCCAGTAGAACCTTGTAGCTCGTTCACAGCTGCCGCAGGATTTTTCTGATCCAGTGCCACCTGGGCCCGAATCGCAGGCAGCCACACCAATTGCACTTGCGTATCGAGAGGGAAACGCCTGTTCAAGTCCTGAGTGAGTGATTCCGCCCGTGCCGGATCGCCTGCCATGGCATATGCCAGCGCAGCTTCAACCTCGACACCCTGGCTGGCCGGATTGAGCTTAATGCCGTCTGCCGCCGCCTGCCTCGCGTTCGCGGAGTTTCCAAGAGCAGCCTCACGCAGCGCAGCATTCTCGTGCCACACCGCGCCATTTTCTTTGCTGTCCGTACGTATGGCAGAATCGACCGCACGTCTAGTCAGTTCCCGCGCCTTGCCCAGTTGACCTTTATAGGCGGCGGAGTCGGATGAGAGAGCCAGCCCAAAGGTTTCATACTCAGGGTGGTCTGCAAACCAGCGTTCCTGTTGTCCCATGGCGCCAGAATCTGCTCGAAGAAACCCAAGGGCGTAGAGAGCGCTGTGAAGTATAGGATCATCCAGCTTCCGTGTTTGTGCCTGCTGGATTGTTTGCAGCGATTTATCGAAGCGCTGCAGGCTTAGCAAACAGTTGCCGAGATCGATATAGGGAGCGACGTTGTCGGGGGCGAGGTACAAGCTCCTGTTATATGCCTCCTCTGCTTTTTCGTATTGTCCTTGCGCGCTGAACACGTTGCCGAGGGAGAGGTGTCCTCGATAATCCCGCGGAAAACTAGTGACCTGCTCCTGATACGCCTGTTGGGCCTTGTCTAGCTCTCCGGTTACATTCGAGTAGTAGTCCGCCGTGATAGCAAGTCGTTCGCGCTCACTGGCATGGCCCCGCAACTCGAACGCCTTAGAGAAGTACTCGCTAGCGCGACCGAGTTGTGCCAAGCCGAAGTAGTCCGAGCCAATTGCGCGATAGCCCATGGCGAAGTTGGGATCGAGTTCGATGGCGCGTTGGTGAAACGGTAACCCTGCCGCCGTACTCTGCTCTCGCTCCGCTTTTTCTCCCTGGCTATAGGCTTTCAAAGCTTCAAGCGAAGGGGTGGTGGCTTCTACCAAGGGAACGTCGAATTTTTGCACAGTAGCGAGGGACTCGCCTAGTTGGCCACGGAGCTTGGCGGCCGCCTCACCCAAAGCGTCGAGAACCCTTTCCTTCCCTACCGCTGTGACCTGCTGCTGGGCAAGCACATCGCCGGTTTGGCAATTCACTGCCTTCAGGCCAAGCACGTATTGGCTGCCCAACCCGGCAATTGATCCAGCGATGAAAACCTTGCTTCCGGCTCGTTGGCAAAGCTCACGAGCCACATCGGGCGTGAGGGGAACACCCGCGGGACGAGCCATCAATTGCAACGTCGCGGCAACTTTGTTGTCGGACAGCACGTTGAGGAAAGGGGACTGGTTCAAAGCGACACTGAGCGCCTGCTTGAGCGTGTCATCGAAAACCGGGTCCCCTGTGCTGTTGGCGAAGTCAGCGAGAACAATGGTGTCCTTGTCGGTGAGGGGCTTTACCCGCACCGAATGGTAATAAAGCCCTCCTATAGAAAAAGCAAGGACGACCAACACCGCTGGAATAACGATCTTCCACACTTTTCGGTTGGCCGGTGCCGCTGTTCCCATGGCCGGGCGGGATGAGGAATCGGCCACCACGAGCGAAGGACGCGAGGACGGCGCGGTTCGGGAGGACGTTGTCGGAGAGGTGCTATCAACAACGACTGGCACAGCTCCAGAACTGATTGTGACAGCTCTCCCGGATTCGGTATCACGCTTCAGGCGCTGCAACTCCGACCGCATGTCGGAAGCGTGCTGATAGCGAAGGTTACGGTCCTTCTCAAGGGCGCGGTTGATGATTCGCTCCAGTTCCGGAGATATGTTCGGATTCAACCGCACAGGGGTGACCGGGGTTCGGTTCAGAATGGCCTCAAAAATCTCCGCTGTACTATCGCCGCGAAAGGGAACCTGTCCGGTCGTCATCTCATAGAGGACTGCCCCGAATGAGAACAGGTCCGTACGGGGATCCAAGTCTTTCGCGCGCGCCTGCTCCGGCGACATGTATGACACGGTACCGACCGCTGCACCCGGACTTGTAAGATTTGGATCGGCTGTGTCGGTCGCCGTGGCCTCTGCGGCGGGCTTGGTAGTCGGGCCGAAGACTTTTGCCAGCCCGAAATCCAGAATCTTGGCGTGCCCACGTTTGGTGACGAAGACATTTGCCGGTTTTATATCGCGGTGAACGATGCCCACCGAATGGGCCGCATCCAGCGCGTCCGCGATTTCGATGCCAAGCGACAACAAGGTTTCCATCTCCAGCGGACGGTTGCCAATCGTATTTTTGAGTGTCGAACCGTCCAGGAACTCCATGACGATGAACGCTTGATGGTCCTGCTCCCCGATATCATGAATCGTGCAGATGTTTGGATGGTTGAGTGCGGACGCAGCCTGAGCCTCGCGCTGAAACCGCGCGAGCGCCTGTGGGTCTTTACCAATTTCTTGAGGTAGAAATTTCAGGGCGACGAAGCGATGCAGGCGAATATCCTCTGCTTTGTACACTACACCCATGCCGCCGCCGCCGAGCTTTTCAAGGATGCGGTAGTGAGAGATGGTTTGGCCTACCATTGGGCTCAAATCTTAGGACTGGAAATTGGGCAAGTCAATGCAAGCAGTCCACATCGTGATAAACGACTAGTTGGTCCCGCCCAACGAATTCTTCGAACACAAACTGTTAGAATCATAAAGCGATGGTTCTCCCCTTCGTTCGCGATCTCTTCGCGGACGTGGAAAAGTTACCTGCTTTTGCGCGTGTAGCCTCCCATCTAAAAGAGGGCACGGAGCGGATTGGTGTTTCTGGTCTAACTCCTACTGCTAAGGCTCTTCTGCTGGTTTTACTGGAACGCGCCGCCGGCCGACCGCTCATTCTTGTGGTAGCCGATAATCGGGCGGCCGAGGACCTGGTCCCGGTTCTGCAGGCATTTTACGAACTGATCGGAGGGAATGACCCTAGCTCGATTGTTTCGTTGCCCACTCGAGACGTCCTGCCATTCCAAAACCTGTCACCGCATCCGGAGATTCAGGAAGAACGCGCCGTCACGCTCTGGAAATTAGCGACCGGGGCAGTTTCGATCCTCGTTTCCCCGATTGCGTCTACGGCTCTGCGGCTACGTCCGGCGGAGTACTATGCCGATCTGGCGTGCGTCGCGCGAAGGGGAGAAACAATCGACATCGATCCACTTTTGCGACACCTCAACACCGTTGGTTACATTTCGACCGATGTCGTGGAGATGCCTGGCGAGTATGCGCTGCGCGGCGGGATCCTCGACGTTTATCCACCCGAAGCTGACCGCCCGTTGCGGATCGAGTTCTTCGGCGATGAGGTGGAGTCGATCCGCAAATTCGATCCTGCGACGCAACGCTCGTCGAACCCGGTGGAGGAAGCGTTGCTTTTGCCTCTCACCGAGACTCCGGTCAGCGAAGACTTGCTCGGCGCCATTCATGCGCGGCTTTCGGGCAAGCGCATCACTGGGGCTGAGGAAGTTGTAGAGCAGGCAGTGCGCTCTGGCGGCGTCACGGTTTTTCCCGGGTGGGAATTTTATGCTCCGGTAGCTGGGGCTGATCGTAGCGTCTTTGACCTGATGCCGAATGCTGCGGTTCTGGCGGACGAACCGGACACGATCCGGGACGAATTCGACAAAGTCTGGTCACGGATCGAAGACGCTCATGAGCGCAGCGGCGTCGGGAACCTCGTGCGGCCGACCGATCTCTATCTTTCCCCCGAAAGCTGGTGGCAAAAATTAACCACGCTACCCGGCGCCAACCTCGAGCATCTTGAGATTTCACGCCCTGGAGAGGGTGAAGCAATCAGCTTCCATTCTCAGCCCGCGCAGCGCTTCCATGGCTCCGTTACCGCTCTGCTCGATGAAGTCAAAAAACAGATGGCCGAACAAAATCGGGTGCTGATTGCTGTGCCGAACATAGGCGAGGTTGAGCGATTGGCGGACCTGTTCAGCGAAAACAGCCTTTCTTTTCGGCTGGGCAGCCGTACGCGTGGTGGCGAAAGCTATGCCGACGAAACCGCGTATTTTGCCGGTGAGATCCTAACAACGACGTTGGCCAAAGCTTATGTCCCGGACGGAGTGGTCCTGCCTGAAGCACACCTGACGATTTTCGGCGCTCGCGATCTGTTTGATGAATCTGAAGCCGTGGTTTCACGTCCGCAGAAGTACAAGTCGAAGACCTCAGCATTTCTCTCAGATTTTCGCGACCTGCAGGTTGGCGATTATGTAGTGCACGTCGAGCACGGGATTGGGCAGTACGGAGGTTTGAAAGAGATCAATCAAGGGGACGGCAGCTCTGAGTTCATGCTGCTGGAGTATGCGGAAGGCGCTCGCTTGTATGTGCCGCTCACGCGGCTTGATCTGGTGCAGAAGTATCGCTCGTCAGAAGGGGCAAAGCCCGCATTGAATCATTTGGGGACGGCGGCCTGGGCCAAAACCAAGGCTCGCGTTCGCACGGCCATGAAAGACATGGCCGATGAACTGCTGAAGCTCTATGCCCAGCGCAAGGCTGCGGAGGGCCACGCGTTCTCTGCCGACAATCAATGGATGCGCGAGTTCGAGGATGCTTTCGAATACAGCGAAACCGAAGACCAGGACCTGGCAATTGTTGATGTCAAGCGTGATATGGAATCGTCGCAGCCGATGGATCGCCTGCTCTGCGGCGATGTCGGTTATGGCAAGACGGAAATCGCTATGCGCGCAGCATTCAAAGCCGTGAATGACAACAAACAAGTGGCCGTGCTCGCCCCAACAACGGTGCTTGCGTTCCAGCATTTTGAAACATTCAAGCAACGATACGCTGCGTTTCCGGTCAGCATCGAGATGATCAGCCGCTTCCGCAGCGCGCGACAGCAGAAAGAAATTCTGCAGAAAGTCGAAGCCGGAAAGGTTGACGTCCTGATTGGCACGCACCGCCTGCTCTCGAAGGACATCAAGTTCGCCGACCTGGGCCTGTTGGTTGTGGATGAAGAGCAACGTTTTGGCGTCCGCCATAAAGAACGCTTGAAGCAAATGCGGAAAGAAGTGGACGTGCTAACTATGTCAGCTACGCCCATTCCGCGCACGCTGCACATGTCGCTGGTCGGGCTGCGCGATATGAGCGTGATCGAAACGCCGCCCAAAGACCGTATGGCGATTCAGACCGTGGTCGCCAGCTGGGATGAGAAGCTGATCCAATCGGCCTTGCAGCAAGAACTCGATCGCGGCGGGCAGATCTATTTCGTGCATAACCGCGTTGAAAGTATCTGGGAGATCGCCGCCAAACTGCAGCAGCTTGTGCCGCGTGCCCGCATCATTGTCGCCCATGGACAGATGCCTGAAGGGGAGTTAGAAAAAGTGATGCTGAAATTCATGCATCACGAAGCGGATATCCTGGTAGCCACAACCATCATTGAAAACGGACTCGATATCCCGCTGTGCAACACCATCATCATCAATCGGGCTGACCGCTTCGGACTTTCCGAGCTTTATCAGTTGCGTGGGCGGGTGGGCCGCTCCAACCGCCGCGCCTACGCCTATTTACTGATTCCCGCCGATGTCGAGCTGACCCCTATTGCGCGCCGCCGGTTGGCCGCGCTGAAAGAGTTCTCTGATTTAGGCGCGGGTTTCAAAATCGCCGCCCTTGATCTTGAGTTGCGCGGCGCCGGCAATCTGCTCGGCGGCGAACAGAGCGGCCATATCGAAGCCGTTGGTTTCGAACTTTACACGCAGATGCTCGATCGTGCGGTTCGCGAAATGAAGGGCGAGGCTGCTCCTGAGGAAGCCGAAACCCAGCTTAATCTTGGATTGAATATTCGCATTCCGGCAGATTACATAAAGGAAGAGAACCAGCGCCTGCGCATGTACAAACGCATCGCCGGAATCGAAACTGAATCGCAGCTGAGTGATGTGGAGAGCGAATTGGAAGACCGCTATGGCGAGCCCCCTACTGCAGTCCGGAATTTGCTGGAATATGCCTCACTCAAGCTGCTGGCGAAGAGAGTGGGTGTGACCGGGATCGAACGCAAGCGCGAGCTGGTGACGATCAAGTTCCGGCAGAATGCGGTCGTTGATCCCGGCAAGCTGGCGCGCTTTGTTTCCTCCCAGCGTGGCGCGCAGTTTACGCCCGATGGGATGCTCAAATTCACTTTGAAGGCGCTGGGCGCCGTGGAAGTGCTTGGCCAGCTAAGAGCACTGCTCGGGCAACTTGCAATGGAGATCCCTGAACCAGCCTCGACTCCTTAAAACACGTTGTAAGACAAATTGCGGTCAGCTTCCAGCTCTGGGATGACTATCACTTCCGAACTCGTTCCCACCAGTTTCAGTCTCGCTGCAGTGTTTTCGTGGGGCACAAGCGACTTTCTCGGCGGATATGCCGCGCGGCGTGCGAATGCATTTTTGTTGACTACGGTCGCGCACGCGAGCGGCCTTGTGCTCATCCTAATTCTTGCACTGGCCGCTCACGCCCATTTTCCCTCGGCACGCAGCGTTCTATGGGCGATAGCGGGAGGCGTATCTGGAGGTGGCGCCCTGGCACTTTTCTACCGCGCGCTGGCGACCGGCAGAATGGGACTCACCGCTCCCGTTGCCGCAGTACTTGGCGCGGCTGTACCAACGATATTCGGAATGGCCACAGAAGGCATTCCGGGCGTTATCCAGGTCGTTGGTTTTGCCGTCGCCGCGTGTGGCATTTGGCTGATCTCGCGCGCCGAGGATGGCAGCGGTCCCAAAGGAATCGGGCTCGCAACAATCGCTGGGATCGGCTTCGCTGGGTTCTACCTCTGCATCTCGCAGGCGAAAGATGGGTCCGCCTTGTGGCTGGCGGTGTTGTCCCGATCCGGTGCGCTGGCAGTTACGGGCACAATCGTTGTCTTCCAACGGAAGTTTAACGACATCACCTCGGCTGGAATTCGATGGGGACTACTCGCAGGCTGCCTTGACGTTTCGGGAACTGCCCTTTTTGTGCGGGCCACTCAGACCGGACGGCTGGATTCGGCTGTGGTCCTGACATCTCTGTACCCTGCTGTGACCGTATTGCTCGCGCGCCTGGTTCTTCACGAGCACTTTACACGCTGGAAAGCAGTCGGTATGTTTGCCGCGCTGGTGGCAGTGCCGATGATCGCCAGCGGATAGTCTTTCTGTCCGCGGCAAAAACGGCGAGACAACAATCCTACTGGTAACATTCCATCGTGGCCCTGATCGAGATTCGCAATTTGATAAAGGTCTTCCCTCTCGGCGAATCCATGTTCGGCGCAAGCGCTACCGGGCAGATTCGCGCGGTCAATAACGTCTCCCTCGACATCGAAGCAGGAGAGACGCTGGGGCTGGTAGGAGAATCGGGGTCGGGCAAGAGCACACTTGGCCGCCTCATCCTGCGCCTGATTGAGCCAACGTCGGGATCGATTTTGTATCAGGGCCGGAACCTCCTGGATGCGAACCATGCTGAAATGCGAGCGCTGCGCCGGAATATGCAGATCATTTTTCAGGATCCGTTTGGTTCGCTCGACCCGCGTTTGCGTGTGGAACAGATCATTGCCGAACCATTTTTGATCCACGGAGATGGGAACGGGCAGCGAATAACGACAAGCGCGCGACGCGACCGCGTGGGGGAGATGCTGAAAGCGGTCGGGCTCGATGACTCGGTGAGACAGCGCTACCCTCACGAGTTCAGCGGCGGTCAGCGGCAGCGGATCGGGATCGCGCGAGCCCTGGCGTTGCGTCCCAAGTTTATTGTGGCGGATGAGCCAGTCTCGGCGCTTGACGTCAGCGTGGGAGCGCAGATTGTGAATCTGATGGCGCAATTGCAGCGTGATTTCGGCCTGACATACCTGTTTATCTCGCACTCCATGCCAGTGGTCCGGTATCTCGCTACCCGAATCGCAGTCATGTATCGAGGAAAAATCGTTGAAATCGGCTCAACGCAGCAGGTCACAGAGCGCCCACGGCATTCTTATACTAAAAGCCTGCTTGAAGCTACCCCCGAAGTATCGATCTGATTTTGATGTTGCGACACCGGAAAGTCATTCCCAGTGCAGCTGATGTCAACGTGTACAATCGCTGTTCTGCCCGATGAACCATCCATCTCGCAAATTAATAATCGCGATCGACGGCCCGGCGGGAGCCGGAAAGAGCACAATCGCGTCGCGCCTGGCTCGCAAACTGGGATATGTAAATCTTGAGAGCGGAGCAATGTATCGTGCGCTGGCGCTCAAGGCTATTCTGAATGATGTTTCATTTGGGGACGAAGATGCACTCCTAAAGCTGGCCCAGGACTCCCGTATTCAGCTCGAACCTGCCGCAACCGGAAACCGCGTTTTGCTTGACGGGCAGGACGTTACCCAGCGCATCCGCGAAACTGATGTCACCGAGGCGGCCTCGCGGGTTTCAGTTCATCCCAAAGTACGAGAGTGGATGGTCGCGCAACAGCAGGAAATGGGTGCAGGCGCGGGAGTGATTATGGAAGGACGCGATATTGGAACCAAAGTGTTTCCCAATGCCGACGTAAAAATCTTTCTTGACGCTGACCCCGTCATTCGCGAGCAGCGGCGATTGCGACAATTGGACCTTCGAGGAGCCGCTGCCGATATGAGTGCAGCCGAACTCCGGATGAGGGACCAACGCGACAGGACACGCGCGGCCTCGCCGTTAGTGGCCGCTCCTGATGCACTGCGGCTTGATTCCACCACTATGTCGGAAGATGAGGTTCTGGAGCGCGCCGAGGAACTGATTCGCAAGAAGCTAGAAAGCTGACTTGCCCTGCCTGCGGTCAGATGGGCTGCCATAAGACACCTGGTATCGATGAGCCTCTATGTTTCCCAAGTCGGGAAAAACTGGCCGAATCCTTTTATTCCTCACAGACAGTAAGCTCAGCCGATTGTTATATCCAAAGATGTCTCCCCTTCAGGCTGGGCCCGCCGCGTTGAAAATCCATTCCTGGCGGCAATACTATGGCTCGCCTCAGTCGTTACTCTTCGCTTCTCGGTATTCGAAATGTCCAGAGACTCTCGACCCCTTCTAAACCAGTTTTCGCCATAGCAATTGTGGCAGCACTTCTGCTGCTCTGTGCCGCTGTGGCACAGGACGCCTCTACCGGGGCGCTAAAGGGTACAGTTCTGGATGCAACAGGGAGTGCCATCGCTGATGCGACCGTTGTGCTCATTAATGTTGCCAATGGATTCCGCTATTCGATCGCGACCGATCCACAGGGACGCTTTGCCTTCGATTTGCTGCCGCCCGGAGATTACACCGCGCGGGCCACGGCAACTGGAATGTCTGCGCAAATCTCTCCGAAGCTGCAGATCGCAGTCGGAGGAATGACCGAGCTGCAATTCAAGTTGAACGTGGCCGGAGCCCAGGAAACGGTCAATGTCTCAGGCGCGCCCCCAACCGTGGATACCCAGGCCACAGCGGTATCGTCGTGGATCGAGACCCGTGCTATCGATGAGTTGCCCCTCGACGGACGGCGGTTTACTGATTTAGCTCTCATGACGCCCGGCGTTACGCAGGACCCGCGGGGGATGACTTCGGGATCGAATGGAGATTTGGCTTTTGGCGGAATTCGCGGGTTCCAATCCAGCTATTTGGTCGATGGGGCGGACAACAATAATGCTTTCTTTTCGGAGGCTCGCGGCCGCTACCGCGCTCCCTACCAGTTCTCCAACGAGGTAGTGCAGGAATTTAGGGTCTCTTCCAATACCTATGGGGCTGAACTGGGACGGTCCGGAGGCGCCGTG
>Ga0187778_10001834_pt1 | contig 14629 bp, 14 predicted proteins | sample 1015_Q2_SP5_20_M_FD_132418 | JGI IMG/M metagenome (GOLD analysis project Ga0187778, IMG submission 132418) | Tropical peat soil microbial communities from peatlands in Department of Meta, Colombia - 1015_Q2_SP5_20_MG | ecosystem: Environmental > Terrestrial > Soil > Wetlands > Peat | place... | reverse complement strand
CAGCTTAAACAATTCGCCAGCCATGTGCAGCGAGCTGCCAACCCCGGCGGATCCATAGTTGATCTTCCCAGGATTCGCTTTCGCATAGGCAATGAATTCAGGCACGCTTTTGGCTGGAAATGAGGGATGCACCTCCATGGCGAGCGGTTCGCGACTAATGCCGGCGACAGGGGCTATGTCATGCAGAAAGTTGTAATTGAGATGATCATAGAGGCTTGCGTTGACCGCGTTTCCAACTGACGTCAGGAGCAGCGTGTGGCCGTCCGGTGGAGCCTGCACCACAGCCTCAGTCGCTATATTGCCGCCGGCGCCTGTTCGGTTCTCAACGACGAAAGGTTGACCAAGTCGCTCTGAAAGCCATTGTCCGAAAAGCCGTGCGAGAATGTCGGGCGCGCCGCCAGCGGCAAAGCCGACGATGATGCGCACCGGCCGCGACGGATAATTCTCCGTTCTCGCAATGCGCGTGGCAGCGGGCAGCACGGCAGCACCCGCTACCAGATGGAAGAACTGTCTGCGGGGAAATTTCATGGTCATACCCCGCGAGCTTGAGCGCTTCTCAGGCACGTTATCAATCATATCCAACAGCCGTCTATATGTCTGCTATTGGCGCATAGCAGACATCCTCGTCGCGCTTTGAAATGTCCGCTTTCGAAGGAATAGCGGACATCACGGCCAACCAGCGAAACGCCAACGTCTCATTTGTGCGCGCTGGGCCTCATCTCCCACTTGATGCGTTGAACGGTTCCAGTGCCTACTCCGCATTCGCGGGCGCCTTTCAGAATGCCCTTATTGGCCCGCAGGTGCCGTATCTAATCCCTCATCGTCCTGACAAATAACTCCCCAAAGATTACCAACGCATCCAAGATTCACCGGGTGGCCCACTATAAGGCGTTATTGGCGGTGCTCCGCCGCTGAAAGGCGTGTAAGGAGTGGTTTTCTTGCTCCAGTCCGAAGGACGAGTATTCGCAAGGACAATCGCACCGGCACAGGCGTCGCTGATGTCGTCGTGCATTCGGGGCGGATGATCTATCGAATCTTTTCCACCGCGAGCCGTGCGACGTTCCAAGGAACAAAACTGATAAACCATCCGATCATGGTCGAGCATGATTGCTTGGTTGGAGTTTATAATCGGCAATAGCGCCTGGTAGATTTCCGACTTCGTTAAATCCACAAGCTCATAGTTCAAGCCACAAATGCGAAACCGCTCGCGCGGCCATTCGCCGCCGTATCGGTCGCCAACCACCTTTGTTATGCGGTATTTTTTCACAACGGCGGCAAACTCCTCGACTACCTGTTCCGGACTGAATGGCGGGCGCACTTCGCGGATTAGGTCGAGGACAACGGTGTTGCCTTCCTTATGAGCAATGGCGAGCGTGAAACTATCGCTAGAACCGCCGGACGGATCAGTAAAACAATAATAGCGCCAGCGAAGTTCTGGCGGGCGTTCATAGACACCGGATTGAACGCACGAACGAAGAACGTCCATCGAGATAAAGGCTTCAATGTCGGTGCGGAACTCGGCACCATACTCGCTGAGGGCGTTGGCTGGGTCTTTGCGGATTTCCTCGTCAATGAAACTTTGCGGCACCGTCTGATTCATTGTTCGGGTGGCGGCCTTCCACACTAGTGGCGCATCATTTTTGCCGAACCATTTGTCATACGGCCGCTTAGCCAAGGCACGGCTTTACTGGCGATTTTTTGAAAAGCATGCCGGGGGGTTCTTTAGCCGCCAAAAGCATCGAAGGGGACCCATTCGAGGATTTTGTTTGGCATTGACAATCTACGATGGTGAAAGCCGGCATGCCCGGCGCGACTTGCACCTGAACATCGACCGGGCGCACCTCGATGCCCTCGAACGCAACCGTGGAAACGCGCTGGACCATTTCAGCCTCTGGTGCGGGAGAGCGCTGCAGGAGAACGCGGCGAATGAGGGAGGCGGACTTTCTCGGCGGACTTCGTGGATAGGCTTGGCGGCTAGATTTGGCTGACGGACTCGGCTAACGAACTTGACAGAGAGGACTCGGCAGACAGATTTGGGGGTTAGGCGTGTCGGACGGGCATGGGAACAACAAACGGGCAGGCGACAGATGGATTGCGGCCGAGCTTAGCGCAACCATAGGTGGCGTCAAGAACATTTCGGGAACATAGGCCGGCCGCCGCGTTCCCGCAGGAACCCGTCACCCCCGCCGCTTCGCCTCGATCTTGTCCCAGATCAGCGTCGCGATGTCGGCGCCGCCGAAGGCTTTCACGGCGCGGATGCCGGTCGGCGACGTGACATTGATCTCGGTGAGGAAGCCGCCGATCACGTCGATGCCGACGAAGAGTAAACGGCGTTCGCGCAGCGCCGGGCCGAGACGGGCGCAGATTTCGCGCTCGCGCGCGGAGAGGTCGGTCGCTTTCGGCACCCCGCCGCGCACCATATTGGAGCGCAGATCGTCGGCCGCCGGCACGCGGTTGACGGCGCCGGCAAACTCGCCATCGACCAGGATAATGCGCTTGTCGCCCTCCTTCACGGCGGGCAGATATTTCTGGATTACCCACGGCTCGCGGAAGGTCGCGGCGAACAGATCGTAGAGCGAGCCGAAATTGAGGTCCTCGCGCGCAAGCCGGAACACGGCCTCGCCGCCCTTGCCGTAGAGCGGCTTCATGACGAGGTCGCCATGCTCGGCGCGAAATGCCTTGATCGCATCGAGGTCGCGGGTGACGAGCGTCGGCGGCATCAGATCGGGGAATTCGGTGACGAAGACCTTTTCCGGCGCGTTACGCACATGCGCTGGATCGTTCACCACCAGCGTTTTCGGCTGGATGCGTTCAAGCATATGCGTCGAGGTGATGTAAGCGAGATCGAACGGCGGGTCTTGCCGCAGCAGCACGACGTCGAACGATGACAAGGCGGCGAGGCGCGGTTCGCCGAGCGAAAAATGGTCGCCCGGTTTGTCGCGCACCGCAAGCGGACGCACGCTCGCCGAGACGTTGCCGTCGCGCATCGCGAGCCGGTCGGGCGTGTAATACGACAGCGCGTGGCCGCGGGCCTGCGCTTCGAGCAGCAAAGCGAAGGTGGAATCGCCGCGGATATTGATCCGCTCGATGGGATCCATTTGGACGGCGACGTTCAAGCGCATCGGTGGGCAATCCGGCTATCGTGAGGCGGTTTTGTCGGGGGCGGAATGTCGCGGCGGGATCTCATTTTTCGTCGCGGCGCATTCTAACACGCCTGGCGGGGTGTCGCGGGCCATCTGACGCATCATCTGTTATGCGCCGGCGTCGAAGGCATTAACCACGTGGCGCGGAAATTTGCCCGGCGTGACGACGATCACGTCGAAGCGGATTTGGCCGTTAGCGTGATCGGGATGCCGCGCGGGCCACAGTTCGGCGGCGCTGACGATCCAGTGTTTGTTCCGCTCCGTCACCGCTTCCAGCGCATCGTCGATGCGCTCACGCGCCTTAACCTCGACGAAGACCAGAATGCCGCGGCGACGGGCGACGATGTCGATCTCGCCGAACGGTGTTTTCCAGCGCCGCGCCAGGATGCGGTACGCCTTGGCGATCAAAAACAGCGCCGCGCGGCTTTCCGCCGAAAAACCGAGCCGAAATGCGTCCACGCGTTCGGGCCGCGGCGCGGGTTTTGGCGGTCGCAAAGGGCTAGCGCGGCGCGCCATCTTTTTCGTCTCGCGTCAGCGCCAGCGCTTGCCGATAGACCTCGCGCCGCCGCCGCCCGGTGGCTTGGGCGACCTCGGCGACCGCGTCCTTGAGCGAATGGTGGGCGAGCGCCCGGCGCAGCAGGGCCTCGGTTTCGCCGAGGCTCGCTTGCGCCTGTTGCGGAGCCGGCGCGATCACCAGGACGATTTCGCCGCGCGGCGCCTCGCGCGCGCAAGCCTCGGCCAGTTCTGCGAGTCGGCCGCGCTTGATCTGCTCATGCAGCTTGGTCAGCTCGCGGCATAGCGCCGCATCGCGCTCGGCGCCAAGCCCGGCGGCGAGGTCGAAAAGCGCCGCCGCGACGCGCGGCCCCGTCTCGAACAGAACGAGCGTGCCGGGCAGCTGGCCGAGTTCGGCAATGCGGGCGCGGCGCGCGGCTTCTCTGGGCGGGAGAAAGCCGGCGAAGAAAAATTGATCGGTCGGCAGGCCGGCGGCCGTCAATGCGGCTAGCACGGCCGACGGGCCGGGCAGCGCCGTGACGGGATGCCCCGCCTCTTGCGAGGCGCGGACCAGTTTGAATCCGGGATCGGAAATGAGCGGCGTGCCGGCATCGGACACAAGCACGACGGCGCCGCCTTCGGCGAGCCGGCGCAAGATGCCGGGCCGCGCCTTGGGCGCATTATGCTCGTGATAGGGCGTGAGCGGCGTCTTAATGGCGTAGCGGTCGAGCAATTTGCGCGTGACGCGCGTATCCTCGCAGGCGATCACGTCGGCGCCGGCGAGAGCCTGTAGCGCCCGCACGGTGACGTCGCCGAGATTGCCGATCGGGGTAGCGACAAGATGAAGCCCCGGCGCAAGCCGCGAGGCTTGGATCGGCTGGCCGGCAATGATAAAGCGGCGCGCCGCACCATCGTCCTGTCGCTGCGGGTTATCGCCAACGGCACCGTTCATCGCGACGACTTTATCTCCGCTTCCTTGAATGATGACAACATCCGGTCGTCCCTCAATTGTTGGGGCCACGCCAAATTTCTTATGTTTTTCATGTGGTTAACTATTCGCCGCCAATATGTCTGATTTGGTAGTGCGGTATTAGGCGGCTGCGCTCGGGGTCGCGCCGTGGGGAGGACTGCCGTGTCCGCGCAAGTGCTGGTTCAGAAATCGGCGGCCATGCCGACGCGGCGCCGCTCGATCGCGGGCTTGCTTGCCACGGCCGGCGCGCTGCTGACCGGCTGCTCGCAAAGCTCGCAATACTTGACGACCGGCTCCACGCCGCCGCAGAGCGCACAGACGCCGCCGGCGACGACGATCGGCGCCGGGCAAGTCAAAGCCGGGCTCGTTTTGCCACTCTCGGCGCCGGGCAATGCCGGCGTCGCCGGACAGGCGATGCGCAACGCCGCGGAAATGGCGCTCGCCGAATTCAACAATCCCAATATCCAGCTCCTCGTCAAAGACGACGGCGGCACCGCGGAAGCCGCGCGGCTCGGCGCGCAACAGGCGCTCGACGAAGGCGCGCAGATCATTCTCGGGCCGTTATTCGCGCAGTCGGTGAGTTTCGTCGGCCAAGCGGCGCGGGCGCGCAACGTCCCCGTCATCGCTTTTTCGACGGACGCCAACGTGGCCTCGAACGGGGTCTATCTGCTCAGTTTCCTCCCGGAATCCGACGTCGATCGCATCGTGTATTACGCCGCTTCGACCGGTAAGCACTCCTATGTCGCGCTCATTCCCGACAATCCCTACGGCACGGTGGTAGAAGCGGCCTTCAAACAGGCCGTAGCGCGCCGCAGCGGCAGCCAGATCGTTGCGCTCGAGCGCTATCCGCACGACAAAGCCGGGATGGCGGCGCCTATCCAAACCGTGGCTCAGGCCTCGGTACGGGCGGATACTTTATTCATCCCTGACGGCGGCGACGCGGTACCGGATGTCGCTCAGGCCATGATCGCCGGCGGCGTGAACATCAAACGGCTCCAGCTTCTGGGCACCGGCCTTTGGGACGATCCACGTATCTATGCGACACCTGCGCTCGATGGCGGCTGCTACGCGGCGCCGGACGGGGTTGGCTATCGGAACTTCTCGACGCGCTATCGTGCCCGCTACAACCAGGATCCGGTTCGTCCCGCGACGCTCGCTTATGACGCGGTCGCGCTCATTGCGGCTTTGGTGAAGACGCAAGGCGCGGCGCCGTTCACGCAACAAATTCTGACGAATCCGTCTGGCTTCTCCGGGATCGATGGCCTGTTCCGGTTTCGCGCCGACGGCACGAACGAGCGGGGCCTGGCCGTGCTCCGCGTCGCCAGTTCGGGAGCGCAGACGGTTTCGCCGCCGCTGCGAAGCTTCAACGGTAGCTCCGGAATATAAGCTCGCTTATAAAAAAATAATGCCCCTTTAGGCGGCATCGCCGCGGTATGCCCCAGCGCATTCCGTCGTTTGCCGCATTGTTCGGGTCGTCAGTGCGGTTATTGCATAAAATATAAGTCTGCTTATGATCTGCTCCACTCCCTAAGCGGCGAGGTCGGCAACGACCGCGTCCAGCACGGGGAAGCCCGAGCGCGTCACCCGCAGCCGGCCCGTGCAGTTTGTTTCGACGAGGCCGTGCCGGTGCAGGGCGGCAATGCGTTCAGGCGCGAGCGCCCGCTCGGCGATCTGCTCGTAGCGCGTAAGATCGATGCCCTCGGCAAGCCGCAGCCCCATCAACAAGAACTCGTCTGCTCTCTCCGAAAGTGTAAGCACCTCGTCCGTGGTCACGCCGTGCCCTTGGGCTTCGACCCGCGAAAGCCACGTTTCGGGCAGCTTCTCAGTGGCAGTCGCGTGCCGTTCGCCGGCAATATCCAGGCGGCCGTGCGCGCCGGGCCCAATACCGGCATATTCGTTGCCGCGCCAGTAGATGAGATTATGCCGGCATTCGCCGCCGGGCCGGGCGTGATTCGAGATTTCGTAGGCCGGCACGCCGTGCGCGGCGCAAATCTTCTGGGTTACATCGTACAACGCGCGGGCAGTGTCCTCGTCGGGCGGGTGCAGCTTGCCGGCAGCATGCAAAGCCGCAAACGGCGTGTCGGGTTCGACGGTCAACTGGTAAAGCGAAATATGTTCGCCGGCGTGCGCCAATGCGTTGCGCAATTCGCCGGCCCATTCTTCGGGAGATTGGTTCGGCCGCGCGTAGATGAGATCGAACGAAAAACGCCCGAAGATGGCGCGCGCCACGCCGAGCGCGTCGAGCGCCTCGCGCGCCGAATGCGTGCGTCCGAGCTCGGTAAGCGCGCGGTCGTCGAGCGCCTGCACGCCGAGCGAAACGCGGTTGACGCCGGCACTGCGATAACCGCGAAAGCGCGCCGCCTCGACGCTCGTCGGATTGGCCTCAAGCGTGATTTCGGCATCGGGCGCGATTGACCAGGACCCGGCCACAGCCTCGATCAACGCTGCGACAGTCGCAGGCTGCATCAGCGAAGGCGTGCCGCCGCCGAAGAAGATCGTGGAAACTGTCCGCGCCGGTACGCGCGCCGCCGTGGCGGCGATCTCGGCGGCGAACGCTTTCACAAATCGTGGCTCGTCGATCGCTTCGCGCCGGACGTGGCTGTTGAAATCGCAATAGGGGCATTTCGACAGGCAGAACGGCCAATGGATATAGACGCCGAAGCCTTGCCTATCGTCGGGGGTTTCACGTGGAGGAAGCAAAAGATCACGCGCGGTCAAGGCATGCCTCCGCGAGTTTTAAGAAGGCGCGGGCGCGATGCGACAAGCCTCCGCCGAGCGGCGGCAGGCTGTGTTTTTCCTCGCTCGACATTTCGCCGAAAGTGCGCTGGTGACCGTCCGGCAAGAACATCGGATCGTAGCCGAAACCTTTGTCGCCGCGCGGCGGCCACACGAGCGTACCGGGCACGCGCGCCTCGAATTCCTCAACATGCCCGTCGGGCCAGGCCACGCACAGAGCGGAGACGAAATACGCCCGGCGCCGCTCAGGCGTCGTAGCGCCGCGCTCGCGCAACTTCTCTTCGATCATTTCCATCGCGTGGCGAAAATTCCGGTCACGCCCTGCCCACCGCGCGGAGTAGATTCCTGGCGCGCCGCCGAGCGCCTCGACCGCAAGCCCAGAATCGTCGGCGAACGCCGGCAAGCCCCAGGCCTTCGCCGCAGCTTCGGCTTTGATGCGCGCATTGTCGGAGAAACTTATTCCAGTTTCGTTAGGTTCGCCGAGGCCAAGCTCGCCCGCCGAGACAGCCGCAATCCCGTAAGCCGCAAGCAGTTCGCGCATTTCGGCGAGCTTGCCCGGATTATGCGTTGCAATCACCAGGCGATCGGAAATCGCTCGATGGCGCGCGGGCGAGGAGATGCGAGCTTCCGTCATTTTTTGCCGCCATCCTTCGCCGTCCGCTTTACATCACCGCCATCTTTTGCAGGTCGACGAGCTTGGCAATACCTTTGCGCGCGAGCGCAAGCAGAGCCGAGAACTGCTCCTCCGAGAACGGTATCTTTTCGGCGGTCGCCTGAACTTCGACGATATGACCCGAACCGGTGAGAACGAAGTTGGCGTCGGTATCGGCTTGCGAATCCTCGGCATAGTCGAGATCGAGTACCGCCACGCCGGAACAGACGCCGCAGGAGATCGCGGCGATGTGGTCGCGCAAAACTTCGGCCTCGATCATCTGCCGCGCCTTCATCCAGGCGAGGCAATCGTAGAGCGCGATCCATGCGCCGGTGATGGAGGCCGTGCGGGTTCCGCCGTCGGCTTGGATCACGTCGCAATCGATCGTGATCTGCCGCTCGCCAAGCGCCTTGAGGTCGGTCACCGAGCGCAGGCTGCGCCCGATCAAGCGCTGGATTTCCACGGTGCGGCCGTTCTGCTTACCGGCCGAGGCTTCGCGGCGCGTGCGTTCCAATGTTGCGCGTGGCAGCATGCCATATTCCGCCGTGATCCAACCGCGCGCTTGACCCTTGAGCCAGGGTGGCAGCCGATCCTCAAGCGTCGCAGTCACGAGCACATGCGTATCGCCGAACTTCACGAAACACGAGCCTTCGGCATATTTCACCACCCCGCGTTCGAGCGAGACTGGACGTAATTCGTCAGGTTGTCGGCGGCTCGGCCGCATGCCTTTCTCCCATTTCTAACCGCGCCACTGCGGGCGCCGCACCCCTGAAAGGATGAAACATGCAATGGTTCAGCTCTTGTCGTGGAGAGACTTGTAGTGGCTCGGACAGGGGCGGGACAAGGGAGTCGGCAATCGAACGCAAAGATCGTAAACGAAACGCTCGGCGCCGACGGCCAGCCCGCAATTGCCAGCCACGCCGGCTTGCCGCTACGCTTGGTTGCGACCGAAGTCAGGAGGGCGCATGGCGAATCAGTGCCCGCAGGAATTGACGCGAAGGCTCGCCGGGTTCGCCGCCACGCTCGGCTATGACGATTTGCCCGAACGCAGCCGCGAGCATTGCAAGAATTTGATCTTGGACGCGCTCGCCTGCGCGGTCGCCGGGCATCAAGGCGAAGAGACCGGTCAAATCTTGGCGCTGGCGTCGGCGCTGGCGCTAGGGGACGAGTCGAGCGTGATCGGCGGCGGGCGCTTGTCGCTTGCGGGCGCGACCCTGTTCAACGGCTACCTGATCACCGCGGTGACGATGTGCGACGTGCATCGCGCCACCATGACGCATGTGACGCCGGAAATCGTTCCACCGGCGCTCGCCATTGCCGAACGCGACGATATTTCCGGCCGCGCCTTATTGGCCGCCGTCGCCGCCGGCTGCGAGGTGACGACACGTATCGGGCTCGGCCTCGACTATCCGGTGTTTCGCGCCCATGGCTGGCACGGGCCGGGCGTGATCGGCCCGTTCGGCGCGGCCGCTGCGGTCGGTTCGCTCCTGAAATTCGACGCCGACGCCATGGCGCGGGCCTTCGGCCTTGCCGGCAGCCAGGCGGCGGGAACCTTCGCCGCGTGGGGAACGCCGACGGTGAAGTTCCATCAATGCCGTGGAGCGCTGTCCGGTTTGCTGGCGTCGCTGTTGGCGCACCAGAATTTCGTCGCGACCCGGGAATTCCTCACGGCCAAGGACGGCGGCCTCTACAACAGCTACGCCAAGGGCGGCAAACCGGAGGCGGCACTTGCCGAACTCGGAAGCCGTTTTGAGCTCGAACGGATCGCGCTCCGGCTATGGCCGTCGGCGACGCTGATCCAAGGTCTTAACACCGCGCTGTTCGATCTCGTCGACAGGCACAAGCTCGACGTCGCGCGCGTGCGCCGCGTCGACATTGCGCTCAGCCAAAGCGCCTTCGACATGCATGGCGGGTTCGGCGCCTATAAGGGAAAGTTCGAAGCGCTGTTGTCGGCGCATTACGCTGCCGCCGCGATCTTGCATGACCACGCACTGACCTTGGCTCAGTTCGCTCCCGCGCGGTACGACGATCCGGCATTGCGCGCTTTCGCCGGAGAAAAGGTCGCCGTCCGTCCGGACGCGGCTGTCGCCGGTTCGCAGGCGAAGGTCGATGTCGTCATGAACGACGGTACCGTCTATGCGGCGCGTTGCGATCATCCGCTCGGCTCGTTCGAAAATCCTTTGTCGCGGGGGCAGGTCGAGCAAAAATTCCGCGCCTATGCCGCTGGCGTGCTGTCCGATTCGCACATCGACGAGGTGACAGGAGCAATCGCCGGCCTCGAAACGTTCGGTTCGGTGCGAAAGCTGATGAGCCTGCTGCGCAGGGCGCCGCGCGCCCGTGCGATGGCGGCGGCGGAGTGATACATATTGCCTTAAGACCGCGGAGCGCGTTTTGACCAGTCACGAACTTCCGCTTGGCGCAAGCCAGCTCGGCCTTGCTCAACTCAACGAGCGCTCGCGCGAGATATTCCGCCAGATCGTCGAAAGCTATCTTGCGACCGGCGAGCCTGTCGGCTCGCGCAATCTGTCGCGCATCCTGCCGATGACGTTATCGCCCGCCTCGGTGCGCAACGTCATGTCCGATCTCGAACAGCTCGGCCTTGTCTATGCCCCGCATACCTCGGCGGGTCGCCTGCCGACCGAAATGGGGCTGCGGTTCTTCGTCGATGCGCTGATGCAGATCGGCGATCTCACCGAGACCGACCGCAAAGCGATCGAAGCTCAGGTCGCGGGTTTGGGCCAGGGGAAATCGGTGGAAGCAGTACTGATAGAGGCTTCGGGATTGCTGTCCGGCTTGAGCCGCGCCGCCGGCGTGGTGCTTACGGTCAAATCGAACCCGCGGCTCAAACATATCGAATTCGTGCGGCTCGAACCCGAACGCGCGATGGTCGTTCTGGTCGGCGAAGACGGGCAGGTCGAGAACCGCATTCTCAATATCCCGATCGGCCTGCCGACTTCGGCTTTGACCGAGGCTGCCAATTTTCTCAACGCGCGCATTCGCGGCCGCACGCTCAACGAACTGAGGGCCGAGATCGAACGCACGCTCAAGGAAAGCGAGGCGCAACTCGATCAATTGACGAAGCGGATCGTCGCCGAAGGTTTGGCGAGCTGGTCGGGAGGCGAAAACGAAGAGCGCAAGCTGATCGTGCGGGGCCAAGCGCATCTGCTCGACGACCTCAAGGCGCTCGCCGATCTCGAACGGGTGCGGCTGTTGTTTGACGATCTCGAAACCCGGCGCGAGGTGATCGATCTTCTCGGCCGCGCCGAACAGGCCGAAGGCGTACGCATCTTTATCGGCTCGGAAAACAAGCTGTTTTCGCTGTCGGGCTCCTCGACCATCGTAGCGCCCTATCACGACGCCTCTGGCCGGATCGTGGGCGTGCTCGGAGTGATCGGCCCGACGCGCCTGAACTACGCCCGGATCGTGCCCATGGTCGACTACACCGCCAAGGTGGTGAGCAAGTTGCTCGGCGGCTAAAGAACGTTGCCGGCGCTTGATTTTTGCCGCTTTAGCCCTGATATGCGGGGCACCGGTTTGAGCGTTCTGTCCATGACCGGCGACCGAAATCCGCTTTATTGCGCCTTTAGACATAGGATGGGAGATGACGGACCAAACCGCCCGCGCCGAGGAAGAAGACGCGATGCCGGCGAATGCTGCGGCATCCGAAGCGGCGCCGCTACCCGAGCCATCCACGGCGCTGGAGCGCGAGCACGCCGAAATGCGGGATCGGCTGTTGCGCGCGCTTGCCGAGATGGAAAATCTGCGCAAGCGCACCGAGCGCGAAATCGCCGATTCGCGGCTCTATAGCGTCACGTCGTTTGCGCGCGATCTGCTCGTCGTGGCCGACAATATGCGCCGCGCGCTCGAAGCGGTGACGCCCGAATTGCGCGCCAGCGCGCAAAGCGGGGTAAAGGCGCTGATTGACGGCGTCGAGCTGACCGAGCGGGAGCTTTCGAAGGCGCTAGAGAAAAATGGCCTGCGCCAATTCACGCCACTCGGCGAAAAATTCGATCCCAATCTTCATCAAGCGATGTTTGAAGTTCCAGATGCAACGGTGCCGGCCGGCAGCGTCGTGCAAGTGGTGCAACCCGGTTATATGATCGGCGACCGTGTCCTGCGTCCGGCCCTCGTCGGGGTCTCGAAGGGTGGACCGAAGATAGCGCCGACGGCGCCGACCAACGCCAATGACAATGCGTCGAAGGGGCGGGCTGCAAAAAATTCGTAAGTGTTGCCTAGCGAATTCGTTTCAAACTAAATCGATTGCGGTCTCGTCAGTTGGTCTCAATGCTGTCGCGCACAGCGCGCAGGCGGCTCAGCGTGTCGACCCAACCGGCTGTGTGGGCGATGCCGATCATCCGCAAGAATCCACCCGAGCCGAACCGCAGCCATTGGATCACCATCACCTCGTTGCCGGTTTCAATGTCGGTGGCCTTAGCCAAGGTTTGATAGCCGGCCTGATTTGAGATGCGGAGCGGTTCGGCATCTTGTATGTGCACGTCCTTTATTCCGACAATCTGGTCGAACGCCACGCGGGCGAAATTTCCGCGGTCGCCAGGTTCCTCCGGCCCGCCTGGCTGCGCTGCAATGAACATGCGCGTCTTCACGGTCGTCGCGCTTTGGTCGTTATGACCGGCGGAGTTGTCGATCAGCATGATCGCGCGGCCCGGTATGACGTCCTCGACATTGAAACCGGCCAAGTCTCCGATCTTGAACGGTATGAGGCTTAGCTGTTCGGCATCGGGTATGTGGGCGCGCACCGCGAGCGTTTGGAGCGCCGCGCGCACCACCTGGTCCGAATAGGTTGCATCTTGTTCCGGCACCTGAACGTTGACCAGCGCCGTGACGTCGCCCGCCGCGGCGACGAGCAGCCATTTGCGAATGAGGCCCTTATCGGTTGCCTGTTTGCCGCTGAGCAGGAAGCCCCTGCCGGCGGGAATTTCGATCGGCTCGCGCTTGTCGACGTCGATGCCCTGCTTCTTCATGGCGTCGGGAACCATGGTTTTATCGAGCTGCTCGTAGGCCTCGGCGGGAAGCGTCGTAAAAAGAATGGCTGCGTTTTTGTCGGTGTCTTCGAACCCTTCAAATGTCCGGCTGGTCGCCATGCCATGAGGCGGCACTAGGCCAAGCCGCGAGCCGGTCGGAAAAATCGGATCGGCCGACCAGGCCGACGGTACCGACGCCGTCAGAACGGCCAGTACGGCAAAGAAGAAAGACGCCGCGGCGCCAGGGACCGCAGTTTGGCCTAGGCAACGATGTCTGAGCGTAAGTTTCATCGGCGTTACCAATTTGCGGATCCCGAAACGCCCGTTTGCGACGCACCGCGCGCGCCGGCAAGCGCGTTTGGCGCATGGCTCACGCGCCGGATCGTTAGATTGATCCGGCCGCCTTCGGCGAGCAAGGTGGACGTATTCGAATAAATCCGGTCGACGCCGTGAAAGGCGAGCCGCGCATCGCCACCAAGCACGAGCACATCGCCGGAATTGAGGCGGAGCGAACGGGTCGGGTCGTTGCGTCGCAGGCCGCCGATGCGGAACAAACAAGAATCGCCGAGCGACAGCGACACGACAGGGGCGGAAAAATCCGTTTCGTCGCGGTCCTGATGCAGACCCATTTTGGCAGCCGCGCCGTAATAGTTGATCAGACAGGCCTCCGGCGGATGCGGGTATTGGGCCACGTCGCTCCATAGCGCGATCAGGATATCGGGTATTGCCGGCCAGGGCGTGCAGGTTTGTGGATGCGCCGGCTCGTAGCGGTAGCCCCTTTCATCCGAAACCCAGCCGAGCGGACCGCAATTCGACATGCCGACCGACATTGGCCGGCCGGATTTGGGCATGCGCGGGGTGAAAAACGGCGCAACCGCCAACACGCCGCGTAACGCGGCGAGCACTGCACCCTGCGCCTTCCGGTCGAAATATTCCGGATAGAGCCGCAGTCCCGAACCGCCGATTTGCAAGGTCATTTGCGCGCCATCATCGGATTTTTAATCGATTGCCGCCACCCTCATTCCGTAATGTCCCCTTCTTCCCGCGCACGGCCGGACTGCGATGCAAGGCATCCCTCGCGGCCCGGCAAGACCAGATCTGGAACGCTTGGACCGAAGACGGTCATGCCCGGGTTAGCGGGCGCCGCGGCGGTGTTCTTCACCGCGCTCCCGGCCGGGCGCTACGCCGGGCTCCCGGTCCGCCCTTGGCAATCGTCCGACGCGACAATTCCGCCTTGCAGGGCGATGATGCCCTCCTATATGAGCCAAGGGAAATCGCCTCGCGCAGCCTTCTCGACGCCGCCGGGGCGACCGTAGATTAAGGGGGTCGGACTAAAGGGCGCCTGACGGGCCAGCCCGACCTGCCGAAAATAGAGAGGATTTAGGACCATGGCCAAGGTCATCGGTATCGATCTCGGGACCACCAATTCCTGCGTCGCCGTGATGGAAGGCAAGACGCCGAAGGTCATCGAGAACGCTGAAGGTATGCGCACGACGCCCTCCATCGTCGCTTTCACGGATGATGGGGAGCGGCTCGTCGGCCAGCCGGCGACGCGCCAGGCGGTCACCAATCCGGAGCGCACCATTTTCGCAGTCAAGCGCCTCATCGGCCGTCGCTATGACGACCCGATGGTGGAGAAGGACAAGAAGCTCGT
>Ga0187778_10001832_pt1 | contig 14650 bp, 10 predicted proteins | sample 1015_Q2_SP5_20_M_FD_132418 | JGI IMG/M metagenome (GOLD analysis project Ga0187778, IMG submission 132418) | Tropical peat soil microbial communities from peatlands in Department of Meta, Colombia - 1015_Q2_SP5_20_MG | ecosystem: Environmental > Terrestrial > Soil > Wetlands > Peat | place... | reverse complement strand
GGGAGGCCGAGCGTCTTGGCCACGACCTGACGAGCCTCGGCCGGAATCTGCCTGGAGGCCCAGAGCTCGCAGCTGTCGCCGCGCAAGTCTGCCACGCCGTCGAGCGGCTCCATCGGCGCATGCGCCAGGTAGGGCAACTCGTAGACGGCCTCGACGCGATGCGCCGCCGCCTCGAGCGCCTTCGGCACGTCGCCACTGTCGTGGATCGCAACCCCGCCGCCGGAGGCGGCCTTGTCGAAGAGGCGATCGATATCGGCGCGGGTCGGGCTCTTGGCGTCCCCCTGCTCCCACGTCACCTCGAGGGCGCGCGATCCGGCTATGGCGGGCCATGTCGATGTGGCGAGGACCACCAGCGCGCTCGCCTTGCCATCAGGGGTCGCCTCATATGGGAAGACGTCGCGAACTCCGCGAATGCGCTTGGCAGCCGAGTCGTCGTACTTCTTGAGGGACCCTCCGACGTATGGGCAGCGCACGATCGTCGCGACGAGCATACCCGGCACACGGACGTCGATGCCGTAGAGCGCTTTCCCGGTCACCTTGTCAGGCGTGTCGAGGCGTGGGGTCGACTTCCCGATCAGGCGGAACTCGGACGGCCGCTTGAGCGGCGGGTCCGACGGGACAGCAAGCGTGCGAGCAGCGGCGACGAGCGAGCCGTACGGCGCGCGCCGCCCCGTCGCAGGGTGCACGACCACACCGGGCTCGGTGCGGCAGCTGTCAGGGCTCACTCCCCACGACGTCGCAGCCGCGGCGAGGAGCATCTGCCGCGCTGCCGCTCCCGTCTTCCGGAGAGCCATCCAGGACCCCTTCACGCTCGTGCTGCCGCCGGTGTCCTGGTCGCCAAAGCGGGCGTCGGCGTCGGGTTGCCAGACGCGCACCATGCGCCAGTCTGCATCCAGCTCGTCGGCGACGATCATCGCCAGGCTGGTTCGCACCCCCTGTCCCATTTCCGACTTCCCGATGGCGACAGACACCGAGCCGTCAGACTCGACGCGGAGAAAGGCATTCGGCGAGAGCGGATCGGCGGGCTCGGCGCCCTCCACCCCCCATCCAGGGCGCGCGGCCCCGGGGAGCGTGAGCCAGAGCATGAGGCTCGCGCCACCGGCGAGTCCGGAGCGGAGAAACTCGCGCCGCGACCGGCCCGCGGGCTCGCTCGGGGCGGGTGCGGTGCGATCCGATAGTGTCGTGTCGTCCATGAACGACTCCCCTCCTGATCGCCGGTTGCCCGGCCTTATGATAGGGTCGGCGTGAGCGCTACCGCCCCGATCATACTGTAAGAGTTTTGTGAGCGAGGTGGGCCGTGCCCGAGCTTCCCGACATCACGATCTACATCGAGCAGCTCGCCGCGCGGATCATCCGCCAGCCCCTCGACACGTTGACGGTGGCCAAACCCTTTGTGCTGCGATCGGTGGATCCACCCGTATCCGAAGTGGAGGGTCGCCGGGTCGTGGGCATCAGCCGGATAGGAAAGCGCATCGTGATCGCGCTCGAAGGGGAGCGCTACATCGTCATTCATCTGATGATTGCGGGGCGGCTGCGCTGGCGCGACCCGGGTGCCAAGCTCCCACCCAAGCGATCCATCTTGGCTAGCCTTCACTTCCCCGCCGGCGTGCTCGTCTTCACCGAGGCTGGAACGACACGGCGCGCGTCGCTCACACTCGTGCGCGGAGCCAGCGAGCTCGCCTCCCTCGAGCGCGGCGGGGTGGACGTCATGACCGCGACCCTCGACGAGTTCGCGGCGCGATTGACGAGCGAGGTGCACACGCTCAAGCGGGCGCTCACCGACCCGTCTCTCTTCAGCGGGATAGGAAACGCCTACTCCGACGAGATTCTCCACCGAGCTCGTCTCTCTCCGATCGTCTACACCAGCAAGCTCACGACCGCCGAGATCCATCGACTCTACGACGCGACGCGTGACACGTTGACGGAGTGGACAGAGCGCCTCCGTGCCGAAACGGGGGCAGATTTTCCCGAGACGGTGACGGCCTTTCGCGACGGGATGTCGGTGCACGGCCGCTTCGGCCTGCCCTGTCCGGTATGCGGAACCGCGGTGCAGCGGATACGTTACGCGTCCAACGAAACGAACTATTGCGCGCGCTGTCAAACGGGCGGGCGCTTGCTCGCAGACCGCGCGCTCTCGCGACTGCTCAAGAAAGATTGGCCGAAAACCATTGATGAGGTGGAGTGAGGGGGACATGCGCACCGGTCCGTGGCTGCTCGCACTCGTCCCTGCCGCGATCGCGCTCACGACGACGGCCCATGCGCAAGCGGCTGCCCCGCCCGCCGGTGCGACGGCGGTGCGCACCGCGAGCCTGTCGTCGGACGAGCGGCGTGCCGTCGAGGCCCTGGACCAGAACGCGATTCGTGAGGTGACGAGTGCGCTCGCCGCGCCGGCGATGGAGGGTCGCGGCACTGCCCTCCCCGGCGGCGATCGCGCGGCCGCCTACATCGCCGACCGGTTCAAGGCGATGGGACTCGCGCCGCTCGGCGACTCCGGGACGTACTTCCAGCACGTGCCCTTCGTGAGCGTGCGAATTCTCCCCGCGACGGCGATCGCGACTCCGCAGGCCCAGCTTCGCTGGGGAAGTGACTTCGTGCTGGTGCTCCCTCCGGGCGCGGACTCGACGGCGATCCGTGCGCCGGCGGTGTTCGTCGGATACGGTGTCGTATCACCTGAGCTGCATCGCGATGACATCGGCACGACGGACCTGTCGGGGAAGATCGCCATCGTCCTTCGGGGGACGCTACGGGGAGTGGACGCCGAGGCTTGGGGGCGAGCGACAAATGCCTCGACGATCGTGCGTACGCTCGCCAGCCGCGGAGCGATCGCGTTCGCCTTCGTCGATGTCGGAGGTGAGGGTGCGAGCTTCGCGGAGATCTCGGACTACCTGGTGCGCCGACGCGTCGAGCTCGCGCCGGGAGCGCCCCGAAGCAAGCCGATCGTCGCCTATCTGAGCGACAGCGCGGCATCGCTGCTCTGGGCCGGATCGGGTCAGTCGTATGCCGCTGACCGGAGCCGTGCCGAGTCGGGCCAGAATGTGGCCCGCGTCCTTCAGCCGTGGATGGCGATCACTGTCCACGCGCACACCGAGCGTGGCGTGGGGAGCAACGTGATCGCCGCGCTTCCGGGTCACGACGTAACAGGGTCCAAGGAGGCCGTGATTTTCACCGCGCACTACGACGCATACGGTGTGGAGGGGGCTCGGATTTATCCGGGTGCGGCCGACAACGCCCTGGGCGTCGCGACGATGCTCGCCGTCGCGGCTGACCTGGCTCGGCAAACGAAGCTGAGGCGTGCGGTCATCTTCGAGGCGGTGACGGGCGAGGAGCATGGCCTTCTCGGAGCCGCATGGTGGGCGGATCACCCCACCTGGCCCCTGTCCCGAGTGGTCGCCGATCTCAACATCGACGGGATCGGGACGGAAACCTATGGGCCGGTGGCGCAGGTGACCGGCTTCGGGGCGGAATACTCCACGCTCGGCCCGCTCCTCGACGATGCGGCCGCGTCGTTAGGCCTGCGAGTGATCCCGGACCCGTTTCCCGAGGAGCAGGCGTTCTACCGTTCGGACCACTACATGCTCGTTCAGCACGGCGTTCCGGCTCTGATGGTGCTCGGCGGGCCGGCGGGCGACTCCTGGCGCAGTCGCGCGAAGGCCTGGCTCGGCCCGGGCGGCGACTACCACCAGCCGGGCGACTCGGTGCGCACCGACTGGAACTGGAGCGGCCCGCGCACTCTCGGCGCGCTCACTCTCGTCATGGCGATGCGGATCGCGAATGACAATACGGTGCCGGCGTGGAACCCCGGGGCGCCATTCTCGAGAGAGAGGAAGCAATAGAAAAAAGCACGGAACGCCGGGTGCGCGTTCCGTGCTCGGGTCGTGGCCTCCCCGTGGGTCAATTCAGCCGGCGAAGCAATACGTGCATCCCTTTTCCTGCGCGCGGTTCACCGCCAGGACGCCGGAGGGAACGATGGTGACTCCCGGAACGAGGCCCGCCGTCCACTCATCCTTGGCCTTGTCGGCGGCGACGCCGACCTTGGCACCCAGGTTCTGGCTGTAGATGGTGAGCGCGACGTTGCAGACGACGAATATCGCTCCACTCGCCTGGAGCTTGTCCACCGACATGTCGGGGAGAAGGAGATCGCCGGGCTTCGAGTGGTAGTAGATGTTCCTCGTCGACGGCTGCTTCGTCGCCGGGTCGATCACGTTGAACTCCTTCCCGAAGTTGTACTTCGACCAGATCGAATCCTGGAAGACGAAGGGGATCCCGCTGTGGCGGCAGACGACGACGGCCGTGATCTCGCTCTCGGGGAGCTTGTACGCCTCCATATTCGACATGATGAAGACGCGCGCCCAGGCGAGCGGGAATCCTTGATTGATCTCGGTCGCGTCGTACATCTGGCGGTGCTTTCCTTTGATCTTGTCGAGCCACGTCTCATCCCACGCTCCCGGGGCCGCCACGGAATCGGCGAGCGCCGCGGCGCGCTCCGGAATCAAGGACGTGGCGGCGAGTGCGACGGTGCCGGCGGCGAGCCGGCTGAGGAAGTCACGGCGTGGGGCGGCGTCGGGTGTGTCGTTGTGCATCGAGCCTCCTCGGGGCGGTGTCGTGTGCGCTGTGGCGGTGTCAGTGTGAGGTTGCCGGTCGCTTCAGGGCCGCCGCCTTCGTCTGGTAGGCAACGTCAGGCGGTGGGTCGCCGTTCGGCCAGTCATTCTCCTTCCCCGGAAAGTCAGGGCGCGGATGCGAAAGCACGAAGCCGGCGACATCGAAGGCGTCCTGATCGCTCAACGAGCCGGGAGCGCTGTAGGGCATATTGTAACGGATGAACGAGGCTGCGGTGTAGAGGCGGGCCATCCCGGCCCCGATGTTGAACGACTGCCCCCCCCAAAGCGGCGGGGCGATCTGTGTTCCCTCTCCATTGGGGCCGTGGCACTGGATGCACGTCGAGGCGTACAACGTGCGCCCGTGCGCGGTGTCGGGCTTGAGGGGCTGCAGCTTCCGGAGCCCCTGGCCGGGCACACTGTCGCCCACGTCGATCCCCCTCGAGACCCACGCCATGTAGGCGACGATGTCGTGCATGGCGCTACTGGTGGGTGCGATCGCGCGGCCGTTCAGGCTCCGCAGGAAGCAGTCGTTGATGCGATCCTGGAGCATGTCCACCTGGCCGCTGCGCGCGCGATACTGGGGGAAACGCGCATAGACGCCGGTGAGCGGGATCCCGTTCCGACGCGTGCCGCTGTCGAGGTGGCAGCTCATGCAGCGCAGGGCGGAGAGGGCGTTTTGCGGCAAGCTGTCGCGCGTGGACGCCAGGATGGCGAGCCCGCGCAAAACCGACGTGCGCATGGGGCCGTCGGAGAGGGGTGCGCCGAGGGGCGAGGTAGCGTTAGGCGCGAAGGCTTCGGTGGGGGTACGCGCTCGCGCCTTGGTGCTGTCCGGGGGCGGCGCGGTACGCACGCCACGGCACGACAGGGCCGACGGAATGGCCACCGCCATCGCTGCGCACCAGCGCGTCAGCGCACGAGCCCGGAGCCGCATGCCTGACCAAGCTCCCACGAAGTTGGTGAACGATTCTTTACGAAATCCGACGAGATGTAACGAGAAGGCCTGGGACATTCCAGGGTCAGCTCGTCGCCGGCTCGGTGGCCGCGCGACGACGGACGCGGCCCGGCAAACGGCCCGCCCGTCCCGTCTCCCGGCCCGCTCGTCCCGCGAGGCATGGACGGGTGGAGGCGGCGGCACTAAGCTGCCTCGGCCCATCACACGCGGACACCATGGATCGCCGGACGCGCGCCCTGCCCAAGCTCAACCCCCTCGCCGTCTTCGCGGCGTGGACGCTGGTCGCCGTGCTCCTCTTCCTCTATCGATGGCTCGATGACCTGACGCGCGGCCATACGGGGATGATGGGGCTGCGCCTGCTCGAGGAGACGACCGGCGCCTACACGGCGATGCTCCTCTTCCCGCTCCTCGTCTGGTTCGTGCGGCGCTTTCCGATCGACAAGACGAACTGGGCGCGGCTCGCGCCGCTCTACGTGCTGGCGATGGTTCTCCTCTCCGTCACGCACACCTCCATGATGGCGCTGTCGCGCGCGGCGATCGCGCCACTCGTCGGGCTCGGCCCCTACGACTACGGCGACATGCGGGTGCGCTACTGGATGGAGATGGCGAACGACGCACTCTCGTTCTGCGTCATGACCGGCCTGATCAACCTCTTCGACTATTACGCCACGACCCGCGACCACGAAGTGCGCGCGGCGCAGCTCGAGTCGCGGCTGGCGCAGGCACAGCTGCAGAACCTTCGCTTGCAGCTACAGCCGCACTTTCTCTTCAACGCCCTCAACACCGTCTCGGCGGTCATGTACGACGATCCGCGGCGTGCGGATCGAATGCTCGCCGACCTGAGTGAGCTGCTCCGGATGACCCTCCGCAACACCCAGGCGCAGGAGACGACGCTCGATGAGGAGCTCCGCTTCCTCGGCCACTATGTCGAGATCATGCAGGCCCGATTCGAGGAGCGCCTTCAGGTGGAGGTCGAGGCCGATCCGGTGGTTCGGGGGGCGCTCGTTCCTCAGCTCCTCTTGCAGCCATTGGTGGAGAACGCCATCAGGCACGGCTTCGATCCGGTCACATCGAGGGGGACGATAGAGGTCCGGTGCGCGAGGGAGAACGGCACGCTGGTGCTCACTGTGCGCGATCATGGCACCGGCTTGAAGGAGCCTGCCGCCCAAGCGCTGCAGCACGGGATCGGGCTCTCCAACACTGCGGCCCGCCTCACGCAGCTGTATGGCGAGCGCCATCAGCTCGACCTCGTGAACCCCGCCGGGGGCGGCCTCGAAGTGCGCATCCGCCTCCCGTATCGCTCCGGGTGATGACATCGCTCCGTGCGCTCGTTGTCGACGACGAGCGGCCGGCTCGTACCAAGCTGCGACGGCTGCTCGCCGACGTGCCGGAGGTGTCGGTGGTGGGGGAAGCGGGCGATGGGCGGCGCGCCGTGACGATGCTGCGCGAGCTCGAGGTCGATCTGGTCTTCCTCGACGTTCAGATGCCCGGGCTGGATGGGTTCGGCGTGCTCGCCGAGCTCGCCGGCGAGCCGCTGCCGGCGGTTATCTTCCTCACGGCGCACGACGAGTACGCGGTCCGGGCGTTCGAGGTGCATGCCCTCGACTACCTGCTCAAGCCGGTGACCGCGGAGCGCCTCGCCGCTGCGGTCGGCCGCGCTCGTCAGGCGCGGAGCGAGGCGGCGGCGCCGGATCTCGAGGCGAGGCTCGAACGCCTGCTCTCGGAGCTTGGGCGCGGCCCGCGCTACCTCGAGAGGATCCTGGTCACGGAGAACGAGCGGAGCTTCCTGATTCGCCTCGACCAGGTGTCGTGGATCGAGTCGTCGCGCAACTACGTGGTGCTCCACGCTCCCGGAAAGCGTTACGAGGTGCGAGGGGCGCTCACGATGCTCGAGACACGGCTCGACCCGGCGCAGTGGCTGCGGATCAATCGATCGGCGCTGGTGCGGATCGACAGCATCGCGCAGCTCGAGCCCTGGTTTCACGGCGAGTATCGTGTGCTGCTGCGTGACGGTACGCGCACCACCTGGAGCCGCCGTTACCTCGCTCGCGCAGAGGAGATTCTCGGGCGGCATTTCTAGTCGCGCGGCTGGAGTTGCTCGCGCGCCCTCGGCTCGCGCGCCATCGCCGTCCCCGCGCCAGGCCCGGTCGGACCCCACAATCGCCGCTCGTCCCACTTTCGTTGTCGCCCCCCGGCGCGACCCGCACCTTGGGTGCGTGATCCTCACACCCAGCGGGGTAGACATGTTCAGACACACCATGGGACGCCGCATCCTTCGGTTCGCGGGCCTCGCCGCGCTCTCGCTGCTCGCCTCACGCAGCGTTGCATCGCAGGCTCAAGGCGCCGGAGCCGAGTGGCCTTTCTACGGCGGCGATGCCGGCGGCTCGCGTTACTCGACGCTCGACCAGATCACGCGCGAGAACGTGACGAAGCTCGAGGTGGCGTGGACGTATCGGAGCGGTGACTACATCGCTCCCGATCACGGAAAGCGCGCCTCCGCGTTCGAGGCGACGCCGCTCGTGGTCGACGGCGTCATGTATCTCTCGACCCCCTTCGGCAAGGTGATTGCGCTTGATCCCGAAGCCGGGACGGAGCTCTGGCGATACGATCCGCATGTCGACATCCACCGCGGGTACGGCGATTTCGCCTCGCGCGGCGTCGCACTCTGGCGCGATGGCTCACGAAAGAAGGGCGCCCTCTGTGCGACCCGAGTCTTCGTGGCGACGATCGACGCCCGGCTGATCGCGGTCGATGCAGCGAGCGGGAAACCGTGTGCCGACTTCGGTGCCTCGGGCGTGATCGACCTCCGGTCCGGGCTCCGCAATCCGCCCGACTACTTCGCCGAGTACGAGGAGACGTCTCCGCCGGCGGTGATCCGCGGGACTGTAGTCGTGGGCTCGGCGGTGGCCGACAACCATCGCGCCAACGCGGCGAGTGGCGTGGTGCGCGCCTTCGATGCGCGCACCGGGAAGCTCCGCTGGAGCTTCGATCCGGTGCCGCAGGATTCGACCGATCCGGCGTGGTCGAGTTGGCGGGGTCCCAAAGCGCATACGACCGGTGCCGGAAACGCCTGGTCGATCATCACGACCGACAGCATGCGTGACCTGGTATTCGTCCCGACGGGAAGCGCCTCGCCTGACTACTTCGGGGGGGAGCGGCTGGGCGACAACCACTACGCGAACTCGGTCATCGCCCTTCGTGCCTCGACCGGGAAGGTGGTCTGGCACTTCCAGGTGATACATCACGATCTGTGGGACTACGATGTCGCGGCATCGCCGGCCCTGGTCACGGTCAAACGCGACGGACGCGAGGTGCCGGCGGTCGTTCAGACCAGCAAGATCGGCCACCTCTTCGTTCTCGATCGCGAGACCGGGAAGCCGCTCTTCCCGGTGGAGGAGCGGCCGGTGCCGGCGAGCGATGTCCCCGGCGAGGAGGCCGCGCGCACTCAGCCGACGCCCGTTCTCCCCAAGCCGCTGGTGCCGCAGCGCATCACGCCTGACGACGCGTGGGGAGTGACCGAGGCCGACAAAAAGTGGTGTCGCGATCGGATCAGCACCCTGCGCAACGACGGCCCGTTCACGCCACCGAGCATCGGCGGCTCACTGATCGTGCCCGGCAACATCGGCGGGTCGAATTGGGGAGGCGTGGCGGTCGACATCGTGCGCGCGCTGATCATCGCGCCCACGAACCGGCTGGCGACGGTCGTCCGCCTCATCCCGCGCGACCGCTTCGCTGACGAGGAGCAACACAACACCGCGGGGGAGATCTCTTCGCAGAGCGGCACGGCGTTCGGCATGTGGCGCGAGTTCCTCCTTTCGCCGAGCCGGCTGCCCTGCACGGCTCCGCCCTGGGGAGCGTTGGCGGCGATCGATGCGAACACGGGACTCGTCCGATGGGAAGTGCCGCTCGGAACGATTCCGTGGGCTCCGAAGGAAGCGAATCTCGGCGCGACGGGCTCGATCAACCTCGGCGGTGCGATCGTCACCGCCGGTGGTCTCGTGTTCATCGCGGCGTCGTTCGACAGCGCGATTCGTGCGTTCGATGTCGAGACGGGAAAGGAATTGTGGTTGGGCTCGCTGCCGGCGGCAGGGCACGCAACACCAATGACCTTCAAGGGAAGGAGCGGACGCCAGTATGTCGTGATTGCCGCCGGCGGATACCCGGATGCCGGACTCCCCGGAGGAGACTATCTCGTCGCTTTCGCGCTCGGCAAGTAACGGCGACGTCACGGCAACCTTCGTGGAACATCGGTTCAAACGATTTCGTAGTTGGCTCTGTCAACCTTCTGCAAAGAGAGATTGGTAGGGGAAACCAGATCGCGGGGAACAGGGTCATACTGGGCACGGAGCGGAAGGTGTGGGCTGAGAGCGTGAGAGTTTCTGGGGAAGAGGGAGCGGGAGTGGCGGCGTTGCACGATCGGCTGACCGGAAACGGCCGTGTCATCCCAGAAGCGGACAGTGGAGGCGAGCCACGGCGTGGCGGGAAGGGGAAGCAAGGTGTTGATGCGAAGATAGTTAGGCGACGGCGGTATGGCGGCACGGGAGTTCCTTTGCAGTTACGGCGGCAGAGCAGTGGATCGCAGGTGGAGGATTCGAGAGTGAGTGCGGCACTGGTGGTGCGCGATGCGGCGTTCGACGCCGCGGGTGGGACGGTTGCGACGGGATACGACGATGCGGCCCTCGAGCTGCAGCGCGTGTCGCAGGCGCTCGCCGGCAGCTATCAGATCGTGCGCGAGATTGGGCGCGGCGCGATGGGTGTGGTCTACCTGGCGCGCGACATCGTCCTGCATCGCCTGGTCGCGATCAAGGTGCTCCGCCGCGAGCTGAGCGAGTCGATCGACGGTCGCGAGCGGTTCCGTCGCGAGGCGCGGCTGATGGCACGTCTCGGGCACCCGGGCATCGTACCGGTGCACGCGTACGAGGAGGCGGACGACCTCGTCTATATCGTGATGAAGTACGTCTTCGCCGAGTCGCTGGCGGCGCGCCTCAAGCGCGTCGGCCGCCTGACGCCTCGCGAGACCTGCCGGATTCTGGGCGAGCTGGCGGGGGCGCTCGATTACGCCCACCGTGAGGGGGTGGTGCATCGCGATCTCAAGGCGGAGAACATCCTCCTCGAGCGCGAGACGGGGCGGGCGGTGCTGACCGACTTCGGTGTGGCGACGCTGCGCGTGGCGGAGCCGCCGGCGGGTGAGCTGCGCCGCGTCTTCGGCACGCCGCACTACATGTCGCCCGAGCAGGCAGCGGGCGAGGTGGATATCGATGGGCGCAGCGACATTTACGCGCTGGGCGTGCTGGGCTACGCGATGCTGAGCGGCCAGCTCCCGTTCGACGGGCTGTCGTCAGGCGAGATCGTCGCCAAACATCTGGTCGAGATGCCGGCGCCGCTGAGTCGGGTTGCCCCGCAGGCGCCGGCGCCGCTCGCTCGGATCATCGAGCGGTGTTTGCAGAAGGACCCGAGCGCGCGCTGGCGGCACGCTCGGGAGCTGGCGGCCGCACTTGCCGTCCTGCGCTTCCGCCAAAGCCCGATGATGTGGCTGCGCACCTGGCGCCAGAAGCGGAGAGCGGCAGCGATCTGAGGCGATCCTCAGCGCCTGAATGCAGGCGTCGGAGGGCGTAGCGGAGAGGGTGGACGCGCGGTGGCGCGTTCACCCTCTCCGTCTTCGTTGTCGTGCTCGCGCGCGGCCTCGTCGAACGCTATTCATCCCGGCGTATGCCCTCCGACACGCTCCCCCGGCGGATCCTGCTCGCCGACGCCGACGCTTTCTTCGTAGCTGTCGCGCGGCTGGCCGACCCGGAGGGGGCGGGTGCTGCTCCGCTGCTCATCGTCGGCGGCTCGCGTGAGAGCCGCGGCGTCGTCTGCTCGGCCTCGTACCCGGTGCGCCGCTACGGCGTACGATCCGGCATGTCGATCGCTCAAGCCCTCCGGCTCTGCCCGGAGGCGATGTGCGTCCCGGTGCCGCGGGGCGCCTGCGTCAAGACGAGCCATGCCATCGGCCGCGTGCTGAAGCGATTTGCCCCCGTCGTGGAGGGGGCGAGCATCGACGAGTGGTACCTCGATCTCGCCGGTACGGAGAGGCTCTATCGCGAGGAGCCGCTGAGCGCGACGGCGCAACGCATCCGAGAAGCCGTTCATGCGGAAACGGGGTTCTCCGTCTCGATCGGCGGCGGGACGAGCAAGCTCGTGGCCAAGCTTGCGGCGCAGATTGCCAAGCCGACACCGGACGGTGAGCCGCTCGGCGTTTACGTGGTGGCTCCGGGAGACGAGCCCGACTTCGTCCTACAGTTCGCGCTTGCCGACATTCCACTCATCGGGCCGGCACTGCGGGAGCGACTCGATCGCGCTGGCCTTCGCACAGTGGCGGCCGTGCGCGCGCAATCGCGGGAGGAGCTCTCGCGCTGGTTCGGCGAGCGCGAGGCGCGGTGGCTCTACGAGCGGGTACGGGGACTCGATGCCGCGCCGGTCGAGCAGCGCGAGGTACCACAGAGCATCAGCCGGGAGGAGACGTTCGCCCGGGACATCGCCTCCGACGCGGTGCTCGAGCGGCAGCTGCTGGCGCTGGTCGTTCATGCCGCGGCGGACCTTCGCGCGACGCAGATGACCGCCCGCACGGTGCGGGTCAAGCTGCGCGATGCCGACTTCACGACTCGTCAGGCGAGCCGTACCCTTCCGGAGCCGGTGGTGGCTGATCGAGTGATCTACGCGACGGCGCGCGCCCTGCTCCGCGGACTCCGACGCGCGCGGCGCACGCCGGCGCGATTGATCGGCATCAATCTGTCATCGTTGGCCGTGGACCCGTCGCCGGTTCAGCTCGCACTCTTCGACAGCGAGAGCGCTCAGCTCGAGAGCAACCGGGACCGCGCCATCGCTCGAGCCGTCGATGAGCTGCGGGCTCGTTTCGGACCCGATGCCATCCTGCCGGCGGAGCTCCTCCGCGAGTAGGTCGTCGGCACCGCGCGAGCTCGGGCGATCGCGCCCCTCGCCGCGGTGGCGCTACTCGAGCATCAATTCGCGCGTGATCTTGAGATCGTCGTCGAGTGTCTCATCGTGGTCGAACAGGTCGCGTAGCCGCGCCGACTGGCCGAGGTGGAAGGGGACGGCGGTCACGACGACGTTCGGCTTGAAGAGGAAGGACGTGCGGATGTAGAGCGCGGTCTTGTTGTGGAGGAGATGCTCCCACCAGCGGCGCGGAACGATCTCGGGCACGACGACCGTCACCAGCTCACCCATCGACGTCCGGCGCAGCCCCTCGACGTATTCCACCAGCGGCCGCAGGAGCGACCGATACGGGCTGGGGATCACGACCAGCTCGACGCCATTGTCCCACTCCGCCCAGTCCTGCCGAAGCTTCGTGGTCACTGCAGGATCGAGGTCCACGTACGCGGCGCGCACATCGGCCGAGATCGTCGTGGCGTAGACGAGCGCGCCGGCCGTCGCCTTGCTGATGCTCGCAATCGGCACGATGACTGTGTGATGCAGCGGCACGATCGGACTGCGCCCGTCGAAGCGCACCTCCTCCGCAAAGGAGAGGTAGTGTTTGTGAATGCCGCGGAGGAGGAGGATGATCAGCGGGATGATCAGGGCGACGATCCACGCTCCGGCGGTGAACTTCGTCACGACCTGCACGACTGACACGACGCCGGTCGCGATCGCGCCGGCGCCGTTGAGCCACGCCTTCCATCGCCACCCCGGCTCGCGGCTGCGCAGCCAGTGCACGACCATCCCGGCCTGGGAGAGGGTGAAGCAGACGAAGACGCCGATTGCGTAGAGCGGGATCAGCGCGGTCGTCTGCGCGTGGAAGCCCCAGACGAGCAGCATCGCGACCAGCGCCAGCATCACGATGCCGTTGGAGAAGGCCAGACGGTCGCCGCGGGCGGCCAGCTGGCGCGGCATGAAGCGCTCGCTGGCCAGGATGCTCGAAAGCCGTGGGAAGTCGGCGAAGGCCGTGTTCGCCGCCAGGACCAGCACGGCGAAGGTCGCGTACTGGAAGGCGAAGTACGGCGTACCGCCGCCGAAGACGTGGCGACTGAGCTGCGACAGCACGGTCTCGCGCGGCGTCGGCATCACCGAATAGGCGTGGGCCAACGAGCTCACGCCGAGGAAGAAGATGGCGAGGATCGTCACCATCCAGCCCAGGGTCGTGGCCGCGTTGCGCGTCGCCGGAGAGCGAAAAGCGGTGATGCCATTGGAGATCGCCTCCGTCCCCGTCATCGCGGCGCATCCCTCGGCGAAGCCGCGCAGCATGAGATAGAAGAAGGCGAATCCCACCGGCATGTAGCCCACGCCCGATTGGGCCGAGACGGGATCGACGTGGACGGGGCCGGCGACCGGCGCTGCCGGATGCCCACTCGTTAGGCGCCAGACGCCGATGACGATCAACGCGAGCATCATGGCGATGAACGCGTACGTCGGGAGGCTGAAGGCGATCCCCGATTCGCGCACGCCACGGAGGTTGACGACCATGAGGAGCAGTATCGCTCCCATGCAGATGCCGACGGCGTGCGGCCCCAAAGTCGGGTAGGCCGAGGTGATGGCGGCCACGCCGCTCGAGATCGACACCGAGACGGTGAGGATGTAGTCGGTGAGCAGGGCGGCCGCCGCGACGAGTGCCGCCCCCGTGCCGAGGTTGTCCTTGGCGACGGTGTAGGAGCCGCCGCCTCCCGGATAGGCGAAGATGGTCTGCCGGTACGAGAGCCCGACGAGAACGAGGAGGGCGACGATGACGGCCGAGATCGGAACGACGTACCGCAGCGCCATCGTCCCGAGCACAGCGAGAACGAAGAGGATCTGCTCCGTCGCGTACGCCACCGATGAGATCGCGTCCGAGGAGAGCACCGCGAGCGCAGTCGTCTTCGTGAGGCGCTCGTGCTCGAGCCGCTCCGACGCGAGCGGGCGGCCGACCAACACGCGCTTCAGGTTGAGGAGCTTGGACAAGTGGTAGCGAGAGGAGGGCCCGCGGCAGCCGTCGCCGGCGGGGGCGGAGACGAGCGAATCGCCCCGTCATTGACGCTAGCATGTGCCTCGCGGGCAATCCAGCGAGCGGCTTCTGCCTTTCTTCGGTGGCGCCTACTTCTGCTCTTCCTCTCCCAAGAGCGGCTCCGTT
>Ga0187778_10001830_pt1 | contig 14652 bp, 14 predicted proteins | sample 1015_Q2_SP5_20_M_FD_132418 | JGI IMG/M metagenome (GOLD analysis project Ga0187778, IMG submission 132418) | Tropical peat soil microbial communities from peatlands in Department of Meta, Colombia - 1015_Q2_SP5_20_MG | ecosystem: Environmental > Terrestrial > Soil > Wetlands > Peat | place... | reverse complement strand
ATATTCCATAGATATCATAATGTGACGTGGCATGGGAGGTCGAGTACACGGATGAGTTTGAAGCTTGGTGGAACTCCCTCTCCCAAGATGAACAGGAAGAGATCAGCGCGAAGGTTGAGTTGCTGGAAGAGCGCGGCCCCGCGCTTTCTCGCCCTCATGCTGATGTGATCACCAGTTCTCGTCACGCCAACATGAAGGAACTACGAGGGAGAGTAAATCAGAGGCATCTCAGGGTGCTGTTTGCATTTGACCCCCGTCGTGCAGCTTTGCTTCTGCTTGGCGGCGACAAAACCGACGATCCGAAATGGTATGAAAGGTTGGTGCCGGTGGCGGATGACCTCTTCGACCAGCATCTAGAGGAGATTAAGAAGAGACGGCAGAAGTAAGCATCACTAGTTACGGTCGCCGACATCGAGAAATGGAGGTCGTATATGCCCAAAAATTTCAAAACTCTTCGGGAAAAGATGTCCCCCGAATCGCAAGCACGTTCTCGTGCTCTTGCAGATAAGTACCGGGCCGAGATGCCACTGGATGAGCTTCGTGAAGCCCGCGAGATGACTCAAATGCATCTTGCTAGAATTTTGAAGGTCAACCAAGCCGCGGTCTCGAAGCTGGAACGTCGCGCCGATATGTATGTGAGCACCCTCCAGGATTTCGTTAGAGCCATGGGTGGAGAGCTGAAGATTATTGCGCACTTTCCGGATGGGGTAGTCGAGATCAACCAATTTGGATCGGAGAAAAAAGAAGCGTCCCGGAAAAGCTAAATAGTACTCGAGGAAACCTACACGCACTGCGGGGGGTTCCCGGCCGCGCGTCATGCCAAGGATCACTCTGGCGACGATCCTCTTCTTATCGACTCTTCTGATCCTTCGCTCAGGGGACCCAGCCGAGTTACGCATTGGAACGAGTTACGTATTGGAATTAGTTGTAATATCTTGAACTCGACCTTGCGGACGGCATCAGCAAGGCTTCATTTATCGGACACAGACTGGTATCCGATTGGGGGTTTTGAGCGTAAAGGGGATGTTTCACCATCGACACATGCTGCTATTCGCTAAAATCCAAAAATGACATCAAGGGATACGAAGCCTCACAAAGCAGACAATATAGGTTCGGTTAAGTCTTGGCTGGTCTCCGCTGGGCGGGACCGCCGCCCGGGCTCGCCACTAAACGTGCCGCCATACCCGGCGTCGAACTTCGTTCTGGGCGAGCATCGTGCATATTCCCGCGACGACGCAACGCCGGGCTGGGAGGCGCTAGAAGAGATCGTCGGAGGACTCGAAGGCGGATCTTCCATCGCGTTCGCCTCCGGCATGGCGGGAATCGCAGCGGTTTTCGATCAGCTCGCCACAGGCTCACTCGTGGCGCTGCCAGACGATTGCTACCAAGGCGTCGCGGGACTCGCTAAAGCCGGCCAAGACCGCAGCCGATGGACTGTGCGTCGCCTCGCGGTCTCCGACACCGCTGGCTGGATCAAAATGTGCGGCGAAGCCGATCTGATTTGGCTAGAGTCGCCTTCAAACCCGTTGCTGACGGTGGCTGACTTGGACATCATCTGCTCCGCACCCCGGAAGCGTGGCGCGATCTTGGGCGTAGACAACACCTTTGCTACGCCCCTTAATCAGCGCCCGCTTGCCCTCGGGGCGAATGTCGCCGTGCAATCGGTGACGAAGTTCATCGGTGGGCATTCGGACTTGCTCGGCGGTGTCGTTACCGTGCGCGACGAGAACCTGCTGGCTGCGTTTCGACAGGCACGGGAACTCGCGGGTGCAACACCGGGAACGCTCGAAACGTTTCTCGCGGTCCGCGGAGCGAGGACGCTGGCTCTGCGGCTGGAGCGTGCGCAGCTAAACGCGGTGACCTTGGCCGAGCGTCTCACCTCACATCCAAACGTTACTCTGACCCGGTATCCGGGTCTGACGAGCCACCCAACTCACGAGGCTGCGCGACGCCAACTCAAAGGGTTCGGCACGATCATCTCGTTCGACGTGCGAGGTAGTGCTAGCGCCGCCGACGCAGTGTGCGCCGCGGTGCGGTTGATACAACACGCCACGAGCCTCGGCGCGGTCGAATCAACAATCGAGCGTCGTGCAAGCGTTCCCGGGCAGGAGCACCTGCCTCCGGCCTTGCTGCGGCTGAGCGTTGGCATCGAGGCTGTCGAGGACCTTTGGACCGATCTGGATCGTGCACTACGGAATGTGGCGGGTGGATGACGGCCAACAAATGGTCGTTGCATCAGTTGGCGAAATCAGCCGTTAGCGCAAGCTTGCGCCATCTCTTCGCCTCAGCCTCGAGATTTTAAGAACGTGACGAAAACGGGCCTCGAACTGGCCGAGCTGCGCCTGGAGCAACGATTAAAGAGTGCGGGCAAGGACCGCAGCGGCTGTCGGGTCTCCGCAGTAGTGCGGCCTCAGACTATTCAGGACGAACCGGCCCGCCGAGCAACGGGTGATCGAGCGCCGCGAGCGACAAAGGACCCTTCCCTGTTGCTTCGAAGACAATGATCTGATTGTCGCCAGCCTTGAGCCATGGCCCTGGAACATAGAGTGTTTGCTGGGGTCCGATGTTCCAATAGCGGCCGATGGCGTGTCCGTTGATCCACACGGCGCCCTTGCCGAGTGCGCGAACGTCGAGGAATGTGTCGCCGGGTTTTGAAAGGGAGAAGTGACCCTCATAAAAACATGGGCTGGTGCACGGTTCGCTATTGAAAGCGAGCTGATCCGGCGAGGTCATCGGAAGCCTGTAGATTGACCAACCTTCCAAAGGCTGGCCGCGCCACAACACGCGCTCGGTGATGCCGGCACGCTCGCCGCGCAGGACGATGGAAAAATTCACGCGGCCGGAGTTCTCGACAAGGATGTCGAGCTGCTGGCCAGCCTGAGCAATGTGCAGCGGCAAGGACATCTTTGCCAGGCGGCGGTCGAGGACACCGACGAAGGCGCCGTCGAGATAGACCTGGGCATAACTGTGCAACTGATCAAGCGTCACGTCGCCGTCGCCGGAGGACCTGAGCGTGGTGCGGTAGAGAATGTAGCCGTAGTCCTGTCCCACGTCTTCCATGGTAAGCAGCTGAGAGGACTCGATCGGCGCGGGGAGCGATTGCCAGAGCGAGCGTGAGGCAGTGAGCTGGATGGGCGCAATCGCGATGGGCGCGGGTGATGGTGGAACTGGCAGCAGTGTAATGCCGGTGGCTTTGGCGATGATGTCGCGAAATGCCCAGTATTTGGGGGTGGGACGGCCGCTTTCGTCGAGCGTGGCCTGGTAGTCGTAGCTGGTGACGTCAGGTTGGTAGCCGCCGTGGTCGGAGTTTGCCCCGCTCATGAAGCCGAAGCTCGTTCCTCCGTGATACATGTAGACGCTGATGGAATAGCCGTGATCGACAATCCAGCGGAATTCGTCGATCTGCTCCTGCGCATCGCGCGACTGGCGCGGTTCGCCCCAATGATCGAACCAGCCGTCCCAGTATTCCGTTACCATGTGCGGCTGATTCGGACGCAGCTTGAGATAGAGAGCAAAGGCGTTCTTTGCTTCACCGGTGCCGAAGTTAACGCCAGCGGGAAGATCAGGGAATGAGCCATTGGGGATTTCTTCAGCGCCGTCGGCGGTGTAGAGCTGCGCACTGCTGAATCCGCTGTCGACGATCATCTGGCGGATCTGATTGAGATACGTGCGGTCGTTGCCGAAGCTGCCGTACTCGTTTTCGATCTGCACGGCGATGATGGGGCCACCGCTGCCGATCTGAAGGGGAGCGAGTTCCTGGCCGAGGTGATGCATCCAGCGAGAGGCCGCAGCAATGAATTTGGGGTCGGTGCTGCGCACGACCATGGAATGGTCTTTGAGCAGCCACGCGGGAAAACCGCCGAAGTCCCACTCCGCGCAACTGTAAGGCCCGGGGCGCAGATTGACGTAGAGGCCTTCTTCCTGCACCTCGCGCACGAACTCGGCAACGTCGTTGTTGGCGGAGAAGTCGTAGACGCCGGGTTGGGGTTCATGCACGTTCCAGAAAACGTAAGTAGTGATGGTGTTCAGGCCCATCGTTTTCGCTTTGCGCAGCCGGTCGCGCCAGTATTCGCGGGGCACGCGGGCATAGTGCATTTCGCCGGAGAGAATGCGGAAGGGCTTGCCGTCAAGCTCGAAGTGGTCGCCAACGGCGCGGAAGGTGTGGCCGGTGGCAGGTACGGATTGGGTGGAGCCCAGGGACGCAAAAGCGAGCGCGAGACGGAGAACGATGGACATCTTTGCGTGAAGGATCATGGCTCTGTTCAACCAGGATTTCCATGGTGGTTTCCAGAATTGTACACGTCCGGCCTATCACACCTTCTCCCGTGCCGCACTTTCAGCCGTAGCGTCAAAGCCGCCGAATGCTTGATTGATCTGAGACTGAGCGCGTTCCCCTTGTTCCGGAGCCAGATACTTCAAGGTCATCTCGATACTCTCGTGACCCATCCAGTGTTGAACAGTTCGAATGTCGACTCCACGCCGAAGCGCCCAAGTCGCAAATGCATCTCTGAACTTTTGAAGCCAGAAATTCTCCGGGTTCATTCCAGCCCGCTTCGCGATCCGTTTGGCGATACGCAGGAAGTGACGTTCTGGTTATGATCAACCTCACAGAAGTGGAGGAAGCAGGCGATGGAGACGTAGCGGTTACAAACCGTCCGGTGCGAAACTCGCTCCCATTACTCAGCGAATCCGAGATCGCCAAGTTAGGGGCGCCGGTTTTGTCGAATTGGGTGACACATTGGAGTCTGAGCTGGTCATGCACGTCCAACGACAGCGGTACGAGATTTTGTGACATTGTGGAGAGACGGGGGTTGCCTATGATGAGAACAAATATCCGGCCTCGCTCGCCAGGCGCGCCTCTCCTTTAGCTGCCGTCGCCGCTCGAGCGTGCACCCTGTGATGTCTGAAGCCGGGCAAAACCGGAGTACGCGAAGTTGGAGTTAGCCTTCTTGTCGCATTTTGCTTCCCGCACTCCGGAGTGCCGCGAAAGTGCGCGCGAGGCTCATCCCATTCGCTATTCGTTCAAAGCCCACGGAGAGAGTTCGCGATGGTCTGCTCGTCGCCGCCGAAGGCCTTGCGCAACGCTTCTTCACTTCGCTCGAGCAGGCTCGTCGGCTTCGGCTCGCTAGTTTCTGAGTTGATCTGCCGTGCATCCGGAATTGAGTTGAGGTTGGCGATCGTCGGATTAGCCGCCATAACCTACCTCCTTTTGTGACCTGTCGTCACACATTAGCTATCGAAGCTCGGGGAATGCGCCCTGGCTACTCAAGCTGGCACGCGCATCCCCCTCGTGCGCTTGGACTCGTATCCAGCGGTATGCCTCACCGTCGGCCACGTACCGCTCGTACGAGAAATCAGGCTGGCCCGGATGTTCCTCACCTTTAAGCTAGCCCGCCGCCCAACCTTTTGGATCAATCAGCGCTGGCGCAGCTGGCTACGGCTGGAACCGGCCAAACTTCACTCTCCCGTTCTGGTTGTTCACTCACACGGGGGATTTCTATCTCCTCACTGTGGTTTTGCACGTAGGTGGCTCCAAGAAACCATCCCAGGGCAAACATCCACGACCCTGCCATGAAGCATTCAAAGTACGGCATGCAACACCTCCTCACTCGATGATTGATTCCTCTTCTTTACACTCGAAAAACAACCCTAATACTGCCTTCTATCTATGAAAGCGGAAAATACCAGCAAATTAGCTCATCGCTACGAGAATTCCTCTCCCGGAACCGGGCTTGTTGCATCCCGCGCGGCTTGAAACCTTCAGCACTTTTCCTGGTTGCAGATCGTGTGCCAAAAAGTCGAACCAAGGTGAATGCGCTGCCGACCTACGACAAGTCAATGTTGGATCAGATGTTTAGCCGAATAGTGACGGAGACGTACGCACGTAAGGGGGCGTAGGCGACCGTTCTTGCTAACCGAACGGTTAATCACACTATCCTGCTGGTTAAAATGTGAACCGGCCAGCGGTTTGATTGACCTGCTCGAAGCAGAAAATATCCTGACGGCGTCAATAATCCAACCCCAATCGGGCCATATGCCGCGGCTCATGTTCGCCGTTTTCCTACTCGGAGAGGGTCCGTTGGGCGAAGCCCTTTTGGTGCGACGAGGGTAAACGAAGGGGTCGAGCAACTGGCCACTTGGCCCGGCCTCGTATTGACGGTAGACCAAGAACTCCATTCCAACGGCCGTACGCCGAAGGTTACAGTGGCGACACCACAGAACAGATGTACAATTCCCAACGTTTCAACTTCAAGGCCACTCCTTCTGCAGTGGACAAGAAAACCACCGAAGGAAAATCGAGGACAGAAGGAGAAGTTATGCTGAGAAGATTCAGTCTAACGATCGTCGTGCTCCTGTCGATCGCCACTAGCATTTGCCGTGCCCAGTCGCCCACACTGCTGACGCGTCACGTGCGTGAAGTGCCGCTGAATGGCTGGGCGCCATCGGTCGGGCGCCTTCCCGAAACGCAAATCATGCGCCTGACTCTGGTGCTGCCCCTCCGCAACCAGGAGGCGTTGGATAGCTTCTTGCAAGAACTGTACGATCCTTCTAGTTCGTCGTATCGCAAGTTCCTCACCGTCGAACAATTCACTGAGAAGTTCGGTCCCACCCAGAAAGACTACGACACGCTGATTCGCTTCGCGGAAGAAAGCGGCTTGCAAGTCGTAACCACTTCGCGCAACCGTGTGAACGTGGATGTTACGGGTTCGGTCGCCAGCATTGAGCGAGCCCTGCATGTGACTCTGGGGTTGTATCAGCATCCAACGGAAAGCCGCACGTTTTACGCGCCGGATCGCGAGCCTACGCCAGATGTTTCGGTACGGCTGTGGCACATCTCCGGTCTCGACAACTATTCGATTCCTCGGCCCACATTTGTTCACCACAGCACACGCGGGAAGTCGAACGCTACAACCGGATCTGGTCCGAGTGCTTCCTTTCTCGGCAGTGATATGCGCGCGGCCTACTATGGCGGAACTCTTACCGGCAGTGGCCAGTCGCTCGGTCTACTGGAATATGCCGGTACAGATCTGGCCGACCTGAACACCTACTACAACAATGTGGGCCAAACGAACAATGTGCCGATCACATTGTTCTCTACCGACGGCACCAGCACGAGCTGTACGTATCCACGCTGTGACGATACGGAACAGACTATCGACATGACCCAGGCCCTCGGCATGGCTCCGGGGCTATCGAGCTTGGTGATGTACGTGGGTTCCAGCGACGCTTCTATCTTCAATGCGATGGCAACGGCCAGCCCTCTGAACGCGCAGCTGAGTTCATCTTGGACCTGGAGTCCCGCCGATCCCAGCACGGACAATCCATATTTCGAGGAGTTCGCGGCGCAGGGCCAGAATCTGTTCCAGGCGGCGGGCGACAGCGGGCATTGGACCTCGTCTTCGGAGATTTATCCGGCGGATGATGTGTATGTCACTTCGGTCGGAGGAACGGATCTGGAAACGGGCAGCGCAGGTGGCCCGTGGGCCTCGGATACCGCTTGGGTTGACGGTGGCGGCGGAATTTCGCCGGATAAGTTCGTTATTCCCTCCTGGCAAACGGCCACGGCCAGCGGATGCTCGAGCTGCTCGCAGACGTATCGCAACGGTCCGGATGTTTCGGCAAACGCAAACTCCACGTTCTACGTTTGCGCCGACCAAGCCTGCACTGCCAACGAATACGGCGGCACCAGTTTTGCTACGCCGATGTGGGCAGGCTACCTGGCTCTCGTCAATGAGCAATCCCTTGCCAATGGCAACAAGACGCTCGGCTTCATCAATCCGAGTCTGTACACGATTGGGTTGAGTTCAAACTATGATTCCGACTTCCACGACATCACCAGCGGCAGCAACGGCTACTCGGCAACAACCGGCTACGACCTGGCGGCTGGCTGGGGAAGCCCTAACGGAAGTGGTCTGCTCAACGCGCTCGCCGGTTCTCCGACGCCGAGCTTCAGGCTCGCCTCGTCGCCGAGCAGCGTAATGATTACTCAAGGCGGCAGCGGGGGCACGAGCACGATCACGGTAACCGATCTGGGCGGATTCTCGGGCAGCGTAACTCTTGCTGCATCCGGCTTGCCCAGCGGAGTCACGGCTACCTTCAGTACGAATCCGACTACCTCAACCAGCACGCTCACTCTGACGGCAAGCAGCACGGCCACGACTGGAACGGCCACAGTTACCATTACGGGAACGTCAGGGGGCTTGACGGCGACCACAACCGCTTCGCTCACCGTGAATGCTGCGTCGTCGCCGAACTTCAGCCTCAGCGCGTCTCCTACCTCCCTGACCATAACGCAGGGCAGCAGCGGAGCCAGCACGATCACCATAAAAAGTACAGGCAGCTTTAATTTCGCGACCACACTGAGCGCCACTGGATTGCCGAGCGGCGTCACCGCAACGTTCTCAACCAACCCCGTCACCCCGCCGGGGAATGGCGGCACGACCTCAACCCTCACACTGACCGCGTCTTCCTCGGCAACCACAGGCACGGCGGCGCTGACAATCACCGGAGTCTCCGGCTCGATCACTCAAACCACGACCATTGCTCTCACCGTGAATGCTTCTTCCGGGACCAAGAACTTCACTCTGTCGTTGTCGCCCTCTTCATTCACCATTGATGACCGCGGGAACGTATCCACGAACCTCACCGTTACCAGCGTGAATGGATTCAACTCTGCGGTGGAGTTGAGCGTCAATGAATTCCCCAGCGGAGTATCGGCGACGGCCACGGCCAACCCCCTAACTCCGCCAGCCAACGGCACCGCAACTGTGACCATTACCTGGCGCGCTTCCCGACGCGCGCCAAGCGGAACCACAACCATTGAGCTGATCGGAACTTCCGGTTCGCTCAGCAACAGCATCCCGGTCACGATAACAGTGGCGCCTTGATGGGCGTTTGCAGCGTAACCTTGTTTCGCATAGCGAAGAAGCCCGGACCTTTGGGATCCGGGCTTTTTCGCACATTCAGGCCATCCCTCTCGGTAAGCCGGGCTGCCCGGACGACCGTCGTCCGGCCCTAACGGTTTAGCAATTCTCTGCTTCGATGCGATGTCACGCAATCCCAATTACGTACATTCGCATTCGCGCCAAACAAGACGCAATGTGACCTCAGCAGTTTCGGGACACCATTCGGGACAGTGAAAATCCCCAAGTTGTTGGGACCCCGGGCCTCCCCCCACGACCTACGTGTTCCGGGATTGACCACCACTCTTTCGTCTAACAGCCTATCCACCCGAATCGCTCGGCTTTGCGCTTCAAGTTCTGGCTTCGAGGCGTTGCGGTGCGTTGTTCGAACTCCCACATCATCAGTACCCCAAGATTGAGTCTGCTTTGCACGCGGGGAAGACGGGAGACTTTTGAAGCTCCAAAACCAAGTCCTCAATCGGCGCCAACCGTTCGGGACACCTACCGGATACTAGAACCGCACGACTTACGCTGCATGTCGATCCTGCTGGACGGACAGATCCGCTAACCGAAGCTAGCGCCAATACATTACAGCTGGCATTTCTCGGTCTGCTTATCACCAAAATGCCCGATATGGAATCTGGCGGAGAGGGAGGGATTCGAACCCTCGATACAGGTTTTGGCCCATATAACGGTTTAGCAAACAGATCCCCTTCTCCCGTCTCGTCTGTTTTGAATCGGTTAGGACGATAGCAACCGGTGCTGACTGGCCTATTTGGGCAGGTTCGGGTGGGCTTTATGCAGCAGAATATGCAGCAGGTTCGAATCCCCCTCTCCGCCAACTTCCGCAATCCGAGCCCCATAAGTGTTCCACTGGTGTCCCAACGTTCTGCATACTGACTGCGCCTCTTCTCGGTATACGCGATCTGTTGTTGAAAACTCTCATCTCAGTAGCCGCTGTTGATCCATTTTCTTGGAAGACTATTCAATTTCGTACTGATAGACGGCCCCAGGACGACGGGCAATAGCCCGGGGTCCTCGCCTGCACAATGTGGTATAACTGTTATACCAATGCGGTTTCATTTCGATGAGCGGAAAAGTGGACGCTTACGAGCAAACCCAAAAAGGGGCATCGGATTCGAAGAGGCCCAAGAAATCTTCTCGCACCCATACTACCTTGACGAGCGGTCGGATTTGCCTGAACAGTACCGCGCGGTCGGTTGGGTAGGTGATCAGTTGTACGCCGTTATTTTCGAAGTAAGGGAGGATCACGAAGGCGAGTACTACCACCTTGTGACTCTCTGGAAAGCGACCAAGCAGGAGCAGCGACTTTATGAAGAACACTCGTAGACGTCGGAAAGCAATATCGGCGGAAGCCATTGCCCGCCTTGCCGACAAAGGTCAGGATGTTTCACGATTCTTTACGAATGCCGGGCGGATGATGGGTCCGATACAAAGGGTGAATGTTGATCTAGCTCCGGGCATGCTCGAAGAACTGGATACAGTCGCCAAAGAGTTGAATATCAGTCGACAAGCGGTCATCAAAACACTGATACGCCAGGCGCTCGATCGGCAATATTTGGCCCGGGCAAGGCGTACTTCCATTAAGCGGAAGTAGAGTCCGATTCGAGAGCAAGTCCAGATCAGACGGCATCGCGGCCTCAATAACCATCGAGGATCATTTCCCGATCTAACATCCTGGGCCTAGTTTGCGAAGGTTCGGGGTCGGACCCTTGAAGGACTGGCGGAGAGGGAGGGATTCGAACCCTCGATACAGGTTTTGGCCCGTATAACGGTTTAGCAAAGCATCGGGCCTCTTTCTTGCGACACGTATTCAAGCACTTGGCACGCTCCGAGTGCTTCTCAGTCGTGCGGAATATACCTCACAATCACCTTAACTGTGATCTGGGGCCTGCGGCCCGCGAAACCAGATGAAAATCGCTCAGAGCCGAGCCATACTCCAGGATGGAAGGTGGCCGTGGTGGTGGCTGACGTCGAAGTCGAAGAGGAATACCAGTTTGAGCGACGCTGGTACGGTAGCAATCCCGAGCAACTGCAACTGCTTTCCGAGTGGCTGGTCGAGCAGCACGTCGAGGAAGTGGTGATGGAATCCACGGCGCAATGCTGGAAACCGCTCTGGAGCGCACTCGAACGGTACTGGAAACCGACCTGTCAAAATCGGGGAGGTGCCGGGAAAATGTCGGGAACACTTCACCTCGCGCAGGCGTTGTCCAATCGGGGACGGCGCGGGCGCAAGAAAGACTTTCGTGATGCGGAACGTTTGGTGAAGCGGTTGGTTTCCCAGGTGCTGACCTTAAGCTTCGTGCCGGATACCGAACAGCGTCTGTGGCGGACACTCACCCGCACCAGGTATCAACGAACGCGTGCCAAAGTACGTCTCCAGAATCAACTAGAGGCGTTGTTGGAAGAGGCGCATATCAAATTGTCCAGTCTTGGGAGCCAGTGCGCGTCGGATGTTGCATGCGCTAGCAGACGGAGAAACCGATCCGGCGGCTCTGGCCGCCCTAGCTAGGGGATAAGCGCTTGCGCGCCACGCCGGCAGAGTTGCGAGACGCGCTGGGCGCCTGCACCGAACTCAACTCGGTCTACCGTCGGCTCGTGAAAATGGCACTTGCCGACTTGCAATTGATCGAGGAGCTGATCAGCCAACTGGACCAGGAGATCGCGAGTTTGCTCGGCGAGCATCAGGATGCGGTCCATCGCCTGGCCGAAGTCCCCGGTTTAGGGGTGGAATCGGCGCAACAGATCATTGCCGAAGTGGGTGCCAAGGCAGCAACCTTTGCCTCCGCCAAGAATCTCGTCTCGTGGGTAGGAGCATGCCCGGGAGAAGAAGAGAGCGCAGGCGTAAATCGCATCAAACGCTCGCCTAAGGGCAACCGTCAAATGCGCCGCATTCTCTATCAAGCTGCCAATGCTGCCGTCAAACACAAAGGAAGCATCTTCGAGATCGTCTATCGTCGTTTCGTGCTGCGTCTCGGACACAAGAAAACCATCGGAGCAATTGCACATCGCCTTTGTCGGTTGATATGGATCATTTTGCACAACCACGTTCACTATCAGGAACGAGGCCCCAAAGTATGTGAAAAGGCTAAGCGAGCCCGCACTTCGCGAATGATCCGTACACTCCGGATGCTTGGCTACCGAGTCGAACCCCTGGGAAATCGGCATAACAAACGCGATTTTCGACCCTGACACCCAATGTGTCACCCAAACCCGGCACCCCTGGCAGCGATCTCGGATTCGCTGAGTAATGAGTTTTCCGGGGCGCACAGCATCCGCAAAGCGTCAGTTAGCGGCGTCTTTTTTGGTCGTCCACCGTGCTGCGCCCCTGCAACAATGGTTCACATCTACAAAAGCCAGTGGCCCACTCCGATAGCCGCTGCCGCTCACACTTGGGCAAACTGCCTTCCATGTGATTTTAGCGTCCCGCGCTGCGCTTCCTCGAAGATGTCGTAGATGTAATTGTGGGCGTCCAATGCCAGCTTCTTCAAGGAGCCGGCATGTACGCGATCGACAATTTCTTGGCGAGAAAGATCGAAGACGGCATCCATGATCTGCGCGCGATCCTGCTGGTTGGCCTGCCCCACGACGAAAAGCACGCGGGCGCTGTGCTGGATGTAACGCGGACAAAGTAGCTGTCGTTTGAGAAGGTCCATGATGACTGGCGCTTTGGAGCGATCAAAGCGGCCGGGGTCATAGCGGCGATCCAGCTCGGCAAAGAACTCCGAGGTCCATTCGTTGTGGTAGTCCCACACTTTGTTGAATAGCTCGCGGGTGAAGCGGGCCCCGGCTTTGACTGGTTCGGCGTTAGCAGCCAGTTCGACTCCGTCCTCAGTGAGCGCCGATCGTTTGAAGTAGCCATCTTTGGTGATGGTGGCCTGGTGATGGGCCAGGGTCCATAGCCACGATACGTTAATTCGGTAAGTGGCCAGGTCATTCATAAAGCGCAGCTTGAGTTCGTAGTCGTCGATGGCGGCGGCGAAGTTGCCGTTAAGGATCTGGAACCCGTAGTTCGCCGCCATGTAGAAGGAGTGCTGGATGTGCTCAATGCTTATGTCACCTTTGGGCACACTGTAGATGGAGTCCCAGAGTTCTTGCGTGAAGATCTTCTCCGGCGCGTCTAGCATTTCCATCCTGATGGTTCGGGGCGTGATCTTTCCCTGCGGGCTCAACAAGCCGCGGGATTGCAGCAGAGTCCGCTCCGTGTCGCTGAGACCGCTGGCAACCGTCGGCACAGGCTTTCCTTTCACCTCGGTAGTCTCCAGCGGCGCATCGAGGATCGCTTGCAGCTCGTTCACCTGCGCCCGCAAGGGTACATTGCCGGCAGCGACGTAGGCAGCTTCCGGGCTAGCGACCCAGCTTTGCCGATAGGCATCGTAGAGCCGTCCTTTCACCCGGCCGGCAAGGATGTCGTCGAGTACAGGCTGCTGCCCGGCGGGCAAAGATTCCTCCGGCACAAACATCAGGCCCAGCAGCCGCTCCCGCAACTTGTCGATCACCATCGCCCGCAGAGCCAGTGGGTTGTACCGAGAGCGGCCGTAGGGATCGCTCGGTTGGTAGATCATGACCGCCGCCATTCCGCCAATGGGAGCGCCCTGGCTGAATCCGCCATTCTTCATGCCAGCCATGAGCATCATTAGTGCGTTGTAACGCTGATAAGCGATCATGGTAGGTACGGCCATCCCGACCGTCTGCGGGTCTGGAAAGACGCCCTTGGGCTCATCCTTCCACATCTCAATAATGCTTCCCGTGTAGTCCCAGCGACCGACGTTTGTCCCGAGTAGCCGGCGCCGCAAGACCCAGGCGATTGCCGCCAACGACCGGCCCGCATTGCCCTCTTCATAAAGGACCTTGATCTTAATACTGCCCACTGGCGCGCCGATTATGTCTTCCAGGCGCGAGAGGAGCTTCTCCACGATGAGGGCTTCCTGCGGAGTCTGAATCTTGGGGACGTAGTAGTACACGCCGGTGCCGGTGCGCTTGAGCAGGTCGTAGCCGTTAAAGGTCCACAGAACCACGATGGCGATCAGACCGGGTGCAGGTTCGCCATCGACGGTAATGTAGTCAAAGCGCACGTGGTTACCTGGAGGCCGGCAGAATCGGGTCGGCCATTCGGACGGCGGCTTGTTGATCTTGTACGTACGCTGCTGTCCTTTCTTGACAACTTCATACACACGCTTCGCCCAACGGCCTTCCAGAATCTCTTTGGCGTTCTGCAGGGCGGCAAAAATCGCAATCGGCTGATCTTTGGGCGTGCCATCCGGTCGGAAATGTGGCGGTGAAGCATCTTCCCAGTCGGGCATATTCACCGGTGCCGGACTATTCAACGCGTTGAAGGCCATGTCCAGCGGATGCCACGGCCCGGTGAGCTCCAAACCGGCATTCGTCAGCGGATGCGCGTCCGCGGGGATGGGCACTTCGTCATTGAGGCGCCAGCGCCACTTGCTTTCCCGGCCAAGAAAGTTGTCAACCATGCCTTGAACGATTTGGCGAAAGGACCAAGGGTGCCCGCTGACCGGGTCCTCGAACTGTTCGTCCCAATTAGGCCAGGCATATTTCCTTGTGACCGGCGCGGGGGACTCGAGCAGCGCACGACGTGCGGTGAGGGCCTTGGCGATCTCAGGCCCCAACTCCCGGGCGAGCGCAGCAATCGTTTGTTCGACGTTGACCTCTCTGCCGTTCACTTTCTTCGTGCCGAACAGTTCGGGAAATTTCTGCAGAATATCTT
>Ga0187778_10001829_pt1 | contig 14661 bp, 10 predicted proteins | sample 1015_Q2_SP5_20_M_FD_132418 | JGI IMG/M metagenome (GOLD analysis project Ga0187778, IMG submission 132418) | Tropical peat soil microbial communities from peatlands in Department of Meta, Colombia - 1015_Q2_SP5_20_MG | ecosystem: Environmental > Terrestrial > Soil > Wetlands > Peat | place... | reverse complement strand
CGCCGGCCAAACCTCCATAAGAACCGCTGTAACCGTTCGAAACCACGGTGCTTTCCTGGACATCGTTCAGTCCCAAAGTAAGGTTGGTAGCACCGCTGGTATTGATGTTGAAAGACGGATCGTTGTCGTTGGAGCCATCCAACGTAAACAAGTTGGAAGTGGCGGGAAGCCCATTAACCTCAAAGTTGCCGCCGCCGAACATGGCACCGCCAGCCGTGTTCATCACGGCGCCGGGCGCGGTCAGGGCCACCGCAGACAGATCGTTGCCGGGATTGGGAAGCAGGTCCAACTGCTTGGAGTTAAAGTTTGCGGTCAGGTTGGCATCTTCGGTCTCAACCGCGGCCGCCGTGCCAGTGACTTCCACAGTGGTTGTTGAAGAGCCGAGAGCGAGCTGGAAGTTGGCGGTCGCTACTGCGCCGAGAGAAATAACAACCTTCTTCTCGACCGCCTGAAAACCGGATGCATTCACGCTAACGCTATAGTTTCCCGGTTTCAGATAAGCGAACTCGTAATATCCCTGCGCAGTCGTCTTTCCGTTTGTGACAGAGCCATCATCCAAGCTCTTCAGTCTTAATGGAACGTTAGGCATTACTGCCCCTGACGGGTCCGTCACGGTTCCAGCCAGTTGGCCCGTGGTAATCGTTTGGGCTAGCGAAATGCCCAAGAATAACAGGAGCACAAGGGCTAGCAGTGAGGCCATCGTGACTACAGATCTAAATCGCATAGGTTTTCTCCACATAGTGAAAAGATGAGATCCCAGAACAGCTTGTGGCACTTTCCAAACACATAACATCCTAAAAACAATCTCTGGAACTCCCAGGCAAGGTTCCTATCCCAACAGACCTTAACAAAGCACTCTTGCCCGAGATGCGGAAATGCTGATGTTTGAACGAGTGCACACAGCCTGCCAATCAACTCCAGATGTAATCCTTTTATTGTTATGGATTTATCGTCTAGTTGAGGGTTTTGACAACTCAAAATCTACGGATTTTCATAGAAACTCCGGGATCAATTCATATATTGGCCATCCCACGGTCTTCGATCACGCGTGATTGCTCAGGCGCGTAAACGCCCGTGCCTACCGCGGCACAGTGCAGGGAATAACGTCAGCCTCATGGGCCACTTCCCCAAGGAAATTCCAAACCCATGGCGTGGGTTTGGGCTTACAATCCGCTAAACGTGGTTCATCAGCGGGGGTGTGCCGTGAACAGAGCACTCGTTTTTCCACTCGTTCTGCTGCTGGCAACATCAGCTTGGGCCCAACGTGCGAGATCGGAGTCCAACGGTATCCACCAAGGCGAGGAGGCCGACGCTCAAGCCCAGAAAAATATCCCGCCACCGCTTTACCAGCGGTCGCAGGTTGACTTAAACAAGCTGCAGGTAGAGGCAGACCAACTGGCGCAGGCAGCGCAATCCATTCCTCCTGACATTCAACAAGTAAGGAATGGGGTGCTTCCGAAAGATGTAATCCAAAAGCTCAAAGACATCGAGAAGCTGGCCAAACACCTGCGTGGAGAGCTTGCGCAATAAAAAGGCCACCGGCTGTAAACCGGTGGCCTTATGGCGAACCTAGTTGTTTAGAACAGAACCTTCAGACCCCATTCGATCACGCGTGGCTGGCCCAGCGCGTACACGCCAGTTCCCACGCCAACGCGGTTCACGAAGTGACCAGCATAATTGGTTCCGTTAATGCTACCCGGGGCGCCATTCAGTTGCCCGGACATCATGCTCTCGGGCAAGTCGAAGTTGGCGAAGTTGGGCAGGTTGAAGATGCCAACCGAAGGCTGGATCTTGAACCGCTCCTTGAACGAGTAGGTCCAACTGATTGTCGCATCCAAGGCCCTCACCCAGCTCAGGTTGACTTGGTCCAGAGGTGCCAAGGGCACAAAGGGAGCCACACCTCCCAACGCCTGCAGTTGAGCAGCTGTCATCAGGCCATTCTGGATCAGCATATTGCCAGCTGGGGTCGGACGCCCGGCATACAGCTGGTTGTAGTTGTTGATGGCCGTGTTGATGTTTCTAGCGCTAATACCGCGATCGAAGCTGCCAACGTTAGTCCCGGGTAATGGATCCTGTGTGGTTCCATCCCCGGTGAAGTCGGTGCGGAAGATTTCGCCCGCGCCTGTGGCTGTGTTCGGAACAGTCAGCGTGCTTGACAGCGGACTGTAGAAGTGGGACATCAAACCGAACTGGAAGCCAGCCGGCAAGCTGACATACCCACCGAAAGATATCTGATGGGTGCGGTCGAGTGTGGAAGGACCAAAATAGCGATTGACATTGTCGTTATCCAGAGCTGGGACGATGAAGTCCTGGTCTGCACTGGCCGACGTCACCGAGGCATCCGGGTTCACGCCACCACCAGTGTTATCGAAGCGCGATAACGAGTAGGACACCTGGAAGTTCAACGCTTTCACTCCACGCATCGGGCTATTGACGTTCTCGGTCCACTTGACGTCTAACCCGTCATAGAGCGAGCGTCCCACCGGTGACAGGAAAGCAAGCGGCGGTGCATTGGGATTGATGCCGCCGAACGCGCAACCGTAACCCAGAACAGAGGGACAACTGTTTCCGCCCTGGTCGGCTGAAGAGCCCAAGCCGTTACCGGCATAGTCGGCCATGGTTGCTCCTGCAGCAATCGCGCAGTTCACACCCCCAGCTCCGGCTGGGCAGCCAAAGTGAGTGTTAGTTGCATTGATTGCGGCCAAGGCCCCGGCCGGATTGAAGTAGCGCACATCGCCGGCATGATTTTGGTCCACGCCCAACAAGTAGTGGGTCTGGATGTTGCGGATAAAGTCGACACTCAACACCATGCCGTGGTGAATCTCGCGCTGGATGCCGAAGTTCATCTGAATCGAGCGCGGGCTCTTATAGTCGGGGTTAAACATGCTGTTGGGCGCCCCGAAGAAACAAGTCCCTCCGGTGGCACAACCTGTGAGGTACTGGCCGGCGAAGGCCGGGTTTGGTGTGTTCAGGTTCAGTGGTGAATCCGCCTGATACTGCGCTTGCAAGGCTAGGATCGCTGGCAGCGCGTTGCCGATCAGCGAGCCGCCGGTAGAGGTACCGCAAACCGAGGTGGGGGTACCGGAGCTGGGGGTAAGGAACCCACCCGCAATGGGTATGCTATTCGGCGATCCCGGAGCCGCGCAGGCCGCAGGGTACTGCAGGAACGCGCCGGTTGGCTCGCGATACGGGCCATCAAACAGCACGTTGTTCCAGATGGCATTCTCGTAGAACAAGCCGATGCCGCCGCGGATCGATGTTTTGCCATTCTTCCACGGATCCCAGGCGAAGCCTACTTGCGGTGCCAAGTTCTCGTTGGGCTGGTTTACCTGGTTGCCCAGACCAGGCACTAAGGCACTCAGACCAGGGAGGGCTGGATATTGACTGTCGGTGCGGCCAGTGTCGCGGTCATAACGCAACCCATAAGTCAGACTAAAGTTCGGCCTCAATTTCCAGGTGTCGCCCAGATATAGCAGAACGCGGTTGTCCGGTCCCAATCCGCCGGCTGGGAAACCCAGTGCCGCCTTCGTGGTTGAAAAGCCCAAACCGTTGGCGACTACGATGAAATCAGCTGGGTAATTTAGCGGGTTGGAAGAACCGCCCGGAAAAGGGCCGGTGGCTGCTGCCGCGATTTCGCTTGTGGACACGTTCGAGGAAATCTGCGGTCCGTTCTTAAAAAAGGAAGCAAATCCGCCGCCCTGGAGGTGATTAAAAGCCACGCCGTAGCGGATCACGTGCGAGCCTAGGATCTTGCTGCCGTCGTACTTGATTTCGTGATCGCTCTGTGGCGTGCTCTGCGGGGCCAAGAGATTCGGGCCAGCTACCAAACCGGAAGATCCCATGAAGATTTCCGCATGCAGATTGTCAAACGGCAGCGCACTGTTGCCGGTTGTCGCATCCACAATTTGATTCTGGAACTTCAGGAACGAGAAACGAACGGAGTGGGTGAAGCTGCCGGTGTTGAAGTCCAAGCCGACAACCTGATTGCGAGTGATATCGATGTTGTCATACAACGAATACCCAAAGCCGAACGTTGCACCCAGCGAGTTCTTGAAGTAGGAGAAGCGATAGAACAGCTTGGCGTTCCTAGGCAGGTTATAGTCTAAACGGCCCAGGAGGTTTCCTTCATGGAATGGGTCGGCAAACGTTCCCGAGTATTGACTGAAGGGGGCAGAGATGGGAACCGGTACCGCGGTGTGCTGTATCGTGCGCTCCCCGTCTGCGTAGAAGAACAACTTATCTTTGATTATCGGACCACCAACACCACCACCATACTGGCTGCGCTGGTATGGCGCAGTAAATCCGACAGGTGTGGGGAGTTTGGCAGTGCCAACCGTACTGTCACGGAACAAGCCTAACGCCTGGCCGTGAAGACTGTTCGAGCCCGATTTGGTGGTGACGTTAACCGATCCTGAGGAAGTCAGCTCGGTGGACATATCCAGGCTGGATTGGCTTAGCTGGAATTCCTGGATAGCGCTCGCCGGGATGTCGGTAGTGGTCGTCCCAACCGTCTCGTCGGAAACGTCCACACCATCGACTTCAATTCGGGCAGTGCGTCCGAAGCGCCCTCCAAATGAAATGGACGAATAGCCAGCCTTAGTAGGATCAAAATTCTGCCCATCTTGGATCTGGATACCGGGTTCGAGCTGCGCAAGATCCAGGAAGTTCCGCCCATTGATCGGGAGGTTGTCGATTTGTTGCGCAGTCAGCACGCCCTGTACGGTGGCCTGCTCCGTGTTGACCTGCACTTCGCTGGCCTGAACTTCAATCGTCTCGCTAGTTTGGCCAACTTGCAGTTTGGCATTGCCATTCGCGGTGTTTCCGACCAGAACGGTAATGGGAATTTCTGTCGCCTTAAAACCAGGCGCTTCAATCCTTACCACGTAGTTTCCTGGCACCAGGGCGCCTGAGGTGTATACCCCCGCGCTGTTCGTTTTCCCTGTACCCACTGCGCCAGTGGCCCTGTCGGTGATGGTAACCTTGGCACTGCTGACCACCGCACCGCTAGGGTCTGTGACCGTGCCTTGGATGCTGCCTGTAGAAATTGTCGTCTGCGACATTAGAAGCACGGATGACAGGATGAAAAACATTGCCAGCACGAAGAGAGAAAAGCTCTTTCCGTTAAGGAGACGCGAACCGGGAGTAAATAGCATCATCCACCTTCCTTCCTCTGGAAGCTGTAAGTTGGTCGTGCAAAGCCTTGTTGATGAAGAGTAAAACCTGGTGTTATGGACGAAGGCTCAAATCCGAGCTATCAAGATCCCCAACCTTCACCTCAAAACACGCCCTCAAGCCATTCGAAACGTCACAATTCCTGACACTTAAAATGTCGGAACTGTCAATCAAGAGGTAATGGACACACAATACAGATAACATTTTGTTCTGCACACTGTTTGCCAATGATTATTTGTTATCAACAACGTTCATTGTCAATGAATTAAGAACCCACGAGCCATAGAAACTACCAACAATATATGAATTTTGGAATATTAGCGTGTGGCCGGATTCATCTAGTCATAGAGTCGGCAAGACCATGCCTTGTTGTTCAGCAGAAGTCGACGTATCTAGAACAAGGATGATTTTGTCGTGTAATAGCCGGTGCGGTGCCGCACTAGGTATGGCGTCTCGGACGATACGCCTGTCACCGTCACCTGGATGCGGCGAAAATCGGAATTTGACGGACGCTGAGTTGGGTAATAGGCAAGCAGATATTGCGTACGCAGCTCGTCGCTTATTTTCCGAAAGGCTTCATCCAGCTGCGCGGAGGTTGTGGCATAGAAGTACTTCCCCCCGGTGTCCTCGGACAGCTGAATCAGAGCGTGTTCGCCACCAATGTCCCGTCCGGCACTAGCCTCGACCGGGACGTCGATGATGCTGTACACAATTGCCTCCGCCTCTTGCGCCGCCCGCAGCGCCTCTTTGTAGTCCACATGGCTTACCGTATCCCCACCATCCGTGATCACCACCATCACCTTTCTGCCTTGTCGCGAAGCAAGCGACTGAGATCCCAAGTAGACGGCGTCATAAAGAGCGGTCGCGGCACCCAGTCGGGGGTGATCGATCGCGTGATCGATGGTCTTCAAATCGGGGGTAAAGTGAACGACCTCATTCACAATTTCGCTGAATTCGTACACGGAAAGTGCATCGACCGGGCGCAGGATAGCGTGCGCAAAATGGCGGGCAGAAGTCAATTCCAACGGCAAATCCTTTCGCGTACTCAGGCTGGTGTCGATGTCCATGACTATGGATAAAGGCAGTGCCGACTCTTTATCGAAAACGGCGATGGTCTGCGGCTTCCCATCCTCCTGAACTTCGAAGTTGTCTTTGGTTAATCCTCCAATCGGCGCGCCGTTCTCATCGGTGACAGTGACAAACACATTCACCAATTTGACGCTTACCTTGAACGTTGTGTCAGGCTGCTGTCCCGAGCCAGTGCGACTGGAGTTTGCGTTGGGCGGTGCAGAACCGCCGGACACCCATGGCGGTTTGGGCACCTGCGCACCGCACAGGGCCACGGCCGCAATTGGGATGAGGATCAGACTCTTCATCGGTTAAAGACACTCAAGTCCTTTACAGAATTTTGCGATATTGCGCGTCAATTCATTCCAACACAGCACTGAGCACCGAAATTGCAAGGAGCCGCAAACCACGCGAAGAGACGAACTGCTCAATTAGATGCGGGCTTTTGAGATGGCTGGTCTCGCGGTCGCTGGATTTCGGCGGGAAATGGTTCACCCGGCGCCCACACCGCACCATCCTCAAAATATTCTTTTTTCCAGATCGGCACGGTTTGCTTCAAGCTCTCAATCAGCCAGCGGCAAGCGTCAAATGCAGCCGCACGGTGCGCCGACGCGACAATCACTGCGACGCTGGTTTCGCCGATTTGCAATCTTCCAATGCGATGAACGATGACAGCCTCTCGGATAGCAAATTGGGAAAGTGCCTTTTCGATTAAGCCATTCATCTGTGTAATGGCCATTTCGTCGTAGGCTTCATAGTCGAGAAAAAGCGTACGGCGGCCGCGGCTGTTGTTTCGCACTACCCCCTCAAAAGCAACTATTGCGCCGTCCTCCGGGCATTTGATTTTGTTTGCGAAGCACGAAACGTCGATTCTCTCGCGGACAATTTGAGCACACCTTAAACATTCAAGAGGCATTTAGCACTTAGTCTCCCGTCCCACCATTGCGCCGCATTTCCATCCGCCGGAATTCGATTGTCTAAAAGATACCAGAGCGATACGCGATAAGTTAATTCAAGCCTCCGCTCACGGGCGGCAGGAAAGCGATCTCGTCGCCGGAGCGCAACTGGGTCTCCGATGCAGCGTATTGCTGATTGACAGACATAGCAAGCGACGCGCTTAGGTTGCCCAAGCCGACGATCCGCGTCTGATAATGCGCCAGCACATCGCCCAAAGTTGCATGCTCAGGCAAAGTGAGTGAATCCGAACTCTGCCCCGCCAGATCTTTCAATACACCGAAAAAGAGCACGCGAACCTGCATAGACTCCTACCCCCAACAGTGTATCGTGTGGAACGCTCCTTGGAGTCCAGGCGCGGATCAAAGAAAATGCCAGTTCTCTGCTGAGAGAACTGGCATTCCCGCTCAAAGGATTAGGCTAGCGCCGGGAACCTTCCGGGTGCGGAGCCGACGGATGCGAGGCTGGCGGACGTTGCTGCTGCCAAGTTTTGAACTTCTGCTCCTCGCTTTGCTGGCGCTGCGGATTCTCCTGTACCGGTGGCGCTTGCCGGACATAGGGATGTCCAGCTTCCCCAACCGGCGGACGAGGCACGGAAGGACTCGGCGGTTGTTGGGCTACTTCCGGCCGTGTGTTTTCCGGGCGCACCGGCTGGGCCGTTGCTTCGCCCTCCAGGCGGGGATTGGCCGGCGGTCGAGCCGGCTGGGTTTCAGTTCGAGGCGCCGGCACCGGCTTACCCGGTGTCTCGGTGCGCACATTTGCTGTTTGGCGCTGCTCGAAAGAAGGGCGCGGCGGAGTGGGTGTTCGGGTCGCCACCACTTGCCGATTCTCCACTGCTGCGGGTGGCCTGGCGGCTGACGGCCGGCCAGCTCCTAACACGCTCTGCTTTGACGGTTGGACCGGCACATTTCTGGCAACCGGAGCCTGCGCAATTTTCGCCTCGTCCACCTTTACCAGATTAGCGTTCACCGGCCGCGCGCTGGCAAACGTTTCGTGGGAAACCGCGGTGACCGCATTGGGAACCCGTTGATTGACGTAGGTGATGCGGTTAATGGTCGTGGTGTTGTTGTTGATGATCGTGGTGTTGTAAACATTCGTGACTTGGGTCACGTTGACGCGGGTGTTAGTGATGTTCACATTGTTCACATAGGCCGGACTGGTGCGATACCAGGGAACCCACACTTCGCGAGGCGCCAGCGGGAACCATGCGACGGGCGCTACTCCGACGCCAATTGCGAATCCCCCGCCTCCCACAAAAGCCACGAATGCAGGCGCGTAAACCGGTCGAACGACGATGGGGCCCGGCGCCCAGCACCAACCACCACCCACAAACGCCCAGCGACCGTAATGGAATGGCGCGAAGCCCCAAGGCTCATCTTCAACCCAGGTCCACCCCCATGGTTCAACAAATACCCAATGTCCCCAACGATAGGGAGCCCAACCTGGTGCCACGCCCACCGGGGTCCAAACCGGACCGTAATCCGCTACATAGCGCCAATGCCCGTACTCGTCCAGGTCCTCGTAGCCGGTTACCTCGGGCGAGATGTAGTTCGACGACTCTGATCGATCTTCGATCTGATCTCGATTGAAAGCAAAGTTATCGAAATCGTCGTTGGGTGGAAGCTGGCCAATTTGATGATCCAGTTCGTTGGTTCCGGTAAAAACGGCGCGCTGGCCAGCCACAACGTCGTATGACGCACCGCTACCGGTCACTTCGCCGCGCCCATGCCAAACGGTGACATCGGTCTCATCGCCGGCACCATTCACGTCTACACGGTACTCACCGGTGCGCTGCACGACAAAGGCAGAATTGGGAGTATCGATTTCGAAATGGTCATCATCATCTAAGTGCCGAACGCGGAAAATCATTGAACCCTGCGAAAGCCGCACTTGCGTGGTGTGATCATCCAGTTCGAGGAACGTGATGCTGGTCTCGGAGTCAATGCGCAGCGAAGTCGAGCCGATTTGTAGTTCGGCACGAGAATCCTTGTCGGCCCAAAGATTGTCGCCCGTAGTGAGGGGACGATTCCGCACCGCCTGCACCCAATCTCCTTCTCCGCCGGGCTGAAATGAGACCGATCCATCTGCGAAACTCAAACGTGCAACCCGAGTCGGAGGATCTTGCGCGGGCGCCTGCCCTTGCTGATCCGGCGGCGGGCCCTGCGCCAGCACGCCAACAGGAGCTTGCAAAGCGAGAAGAATGCCTGCCAGAACAACTCCAAGCGCCAGAAATTTAGGCCTGTTCATAATTAGGTTCCTCATCACCGAATCAATTCTATAGAGATTAAACACGACATGCGCTGACAAGTTTTCTGGTACAGGGTTTGTAAGACTACTGTAATGCAAACAAAAAACACCAGTACGCCTTTTCGGCACACTGGTAACTGAGGTAACAACAGTTATTTAGCTGACTGGCTGCTCGGTGAGAACCTTTTCCCGCTCCTCTTCGTCCTGTTTCTGCTCGCTGGGCGTGGAGGGCAGCGCCAAGGCGAGCACATCGTCGATGGTCTTGACGTAGTGAATGTTGAGATTCTCGGTTTGCTCCGGAGTCAAATCCTCTTCAACATTAGTCTTGTTCTCTGCGGGCAGGATCACGTCACGCACACCCGCACGTTTGGCGGCGAGGACCTTTTCTTTGACCCCGCCAATCGGCAGAACATTCCCGCTCAATGTGATTTCCCCAGTCATGGCGGTAAGCGGGCGAACCGGACGATTGGTAAGCAGCGACACTAGAGCGGTAGCCATGGTCACGCCTGCGGATGGACCATCTTTAGGAATCGCTCCGGCCGGCACGTGAATGTGAATGTCATGTTCGGCGAAGAAGCTCTCCGGAATACTGAGTTCCCGAGCATTGGAACGGACCCAGGTCAGGGCGGCCTGCATGGACTCCTGCATCACCTGGCCGATCTGCCCAGTCATGGTGAAGCCGCCTTTGCCCTTCATCACATTGGCTTCAACAAAGAGGATATCGCCGCCGGAAGGAGTCCAGGCAAGGCCCACCACCACTCCCGAGCGTTTGGTACGTTCAGCAATTTCGCCTTCGCTGCGAATTTTGATGCCCCCCAGGAATTCCTGAATGATCTCCCGAGTGACTACCAATTTCTGCGACTTCCCTTCGGCCAAGCGGCGGGCCTGCTTGCGGCAGATGGTGCCGATGTTGCGCTCCAGATTGCGCACCCCGGCTTCCCGCGTGTAATGCCGGATGATGTTGCTGATCGATTCTTCCGGAAATTCGATGTTGTCTGCTGTAATTCCGTTCTCTTCAATCTGGCGCGGAATCAGATACTGAAACGCGATGTGGATCTTCTCTTCCTCGGTGTAGCCTTGCAGTTCGATGATTTCCATGCGGTCCCGCAAAGGCTCGGAAATCGTATCCAGGATGTTGGCAGTCGTGATGAACAATACTTTCGAGAGATCGAAAGGCACATCGAGGTAGTTGTCGCGGAAAGTGGAATTTTGCTCGGGATCGAGCGCTTCCAGCAAGGCTGACCCAGGGTCGCCGCGAAAATCGCGTCCCACCTTGTCGATTTCGTCCAGCATAAAAACGGGATCTCTGGTTTCGGCGCGGCGAATGCCTTGAATGATTTGTCCCGGCAGCGCCCCAATGTAAGTACGGCGATGACCGCGGATTTCCGCTTCGTCATGCACGCCACCCAGTGAAATCCGCACGAACTTCCGGCCCAGCGCCCGGGCGATGGATTTACCTAGAGAAGTTTTGCCGACGCCCGGCGGTCCGACAAAACAAAGAATCGGGCCTTTCATCGCGGGTTTCAGCCGGCGCACTGAGAGGTAATCAAGGATGCGGTCCTTAACTTTTTTCAGATCGTAATGGTCCGTGTCAAGCACCTCCTTGGCCTTCACGATATCCACGTCGCCACCGGAAGTTTTGGCCCACGGCAGGACGGCCAGCCACTCGATGTAGTTGCGCGTAACTGAGTAATCCGCCGCCATCGGAGACATGCGGGAGAGCCGTCCTAATTCCTTAAGCGCTTCTTTCTTGACTTCGTCCGGCATTCCTGCCGCTTCGATCTTTTGCCGGAGCTCCTCGGTATCGCGTTGTCCCTCATCCTGTTCGCCCAGCTCCTTCTGGATCGCCTTCATCTGCTCGCGCAGGTAGTACTCACGTTGGGTTTGCTGTACCCGATCCTGCACTTCGGACTGAATCTTGTTGCGTAGTTGCTGGACTTCTAATTCCTTCGCAAGGTGCTGATTGATTTTCTCCAGGCGAACCCGAACGTCGGTGGTTTCAAGTGTGTCCTGCTTATCAGCAGTGGACAAGGACGGCAAGGATGACGCTATAAAATCAACCAGCCGGCCAGGCTCTTCTATATTCATCGCCACCGTGGAAAGTTCATCGGACAGTGTTGGCGATCCGGCCACGATTTGCTGGAACAAGGTCAGAACGTTGCGCTGCAGGGCTTCCACTTCCGAGCTCTTGGGCGGGATCGCTTCCGGCACCGTCTCTATCTGAGCCCGCATGAATGGCGTCAGTTGTGCAAATTCTCCCAGCCTGACCCGTTCGAGGCCCTCGGCGAAGACGAACAGACTCTGGTTCGGCATCTTGACGACTTTGTGAACGATCGCCAGGGTTCCGACGGTGTAGAGGTCGGCTGGTTGGGGCGCATCCACGCGCGCTTCCCGCTGGGCGATCACGACAATAGTCTTGTCCTCCCCCAGAGAGTTGATGAGCTGCACCGAGCTTTCCCGGCCAACCGTGAGCGGCAGGACTGCATGCGGAAACAAAACCGTGTCTCTCACCGGCAGAATGGGCAGCGCCCGTTCCTGCTCATTATTCTTATTGTTTTCTTTAAGATTGCGCTCGACGCGCGACTGCTGTGCCATGTTTCACCTTGAGTGTAAGTTGCTCAAGTTTTGATGTTGCCAACCGCCAGAAAGATGCAATCACGGACTTCATTAAGGCGTGAGGATACTAAACCTTTTTGGTTCGCTTTGCACGAACTAAGGTACAGGGCCGCCGTCACCTCGTTTGGCTCTCATAGCCGCGAGGTATTGTGCTTCTAACGTACAAACGGGTGCCCTCATCCGCCGCACACCCCACTTCACTAGTTTTAGCCAGCGAGAGCCACCTAGAACACGTGTTGCGCCAAGTCTCCCCTAAAAACCAATGTACGCAGGACGCGTTCGTTGGCCGCATTTACAACAAAAGTTTGTTCATCCCGCCCGGCCTTCTTTGGCAACGGCACCAATTGGCACTTTACTCGAGCTTCGGCGGGCTTCTTCGTATTCAGCTGCTTGAAGACCATCACGTGGTCTTGTCCTTCCATGGTGTGTAGAACCTGGTAGTTACCTTGAGGCAATAAAACCTCGCCAACCCGCGTAGGTGCGCTGAATGCGATCTTGTAGCTATCGGCAACTCCGAACTTGTTCTGCTTGGCCACGGCTAACACGCCCAACCCGAGTACGCACACCGCAAGCACAACTACAAACCTCGATAAACGCATAAGACCTCCCTGATCAGTGCTAATCACACATCTCCAGAATAGGCAGTGAAAGGTGATTCCTCCGTGCTTTTGCTCACGTCACCCTGTGATTTCATAAATCAGGCAGCGGGATAAACTCCAAGCACCTTCACTCGCTCCGCTACCAGCGCCAGGTTCCGCAGAGCGCGGCGTGCGAGCTTGTCATCGCCGCAAAGCAGATCGGCGAAGAAGCTGTATTGCCAGGGCTTCCCTTTTATGGGACGTGATTCGATCTTCGCCAGATCAATTCCGCTCATGGCAAAAACCCCCAGCGCACGGTATAAGGCTCCGGGCACATTCCTCACGACAAAGGCTATGGAGGTTTTATTCGCTCCCGGCATGGGTTTGCGGTTCTTGCGAATGAGGAAAAAACGGGTGAAATTCTGTTTGTCATCCTCGATCCCGGAGTCGATGATCTTGCCTTGGTAAACCGCCGCCGCTTGCCGTCCGGCAATCGCGGCAGCATCCCGCGTGCCGCTTTCGACAATGTGCTTCACACTGCCTGCGGTGTCATAAAACGGCACCGGTTCTATTCGTGGATTCCTCCGAAAAAATCTACGGCACTGGTCCAAAGCCACCGGGTGCGAGTACACCTTCCTTATGTCGCGCTTCCTTACACCTGGGGCAGCGATTAAATTGTGCACGATTCGTAAGCGAAGCTCCCGTTGAATGAAGACATCGCGCGCTAATAATAGATCGAGATGCTCTGTAACCGAGCCTGCCAGTGAGTTCTCGATTGGAATGACGGCTGCTTGGATTGATCCTCGATCAAGAAGATCGAATACTTCCACCGATCTGCTGCATGGGACGACAGTGCATGTCGTAACCAGGCGTTTCGCAGCTTCGTAGCTAAAGGAGCCCGCTTCGCCCTGAATTCCGATTTTCATTCGACCTGCGCAGGTGACAATTGGCTAGAATCAAGCCTTTTCCCGAGTACGAATGCGTCGACACCGTTCGAGTAGTAGCGGGGATAAATCCTCAAAACTGTGTACTGATGGCGCTTGTAGAAGGCCAAGGCCGGTAAGTTGTCCACGGCGGTCTCCAGCACAGTTGTGCGGCAGTCAAGGGAGCGCAGGCGGTTCTCGGCAGCAGCCAGCAGTTGGGACCCTAAACCGAAGCGGCGATTCGCGGGCAGGACATCAATGCTGATAATATGTCCGACCTTTCGGCTTGCTTCCGCCACGATAAAGCCCGCAACAGAGGATCGGCCATTAATGCCGGTATCGGCTGGTTCTGCGATTATTGTGAACGCTCCGCGTCGCTGGATGTAGCTGGAGAGCTCCCGCTGAGAATAGGCGATCCCAGGGGCGAAACATTGCTGATCAATCTCCCAGAGCGCCTTAAAATCCTCGCGCTTGAAGTCTCGCAGCCTGAAGTCCACCTCGCCATTGTAGCCGGGAAGTCTTTTCTGAACGGGCTTTGTCTTTGCAACAAATAGACTTGGGCAGTGGAAAAAAAAGACGCCGAAAAGGTTGCCTGACTTGCACCCCACGACGTAACATTCGCATCTGAGGAAAGTTGTGGGGCGCCTGTTCCTAATCGACGTGCTTGCTGCGGCCCTTCTGATGGGGATTTGGTATTTTTTCTTCCTCCGCTACAACCGTCGCAAAGGGACGCGCGCTTTGCGCTGGGTGGAAGTGGCTTGCGCCAACCGCGCGCGTATTGTGGAAGCACGCTGGATTGGAGCATCCCGGCTGCAAGCACATCTGCGGTTCGCTGCGCACTGGTTCGAGAACGCGAGGGTAACCATCCGGCTGCTTCCCCGTCCGATCCCCATTCAGTGGTTTCTGAGTCGCTGGCATAAGCAGCGAGAAACCGTCACCTTCGAAGCTGATCTGGATTGCGTGCCCGGCATTCATTTGGAAGTGTGCCGGCATCGCTGGCTGACTCACCGCAGCGGCAACCTGACGCAAGCATCGCGGAATTGGTCCGTATCCCATCCCGGTCCCGTTGTGCTGACGACCTCAACGCACTGGAGACAGGAACT
>Ga0187778_10001828_pt1 | contig 14663 bp, 13 predicted proteins | sample 1015_Q2_SP5_20_M_FD_132418 | JGI IMG/M metagenome (GOLD analysis project Ga0187778, IMG submission 132418) | Tropical peat soil microbial communities from peatlands in Department of Meta, Colombia - 1015_Q2_SP5_20_MG | ecosystem: Environmental > Terrestrial > Soil > Wetlands > Peat | place... | reverse complement strand
GCCACCTCGAGCGGGCGGCGCAATGGAAGACTCCGTTGCCGGTCGGCGTGCGTCCGGCGCAGTCATTGCACTTCCTTGTCGCACATGGGATTACGGCCGAAAAAGCTCGCTGGACCGGGAGGGAGAGTCAAGCCGATCGGCGGCCGTTGTGGTATGCGTTATGCTAAGTGGGAGTCCGGGAGGCGCCAATGGCGAAGGTCATCCTGAAAGTCACCGGCATGACGTGCGGCCACTGCCAGAAGACGGTCGAGAAAGCCCTGGCCGGCGTGCCGGGCGTGTTCGGCGCGGTGGTCGACCTGGTGGACGGGTCCGCGGAAGTGGACTACGACGACGACGCCGCGACGATCGAGGAGCTCACGGGCGCGGTGGTGAAGGCGGGCTACGCGGCGACGCTCGCCGCCTGACCGTCAGTAGGCGCCGCGCGCCGCATGCCCCGGCTGCTCGAGGGCGTGGAGCTCGGTGAGAAAGCGCTTGGCGATGTCGTCGAGCTCGGAGCGCGACGTGTCGCGCGTCGCGAGCGTGACGCGCACGTAGTGGCCCCCCTCGATCTCGACGTTCAGGTCCACCGATCCCAGCAGGCCGACGTAGCGGGCGTGATCACCCTCGCCGCGCTGCACCGCGAGGCCGCGCGGAGCGAAGTACTTCTCCGCGGCGGAGAGGACGGCTTCGGGCGACGTGTGGGCGCGGTAGAAGTATTGCATCGGGGCTCCGCAGCGGGGGCGAGTGAGTGCAGGGTCTAGAGTGTATGGTGCAGGGTCACGGCGCGAGGCTGGGCGTGAACCGCCTCAGCCGCAGGCTGTTCGTGACCACGAACACCGACGAGAACGCCATCGCCGCGCTGGCGAAGACCGGCGACAGCAGGACGCCGGCGACCGGGTAGAGCAGGCCGGCCGCGATCGGGATGCCGACGACGTTGTAGGCGAAGGCCCAGAACAGGTTCTGCCGGATGGTGCGCATGGTGCGGCGCGCCAGCTCGAGCGCGGTCACCGCCGTGGTCAGATCCCCGCTCATCAGCGCGATGTCCGCCGCCTCGACCGCGACGTCGGTGCCGGTGCCGATCGCGAGGCCGACGTCGGCCGTCGCCAGGGCCGGCGCGTCGTTGATGCCGTCGCCCACCATCGCCACGCGCTTGCCCGCCTCCTGCAGGCGCTTGACGATGGCCACCTTCCCGGCCGGCAGCATCCCCGACTCGACCTCGTCGATGCCCACCTCGCCGGCGACGGCGATGGCGACCTTGCGGATGTCGCCGGTGACCATCAGGACCTCGAGCCCCATCGCCTTGAAGGCGCGCACCGCGGCCACCGCCGACGGCTTGATGGGGTCGGCCAGGCCGATCAGGCCGGCCGGCGCGCCGTCCACGGCCACGAGCACCGGCGTCCGCGCGCGCGCGGCGAGGCTGTCGACGGCGTCGGTGAACGGGCCCACGTCCACGCCGAGCTCGATCAGGTAGGTGGCGCTCCCGACCGCCACGGCGTGGCCCCCGATGGTGGCGGTGACTCCGCGTCCCTCGAGCGCCCGGAAGCCGGTCGCCTCCGGCGGCTGCAGCCCGCGCTCGGCGGCCGCGCGCACGATGGCGGCGGCCAGCGGGTGCTCCGACAGGCGCTCGACGGCCGCCGCGAGCTGCAGCACCGCCGCCTCGCCGTCGCCGGGCGTCCCCGCGGCCATCCGGTCCACGACCTCCAGCGCGATCATGACCTCCGTCACCGCGGGGTGCCCCTCGGTGACGGTCCCGGTCTTGTCGAGGACGATCACGTCGACGCTCGAGGCCGCCTCCAGCGCGCTCCCGCCCTTGGCCAGCACGCCGCGCTCGGCGCCGCGGCCGGCGCCGACCATGATCGCCGTCGGGGTCGCGAGGCCCATGGCGCACGGACAGGCGATGATCAGCACCGACACGAGCACCACGGTGGCGTACACCGGGGCCGGGCTCGGGCCGAAGTCGAACCAGATCACGAACGCAGCGATCGCGAGGGCGATGACGGCCGGCACGAACACGCCCGCGATGCGGTCGGCGAGGCGCTGGACCGGCGCGCGGCTCCCCTGCGCCTCCTCCACCAGGCGCACGATCTGGGCGAGCGCCGTGTCCCGGCCGATCCGCGTCGCCTCCACGGTGATGGCGCCGGTGGTGTTGAGCGTGGCGCCGACCACCTCGTCGCCCGGCGCCTTGGGGACGGGCATCGGCTCGCCGGTGAGCATGGATTCGTCCACCGCCGTCCGGCCCCCGCGCACCACGCCGTCCACCGGGATCTTCTCGCCGGGCCGCACCAGCACGATGTCGCCCACCACGACCGCGGCGGCCGGGATCTCGACCTCGGCGCCGCCGCGCAGCGCGCGCGCCGTGCGGGGCGCGAGGCCGAGCAGGCGCCGCATCGCCTCGGAGGTCCGGCCCTTGGCGCGCGACTCGAGCAGCCGGCCGAGCAGGATCAGGGCGATGATGGCCGACACCGCCTCGTAGTACACGTCGGCGGGCAGGCCCGCGCCGGTGAACACGCCGGGCGTGAAGGTCGCGGCGGCCGAGTACAGCATCGCGGCGGCGGTGCCCACACCGATCAGGGTGTTCATGTCGGCGCTGCGGTGCTCGAAGCCGCGCCACGCACTGACGTAGAAGCCGCGGCCGGACCACGCCATCACCGGGAGCGTGGCGAGGAACAGGACGACCTTGAGCGTCTGCGGATCGGCGGCGTACAGCCACGGCAGGCCCCGCCGCATCGCGCCGTCCAGCGGCATCAGCACGCGGGCCAGCAGGTCGGCCGACCCGACCGCCTCGGCGCCCATCAGCGGCATCGACGCCACCATCGCGGCGACCGCCACCACCGCCGCCAGCGCGAGCTTCCAGGCGAGGTCCCGGGCCTCCCGCTCGCGCACCAGGCGCTCGCGCTCGACCGGATCCGACTCGGAGACGGGCACGGCCAGCACGAACCCCGCCGCGGTCACCGCCTCCTCGAGGTCCCGCGGGTCGAGGAAGCCGGGCACGTAGGTCACGCGGACCGACTCCGCCGCCGGGTTGGCGACGGCGCCGAGGACGCCGCGCACCTCGCGGATGGCGTGCTCGAGGCGCGAGGTGTCGAGCGCGGACCGCAGGTCGGCCACGGCGAGGCTGAGCGCGTCGGTGCCGACGTCGTAGCCGGCGTCGCGCACCGCCTCCATCACCTCGCGCGGCTGCGCCCCGTCGAGCTCGACCGTGGCCTTGGTCGTGCCGAAGTTCACCGACGCCTCGCGCACGCCTGGCGTGGCCTGGAGCTGGCGCTGGATGCGCGACGCGCAGGCGGCGCACGACATCCCCGTCACCGGGAAGGTGACGCGCCGCCGCAGGGCGGCGGGCGGCGCCGGGGCCGGCGTCGCCGTCACCGGCGCTCCCCGCGGCCGCGCGCCGGCCGCGGCGTGGCGAGGAAGTACCACAGCACCCACACGATGGCCACCAGCCCCACCAGGGTCACGACCGCCTTGGAGACTGTCATCGCGGGCGCTAGCGCTGGTAGTACTCGATGCCGAGGTGCGTGATCTGATCCTCGCCCATCAGGTAGCGCAGCGTGTTCTTGAGCTTGAACTGCTGGATGAACAGGTCGTTCTCGGGCACGAGGCCCGGCGCCGCCATCGGGCTCTTGAAGTAGAACGAGAGCCACTCCTGGATGCCCGCCATCCCGGCGCGGCGCGCCAGGTCCATGAACAGCGCGAGGTCGAGGACGATCGGCGCCGCCAGGATCGAGTCGCGGCACAGGAAGTCCACCTTGATCTGCATCGGGTAGCCGAGCCACCCGAAGATGTCGATGTTGTCCCAGCCCTCCTTGTTGTCGCGGCGCGGCGGATAGTAGTTGATGCGCACCTTGTGGAAGATGTTCCCGTACAGCTCCGGATACAGCTCCGGCTGGAGGATGTGCTCCAGCACCCCGAGCTTCGACTCCTCCTTGGTCTTGAACGACTCGGGATCGTCGAGCACCTCGCCGTCGCGGTTCCCCAGGATGTTGGTCGAGTACCACCCGGCCAGCCCGAGCATCCGGGCCTTCAGCATCGGGGCGAGCACCGTCTTCATCAGGGTCTGCCCGGTCTTGAAGTCCTTGCCGGCGATCGGCAGCCCGCGGTCCCGCGCCAGCTCCTGCAGGGCCGGCGTGTCCACCGCCAGGTTCGGCGCGCCCATCGCGAACGGGACGTCCTCCATCAGCGCCGCCCACGCGTACAGCATCGAGGGCGCTATGGCGGCATCGTTCTCGGCCATGCCCTTCTCGAACGCGGCCAGCGTGGCGTGCGCGGGCCCGGGCCGGATGAAGATCTCGGTCGAGGCGCACCACACCGCGACCAGGCGCTCGGCCCCGCTCTCCTTGCGGAACCGGCGGATGTCGTCGCGCAGCTGCTCGGCGAGGTCGCGCTTGGTCTTGCCCTTCTTCACGTTGGGGCCGTCGAGCCGCTTGACGTAGTACTGGTCGAACACCGCGGGCATCGGGACGATCCCCTTCAGGAACTCGGCGATCGGCGCCAGGTGCCGCTCCTCGAGCACGCCCGCGACCGTCGCCGAGCGGAACGCGTCGTCGGGGATCGGATCCCAGCCCCCGAACACCAGGTCCTCGAGTCGGGCGAGCGGCACGAACTCGCGCACCAGGGGCATGCGGCCCTCGGTCCGCTTGCCGAGCCGGATGGTGCCGAGCTGGGTCACCGAGCCCACGGGCCGGGCCAGGCCGCGGCGCACGCTCTCCACCCCCGCGATGAAGGTGGTCGCGACGGCGCCCATGCCGGGCAGGAGCACGCCCAGGCGCCCGTGCGCAGGCTGCACGGTGCGCTTCACGTCAGTCTTCACGTCAATGCCCTTTCGGAACTGAGCCGACGGCCGGCCCCGCCGGGCCGGCGCTGGCGCCCGCATCGGCGCCGTTGGTGGCCCGGAACACGAAGGCCACGCGCTGGGCGACCGTGTACCAGGACAGGAGGGCGAGCACCGCGATGATCGCCAGCAGCAGGATGCCGTGCGGCCCGCTGCCGAAGAACAGCGTCGGCACCCCCACGCCGAGGATGCGCTCGGGCCGCTGGGCGAGTCCGACCCGGCAATCGACGCCCAGCCCCTCGGCGCGCGCCCGGGCGTAGGAGACGAGGAACGACCCCGTGAGCGCCGCCAGCGCCGCGATCACGCCGAGCACCGGCCGCGCCTGGGCCGCCGCCGTCTGGAAGTAGATCGCGATCCCCGCGTACAGCACGGCCTCGCCAGTCCGGTCCAGGGTCGAATCGAAGAACGCGCCGAACCTGGAGACCATCCCGCCGCGGCGGGCCACCTGCCCGTCGAGGATGTCCAGCAGCCCCGAGAGCAGCAGCCACAGCGCCCCGAGCCGCGGCTGATCGAGGCCGAAGGCGGCGCCGGCGCCGATCACCACGATCACGCTCGCCGAGGTGATCGTGTTCGGCCGGACGTGCATCCGGATCAGCCACTCTGCGACGGGACGGAGCAGATTGGGGAAGCCCGTGACCATCTGGGCGGGGAGCAGCCTCACGCTACGATCGTTCATGGCTGGCGCTGGTACACTAATCCGCGCGCCGGGAAGGCGCAAACCGCGGCTCAGTAGATCAGAAACGGCCGCCGCAGCGCGACGAAGCGCCGGTCGTCGGCGGGCCAGGTCACGGCGCCCGCGAACCGCGTGCCGAGCCGGCGCGCGAGCCCGGTCTCGTCGACCCGCAGGGAGTCCGGCTGCAGCGCCCGGATGGTCTCGAGCAGCCGCAGCGCGTCGCGCACCGCGTCGCCCCGCGCGCGGTCGAACGTCCGGAACCGCACCCCGGCCACGGCCACGCCTTCGTCCTTGCCGTCGCCCGCGCCGCGCGGCGTGAACCGCACCGTGTCCAGCGCCACGCCGTAGCGGCGGGCCATCACGCGCGCCACCCGCGCCGCGTCGAGCCACGGCGCGCCCACCTGCCGGAACGGCGCGTCGCTGCCCCGCCCCACCGAGAGGTTGGTGGCCTCGAACAGCACGGTGCCCGGATACCAGGCCACCGCCTCGAGGTCCGGCAGGTTCGGCGACGGCCGCACCCAGGGCAGGCCGGTGCGATCGAACCAGTCGCACCGGCGCCAACCCGCCACCGGCACCACCACGAGGTCGGCGCCGATCCCGAGCCGGGCGTTGGCGAACCGCGCCAGCTCGCCGAGCGTCATGCCGTGCCGCAGGGGCACCGGGAGCATGCCGAAGAAGGAGGCGTACGCGGTGTCGAGGACCGGGCCCTGCACCGCGCACCCGATGGGATCCGGCCGGTCGAGCACCACGACGCGGACGCCGGCCGCGGCGGCCGCCCGCATCGCGAGCAGCGTCGTCGAGACGTAGGTGAACGTGCGCGCGCCGACGTCCTGCAGATCCACGAGCAGCACGTCGAGCGACGCGAGCTGGGCGGGCTCCGGCGCTCGACGAGGACCGTAGAGGCTGTAGATTGGGAGAGCGGTCGCCACGTCCACGGTGTCGCCGAGCAGCGTGTCGCGCACCGCCTCGCCCGGCCGCTGCGCGCCGCGGATGCCGTGCTCGGGCGCAAACAGGGCCACGAGCCGCACGCCCGGCTGCCGCTCGAGACGGTCGATGGTCGGAACACCCGCGGCGTCCACGCCCGAGCGGTTCGTGATCAGGCCGACGCGCCGGCCCGCGACCAGATGGAGCGAGTCGCGGAGCAGGACGTCGATGCCGGGCAGGACGGAGTCGGCGGCCTGGCGGATGCCAGTGGAGTTGCCAGACGGCACGTTGCGAGCGGGTACCAGGCGCCAGTCGACCGACGCGGACACCAGGCAGGTGAACGCCAACGCAGCAGCCGGGAGTGAACGGGCTTGAAGCACTCTTCCCCCTTGGCCGTCTTCGCCGTCTTCCACCTGGTGTGGTGCGGCGCCTGCGCCAGGACGATCGCCACCGCCGCGGCTCCGGCCGTGCCGCCCGCCGCGCCGCTCGCGCCGTCCGATGGCGCGGCCGCGCCGTCCGAGAGCACCGCGTTCGCCTCGGTCCCGGGCGTCCCCCCGCTGCATCTGACCGTGCGCGAGAAGGCCGCGCAGCTGGTGATGCCGTGGATCGCGGGCGACTACTGGGCCACCGACGCCGCCGCGATGGACTCGGCGCTGCAGCTGGTGGCCGACGACGGCGTCGGCGGCCTCATCGTGGGCGTCGGCTCCTCGCCCTTCGACATCGCCGAGAAGCTCAACGCGCTGCAGCGCGCCGCGCGGGTCCCGCTGCTGATCGCCTCCGACCTCGAGTCGGGACTGTCGGCGCGGGTGCGCGGCGGCACGTCCTTCCCCGGCAATATGGCGCTCGGCGCCACCGACCGGGAGCTGGACGCCTACGAGGTCGGCCGGGTGGTCGCCCTCGAGGGCCGCGCCATCGGCATCCACCTCGATTTCGCGCCGGTGGTGGACGTCAACAACAACCCGCGCAATCCGATCATCAACGTGCGGTCGTTCGGCGAGAACCCGCGGCGCGTGGCGGACCTGGGCGACGCGTTCATCCGCGGCCTGCGCGAGCACGGCATGCTCAGCACAGCGAAGCACTTCCCGGGACACGGCGACACCGGCACCGATTCGCACATCGCCCTGCCGGCGATCACGGTCAGCCGCGCGCGCCTCGACTCGGTCGAGCTGGTGCCGTTCCGCGCCGCGGTGCGCGAAGGCACCGACGCGGTGATGGCCGGCCACCTGGCCGTCCCCGGCCTAGCCGGCGCCGACGCCCCCCCGGCCACCCTGTCGCCGGCGGTGCTCGACACCCTGCTCCGGGGCGAGCTCGGCTTCCGCGGGCTCATCGTCACCGACGCGCTCAACATGGGCGCGGTGGTCAGCCGCTACGGCGCCGCCCAGGCGGCGGTGCGCGCCCTCGAGGCCGGCGCCGACCTCCTGCTGATGCCGGTGAGCGCCCGAGCGACCGTCGACGCCCTGGCGGACGCCGTCGCGCGCGGGGAGGTGAGCGAGGCGCGTCTCGACTCGTCGGTCGCGCGCGTGCTGGCCGCCAAGGCGCGCCTCGGGCTGTTCCGCCAGCGGCTGGTCGACGTCGACCGCGTCGCGCAGGCGGTCGGGACGGCCGCCGACGCGGCGCTGGCGCAGGACATCTCCCAGCGGAGCCTGGTGCTGGTCAAGGACTCGCTGGGGCTGGTGCCGCTCCCGGCGGCGCGCCGGCATCGCGTGCTGGTGGTGGCCTACGGCGACGAGAACAGCCGCGACGTCGGCGCCGCCCTCACGGGGGCGCTGCGCGGCTCCGTGGACACCATCCGCGCGCTGCGGCTGTGGCCCGCCTCGGGGCCGGCGTCGTTCGACTCCGTCAGGACCGCCGCCGCGGGCGCGGGCGCCGTGCTGTTCCTCGCCGCCTCGCGACCGACGGCCTGGCATCCCGACGCGGTGGACATCCCGGACGGCGTCGCCGCCCTGATCTCGCAGCTGGCCACGGGCGGCGCGGCCGTGGTGGCCGTGTCCCTCGGCAGCCCCTACGTGCTCGGCGAGATCCTGCCGGTGAGCAGCTTCGTGGCCGCCTGGAGCGACACCGACCCGATCGAGCGCGCGGTGGCGCGCGCCCTGCTCGGCCTCGCGCCGGTCACGGGCCGGCTCCCGGTCTCGCTGCCGCCCGCCTACCCGGCCGGGAGCGGCCTGCCGCGCGGCGCGGCGGCGCCCGAGCCGCGCACCGGCGGCGCCGCTCCGTGAGCCCGCTGCTCCTCGCGGCTTCCCTGATGGCCACGACGCAGGACACGACCTGGGCAGCGCTGCAGCGCTACGTCGACTCGAGCGTGGCGCGCCGGGCCTTCCCCGGCGCCGTCGTGGCGGTCGGTCGCCACGACACCGTGCTGTTCCTGCAGGCGTTCGGCCGCCTCGACTACGAGCACGGCCGGCGGGTCACCACGCGGACGGTCTACGACCTCGCGTCGCTCACCAAGGTCGTCGGTCTCACCACTGCGATGATGCAGCTCGTCGCGGAGGGCAAGGTCGGGCTCGACACGCCCGCCGTGCGCTACGTGCCCGCGTTCCATGACAGTGCCGTGACCGTCCGGCAGCTCCTGACCCACAGCTCGGGGCTGCCTGCCTGGAAGCCGTTCTGGCCGCGCGTCCACTCGCGCGCCGAGATGTTCACGCTGGTCGACGCCGAGCCGCTGGAGCACCCGCCCGGCACGGCGATGGTGTACTCGGACCTCGGCGCGATGGTCATGACCCAGATCGTGGAGGACGTCTCGGGCGAGCGCCTCGACCGCTATCTCCGGATCCACCTCTTCCGGCCGCTGGCCATGCGCGACACCCGCTACCTGCCGCCGGCCGGCTGGCGGAGCCGCATCGCGCCGACCGAGGTGGACACCGCCTACCGGCACCGCCTGGTCGTGGGCGAGGTGCACGACGAGAACGCCGCGTCGATGGGCGGCATCTCGGGGCACGCCGGGCTGTTCGGCACGGCGCCCGACCTGGTGAAGTTCGCGCAGCTGATGCTCCGGACGCTGCGAGGCGAGAGCTCGAGCCGCCGCGCCCGGACTCGCCGCCCGCGCGGGACGGTCGAGCTCCACCCGCCCGGCGGGCTCGTCGACTCGGCCACGGTCGCCGAATTCACCCGCGTGCAGGACCCGGCGCTCTCGAGCCGCGCGCTCGGCTGGGACACGCCGAGCGACGGCTCGAGCGCCGGGACGCGGCTGTCGCCCCGCGCCTTCGGGCACACCGGGTTCACGGGCACGTCGATCTGGATCGACCCGGTGCAGGACCTGTTCGTCATCCTGCTCACGAACCGCGTGCACCCCACCCGTAGCAACGAGCTGATTCGCGAGGTCAGGCCGCGGGTGGCGGATCTGGCGGTGGCCGCCGCCGAGGCCCGCTAGGCCGCCTGCTCCGGCTCCGTCGCGGCCGCCCTGCGGGGACGGCCCGCGCCGGAGACCCACAGCAGCGCGAGTCCCGCCGCGATCCACACCGCCCAGCGCAGCCGCGTGACGATGCCGGCGTAGATGCCCAGCGACGACGGGAGACCCAGGATCCCGAAGATGAGACCCGTGCTGCCCTCGCGCGAGCCGAAGTCGTACGGGACGAAGAACAGCAGGTTGAGGCTCAGGGTGAGGAAGCTGCCCATCACGAAGGCCTGAACGTAGCCGATGGGCGTGCCCACGCTGCGCGCGATGAGGTAGTACTCGAGCATCGCCACCGACCGGCCGCCGAAGTCGACGGCCAGCGCCAGGAAGAAGCGGGCCGGGCTGCGGCGGTAGAAGCCCGCGATCTGCTCGTCGAGCTGCATCAGGGTGTCGCGCCGGCTCTCGAGCGCGCGCGCGGCCCGGCGGAGCAGCGGCAGCTTCCCGAGCGCGCCGAGGGCGAGGCCGAAGATGCCCTCGCGGTGCCGGGAGAACACGAACAGGAACAGCAGCGCGAGGCCGGCGGCCGCCACCGCCAGGCCCAGGGCGACGGGCGCGGCGGGCCGGAACAGGAGCAGCACGGCGAGGATCGCCACCAGCCAGCTGAGCACGTTGCTCAGCGCGTTCAGCATGTAGTAGGTGAGCACCGCGCCCGTGGCGCGGCGTGGTCCCAGCCAGGGCGCGAAGGCGCCCACCTTGAACGGCTCGCCGCCCAGCTGCAGGAACGGCGTCACCGCGTTGAGGGCGAAGCCGGACACCATGATGATCCAGGTGCGCGGGTACGGAGGACGGCCCGGCTCGTCGGCCATCACCAGCCAGCAGGCCAGCGCGTTGCACGAGTACACCCCCGCGTACACCGCGACGATCGGCAGGAACATCCAGCCGGTCTCCTGCAGGTCGTGCAGCAGCCGGGCGGGGCCGAGGTGCAGGAGGAGAAAAACGAACAGGGCGGTGCCGACGACGAACAGGGCGACCTGCGCGCGTCGGCTCATCGCACCCCGACCGCGGGCGGTCTGGCGCTGCCGGCGGCCGCGTAGGCCCGCTCGAGCACGTCGGCGACCGCGGTGATCTCGCGCAGGTAGCCCTCGCCATCGCCACGCTCGATGGCGTCGGCGAACTCCCGGAACAGGCCGGTGAACCAGTCCTTGTACGACGCCTTGTCGAGCGCCGCCGTGAAGTCGATGCGCTCGGCGTCGCCGGGAGCGTCCAGCGTCAGCTCGCCGCCGATCCACGCGATGGTCCCGCGCTCGCCCCAGAAGCGGATCACGGTCTCGCGCGCGTGGGCCGCCCAGGTGACGAAGATCGTGGCGGCGCGCGCGTCCCCGTACTCGAGCACGACCTGCGCGGAATCCTCGACGTCGTAGTCGCGGTGACGCAGGCGGCCGGTCCACGCGCGCACCCCCGACGGCGGGCCCGCGACGTCGTCGAGCAGGTACAGCAGGTGGGTGCCGTGGTCGAGCAGCACGCCTCCGGCGCCGGCGGCCCGCGTCCCGCGCCACGGGACGCCGGCCGCGCCGCCGCCGCCGAGGTCGGCGTGCGCGCGGTAGGTGCGGAACTCGGCCAGGTGCCAGCGCCCGATCCGGCCCGCGTCGAGCCACTCGCGCAGCTGCCGCCACGCCGGATTGAAGCGGTACTGGTGGCACGGCATGACCACCCGGCCCGCGCGGCGCGCGGCGTCCGCGACCCGGCCGGCCTCGCGCCGGGTCGTGGCGACCGGCTTCTCACACAGCACGTGCCAGCCGCGCTCGAGTCCCCACAGCACCAGGTCCGGGTGCGACGCGGTGGGCGTGCACACGTCGATGAAGTCGAGCGGCTCGTAGGCGGCGAGGCCCGCCGCGTCGGCGACCCGCGGGAGCCCGGGGATGTCCGGCACCGCGGGTGCGCTCTCCACCACCGCCACCAGCTCCAGGCTTCGCGCGACGCCGGCGTAGGCGGGGTGGTGGGAGTGCCGCGCCACGCCGCCGGCGCCGATCAGCGCGCCGCGGAACGGCCGCCGCTCAGTCGCCAACGGCCGCCACTCCGGCTCGACCCGCGGACGCGCGCTCGAGCGCCGCGGCGTTGCGCTCGTGGAGCAGGACGACGCCGACCAGCACCAGGTTCATCGGCACCGCCGTGGCCCACAGGAACCACTCGACGTGGCCGGCCACGACCGCCGCGGCCAGCAGCGCGAACCGGATGTTGGTGGCGATGAGGGTGAGCACCGGGAGCAGGCCGGCCTGGCGCTCCGCCCAGCGCTCGCTCCCGGCGGGCCCGCGGCCAGAGCGGACCGCCTGCAGGGCCCGGTAGGTGACGGGGAACATCGTCACCTGGCGGCGCACGTAAGCCCGGTACAGGCGGTGCACCGCGCGCGCCAGCGCGCCGCCGGGGGCCTCGGGCGCCAGGTCCTCCGGCAGGTCGGTCTCGCCCCCGCCCTCGGCGCCGAGCTCGAGGTAGGCGTTCTTGATGAAGTCCACCGCCGCGCCCTGCAGGGAGTGGCTCCAGATCACGACCCCGACGAGCGCCAGCGCCGGCCACCCCCAGCCCTCGCCGTGGACCATCCGGACGAACAGGTGCACGTAGAGGTTGAGGAACCGCAGCGTGTCGGAGAGGCCGTCGATCACGCGCCCGAAGCGCGTGGACGTGCCCTTGAGCCGTGCCAGCTGGCCGTCGGCGCTGTCGAACAGGTCCGAACAGACCAGCAGCGCGACGCCCGCGAGGTTGACCCACAGCCGCTGGTAGACGAGCAGGTGGCCCGCCGCCAGCCCGATGACCAGGCCGACCACCGTCACCTGGTCGGCGGTGGCGCGGGTCGGCGCGAGCGCCCGGGCGATGCGGATGCCGACCGGCCGGAAGAAGTGGACGTCGGTCCACTCCTCGACCGAGGGCCCCTTAAGCGCCAGCGCGCTCTGCGGCCTCACTCAGCACGACCTTGATCGTCGCCAGCGCCTCCAGCGCCTGCTCTTCGGTGATCACCAGCGGCGGGTTGATCCGGACCTCGGGGTTGTAGATCATCGCGAGCACGCCGCGTCCGAGCAGCGTGTCGAACACCCACCGGGTCAGCTTCTTGTCCAGCAGCGTGCGCGTGCCCGGCCTCACGAGGTCCATTCCGATCATCAGGCCGCGTCCCCGCACGTCGCTCACGATGGGGATCTCGCCCTCCCAGCTCCGGAGCTCCGCCAGCATCCGCTCGCCCAGGGCGCGCGAGTGCTCCACCAGGCCTTCCTCGACGATCGTTTCGACCGTGACGCGTGCCGCCGCGGCCGCGAACGGGTTGCCGCCGTAGCTGGACGAGCTGCCGCTCGGGTTGGCGAACGGCTTGGCGAACGCGACGCTCTCCCGGATGATCAGGCCGCTCATCGGGAAGCCTCCGCCGAAGCCCTTCCCCACCGTGATGACGTCGGGCACCACGCCCTCGTGCTCGACCGCGAACATCTTCCCGGTGCGCCCGAAGCCGGTGATCATCTCGTCGCAGATGAGCAGGGCGCCCAGCTGGTCGGCGAGCGCGCGCAGCGCGGGCAGGTAGCCCGGCGGCGGCACCACGTTGCCCGCGGTGCCCTGGATCGGCTCGACCACGATGGCGGCGATGTCGCCCGCGGTCTCGATCTCGATCTTCCGCTTCAGGAACTCGACGCAGTGCCAGTCGCACGACGGGAAGGTCTTGTCGAAGGGGCAGCGCGCGCACGAGGCGTACGGCGTGAGGTAGGTGCCCGGCATCAGCGGGCCCAGGGCGTGCTTGAAGCTGCTGCCGAGGACCGGGAGCACGCCGCCGGTCTTGCCGTGGAACCCACCCCAGAACCCGATGAACTCCGTGCGGCCGGTGTGCGACTTGGCCAGCCGGAACGCCGCCTCGACCGCCTCGGCGCCGCCGGAATAGAGCTGCGTGCGGTTGAGGTCGCCGGGCGCCAGCTGGGCCAGCAGCTTCACCAGCGCGGCCCGGTGCTCGGTGGTGAAGCTGCCGACGTGCACCCGCGCCACCTGGCGCTGCATGGCCGCCACGTACTTCGGGTGCGCGTACCCGAGGCTCGCCACGCCCACGCCGGCCAGCAGGTCGACGTAGCGGTTCCCGTCCGCGTCCCACAGCAGGGCTCCCTGGCCGTGGTCCATGCACAGCCGGCTGAAGGTCGCCACGCTCTGGGTGCCCGGCGCGAGGAACTGCGCCTCCGCGTCGAACAGCTGCTGGGACCGCGGGCCCGGCAGCTTCACGCCGGTCGGGTGAGTGAGGATGGTCACCGCGCCAACGCCCTTTCGTGGATGTAGCCGGCGATCGCGTCCGCCGCCCCGTCGCGGAACGGCGCGAAGCTCGGCCAGTCGTTGATGTCGATCAGCACCGGGCGGTCCGGCGCCGGCACCGCCACGTCGCCGCCGAAGACCTCCAGCTCCAGCATCCGGGCCGCGGCGAACGCGAGCTCGCGGAGCCGGTTTTCGTCCACGGCCGGCGGCGGCGCCGCGCTTCCCGCCTCCGCTCCGTAGTACCGGAAGAACCGCCCGTCCGCAACTCCGTAGAACTTGATCACCGGCCCCGGCACGTGCTCCTGGACCGCCACCCACGAGATGCCGCGCGCCGCGAACGCCCCGAGCGCGCGCCCGACGTCCCCGGGCGGCACGGTCACGACGTCCTCGGGCCGCTCGGCGTGCACGTCGCCGCGCTTGATCCACACCTGCGCCCGCCCGCCGAACGGCGCCGCCAGCTCGCCTCCCTGCGGCGCGCTCTCCGTGTGGACGATCAGGGTCCGCGGAAACGCCAGGTCGCTCGCCGCCATCCGCCGCACCAGGCGGTGCCGGTGACAGGCCAGCACGCTGCTCGGACGGTTGACGATCAGGGCTCCGTCCGCCTCGACGGGGGACAGCCGCTCCGACGCCACCGGGCCCTGGCACATGTTGACGAACAGCTC
>Ga0187778_10001826_pt1 | contig 14669 bp, 16 predicted proteins | sample 1015_Q2_SP5_20_M_FD_132418 | JGI IMG/M metagenome (GOLD analysis project Ga0187778, IMG submission 132418) | Tropical peat soil microbial communities from peatlands in Department of Meta, Colombia - 1015_Q2_SP5_20_MG | ecosystem: Environmental > Terrestrial > Soil > Wetlands > Peat | place... | reverse complement strand
GCTAACCGCACCAATACTATTCATCCATGGACCAGATAAGTTGAAGGCAGCGAAATTGGCTGCCGAGCAGATTATCCCTAGACTGACGATTGATAGGTGAAATTCAAGTCAGCCGCCTAGATTTAGGGTCTCTCATAATCATTGGAGTTAAGCGAGTTTCCTCCACATAGGTCCCAAGCTGGATTTGGATACCCAGAAACCTACAAGCCAGTTAGGTTGATCAACGATTTCATGAATATGCAGGTCGCCTGCTACACTGCAGAAGACATAAGCCTCTTCCTTAGTTAGAGAGGCATGTTCTGTTAGGTCGTCAATCATTCGGCGAATAGCCTGCTTGCAGGCGTCCATGAGATTCGGTGAAATGCCCGTTGTCACATAATGCTTCTCAGTGCGTCGCTCTTGCGATGTGAAGAACCTTGGCGCATCAAGACGTGCGTTCTTGATCAAATTAAATCGTAGAGTTACTTCACCAGGGCATTCGATAGCTGTGACGCAGACCTCACCGTCCCCTTGAGCCGCGTGAATATCGCCAACGGAGAATAAGCCACCGTCGACCCAGACGGGAAGCAATAACTTGCTGCCCGCTACCAAATGACGGACATCCATGTTGCCTCCATGAGTACCCGGAGCCATAGAGTCAATGAAGCCCTCACTGGCCGGCGCGACTCCCATGACGCCACAGAAAGGTCTGAGTTTCACTCTGAGGCCGTTCTTGAAATTCACCCACCCCTTTCGGGTGAGTTTCCATATCCACAAGTAAGGTTCAGTAAACTCTTCGAGTACGCCTAGACCTGGGACTATGGCAGACCATCCCCAGTCAGCGGTATCAACCTTCAACACATCAACCGATAACGCATCGCCCACCTTGGCACCTCGAATATGAATTGGTCCCGCTAGTGGATAGAACTTGGAGGCGTCGAGTTTAGCGGCATCACTATTCTTGCTTTTTTCGTTTAGTTGAGATGAAGTTACTTCACGTACTTGGAACTTAACTCGATCGCCGGGATCAATCTCCAGAACGTGCGGATGGCTCTTCCCCCACAGGTAATGGTAGCTTCTATCCGTTACTAGATGGAAGCGTGACAAGTTAATTCCACGCGTGGAGGTCTCGAGCAGCTTCTATTTAACCTGCGAAGAATATTTTTGAAATTTCTTGTGTTTGCATCGCAACAAGAGAGGTCGGGTTTCAACGTTCGATTCACTTTAGCGAGCGCGTGACTCTAACCGTATGGATGTACAGAAATGGACATAGATGACGATTTCTGGAAAATCTTAAAAGAGAAATGGAGGTGTTACGCCCGCTGATTCAATTGAACTTTTCATCTACCCGCGCTGTGAGCCGGGCCGTAGCAGCCGTTGCCATAATAGTTGTGATAATTGTTGCTGGTGTTGCGGCGTACGTCATGATGCCGAGTCGGATGCAATCATCCCAAACGTCGACTACAAGTGGTCCGGCAACTTCTGCAACTTCAGGTGTGCAATCAATCACGTATGAGACCTTATCTTCTATTCAGTATCTCGATCCTCAAGTCTCGTACGATATCTACGGTGCTTCAGTTGAGCAGAACGTCTACGAACCTCTCCTATGGTTCAATGGTACTAACGGACAGGACGTGATCCCGTGGCTTGCTCAGAGCTACTCCATCTCGTCAAATGGAACAACGATGACGGCTACATTGCGGAGCGGCATTAACTTCGCTGATGGGGAAGCACTGAACTCGTCAGCCGTTTACTTCACTTACAACCGACTTCTTGTGATGGACGGGAGTGCGCCGGTTGGACACGGAACGCAAGCATCATGGATTATGCAGCAACTTGAGAATACTAGTCTTAGCACGACGCTGTGCTCCTGCACTCAGACTTATGGTGCAGACTACGTGAAGAAAGTTCTTGCTCAAAACTTCGTTGAGATAACTGGTCCACTGAGCATTACGCTTCACATTATGCACCCTAACAGTGCTCTGCCATATCTGTTGGCAAATCTCTGGGCGAATATTGTTGCGCCAGATTATGTTATGCAGAAGGACATTGCATTCTGGAGTCAGTCAAGTAAGGGATACACATTGCCCTACCCCACTCTGAGTGGAGGTGTTACCGATCAGATGACTCAATACTTCATGGATTATCAAGCCACATGCAATGCGGGTGTGACACCGAAAGGTTGTGGTGATGTTTACCTTGATTCCTCCGCTGATGGTTCACTGGCTGGGACTGGTCCGTACACGGTCAAGAGTGTGGACACGGCAGCGAACGTGATCACGCTCGTAGCGAACCCCAACTATTGGGGTGGACCATACAGCAACATTCACCCTCACATTCAAACTGTAACCTACAAATTCGTCCCCGACCAAACTACAAGAGAGATTGATCTTAGAAACGCCGCGGCCTCCGGTCGAGCAATGGTAATAGACGTTACGCCAACAAACATTTACGACGTTGCGGACAGGCCGACCTGGTTAAACGAGAACAGGCTGGTATCAACGCTGACTGGCGTTACGATCTACGGACCATTCACACAATACGCTACCTTATTCATTCCATTAGATACTAACGTTACGAATCCGTTCACAGGCACATATTACAAATTCCAGCCCTTCGCGGACTATAGAATTAGGCTGGCATTCGCGGATTCAGTAAACTTAACCCAAATCAACACACGCGTGAACAATAAACTGGGTCAAGTAGCTAACAATTTGGATCCGCCTGGTATTCCTCCGACTGGTACAAACGCTGCGACTCTCCAACCTGCGTACAGTTATAATCCTGACGAGGTGCAGTCGTTGCTACTTGATGCAATGATGCATCCGCTAACAAGCTTTAACTTCAGTAATGGAACAACTGCGCCGGCTGGTTTATTTGATAACACGTTCGGTTGCGCTACTCTGAATAGTAATAATCAATGTGACCATCCCGTTCCGCAAACAATTCCGCTGGTTTATGCGACCGGTGATTCAGTAAATGAAGCAATCCTGAACCAGATTGCAGGAACAGTGAACAATGTGAGCGCAACCTACAACATGGGATTGTCAGTGCAAGTCACGCCACTACCTTGTGGCCAAATGACTAGTGAAGCCTTCTCCGGACAAGTGTACGCGTGGGCTGAAGCATGCTTCGGTTGGTATGACGACTACCCATGGGCATTGGACTTCCTTGGGCCTATACTATCCCCCGGTGGAATATACACCGGTCCTGGCGGTTGGAACACTAATGAAATGGGCCAGTATTGGGCTCAGGCGCAGCAGGCAAACGCGCAAGGGAATATGCCGGCGCTAGTTCAGGCGATTAATTCGATGCAAGCACTAGGCAACCAACAGGTCTCAGATATTTGGACGTTCTATCCAGAAATTTACATGGTGATGACCTCAAATGTACAGGGATTCTATTTCAACCCGGCAATCTACACGACCGGGGAACCGCAGTATTTCGCAGCGTTGTACTAGGTTTAGAGGTCGCGCTTTACGCGCCCCTCTCCCTAACGCAAGGCCAAATCTTCGGCGCCAGCGCCTTTTTCGACTTTTCCTAAGAAGAGTCAATTCGGACTGTTTAATATGAAATGAGGTTTAGTCAATTTTGAAACTCTACGAATACATCATCAGGCGACTTGCTTTGATGGTCTTCGTATTGTTCACATTGAGTCTCCTAATTTTCTATTTGACTCGTGGCCTCTTACCACCGAGCACCGCTCTTGCGCCTTACATAAGCCCTAGAATAGGCGATGCAGGTAAACTATCACTAGCGCGTGCTTTAGGCGTGGCCACCTCAACTTGTCCGTCATTTCAGGATTTTGCATCTGAAACTAATGGCTGTATAGTGCCGCTCTGGGGGCAATATTACGGTTGGCTGGTAAATGTACTGACGGGCAACTGGGGGTACACGTTGCTTCCGGGGATTGCTGGTACCGCGAATACTTGGGATATCTTCTTCAGCAGGTTCGCATTTACCGCGGAGTTGTCGATCTGCGCAGCCATACTCACAATCATTATTGGTATTCCTATGGGTATCGTTTCGGCAACACATAACAACAAATTGCCTGATCATGTGTCCCGAATAATTTCCCTCGGCGGATATTCGGTCCCGCAGTTCTGGTTTGGGGCAATGCTGCAGATCCTCTTTGTTCTCTACTTACGTGTGAACGGTGCCGGGCTATTCGATGCGACCGGCGCATTATCGATAACGTGTGGCATTTGTTTTCACAACCCTGGCGAAATAACCACATACTCTGGAATGCCAATTCTTGATGCTGCATTATCATTCAATTTCCCTTACTTTTGGGATTCGGTCATAGCAGTAACACTTCCAGCGGTTACTCTAGCCATAACATCAATCGGAGCCCTTACCAGGATCGTGCGATCGAGTATGATGGAGGTTCTCAGACAAGACTACATTCTCTTGGCGCGATCGAAGGGGCTGAAGGGCCGAGTAGTTATCTACAGACACGCGCTCAGAAATGCAATATTGCCCGCTGTAACCGTTTCTGGCTTACTCGTTGCCTACCTGTTAGGCGGAGCAGTAATCGTTGAAATCGTTTTCTCCTGGCCCGGAGTAGGAAATGCGTCCCTGGCAGCAGCAAACGTACTTGACATCAACTTTCTCGAGCTCTACGTACTCGTAACCGCGTTAATCATAGTCGTCACGAACCTTGTCGTGGACGTACTCTACTCCATAATCGACCCGCGGATAAGACTCTGAGGAAAGATGAGATGAAATCGAAGCCACCGGCGACAGAAGATCGCTACGGGCGTCGCGCTGACATCAAATACTCATTATACCTGCTCAAATTGAACCCCGTCGTGCTCGTAGGTTTCATCATATCTATAGTCAGCATAATCCTAGCCCTCATCTCACCAATACTTGTTAACCCGTCCTCATGGCATCTCCAAAATCTTGACTTGCGTCTATGTTGGAACAATCCTGCCTTCAATTGGGGAATAGGAGGCGTTTTCGACTGTACAGGTCGAATCTACCCGCTAGGCACTGATCAATACGGCCGTAGCCTATCCGAGATGATGGTGCTCGCGATTCCAATTGACCTAGAAATCGCTTTGGAAGTTGTGTTGTCCGCTGTAGTGATAGGTGTCCTATTCGGCAGCATTGCAGCTTACGTAGGAGGTACAATCGACGAACTGATTCTTAGAATAACAGACATATTCCTAGCAGTACCCGGCATTCTACTCGCAATCGTCATGATCGTTGTAATGGGCAGATCATTGTTCGTCCTCACACTTGCGGTCCTCATAACCTGGTGGCCATTCTACGTGAGACTAGTGCGATCACAGGTACTAGGCGAGAAGGAAAAACCGTACGTGGAACGGCTCCGAGCTATGGGCGCAGGCAGGACGCGGATACTCTTCGTACACGTCGTTCCAAACTCAATCTACCCAGTCCTAGTTCAGGCAACTCTGGACATTGGCTCAGTCATACTCACAGTTTCCGCTTTAACATTCATCGGGTTAACGCCAAGTCCGCTACTTCCTGAGCTCGGTAACCTAGCCAATCAGGGAATTCAGTACATCTTCACGGCCCCATGGTTAATCCTCTTCCCAGGCTTGACGATCTTGATAATCTCGCTAGGGTTCAACCTACTTGGTGACGGAATAAGGGACATCCTCGACCCGCGACTGAGGAGATGACGATGAGAAAAGTTGGGTCAGAGGGGGAGACCATCTTGGCTGTCAATGACCTGAAGGTTATTTTCCATACCTACGCTGGCGACGTAAAGGCACTCGATGGAGTCGAATTATTCGTGAGGAAGGGTGAGGTGCTTGGTCTGGTTGGCGAGAGCGGATGCGGCAAATCCGTAACAGCGCTAGCCATAGTCGGACTACTACCACCCAACGCCGAGATAGTCAGCGGAAAGGCAGTCTTGGATGGAACTGACCTTCTAGGAATGGGAGAAGAAAAACTACGCCTGACGAGACTGAAAGATGTTGCAATCGTCTTCCAAGATCCTATGACTTACCTCAACCCAGTGCTAACAATCGGCTTACAAATCACTGAGATAGTCGCAAGCCAACCAGACTTATTTATTCCAGAGCTGATTAAAAACAGACTTGACGAAATTTCAACTATCGAGAAAGCAAAAGGCGAACTCGTCCCCAAATTGCAGGTTGAAAGAGAGAAACTGCGAGCCAAATCACAAACTAATCGGTTAGGTAATGAGGAGCTGACGCGTTTAACTCGACTTTACGCCACATCCATTCTGAAATCGGTTAGGTTGCCAGAACCCGAGAAGGTTTTCAAGATGTACCCATTTGAGTTGTCAGGCGGAATGAGGCAAAGGGCCATGATTGCAATGGCCCTAATCCGCAGACCTAAACTTCTCCTCGCAGACGAAATCACAACTGCACTCGACGTAACCGTCCAAGCACAGGCACTCCAACTACTGCAACAATTGAAGGAAGTGATCGATACATCCGTATTACTCATAACGCATGATCTAGCCGTAGTCGCCGAAGTCTGCGACCGAGTAGCAGTTATGTATGCCGGCAACGTCGTCGAGGTCGCCGATGTCAAGGAACTATTCAGAAACCCAATGCACCCATACACACAAGGCCTGTTGGCTTCAGTGCCGCGCGTCGACCTTGTCGCCGAGCAGAAATCAATTCAAGGTTCTGTCCCAGACCTGATGTTTCCACCGAGCGGATGCCGCTTCCATCCAAGATGTCCAAGAGTCTTCGAAAAATGTCCCGTTGCGAAGCCCACCTTAATTGAAGTCAGCCCGGGTCATCTCGTCTCTTGCTTTTTGTTTGGGGGTTAACCAATGGAAGAAGACTACTTCCTCAAAACCGAGAACCTCTTCAAATACTTCCCAATACGAGGCGGAATGCTGAGTCGTACTATGGCTCACGTTAAGGCTGTCGACGGTGTTTCACTTGAAGTACGTAGGGGGGAGACATTCGGGCTGGTTGGCGAATCTGGGTGCGGGAAAACAACGTTAGGCCGAACGATAATGCGATTGACCGACCCATCCAAGGGATCAATCAAACTAGAAGGTGAAGAAATATCGCGAGTAAGAGGACGCAACCTGAAGAACATTCGGCGCAAAATGCAGATGGTCTTCCAGGATCCCTATGCCTCACTTGACCCTAGACAGAGCGTGAGATCCGCACTCGTAGAACCAATGAAGATTCACCATACCGTTTCGTCGAGAAACGAGATGAATCGGAGCGCTGAACAGTTGATAGAGCAGGTTGGTCTCAATCCTGATCATCTAGCGAGGTTTCCGCATGAGTTTTCAGGCGGGCAAAGACAGAGAATTGCCATAGCCATCGCCCTAGCTGTCAAACCTACCTTCATAGTACTGGACGAACCCACCTCATCTCTGGACGTTTCAGTTCAGGCGCAGATCCTGAAGTTGTTGAAAGATATCCAGAGGGACATGGGATTAACCTATGTGTTTATCTCACATAATCTCGCGGTAATCAGGCAAATGTGTGCTAGAACCGCCGTCATGTACCTCGGCAGGATCGTGGAATTAGCTGACACCCAGAGGCTCTTCGACAACCCTAAACATCCCTACACGCACGCATTACTCTCATCAGTCCCCATTCCCGATCCGGAGAAAAGGAAGGGACTCGAGACTTTGCAAGGCGATGTCCCTAGTCCTGTAATGATACCCGCTGGCTGTAGGTTTCGACCTAGATGTTCCTATGCAACCGACAAATGCGAGGACTTGCACCCTCCGATGTTGGAGATTGAGAAGGACCACTGGGTAGAGTGCCACTACGACCTCAAGTTCGCCGCCTCATATTCCGACTAAAGTTCCATCGGAGTGTGTCGATTGGCATATTCACCAGTCAACTGGTAAGAGTTAGTGAGCAAGTGACACTTTGTGAAGTTCATTACAAACTAAGCACGTTTCAGCACTGATCTAACGTTATGTAACATAACCTTGCTAGAATTCACCAACCTCAGAATCAGAAGGGACTGTTACCGATAGAACAATGAATGCTGATGTGTAGAACAACCTGGCGGTCTTTTGTGTCACCGATGACTCGCGGAAACAGTAACGCCACGAATTACTTCTGAATCAGCACTGAGCGTTCCGTAAGTTCGACGCTAGCGTTCAAGGATAGGCGAGGCGCAGAAATGAAGAAGAAAACAGTACTCGTGCTCACATCACTAGGATTACTGCTTTGGGTTCTAAGCGCTATCGTAAACTACTATACTTCACCTACTCAGTCTTTCCTCGATCTACTATCGCTCAATGTATCTAATCAAACACTGTTCTTCAGGATCGTTGCTTTAGCAATGCTCGCCATAACGGGCGCGTTGCTTGGGAGGAATTCTGTCTCTCTAGATCGGGAGTCAAGCGTCGACGAGTTAAGGAAATCGAATGAAAAGTTCGTATCTCTTCTGAACAATCTCCCTGTGGGCGTTTACAGAGCAACTTTGGACGGAAGAATACTGGACGCCAATCGCCAATTTGCCGAGATACTCGGATACAAAGATGCCAGCGAATTGCACAAAGTTAACTTAAATGAGATTTGTGTTGACAAGTCTGGTCGCCAAGAACATCTCGAGAGATTAAGGGACACTCCGCTGTTTGTAGAGTTCGAATTGCAGAGGGCGGATGGACGAACTATCTGGATCAGAGACTATCCAAAAGCTTCTCTCGATGCAAACGGGACAATCATTCACATTGATGGCGTATGCGTACAGACGCAGGGTATGGACGCTATTATGCGTGATCTAACAGAGCACAGGAGACTGCAAAACATGAAGGACCATTTCATAGTTGCCGTAACGCACGAACTGCGAACTCCTCTTGTCTCAATTAAGGGGTATGTGGATCATATAATTGCGAGAGAACCCAATCTCTCGACCAGTCTCAAATCAAAGATTGAAGTTGTAAAACGAAACACTGACAGGCTTCTCCAGTTAACAGATGACCTACTGAATGTTCAGAACATGGAATCCGGCCGATTGGAATTCAAGTTTGAGACATTGAATCTTCAAGAAACACTCACGCAATGTATTGATGAGATTCAACCATTATTGAAGGACAAAGCCCAGGAAATCAGACTCGAAGTTCCCGGGAATCCACTACCAGTTGTCTGCGATCGACTTCGATTGAATGAAGTCTTGATGAACATTTTGAGTAACGCGAGTAAGTTCAGTCCAAACGGGGGAAGCATAATCATTCGAGTGGAGGAGGACGCGACCACAATAACCGTTTCGATCACCGATAGCGGCATCGGTATCGATAAGAAGGATTTGAAACGCGTTTTCGAACCTTTCGCCGCAATCGAGAAACCCTCATACATTAAAGGAAGTGGACTCGGCTTGAGTCTCACGAAGAAGTTGGTTGAAGCACAACAGGGCAAGATTTGGGCGACTTCCTTAGGTAAAGGTCAAGGAGCAACCTTCGCATTTACACTTCCTAAATCTAGAGAGGAGGTCGTAACAATCCATGGATAAACTATTGATTGTCGACGACGAATCTGACATTATAAGTCTCCTCAAATTGGTGCTTGAAGCGGAAGGATACCAAGTAGTCCCCGCCCGGAATGGAGACGAAGCAATACAACTAGCAGGACTCGAAGCTCCCGACCTAATCTTACTCGACTTAATGATGCCCGGGAAGAGTGGTCTGGAGACTTGCAGATACTTAAGAGGACAGCCAAAGACAAAGAACACACCCGTAATTGTGTTCAGCGCACTTGGCAGGGACGTTGACAAGAAGCAGACCGCCGAAGCTGGTGCCAATGCGCACTTGACCAAACCCTTCCATAACATTGGGTTAATCACCGAGATTAAGAGATGTTTGGGTGAAGCTAGAGGGTGGAAGTTCTCAAAACAACTGGGAATCGAACACAGCAAACTGAGTGGCAAGAAGATCCTCCTCGAATTTGACCCACGCACAGACTATGAAAGACTTGTCCGAGATTTCGCATTGGAATGCGCATTCCTTGGAGAGGCTGTAATAATCATTACACAGAAGGGTAGCAATATTCGCCAAGCTCTAGATGGCGATCAGGGCATCAAATTCATGGATCTAGAACGGGCTCCTGAACTCTTACCAATCCTAAAGGAAAATTCCGCAGGACCACTTAGCCTGGTTATCGACAGTCTTACTGACCTCGCGATGACCGAGGAGCCTAAGAGATTATACAAGTTCATCCAATCCGGCATGGAGAGCTTGGATGATCCAAGAATTACTGCAGTATTCCTCCTGAACCCCTCGGCTCATGATCCGAAAGATATTGCAAGTGTCCGCGGAGCCTTCACAAATCAGCTAGGATACGGAAGAGAAGGAGTCACCATTGCGAGGTTCGGATGATCCAACCCTGAGATTATGGACCATGGAGGTGGTTTGAATTGGAAGACCCAGTAGATCCCCCCTCTCTTGTGGGGCTCCTTGAATCCAAAGGTGTGACCACTGACAAGAAGGATGTGGATCGATTACTGTTAGAAGCGTTGGACGAAGTGCTTGACGACTTACTTGGAAAGCAAGTTCGTGAAACATTCTATGACCATATGGAGAGGAAATATTACATTGGAAGGGACGATGTTCCCAGACGCCTCGGTGATTTCCTTCTGATTCTAGAACGTACGTTTGGAAAGAGCGGCAGAACTATAGAGAGAACACTTGCTCGACGATTATGCGCGAAACTTGGATAAGTCTAACAGATGGGGATTTTTCAGGATTCCTCAACCATCTCTGTCCACTTCGCAGCTAATTCATCTCTGCGGGGTCTGTAGACGTTCTGAAAGAAACTGTTCTGTGATAAGAGAGTCTCTTTCGGATATTGACGAACAATTTGGATTGCCTCTTTCCAAGCCTTGGAGTAGGCACCTGAAAATCTTTTCATGATTTGGCGTTGGTAGTTACTTTCAGTTTGAAATGATTCACCCATGGTGAAGTAGAATTTGCCGCCTGTCTTGAAGCGGTATGCCATTTCGTTGCCAAGGGAATATGTAGGTCTCTTTCTCTCAACAGCTTTCTTAGAAATCTCAGTCCCTTTGCCTCGCATCGCCTTACCCTTGAACCCACGTTTTGCAGCAGCATAGAATATCGCTCTATTCAATCCCCAGCTCTTTGCTTCGCTTAACGGAAGCCCGAGTTGCTTGGCCCTCGCGGCTTGGAGAATTGCCATCACTTGGAAGCGACCTATCTTCATGAGTCAATTACCTGTTACTGGATAGTTGTTGATGTGTCTTCTTGGTTAATTCTCACTCGAAAGAGAGAGGCCAAATACCGCTTCGACTAAGTGTGAGACGTTTGTGACTACTTTTTCCTGATTGTGGTTACGAATTCCTTGAGTGGAAGGGCGGGCAATGTCGTTAGCAGGATTGTACCTCGTGAGCCTAATTCGACAGAAACCTTTGCTATCGTTTTATTGTCAGGGGCTTCAACAATACTAACGAAATCGTATGGGCCAAGGGTCGCGTATTGCGCAGTCACTTTAGCGCCGTAGCTTTCAACTTCTTTATTCACTTCCTCGATACGTTTGGGGTTCGACTTTATCGTTCTTCGACCGAGCGAGGTCAACTTCGAAAGCATGATGTAAATTGCCAAATCACATCGGTTAGTACTAGCTAGGAATGAGGAATTAGGGGCTTTCCATTCCGAGCTTAATGTATGGTTTCAGGTCCAGAAACCCGATAGGATTGTCCGTCAGAGCTACCTAGAGGAGAATCAGCTCTGATTACGCGGTACTTGCGTCGAAGAATGACGGGGTCATTCTCTCCGAGTGACGAGTACTAGGTGGCCTTGAAGTAGGTAGAAACTCTCCGTGTCTTTCGCGGAGTTGACCCCTAGAAAGACAGCTCCGTTCTTAGCCAGACTAATTCCCGTATTCTCAACGTCATCGGTCTTTATTGTTAGGACGTCCGTCTTAACAGGCCGATCGAGTATCTGTTTCACCCTAACTTTCTCCTCGTAATAGTCACTGCGGTTTGATTCTATAAGACTATGTACACATAGGCAGCAAAATGGTCATGTCATACGGTTTGAATGTACATTACTTGTGCTGCCTCCTCCCGCCGGTCTTCGGCCCGTGTGGAATGATGTGGACATAACTTTTCCACTGATGAACTTCCTTAAGCAACCTTAGGCGGGAACTATGCCATTAGGCATTAACCGGTGTTGCTTAAACGAGTCACTAGACTTCGTCTCTTCACACGATGATGGATTAATTCAACGTTCGTTGGCCTGCATATTCTTTCTCGAGTGCTGAAACGTATTTGTCCCAGACCTCGTTGGTCTGTTTCACATCCTGAGATCTAGTTGGCGCTTTACGCGTCTTATAGTGCTCTTCAAAGGTCATGTCAAGTCGAGTTCTCCGCGGGCCTAGCTTAGTCAACACATAGTCGCCTGCTTCATCATCTTCGTCTCCGATGAAATCTAGGTGCCAAGCCTTTTGGGGATACAGTGTGACTACATTCACCGCACTTTTCGGTTTTCCGCCACTCATGTATAGAGAAAGGTAGATCACGCGGTGTTTAGTCTTCAGTAGAATTCTTCTCTTCGCTTTTGACCCGGATATTTTCGGATCGCTTTCCCTATAATCTGTGCACCATTCGTAGACGAATCGACTAGGGGCATTTATGATCTTTGAGACACGAACTGTGTGACTTGTAGTGTAGTTTTCGAGCTTCAAAGTTCATCAGCTTCTAATCGTGTTGACCGTTTCATATATTGATCATTCCGCAATGCAAGAAGATAGATTTTTCTTTGTAAAATTGAACAGTTGAGAACCAGACTCGAACTTCTTAACGTAGTCACCAGAGTCCTCGTCAAAATGGTTCCGTGAGGCTATCTTGTGATCAGTGGGCAAGTTAACGGCATTGAGGCGATGAGGCGATTTATCGAAAAATGTGACCTCAGTCCGTCTGAGAATTACATCGTGAAACCCAACTGGTTCTTTCAAGGAATCGGATTCTACACCGATACTAGGACTCTACAACTGCTCTTAGAGTGTCTGGATAACGTGACAGTAATCGAGTCTTACACCTTTCAACGAAACGACGGTACAAGAACCATTACTACTAAGAACGGGAAACAGAATTGGGATTGGATTAGGGAACAAGATAGCAGATTTCTTCGAAGCACAGGTTTTGACAGTCTATTCAAGGAATACAACGTGGAATACCTGAACCTCACTGAAGAGGTATGGTCGGATCGTGTTGCAAGTTCAGAGAATGTTCGAAAGTCGGTTGAAGAAGCATTTGGTCCCGTTTTTAGGAAAGAGCTCTACAAGCAAGTTCCCGAACGTCTATACGCCATGCGCGGACGGAAACTGATATCTTTTGCAAAATTGAAACAGCAGAGAGCCAACCGCGTAAGCGCCACGCTCAAGAACATCTTTGGCAATGTCGTCAACCCTAATCGCATGGAATGGCACGGCAACAAAGATTCTGATCTAGCGAGAAGCATTGTCGACGTGAATAAGGTCTATGCCAGCCTCTTCAAACTCTCGGGACTCTGTGAGGCAATCTTCACCGCTGTAAAATACACTAAAGGGGGAAAGTATCCGGTACCCTGGGGATTCAGGTATGACCTCATCGAAAACCTAGGACTTGCATTCTACGGAGGTCGACTTGTAGATGTTGATGCTTATCTTGCCCAATCATGTGGAATAGACCCAAACAAAGTAGAGCATATTCGTCTGGCAGCGGAGGTGTTCGGAAAATGGGCTCCCTGCCTGATTGAGGAGGCCAAGGAACATCCGATTGTTTTGGCCTGAATTTCGAAGTCAGAATGGGTGCAGAAAAATTACTGCTTCTGGTTCAGCTTTCTTAATTCGATGAGAATTTCTCTAAGGAGTGCAAGAACCAGTCGTCGATAGTTAATAGTGCTAGCAAGCCGAGCCCACTTTCGTGAATCGTTCGCTGGTATGTATTTCTCGAGCGCTTTCAGAATGTCTTCTTCCCTGAGGTTTTCGTCATTCATCTTACGGTCTCCCAGACTCGTTCAAGCTAGTTGGATTAGACTGATTCAACATACAAGCACCATTCCCACCGAAATCGCACACCCAACCGAATCAGGATCTACATCGCGAATTCCAATAGGATAAATGTCCCATCCGACCTTCGTCGCTATGTTGTAAACATCAATTCCAACACCTTCCATTGAAGGGCGAGACTTTAATGGGAAGCGACATCGACCGCTGTCGAGAAACTGGCAAATTTGACCTCCGCAAAGGGCAGTCTTACATCCTCCTGCCGCGAAGCCGGTTGCAAAGTAGTAACCATCGTTGAATGCCAGTGCCTCGATTAGACTTGCAATTTCGTGACTTTTCCTCTGGTGTGCAATGTGTGCGGTGTGCCATTGCTCATCGTCGACAAAGTCACCTTTCGGTGTTACGTCAATCTTGAAGAGAATGGCGCATTTGTACTTACTTAGGATCTTGCGCATCTCATCAGGCGTCAACGTATATGGAGGACAGTTTGCACTTTCCCCATATAAGTGGCATCTCGGAACCGCGCATTTCAGTCGTACTCTCTCGTCAACAACGACCTTAGAGGCTGGAACTATTTTTGCGTCACTCGCACCTAGCTCTAGAGCCTTGAGCCTGTACTTTTCTGAATCGACACGTAACTGTTTGGCCGATGGCGTGAGCGCAATTTTCCTAGTCGCTAATTTCTCGGGTTTCACCATAAACCCTGAACCACACTATCAGCTCCTCCCGCTGACTATTAGCGGACTCGGCTGAAATTCAATT
>Ga0187778_10001824_pt1 | contig 14690 bp, 12 predicted proteins | sample 1015_Q2_SP5_20_M_FD_132418 | JGI IMG/M metagenome (GOLD analysis project Ga0187778, IMG submission 132418) | Tropical peat soil microbial communities from peatlands in Department of Meta, Colombia - 1015_Q2_SP5_20_MG | ecosystem: Environmental > Terrestrial > Soil > Wetlands > Peat | place... | reverse complement strand
TTTGACATGACAACCGGGTTGGGGTTCCAGTGCGTGAACGATAACGGTAGTGTAGGGATTATTGCCGTTTGCGCCTACCCATGCAATACGAAGTTAAGAGGGCTCGTCAACAACAGACTTTGTCCGCAGGAGAGGGGCTCAGGCGTCGGTGGTGCGACAACGACAAACTGTAAGTTCCGGGATGGATCTATTTTATCGCTCAGTCTGATGTCAGGCTCATCGAGCCGAGTGGTCTGAAGGGCAGTTCAATTGGGTGAGGATAAGAAGCGCAGGGAGGACAAACCCAACCTAACGTGGAAGGATCATCTGGCACTCTTCGTGGCTTTAGTCGAGACGGTAATGGTTCCAGCCGTTATATTGATAGTGGTTCTCCTTTTACTGATAGCGTACGCGGCGTTCGTTAGATAGACCGGATACCGTGCAATGCTAAGCGCAAATGCGCCCGGCTACGTGTACATAGTGGCGAAGTAGTAGCCGGGTGTCATTGGCTCTGACGGGTTGTAGAAGTATCCCTTTACGTTCGACGTCATGACGACGAAGTATTCTGGATAGATTTCGTAAATTGACATTACTTGAGAGTTTGCGAGTTCAACCATCTGGTTACTGACCCTCGCTAAGGTTGCTTCATCTCCGGAGTGTGACGCCGCTTGAGCCTGCTTGTATAGTTGTGTCATCGTTGTGAAATTGAATGCTTGAATTGCATACCACGTATTACCAGGTGAGATCAGGGGGCCGACGAAATCCAATGCCCACGGATAGTCCTGGTACCAATTACATGCGGCCTCGGCATATAGTTGGCCTGAAAAAGCGTATGATATCATCTGTCCGATTGGTGATGGCACAACCGTTACTACCAGTCCCATATTGTAAGTGGCACTAGCGTTGTTAATGTTGGCGGCAATGGTACTGAGAACGGCTTCATTAAACGTGTCACCTGTTGGATAGTACATGTCAACGGTTTGTGTGACTGGGTTGTCGCATCGGCTTTGAGCATTCAGCTTGGCGCAGCCGAACGTGTTGTCGAATGTTCCAGGTGGGGCTTCGGTTCCATTCTTAAACGTGAAATTGGTAATTGGGTGTTGCATCGCGTCCAGTAGTAGATTCTGCAGCTCCACTGGATCGTAATGGTATCTGGGCACGATTGATGAATTGTACGTTCCTTCCGGAGGTAGGCCTGGGGGAATGATATTCAACATCACTTGGCCAAGGTTATTGTTCACGTTCAAGTTGACCGACGACATGTTAACCGCGTCGCCGAAAGCAGTCCGCAATCTTAGATCGGCAAAGGGTTGGAATCGGTAATATTCACCCGTGAACCTGTTGGTCACGTTCGTAGCTAGAGCGACTGTGAAGATTGAGAATGAGGTGTAAGCTCCGTAGAGTGTGACTCCTGGAATTGTGGATGTTAGCGTGTTACTTTGCAACCAATCGGTCCTATCAGCGACGTTATAGAGTTGGTCATTTGTCACGTCGATTGTCATTAGTTCGCCCGATTTAGCGGCGTTCTGCATGTCTATGAGTCTGGTGGTCTGGTCAGGGACGAACTTGATTAGAATATTCTTGATTTGTGGTTCGATCTTCTGCCCTCCCGAGAATTGGTATGGGCCACCCCAGTAATCTGGGTATGCTTGGAGTTGCATGTTCTGCGTCGACATATCGTGTGAAACAAGCACGTAGGGGCCTGTGCCAGCTGTGGAACCCTGAACTGAATTATCCAAGTACGTGTAACCACAACCACCCGGCGTTGGGCCGGTTCCGCAAGTTGCCACCTCATCGTAGAAGTATTGCGTAATAGTGGTAACTTCATCACCGCTCAGCGTCGGATAAGGTAGCTTGTATCCTTGCGAGACCCAGAGAGCAATGTCATGCGTCATCGTAAATCCTGGAGCTATCATTGGGCTACCATACGTGGACCAGAGGTATGGGAAGGCGCCGTCATATTGTTTGAGATGCATATTGAAACTGTCTGGGCCGGTAATCTCAACAAAGTTCTGCGCGAGGACCTTATCCACCCAAGCTTTGGAGTAAGGCTGAACGTGTCCACCTAGGACAGTGCTGAGGCTAGTATCAGCCAGCTGTTGCTGAATCCATGCTGGCCCATATCCGTATCCAGTCGGGGCCGCACCGTCTATGATGAAATTCCTTAGGATCGAGAAGTATGCTGCTGTCGAGTTGAACTGTTCACCATCTTGGAAGGTGATCCCGGTTCTCAGCTTGAAATCCACAGTCAACTTATCTGGGGACAGCGTGTAACTTTCAGCGAGCCATGGAATTATGGCTGAACCACTGGTTCCGTTGTACCAAAGGAGATATTCGTATTGATTGTTCATGATTCCATAATCCCATTCGACATAATCGACAGTGGGATCCAGATACTGAGGCGTGTAGTATGTTTCATACGTTAATTGTGAGGCTTGAGGCATTGCAGAAGTTGATGCAACGGTGGTTGATTCCATTGCTCCGCTTGGTGGCTTTAGGGTGTACGCCACGGCAATTATGGCAACAATAACTACGACGACTATAACGCTAGCTTGAACTTTGGTAACTGCAGCTCGAGAGGTGATCATGAAAACTCGTTGTCGATTCAGTTAATATTGCTAATACCTATACATTATTTACCTTAGTCGCGCAGACTATAGTCTAAGTAGAATCGGCCTTCGACCCCTGTGTCGCGGCTGGATCGGTATAGTGATTTCGTACATATACAAAATGCTCTGCTTTCGTAAATGCCGCATGGTTTGATAGAATATCTATGCTCACACGCTCACGCACGTGATTGCGTACATTCAGCCGAATTGTACTATATTTGCTCACACGTGCACTCAACTAATCGTTAACTTGCCGGCTCAGGTCTCTTCGCAAAATCGATATCATATAGGCATTCTATCCAGTGGTCCTTCTCGACTTGTACGAGAGGAGGGGTTCTCGAGCTGCATTCATCTTTCGCGAAGGCACACCGCAATTTGAACCTACACCCTGGCGGAATATTTACGGGGCTTGGCACGTCGCCTTCTAGGACCAAAAGTTGTTTCCGCTTAGCAGGATCAGGCACAGGGACCGAAGAGAGAAGAGCTTTCGTGTATGGATGTTTCGGGTTTTCGAACAGTCTCCCAGTGGGGGCGACTTCCACAATTCTGCCCAAGTACATGACAGCTGTGCGGTGACACATCTGTCTCACGACCGCAAGGTTATGGGAAATGAACAGGTACGTTAAATGAAGGTCATCTTGCAGTCTTTTGAGCAGATTCAGTATCTGCGCTTGCACTGACACATCTAGCGATGAGGTCGGTTCGTCAAGGACCATGAAATCCGGCTTCACAGCTAAGGCGCGAGCCACAGCAATTCTTTGCCTTTGCCCTCCTGAGAATTCATGCGGATACCTGGCGAGATGATCTGGGTTTAGACCAACCCGTCCGACTAGCTCCTCAGCAAACTCGATCGCTTCCTTCTTCGAATCTGCAATGTGATGTAATTTCATCGGTTCGAGGAGCATCGAACGGACACTCTGCCTAGGGTCGAGAGAGGCGTAAGGGTCTTGGAATACCATTTGCATCCGACGCCTAAACGGCTTTAGCTTTCTCCTGCCAAGCGTAGAGATGTCTGTTCCGTCATAGACTATTTGTCCGCTTGACGGCGCCATAAGCCTCATTATGGTTCGACCAAGTGTTGTTTTTCCACAACCTGACTCCCCGACCACTCCGACAGTCTCCCCGCGGTTCAAGGAGAACGAGACACCGTCGACGGCTCTTACGTGTGTAATTGTTCTACTAAGAAGCCCCCCTTTGACAGGGAACCATTTCACTAAATTGTCAACTCTTAGGAGAGTCCCATCCTCGTTCAGATTACTCAACCTCCAAAAATGAAGCATGAAACAAAGTGGCCCGGGTTGACCTCGAGAAGACGGGGCTTCTGCTTAGAGCAGTTATCGAACTTCTCTGGGCACCTGGGATGAAAGCGGCAACCGTTAGGAGGGTAGATCAAATCCGGAACCGAACCTTTGATAGACTTGAGTTCCTGTCCAGCGGCGTCTGGGTTAGGAATCGAGCCGAGAAGTCCTTTGGTGTAAGGATGAAGCGGGTTTCGGAATAACTCTTCAACTTCAGCGACCTCGATAATGTTCCCTGCATACATTACAGCTACCCTATCGCAAACCTCAGCGACAACAGCGAGATCATGCGTTATCAGAATTACTGAAGTGTCGATCTTCTCTTTCAGCTCCGTCAGCAGCTTCAAGATCTGAGCCTGAACGGTCACATCGAGGGCAGTGCTAATCTCATCTGCTAGTATGAGTTTAGGCCTCCTTACCAGGGCCATCGCAATCATAGCTCTCTGCCTCATCCCCCCTGAAAGTTCGAACGGGTACATTTTGAAGACTCGCTCAGGTTCCGGAAGCCTAACGAGCTTCAGCATTGACGTAGCATAGGCTTTGGCCAGCCGATTCAGTTCCTGTTTACTGAGCCTACCTTCATTCAGTTGAGATTCGAGTCGTTTGCGTTCTTGTTCTTCAACCTTGCCAAGAGATCCTTGGTGCAGCTGGCCCAGCCTATTATCTATCAGCGCTTGAACAAACAGCCTAGGGTCGTCAGTCAATATCTCAGTTATTTGTAAACCGACAGGTAGGACCGGGTTAAGGTAAGTCATCGGATCCTGAAATACCATCGCTATATCTCGCAACCGTGCTAATCTCATATCGGTCTTTTTCATCTTCAGCAAGTCTGTGCCGCCAAGAACAACCTCCCCGCTCACAACCTCGGCATTCTGGGGTAGAAGACCAGCAATTGCGAGGGACGTGACCGATTTACCGCATCCAGACTCTCCGACGAGGCCTAAGATCTCTCCGTTCCTAACAGAGAGAGTAACCCCGTCAAGCGCCTTGACATCACCCGCGTAAGTATGGAATCTAACGTTCAAATTCCTGATCGAGAGTACCTCTTTCTGACTTTGGAACGAAGTGCGTAGCATATTGCTATCTCCTTAGCCTGGGATCAAAGACGTCTCTGATGCCGTCACCGAGCAGATTGAACCCAAGTGAAATGATGAGAATAGTTAACCCGGAGAAGAGTATGAGCCAAGGCGCCGTGAAGAGGTATCGGATTCCATCATTCGCCAGGTTGCCGAGCTCCGGGATCAGGGGACTCGGTGTAAATCCGAGAAAAGTTAGAGCCGATACTGTCAGAATGACGCCGCCAATGTCAAGGGTTGCTTGGACAAAGATCGGGTAGATTGAGTTTGGTATGACGTGGCGAAACAGAATTCTTGAAGGCCCAGCTCCCATTGCTCTCAGGCTCTCTACGTACGGTTTCTCTTTCTCGCTTAGAACTTGGGAGCGCATCAGACGTAGGTAGGTCGGCCACCAAGTTATTGCAACGGCGAGAGTCAAGATGTTGAAGGATCTGCCAAGTATCACGAGAAGTACTATCGCCAGGAGGATTCCAGGAATCGCAAGGAAGATGTCTGTAATCCTCAGGATAATCTCCTCCAAAACTCCACCCGCATAGGCTGCTACGCCCCCGAACACCACACCAACGAAAACTGCTGAAGCAACAACCTCTAGCGCGATCTGAAGGTCGAGGGGGATACCCAGAATTATCATTTCGAGAACCCCTCTACCGTAAGAGTCCGTACCTAACGCATAAACAGGCCCCGCGCAGTTAAACACGTTGACTATTCCCCAGTTAAATGTCGGATTATTCCAGCATAGTCTCATGCTAAGGTCAACATGCTTCCAAGTATTCGGATCCACAATGAATCCTGCGAAGACCGCCACAAGCATTGATCCGACTGAGATTATGAAACCGAAGATTACAAGCGGATTCTCCTTGAGCAGATGGAACGCGTACTTTACATCGGCCACTGAACCCGATTTCTGTTTTGGAACTTCAGTTTCCTTAAGCTCTGTCATGACAGTGCACCGCTCAATATCGAATTCTAGGATCCATTTTTGCGTACAGTAGATCCACGACCAAGTTTGTTGCCACGATTATCAGCGCAGTCACAAGCACGTACAATTCAAGGTAGTTTATGTCAAGCACATTTGCTGCAACCAATGACGCATTACCCACACCGGGTAGTGAGAACACGATTTCGATTACGATCGCGCCGCCGAGAAGTAGCGCGGTCAACAAGCCCGATATGGTAATGGCCGGAAGAAGAGCATTCCTGAGTGCATGCCTGTAGATGACTACCCTGTCCTTTAGTCCTTTTGATCGCGCAAGAAGAATGTAATCCTGACGGAGCACCTCCATCATGCTCGATCTTACAATCCTCGTGAGCGCTCCGATAGAGGTAATCGCGAGTGTAACCGACGGCAAAGCTAGTGCAACGAGCGCGTCCCAGAAGTACGCAAGATTGCCGGATAGAATCCCATCCAAGACAGGTGCACCGGTGAGCGCGAATACTTGCCCAGGATTGCTTATGCAAATACCACAGTTAGTAGCTAACGCCCCATTCGCGGGAAGGAAGCCTAATCCGTTCACTCTTATGTAAAGCACAAAGAGGATTTGCGCTAGGGCACCAAACCAGAACTGGGGGACAGAATATCCCCCCAACGAGATCACTCGTGAGACGTGATCGGGAAACTTGTTGTTGTGAGTTGCTGAAACAATTCCAAAAGGAATTGCAATCAAGATAGTGAGCGCTGCCCCAGCGATCGCGAGTTCCGCAGTGTATGGAAAACGTGAAAAGAAAACATCCCACGTAGTTTCGGTGCCTGTTATTCCGGGCAAGAGAGTGTACCCCCAATTCCCGGAGAGGACATTCTTCAGCCAGAGGAAGTATTGCTCCCAGAGTGGAACAATACACTCAGGCATCTCCCTCGTAAAATCGTTAAATGAAGGGCAAGAAGAAGTTGCAACTCCCAAACTTTGCGCTAGAGTCAACTTTGCTGTGTCATTCATCCTTGGAGTAATATAGGATGCTAGAGCGGAGGTTGGTGGAAGAAGACCTCGCGTGAGGTAGAATATGACAAGGCTGAGCATAAAGAGTACAAACACCATCAGCACAAGACGCCTGATCGCGTACTCGTACAGCCTCACAGGTACCGCCCTCAGACACGATTATGGCGCGTGCGCTAACTAATACCGTTATTGGGCAATTACTAACAGGGCCCACGTCAAGTGGCTTTCGCGGCCATTACTCCGCGAACTATTGCCGAGGCCATGCAGATTGAGGCGCCATAACCAATCACGTCTACCATGCGTTTCCGCTCCCCCGAAATCTTGACTCTCCCCGTGGAAGTGGCAAAGACTGTGTCACCATCCTCAGAAGTATGCACAGGTCTTACCGCCATTGCCAATCCGTTATGTGCGACCTGAGCTAGCTTGAACAATTCCTCATGCGTTAACATCGCGTTAGTCGCAACAATGCCAATAGTCGTGTGCTTTCGATTTGATCTTCCATAAACGTATTCGGAAAAATACTTCTCGAACTCGACGTGCTCTCCGTCCTTGCCTCGTGCTCCCGCGATCAATTCACCGTTTCTAAAATCGTAGATGCTTCCCATCGAGTTAGGAACAGCAATAGCACCAACTTTTACTCTTCCGGGCAGTTTGAGCACACAACTTCCCAAACCGCTCTTAGTGTTGAATTGATGCCCCATATAGCTGCCTACGGCAGCCCCTGTCCCCGCGCCGACAAGGCCTTCAGGCACCGGCTTATCAGTAGCGTTCCTGCAGGCATCGTAGGCGATTTTGTGATAATTGACATGCTTCATGTTGGCGAGAAATAGGTCGTAAATGGTTGCTCCAACCACCAGCGGCATCTTTCCGCCGCCTTTGCTAGTTGCCCTACGTCTCTCAATCAGATACCTCCAGATGCCGGCAGGGGCGTCCAGTCCGTAGACGTCTCCTCCAGCCAGGAAGATCGCATGCCTCTTCACGTAGGTTTTCGTGATTTCTATTCCATGTGTATCGAAAGTAGTTGGGTATCCGCCTCGGGCGTCAACTGCGACAGGAGCTTCTGGTTCTAGCAGCACAACAGTGCAACCCGTGCGTTCACGCTGATCGCGAGCGTGTCCAACTCTCAAACCTTCAACTGCGGTCATTGTATCGTTCAATTGCGAACGTCGAAACTGAGTTGGACCTCTCTTTTCTTCTTTCCCACCGTGGCCATGGCACGAAAGCCTTTAGGGCTTGGCAGGTTCGTTGAGCTTATGCCAGAGCGTAAGGTTGCTCCTTTCGGCTCATGGACTTCACCTATCTCTCCAACGATGGTCTCTAAGAATATTGAACTCTCCGAAGTCTTGGTGACGAATCGGTCAGTATACTGGGTGGAAACGCGACCGGAACAACATGGACGAAGAACTATCGTAGCCCACGAAGAGAGCAACGCTGATGTAACATCAACTGATTTTGATGTTGGAACACGCGTGCACGAGTACGGAGGAGGAAGCTATGCCGTCTATGAGGGCCAGGTCTTCTTCTCGAATTTTGACAACATGAGAATTTACAAGCAACAAAACAGTTCCGGAGCAGAGCCTGTGACCTCGAACACGCCTAGATATCGATATGCAGATCTCACTGTAGACCGACTCAGGAATGCGATCGTGTGTGTCCGCGAGGAACACGGAGCAGATCGAATAGACGTGGTGAATACAATTGCTTCAGTCTCACTCACGCGTCAAGGAGAAGGTAGAGTGATTGAAACTGGAAATGATTTCTATGTTTCACCTAGATTGAGCCCGAACGGAACTAGCCTTGCATGGATCACTTGGAATTTTCCGAATATGCAATGGGATGGCTCCGAACTATGGAAGGCGGAACTTGCCGAAGACGGAACGATTGAGAGAAAAGTGAAGGTTGCCGGAGGTCCTCAAGAATCGGTGAGCCAACCCGAATGGGGACCTGATGGATCGCTATACTTCATCTCGGACGTAACAGGTTGGTGGAACATTTACCGACAATGCGACGGACGGATCGAAGGCATGCACGCAGCTAAAGCAGAGTTCGGAGAACCACAATGGCACCTTGGCATCTCAACATACGCCCTCGGCTCACGTGACCTTATCTGTGCATACATCCGCGATGGTTCATACAAACTAGCGATCATAAACCTTGAAAACAGAAAATTCGAAGACGTAACCCTACCCTTCAGAGCAATCTCAAATGTCCGAGCCAGCGGAGAGACCGCCGCGTTCTGCGCGAGTTCGCCTTCGAGACCGACCTCGATCGTAAAATTAGACATGGCAACGCGTGAGTGGGAAGTTTTACGGGAATCAAACGACGCACGTCTCAACGAAGCCTACTTTTCAATTCCCCGTGAAATTGAGTTCCCGACCCGGCACCGGCGCAAGGCTTACGCGTTCTACTACCCCCCCAGAAACCCCGACTTTCGTGGTCGTAAAGGTGAGAAACCTCCGCTGGTGGTAAAAGCGCATGGAGGACCAACCCATGCGGCCGCACCAACATTCGACCTTCAAATCCAATTTTTCACGAGCAGAGGATTCGCAGTACTGGACGTGAACTATGGAGGCAGCACAGGATACGGGCGGGAATACCGCGGAAGACTCAACGGCACGTGGGGTATGATAGACGTTGAAGATTGTGCAAACGGCGCTAAGCATCTTTGCAGTCGCAATCTTGCTGATCGAAAGAAATTGTTTATTCGCGGCGGCAGTGCCGGAGGGTACACGACACTAGCTTCCCTCGCGTTCATCAAATTGTACCGTGCAGGAGCATGTTACTATGGAATAAGCGACCTTGAAGCTTGGGCAAAAGATACCCACAAGTTCGAATCTAGATATTTGGATATGATGATAGGCCCCTACCCAGCCCAGCGAAAACTCTACCTGAAACGCTCACCTGCGCGTTCAGCAAGAAAGATCTCGGCACCCCTCATCTTGTTCCAAGGATTAGACGATAAAGTAGTGCCACCTTCTCAGTCGGAATTGATCGTGAAACGAATCCGCAAGAAGTTCCTAGCGCATTACATCACATTCGACGGTGAAGGACACGGTTTCCACGTTGCAGAACACATTAGAGCCGCACTAGAGTCTGAATTTGCCGTCTATATCAAAGCGCTTGCGACACCAACGCGTTGATCTTAAGGGAAATTAGCTTTAGCAAACGGTTATACTTTCGAGCTCAGCCAATGCTGACTGAAACCCGGGATTAATTCTCAAAAAGAGGAGAAGAGAGAGATTGCACATTCGTCTCTACCAAAACCTGAACTGATCGTACAGCTTTGTTGAGAATGCTAGCAGGTAGGATATTCCGCAGTCCCAAATGCTTTGTTCCGCGTTAACTAGGACAGCCACCGTTATGACAGCACTCCATGAGACCAATTGAAACCCGAATAGGTTGATTGTCGCATAACTCAAGCTGAGAATCGTCATGAATAAGAGCACGTTCATGAAAGTCATTAGGACAACTCGCGCAATTACTCCGACCAGGCTTAACGGAATATACCGTCTAAGAGGCTTCAGCGACCCTCCTGAGTATGGCTTAAAGCCTAACCTCATCCCCAAATCCAGTGCGAGAATAATCGGAATGGTAGCAAGGAATTTCATAATTGGACCTACAGGCGTGAAAGGATCGAAGAACATGAGACCAACAGTTCCAATTATACTGGTGCTAACTCCAACCATCAGCCCAAAAAGCAGATAGCTAGTTACCCAAATGATGCTCACGGGATCAATGAACCCTATACCCCACCCGGGCACTCTCGGAAGATACGGCGCAGTTAGAGCATCCAACAAGAAAGATAAACCACCGAACACAGCCGCTGCCCCAATTCGTCTCGTTACACTAGCAGACGCTAGCAATACCCTTCACTTCCCGACTAGATCGGGTCCAGCATGAATAGAAGTACTTAAGCCCTCGTGCATTTTCGCGCGATAGTGTTCTCCTCGATCTCAACCTGATCACGTCCTGAAACGCGACGACATTGAGTAGCAGACTCGGCATGGTACACTGTTAGATATTGAAGGATTCGACGAGCAAGATACGTGCTGCCGAGTGGTATGACGCCTAGAGGCCATTAATGGTAGTGGATCAGGCGCCACATTACTCTTCTCGGTTAGAAGAAATCGTCGATTGGCAGATCTATAGAGTTATGGGCTACGGGCAAGCCGTCCAACGTTAGGTTCATACTGCTAGGTGCTGGTGCGGAACTCCCGTTTTACCCACAAATCCGGCTCCTCCGCCGCAAGCTACCGGCATCGAAGGATTCAACGCTGCCAACAACGCAGTGCCGACGACGCGTCAATCGAGGGATGTGAGTCCGGGACAGGGTATGTTCGCTGTGCGCATAGGGCTCGGTTTGCGCACCAGCCGACCCCCAGACACAAAATTACAGTTTCCAACTTATGACCTTCAGAAAGAAGCCGTAGGCGATTATGATTCTACTGGTGGACGCAGCTGCTTTCATCGTCGACAACGATTGTGACTGGAATTGCGCTGGATAAGCGAACCAGACCCTATTTGACCTCTAGCACGAGAGTACTCTCCTCCTCGATGAGGAAATAGAGGATTGAAATTCGCTGCTTTTGCGAGATCGATCATTTGTTTTCGTTGGTTTGCGCTGAGTTTCCTATACTTTTCACCTGCTTCGAGGACCATGGGCCAGAGCTTGACATCACATGGGAGTGAGTACGTTACGACTGGCTCCTGTGACAATGTGAATGAAACTGCCCTTGAAATATCCTCTCCAATATCAATCGGGTCATACCATGTCCGGTAAGTTTTCCTGCGTCCAGCTTTCCACCGACCTTTCGCTAGAGCTTTAATTGCGATGACTGCCATGTCCTGTTGCGCAGCCAATTTCAGGACTGGACGAAAGTCATTTTCTGGTAATGGATTCGTCATGCTTGCCAAATTAACCGGTAGTAATACGGAATCAAATTCGCATTCTGTGATTGCTTTCTTCAGGACTCGCATATCCTTATGGCCAGTAATCCCGATATGGCTGATTAACCCGGTTTCCTTAGCCTCTTTGAAGGCCTGTATAGCACCATTCTTCCCTAGGGCTGTTTTTAATTCATGTAGATCTCCGACAGCGTGAAGTTGGTAGAGGTCAAATCGTTTCGCTCCCACTCTTCTCAGGCTACGCTGGAGTTCGGACCATGCGCCTTCTCTGGTCCGTTTCAGGGTTTTTTCAGCGAGGAATAGCTTCTCTCTGTTCTTCCCAACCCATGGTGCGAGTCTAAGTTCTGCTAGACCGTAGGCTGGGGCCACGTCCACCATGTTAACTCCATACTCAAGAGCTATCTTCACCCACACATCCGCTTTCTCTTGACTGAGGTTGCCTAGACCACAACCACCTAAAGTTAGAATCGAAGCCTTCCAGCCTATTCGTCCTAATCGTCGCTTCTCAAGGACCAAACTATCTCGATTTAGTTCTTGTTTCAGGTCGTATTAAGTCGATTTATGCCTAAAGGCTCGACAAGTGAACTTACGTCACGTGGTGTTTGTAGTCGTCACGTCGACCGCTTGAATCCCTGCAGCACCGGAGGAAAATCAGCAACATAAGCTGCGTGCTTGTAGAACTTGTCGTATCTTAGCGGGTCGATTTCGCCAACTTGGCCGCACCATAGATTAACGGTGTCCATGTCAGGGTCACCTCCTTTGGCGAGTACGTGGAGGTAGCTGGTTGCGACGTCGCGCATCTCGTGCAAGTTCAGCTCGACGTTGCTGGATCGAATAGAAGACATGTTCGTAGCCTGCAACGGATTCGAAACCCAAGCTATTAACAAGAATTGTTGGTAGCCCGGGGGGAAAATCAGTAAGTATTGTTCGAATCTTTAACCGCGATTAATCGAGAGACTGCGGGTCAATTTCGCATGTCCGCCCCACTTGACGCACATACACGAACAGACGACGGTTCAAATCTCTAGCCTTATGGCGTGACCTAATAGGTCTGACATTTAGCTGATGGCGCTCTTGAAGCTATCCGAAGGCGATAATCGGGGCTCAATTCATGAATCCCGTATGTCGCCGGGAACCTATGGAATCTGGGGAGCGGAAGAGCCTTGAACCCTATGGGCAATCTGCCAACAACTCGACCAGAGCCAAATCGGTGACTAACGAGTTAGGAGATCGTAAGAAGAATCGACTGAAAGATGTAAGAGCCAAATGAAACTGTTTACAATTCACTAAGGGCTTTCTTCTCGTATGCAGAGCATGTCTCCTAATGCTATTCTCGCGGTCGTCAAGAGAGACGAGTTATGTTTACGCGTCTGCTCGGTCAGTCGTCGTACGTTTCTACTTCGAAGGAAGTGAACCCAGAGTCAGCGTTCGTGTACCCGACGCCATAATTGAAACCGACTCCGGGCGAACCAGTCTTGTAGGCATCATCCGTAACAGAGATCATCTCTACTCCGTTGATGAAACCCTTGATGATGTCCCCTTCGATGGTTGCCTCAATCACGTCGCCATCCTTGACTCCGTATTTCTCACCATCGAACCGTTTCAGTGAGACAAATTCACCGAGTCCCCCGGGCCATCGTACGATTTCCGCGTAACCCTTCTCCGTCTTTAAAGGCCTAAAGAAAATTTCATAGCCTGGGATCCGGTGCGGTGTCATCGTGCTGCGAAGACGTATCTCGACCTCTTGGAAGTATTTGTCAGTCGGATTCTTGCTGAATACTTTTGCCGTGACGTGCTGGTTTCTTCCCCATACACCGCGAAGGATCGCGGTCGGGTCATCGTAGTCACCTTTAGCTGCTTCCGCAGCGGTAACCTTGCCAAATATTGGATTGGCTTGCTCGACGCGCTGTTCCATCACGCCGCCGTACCTGAACCCGCTTACCTCTCCGTAGCACATGCCGTTCTTTGTGATGACATCGCTCCAGTCCATTCCATCTCTGCGGCCACTGAGCCACATCCCGTTTTCCGAAATCGGGTATTCGTTAAGCGGGAAAATAGTGCGATACGAGTGAACGAGTTTCAATCCACGCGGGTTGAATGGTGTCAAGACATTAGCCTCGTAGAATGAAGGAAACGCGCACCTGCACGTATTTAATGGTTTGCAGCCCAAGAATAGTTGATATCTATTAATCCAGAACTATGGGTTGTCGTTTTATGGAGGCGTTGAAGAATGTCAGCCCCTAAGGTATTTGTTAGAGACGCCACGGGACTTATTCGTGCATTTTCCTGGTACGATGCCTTTCTGATCAGTTTCACAGTCGTGAACTCTGGAATTTTGAGTTATTCTCTTGCCTTGGTTGTTCCGCTTGGTACGGCTTACCCGGGGGCCGATATGGTGAATTCCCTGCACATTGGCCTTCTCTTTTCGATTCCGCTTGCACTTACTTACAGTCTCCTCGCGATGAGTATGCCTCGCTCGGGTGGCGATTATGTCTGGATTAGTAGAACGGTTAATCCAATACTCGGGTTTACAATGGGATGGGCGTTCTGGCTGGCTGCTCTTTTGTTGACAGGAACTGGCATGGTCGTTACGCCTACCGTGCTCTTGCCGGTTTTCTTTGCTTCCTTTGGGTATGCTACCGGTAACTCTTCTCTCCTAGGTCTCGCAACCGCGGTAACCAGCCCCACTAACGTTTTGATAGTCGGTACGATTACCGCAATACTTGCTACCGCGATAGGTTCGTTAGGTGCGAAGACGTTCAGATACATAACGACTATTCTTATGATCCTAATGTTCGCGAGCACAGCAGTGTGTGTCGGCGTTTTTGCAACTTCAACGCACTTAGATTTCGTGAACGCCTTAAACGGCTATGGAGGGACCAATATGAC
>Ga0187778_10001823_pt1 | contig 14690 bp, 14 predicted proteins | sample 1015_Q2_SP5_20_M_FD_132418 | JGI IMG/M metagenome (GOLD analysis project Ga0187778, IMG submission 132418) | Tropical peat soil microbial communities from peatlands in Department of Meta, Colombia - 1015_Q2_SP5_20_MG | ecosystem: Environmental > Terrestrial > Soil > Wetlands > Peat | place... | reverse complement strand
GCCCGAACCGGATGGGCCCATTAGCGCTAGGAATTCTCCGGCCCCGATCGCGATCGACACGTCATCCAGGGCCTTCACCTCGAAAGCATCGCGCTTGAAAATTTTGCTGACGTTCTGGACCTGAACCACTTTGGTTTGGGTAGCGGTATTGGCGACTGTAGCGGTACTCATGATTGCCCCTTAATTTTGATTTTGTCTCCATTCTTCAATGTCGCTGGAGCGGAAGTGATAATGTTTTCGCCCCCGTTCAGCCCCTTTACCATGAAGCCACTGCCGCGTTGCGAAACAACTTGCACCTCGCGTTCCAGGGCCTTGCCATTAAACGCTATCAACACAACTTTCTTACCGCTGTGATCGCGGATCGCAGAAGTGGGCACCAATACTCCTGAAAGGCTTGGGCTGGCAGATCCTTTGGTTTGGTCGGCTAGGAATTTCACGGTCGAGTTCATTTCCGGCCGCAGATACTCGTCCGGATTCAGGATTTGCACCTTCACCTGCACGGTGGCTTTCTGGCGGTTGGCTTCCGGCGAGATCTCATGGATTTCGCCGTCATACTTGCGATCAGGATAAGCATCGACTGTAACTATGCCTTTCTGCTTGGGGCCGAGTTTGGCGAAATCGTCCTGCGCGATGTCGAGTTCCACCTGAATGTCGTTGAGGTCAGCAAGCGCCACGACCTGGCCTTGCGGCCCACCTTCGGCGCCGCTGGCGAATTGCGCGGTAACCAGCTCGCCCTTCTCCGCTGTGCGTTCCAGAATCGTGCCGTCAACAGGAGCGCGAATGACGGTTGCATCTAGCCAGGATTTTGCATAAGCCTCCTGGCCTTCAGCTTGTAGTACGGCTCCCTTGGCACGGGCGATCTCTTCTGCGCGTGGGCCGATCTTTGCCAAACGATAGCCCTTCTCTAGCGAATTAACACGTTCCAGATCAGCTTGGTATTTGGCAGTGGCATCATCAAAGGCTTGGCGCGAAACCACACCTTGCGACCACAATTCGCGATCCCGATCCAAAGTTAACTTGTCATTGGCCAGCGTCGCCCGGGCTTCGTCGAGGTTATGCTGAGCCTGATCGATTTCCTCGGGGCGGGAACCGTGTTCGAGTTCTTCCAGGTAGGCTCGAGCGTTCTGTGCCGCACCCTTGGCCTGCTCATACTGAGCGCGGAATTCGTCGTCTTCCAACCGGACCAGCACCTGACCTTGTTTGACTTTGTCACCTTTCTCGACACCGATCCACGCAACGCGTCCGGTAACCTTTGAATTCACATTGATCTTGTGGTGAGGCACGATGTAGCCGCTTGCCGTAAGCACCACGCCGCCAACATCTCCGCTGTTCTCTGCCTGGGCGCGCGTAACTTCCACTTCCGCAATAGTAGGAGCGAACAGGCGATAGGCGAAGGTGCCAACGCTGAACACAGCCACAAGCGCGATTCCGATCACGATGTAGCGGCGCGCCCAGGGCGAGGGGTCTCCGCTCGGCGCAGAGCGGTCGATTCGCAGACCCTGCAAATCAGCGTGTTTGGTGTCAAGCGGCATAACATTTTCTCAACGGCCGGACAGCCGCGTGCGGCTGTCCCTACGTGTTCAATCTCTCAGAGACGACAAGATCTCGCGCCGGGCCGCATGCCAGGCTGGCGCGATCCCTCCAAAGAGACCCATGACCACGGCGAATACCACAGCCCAACCCACAACCGGCGGCGTCATTCGCAAACTGAATACGGCTTCGCTAAACGTGACCGGATTGTTAGTGCCGGTGGTCATGCCGTTAAACGGTAACATCAAAACGATGCCCACCAGCGCCCCCAGCAGAGACAGCATGACAGATTCGAAAACAAAAGATGTCAAAATGCTGGGCCGCGAAAAGCCGATCACGCGCAGGGTTGCGATCTCGCGCGCACGATAAGCCACAGCGGCATACATCGTGTTCATGGCGGCGAAGCAGGAACCGATCGCCATCACCACGGCCACGATCATGCCCACGAACTTGATGGGATTTCCCGAACTGGTCTGCTTGGCCCAATAGTCGGTCTCGAGCATTCCATTGAGTTTCAATCTCTGATCGTCGCTCACCCGATTTTTCAAGGCGTCAGCGGCTACCGGATCAGTGGCGCGGAGCAGGGCAGAGTTGTAGGTGTTACGGTCGAAATCAGCGGCGAGCTGATTAATGTCACCCCATATTTCCGAATCATGGGCGGTGCCGCCTGCGTCGAAAATGCCCACCACTGTCCATGGGCCTTTGCCAATCCACATGCTGTCGCCGATGTTGGCTTGGGAAAAGCGGTGGTGAATCGATTTGCTGACCGCGATTTCGTGCTGCCCGGGAGTAAACCACCGGCCAGCCACAAGTTTAACCTCGGGCCGCAGCTCAATCCCCACCAGCGAAAGATACCTGACGGTGACATTGGTTTCTCCAGTGCCATCGTTTCTGGGAAGCACAACTACCAGCAGATCTTCACCCGAGACTAATGGCTGTCCTTGGGCGTCATGCGCAACCCCGGGCAGGTCTTTCATGATGGGCAGGGCATCGCGATCCACGCCGCCCGCTGTGAGTTCGGAGGTCGCACCCTTGCGCAATACCAACACATTGAGCGGATCACCGCTGCCGCGAAAAGCCGCATTCAAACCGGCCAGCAGAGCCATGATGAAGATCGCAGTGGTGACGGTCAGCGCGATTCCCAGGGCGGTCATAATGGTCGCGCTCTTGCGCAGCTTCAGGTTCCGGATGTTGTATTGGATGGGAATCGCCATGATCTCTCCGTTAGCCGATGTGCCGCAGCCCTTCCACGATATTCCGTCGCGAAGCATTGAACGCCGGTACAAACGAGCTCACCAGTCCTACGGTTGCTCCTACCAGCACAGCGACTAAAACCATCGGCACACTGAAACTGACACCGGTCAGGAACAAGCCCATCTGCGGTGAGTGCGCCATGACATAAACCAACCCAGAGGCGGCAATTGCACCCAGAAATCCCCCCAAAGCTGCCAGGCTCACCGATTCGCCCATGAACAGGGCCAGCACTGTGCCGCGCGTGAAGCCCAGGGTTTTCAGCAGGGCGACTTCGCGAGTGCGCTCACGAATCGACATCGCCATGGTGTTAGCCGATACCAGCAGGGTGGCGAAAACCACAGCTGCACAGATGCTCAGGATGAAACCTTTCACGTTGCCCAACATGGCAATCCAATCGAGATTGAAAGCTTTTTCGCTTTCTGATTTCGTGGGCTTATCCGTGTTCCGGAATTGCGCGTCAATCGCCTTGGCCACCTCGGGAACGGCTTGCGGAGAATCGGCCAGCACTCCGAAAAATCCTACGTAGCCCTTTACCCTGGGATACCCTTCATCTATGTACGTATTGTTGAAATAAAGAGTTTCGGTTGCGAGTGGCGCAGTAAACATGCCGCGAATCGTCAGTTCCAGATCCACCGGGAAAATTGTGCCTTTGATGTGAATGCGGTCGCCGATTTTCCACCCATATTTGTTGGCTAACTCCGTATCCGCAACAGCGCCCGCACGGTCCTTTTTCCACGCTTCCAGTTGGTCCGGCGGAATATGAAAATCCCTCTGCACCTCAAAAATCTCATTGGGATCGGTGCCAAACTGCGCGAAAAAGTGTTCCGGCTTGTCATCAATGTACTGCCCGCCAAACCAGGTCTCGTTGACAACGTTTTTGACTCCCGCCAGCGAGCGTATTTTCTCGCGATAGGCGATCGGCAGAAACTGCGCCAGCGAAACCTTGTGGCGCACAATCAGGCGCTGGGCCGACTCGGCGGTGCCGTCCGACATATAGAAAGCCCGCCAGACAGTCATCATCACCGTCAGCAATAAAAGAGAAAAAGTGATGCTCAGCAGCGTCAGCAGACTGCGGCGCTTGTTGCGGAACGCATTTTTGCGGACAAACCTGGTCAGGGTCATATTCAAACTCCGGGAGAAACGGGGCGCTTCCGGCGGGCTCACGAATACTATCAAGAATAGCTGATGAAACCTTCCGCCACAACCGTGCTCCCATCTACATTCTCGTTCAACTAATTGACGTCAGGCAGTGGAGATCGTCACCGACCGGGAGTGACAAATGTCATTCATAGCATGTGTTTATATAACGAGCCAGCACACAGAAAGGTTACGGTCACGAACTTCCCAGTTCCACAACATGCACTGTGGCGCACGGGCGTGGTGTCGCCGTTTTACCTACTTGTGAAATGACTTTCGTAACTCCCCTCCTGATTGCAGTCGGGCTATTCTAGGTATCGTTCCTCCCTCCGGAATCCACGCCAGATCGCCATGGTCTTTCTTCGCCTGTGCGAGGGGCAGGAGCAATGTCGAACAAAATCGGGCCTTTCGAAATACTCAGCGAAATCGCGCATAGTGACACGAGTTCGGTTTACAAAGCCACCGATACGGAAAACAAACAAACTGTAGCCTTGAAAGTGATTCGCCTGGCTCCCCTGGGTGAGCAGGGAGCAGCGCTGGTGAAGAGCATTCTCGAAGAGGCCGGAAACAGCAAAGTCCTCAACAGCCACAATATTGCATTGCTTTATGGCGCCGGGGAAATTGACGGCAACCTCTGCGCGGCGATGGAATATGTGCAAGGCAATAGTGTGGGCACCATGCTGGCCCGCAAAGAAGGATTCTCCATCTGGGATTTGCAGGATATTGCCCGGCAAGGCTGCCAGGGACTTGATCACGCTCACGTTCGCAAAGTCTTTCACTATGCTCTGGAACCGGCGAAGATCATGGTGCAGTGGGATGGCATTGTCAAAATTCTGGGTTACGGGGTTTCGAGCACCGGGCTTTACGCGGCGCAAGCCGCCGGCGCCCCGCCGCAGGTTCTGCACTATATGTCTCCCGAGCAGCTGAACGGCGATCCGGTCGATGCCCGCTCCAACGTGTTCAGCCTTGGCGCCATTCTGTACGAGATGGTCACCGAACGTAAGGCTTTTGAAGGCGCGGATGCGGACCAGGTGCGCCAGGCCATTTTGGAAAACACGCCTACGGCCCCGGATCAGGTCAATCGTAAGATCCATCCGGCTCTGAACGACGTGATCATGAAGGCAATCGCCAAGTCACCCGAAGAGCGTTACCAATCTGGACAGGATCTGGTCAACGATCTGGAGAAGTGCAAAGAAAGCGCCGCCAAAGCACCGGCCAAAGCTACGCCGCCAACGACAGCGGCAAAGACGCCACCCAAGGCAGTGCAGCCTCCAGCGGCGCAGCCAACGCTTACACGCGCGGCTGCTGCGACGGCTGCCGGGAGCCCCCGTGCCGCCAGCGCAAAAGCGCCTAGTTCCGCCTCGTCCCGGTCACGCGTGCCCAGCCCAGAGATTTCTACTGCTTCCGATTCAGCAACCATGTCTGCGGCAGTGGAAGAGCCGAAAACTCAGGCGCCGCGCATCAACGTTGATCCGATGATGGATGAGAGCAAACAAGCGGCCGCTAGCGGTCGAAGCTTTTCGGATATTGATGAATTACCCCCACTCAAAGAAATGTATGTCGAGCCTCCGCCCGTCTCACACGAACAACCCGAACCTACCGAGCCGGTGAGAGCGGTCGTGGGCATCGCAACGGAGGAATCCGAAAAACCTCGGTTGCGGCCTGGGGAGGCGGCCAAGAAAGCAATCGGGGAAATCAAGCAAACCCCGCCTCATTTGTTCATCTATTCGATTGCGGCGGCTGCCGCGATTATTCTGCTGGTAGTGGCGGGGATTGCCTATCACATTCATTCCGGTGAGTCGGATGATGACAGCGCGCCGGCTCAGTCGGCCGCGGCGACAGTTGCTCCCGCGCCCAGCAACTCGCCAGCACAATCAGCTGCACCCGCCACCACGAATGTGCCGCCGGAAATCGCGCCGGAGCCGCCGGTAGAAGAAGCGGCGCCGACATCCGTGACACCAAAGCACGCGCATAGCAAGAAGGCTGCGCGAGCGGCCCGAGCTGCAGCACCGAATATTGTTACAGGACAAGTTAATATCGATTCGAGTCCTCTGGGAGCGCAAATCACGCTGGATGGAAAGAAGATCTCCTCGTTGACCCCAGTCAGTGTTGCGGATCTCCTTCCCGGTCACCATACCATCACCATCAGCAAGCCGGGCTTTGCTCCCGAAACGCGTGCTATCGATGTGACCTCGGGCAGTAAGTCTGTAATCAGCGTGCAATTGGCTGCAACCACGGCTACGGTGGCCGCCAACAGCGATCCCGCGGGAGCGGCGGTGTGGGTTGATGGCCGTGATAGTGGCCGCACGACGCCAGCTCAAATATCCATTGATAAGGCAGGCAGCCACACTTTCGTCTTCAAGAAGCAAGGCTACCTGGATGAAACGGCCACCGCAAACGTGCAGTTTGGGCAGACCCTGCAGTTAGCCCCGGCATTGCGCCCGCTGGGCAGCACCGATGAAATCAAGATCGGTGGCAAGTTCAAAAAAGTATTTGGCGGGTCCGACACCGCAGGGATGGGCACTGTCAGCATCAAAACCCAACCCAAAGGGGCGCAGATTGCAGTTAATAACCGGGTGGTCGATAAACCGTCCCCTGTGACGTTCTACCTCAACCCGGGCAACTATGTGGTCGACATTACCATGTCTGGCTTCAAGAGCCTCGAGAAGGTGGTCACGGTGGAGAAAAACGGCAAGGTCGTCATTGACGAAAGCCTCGACCGAGAGTGAACCTCAGTGGTCAGTAGCCAGTTGTCAGCTTATCTGGCCACTGACCACTGGCAACTGATTCCTGATTCCTGATTCCTGATTCCTGACTCCTGACTCCTGACTCCTGACTCCTGATTCCTGACTCCTGACTCCTGACTCCTGACTCCTGACTCCTGACTCCTGACTCCTCTCTACCCCGCTGCTGAAACTGAACTCCCATCCAAGTGATAGACTTTGAAGTTTTCTCAGCGGAGATTCCCTCATGAAAATCGAGTTGGTGGGAGTGATGGGCGCCGGAACCATGGGCAATGGCATCGCCCACGTCTTCGCGCGCAGTGGATACCGCGTCCTGCTATGTGATGTGGAGCAACGGTTTCTTGATCGTGCTCTGGAATCCATCGGCAAGAACCTCGATCGCGAAGTCAACAAGAACAAAATCACCATTGCCGATAAAACTGCGGCAATGGCGCGCATCGAACCCACAGTTCAACGCGCCAGGCTGGCAGACTCTGACTTCGTAGTGGAAGCGGCCACCGAAAGATTTGAAATCAAGGCGGAAATCTTTCGTGATTTGGATCGGCTTTGCCGCCCGGAAGTCATCTTAGCCTCAAATACCTCGTCGATTTCCATTACTAAACTAGCGGCTCTGACAAAGCGCCCGGAAAAAGTGATAGGGATGCACTTCTTCAACCCCGTCCCGGTGATGAAGTTGGTGGAAGTGATTCGTGGGTTGGCGACCACAGACGAAACCTTCCAGGCGGTTCGCGAGCTTGCGCTCAAACTGGAGAAAACGCCGGTGGAGGTCAACGACGCTCCCGGCTTTGTTTCCAATCGAGTGCTTATGCCTTTGCTGAATGAAGCCATGTATGCAGTCATGGAAAATGTTGCCACGCCGGAAGCTGTGGATCAAGTCTTTAAGCTGGGCATGGCTCACCCCATGGGACCCCTCACACTTGCGGACTTCATCGGCTTGGACGTTTGCCTGGACATTATGCGCGTGCTGCAGGAAGGCTTGGGCGACCCCAAATACCGCCCCTGTCCTCTGCTCATCAAGATGGTGGATGCGGGCTGGCTGGGGCGCAAAACTGGCAGAGGATTCTACAAGTACTAAGCCAAAGGGGTGGTGGAGTTTTGGTTGTCATCCTGAGCAAGCGTCTGTTGCGCAGCGAAGGATCTGGGCGAGCCGCGCGAACTGTCGCGCTTTCTTGCGACAGGACAAACGCGCGTATGGCTCGCATCCTTTTTCAAACTGCACCACCGCCAAGCCACCACTCTGCTCCAGCCTACTCTGGTTTGCACTTTATGGAAAACGCCAAAGCCACACGTAGCGACAGTCCAATTTATGTGCTCGGGGCCACCCTCGGCGTCTTTGCCGGGATTCTCGACGTCAAAGTCGGCGACTTGCTGCTGACCGCCCTAGTTGTCCTTGCCTCCACGATGTTGCTGGGGGCGCTCGGGCCTGACCGGCCGTGGCGATGGACGATCACGGTTGCGATCTTCGTTCCCATCATTCAAGTGCTCGCTTACTTGTTTTTGGCCGAGAAGCCTTATCCCGCACAAATCTACGAATCCCTTCTCGGTTTTCTCACGGGCATTGCGGGAACTTATGGCGGATCATTCCTGCGCCGCGGAGCCAACGAGCTTTTCAAAAAATAGCCTGCGATGCCCTGGCAGGGTAGCAGGCTAATTTGCTTTTTGCGCTAGCCGCCCGTTCCTTGGCGTGTGTCTCTACTGTTTTGCCGCAGAGTGAAAACTCACAGTAGGAGCAATTTGGCTTAAGGATTGGCGAAGCAGAAACTGGGCATTTGGAAGCTTGCCATTCCAATGATTCCAAAGCTCTGTCCGCTGCGATTCAAGGCGGACAGCTTCCTCAGTGCGCCCGCTTCGCCGCAGGAGGTTGGCCAGTGCGGTCCAGGTGCGGGAAACGCACGTCGCGTCCCGCAGATCATTCTGCAGATCGGGTTTCCACGCCACCAGTTTGTCGAGCAGCTCCTGGTAGGCTGTAACAGCTTTCGGAATTTGGCCGGTTTCAGCATAGTCGTCCGCCTGGGCTTGCCGGACATGGTACGCATCGGACATAGGCTCGATTTTGTCTGAGGGATATCCGTCGGTTTGGGTCAGCAATTCGAAAGCTTTGGCCATTCGTTGCCTGGCTTCCTCGTTGCGACCCTCCCAGCGCAGGGTGTAGGAGGAAGCGGCCAGGAGTTCAGTTTCATCCCGTTGTGTGCTGACATTGCTCGTTGCCTCGCGGATGCGTGCCAGTGCATGATCGTAGACTGCCAGCGCATCTTGCGGACTGTGGTGGCGCAGGATATTGCCGATTTCCAGGCTTGCGGTGGCAACATTATCGCGGCTGAGATAGTCGTTCGCGTCTTTTTGCGCGAGATCCTCTGCAATCTCCAACGCTTTTTTAAAATTCGCGAGCGCCTCGTGACTGCGGCCGAGGCTTGGTTCCGCATCCGCGCGACCAAGGATCATCCCTTCAAGGTCGTATCCGGTCGCCAGGTTAATGCGCATCGAAGCGTGTCCACTTGCGGCCTCGTCTTTTTCGAGTTCGATCGCCTCGCCTGCGGTCTTTAAAGCGCCATCCAGATCCCCCGCCTGCCAGCGTGCGCCTCCCAAAATCGTGAGGATGAAACCGTTGCCTTGAGTGTTCGGTACGGGGAGGTCCAAGCCTCGCTGACAGTATCGAATTGCGTCACTAAAATGCCTCTTGTCGTAAAAGCAGCCACCGACGTTGGAATAGAAATACCTCATGCTGTAAAGGTCGTGCGGTTCGGTGGGGTGAGTATTCATGTACCGCTCGATGAGCGAAGCGGTCGCGGCGGCATCTCTCAACACTTCGTCTTGGTTGCCGCGATTGTCGGCCAAAATCATGCGATCGTGGGCAATCGTCGTAGCGATGAACAATGCCCGCTGATTCCTGGAATCTTTTGCGAGAACCGGATCCAGGAATCCTGACGCCTTGCTCAGACTGGCTTCGGCTTCCGCAAATTGGCCTAGATTCGGAGAGGTTGGATCCCCTTGAGCATGGGCCACGCGTACGTAGGCATAGGCGATTTCGAGCGCGAGATCCCCGTCTCCGTGAACATCGCTGCCCAGCGAAGTCAGATATTGCAGCGAATCGGCAACCATCTGCATTCTGAGCTTCGTCGAACCGGGCAGGCCTCTGATCTCGTTATCCAGTTCGATGAATTTATTGGCCAGCTGTCGCACCTGGGCAAAGCGCCGTTCCGCGACCTTCCGCTCGCGATTCGCAATCAACAATCCAATTGAGAGACTTCCGATGACAAGTGCAATGGCGGCAGACCCGAGCGCCACTGCTGTGCGGTTGCGGCGCACAAACTTGGCGGTACGATACGCCAATGTATCCGGCCTCGCGCTGATCCCTTCATGCTTGAGATAGCGCCGAAGATCGTCTGCGAACGCAGTCACCGAGGCGTACCGTCGCGCGCGGTCTTTCTCGACTGCCTTCATGGTGATCCAGTCGAGATCGCCGCGCAGCGCGCTCACCAACTGTTTCGGTTCTGTTCCTCGGGCTGCGGCCGTAGTGGACGATGTATCCCGATCCGTGCTGACCTTGGTGCTGGGTCGTACCGGATCCTCCTCCCGCAAGCGCCGCAATACTTCGTCGAACGGCTTGTCCTTCCATTGCTTGGTGTCGAAGGGCAAACTTCCCGTGAGCAAGGCGTACAGAACTACGCCTAGCGAATACACGTCGGTCCGTGTATCGACGTCGCGGGCTGCGGGATCACATTGCTCTGGGCTCATGTAGCCGGGCGTGCCCACGAAATGTCCGATCCGCGTGTTGAGTGTTTCTTCCGTGATGTCACGGTTAATGGCTTTTGCCAGCCCGAAGTCAATAATTCGCGGAACCGGCTTGCCATCGACTTCCGCCACCAGGATGTTGGCCGGTTTCAGGTCGCGGTGAATGATGGCTTTCTGATGGGCGTGTTGGACTCCTTCGCAGACCTTGATGAACAACTCCAGGCGCTGCGGGATGCTCAATTTTTTCTGGTCGCAATAGTCAGTGATCGGCAAGCCCGCGACATACTCCATAACAAAGTAGGGCTGGCCCTCTGACGTAGCTCCAGCGTCAAAAACTTTGGCAATCACGGGATGATCCATTACCGCCAGCGACTGCCGCTCGGCTTCAAAACGATGCAGCAGGGTGTCGTCGTACATTCCCCAGCGGATCAGTTTCAGGGCGACTTTTCGCTGCAGTGGAGCAGTCTGCTGCGCGAGCCACACTTGTCCCATTCCGCCTTCTCCGATCTTCTCCAGCAGCTGATACGGTCCGATGAACTGGCCTTGCTGGTTCTCCGGAGACTGGGGATTTAGCGGATGTTGCCAAAGGTTACTGCCGGATTCGTGGGCCTTGATCAGCGACTCGACCTCTTGTCGCAGCGATACGTCGTCACCGCATGCTCCCTGCAGAAAGGCGGCGCGCTCACTCGGGTCGCGTTCAAGAGCGGCCCCGAACAGCTCCTTAATCTTTTCCCACTCCTGCTTGGTTTCCACCTTCGCCTCGTTTGATCCGTCGCGACAACCAGGCCCGCGCCATACTCCAGTCACGCTTTACGGTCGCCGGCGAAATGTCCAGAAGCGCCGCCGTTTCTTCCACCGTTAGTCCTGCGAAAAAACGCAGCTCCACGATTTGGCTTTGCTGAGGGTCACGCTCCGCAAGTTGCTTCAAAGCATCATCCAGCGCCAGCACATCCATGCCTTCATTTTTGACCACAGCCGGCTCATCATGGAGTGTCACCTTGCAATCGTTACCACGTTTAGCCGACCGATGACTCCTGGCGTAGTCAACCAGAATCTGGCGCATCAGGGTTGCCGCCAGAGCGACGAATTGTGCACGATTTTGCGACCGGAAAGGGCCCTGTTCCACGAGTCGAAGGTAGGCTTCGTTGATCAAGGCTGTGGTTTGCAAAGTGTGGTCCGCACGCTCGCCTCGAAGGTAATGGTGTGCCAAACCGTGGAGCTCGTTGTAGACAAGGGGCACTAAAGCCTCGAGGGCCTTTTGATCGCCGGCTTGCCAGTTAGCAAGCAACTTATGGAGCGTTTGAGAAGGAAATTCGGGCACGCTCACCCCCCAGGTTGCTGTACACAATAGCTTTCCTTAAACGGCCAGTCAACCTGGGACGAACTGCTGTCCCCCTGCCCGCCGAAGCCTTTTTCTGAAAATTCCTGAACTTTTCTGAGCCTTTTTGCTCGCGCATTTCGCATTTATCAGTAGAAAGCGAACTGGCTCGCATTTCCTGCCCCTCGAGGGGCAGAAAAAGGGAGGTAGGTTTATGGCTGTTAATCCGAGTATCACCATTCCCAACCTGATTCCAAGTTCACAGCAAGCTGAAACTCGCAAACTCAGCCCGATGCGACTGCTCCAAAGGGTCGAAGCTCTCCTGGACAAAGCCTTTGGGGACACAGAGGAAAACATCGCGAACTCTCTCCGTGGGCTTTGAAATTTTTCTGAAATTCGACAATTTTTTGAGCCCGTTTGTTCTCCCATTCCGCCTTTACCAGTAGAGCCTGTAACAGGGGCGATTGGCTTGGGATGGGAGATTGCTATGTCTTTCGTTGTGAAATTGATGATCGGCGGATGGATTACCACGCTGACGATGATCGGAGTCTGTGCTCTCCATGAATCCGGGAAGCTGTTCAACCTACGCAAACGGCTTGCGTCCTGGATGGGACCGTCGGCTGCGAGAACTGTACGTGCGAAAGAGAACGAATATCCGGACGCAGTGCAAGCAGACTGAACCATTTCGTCCAAAGGAGAGACGGCTCGGGGGGCATTTCGTACTCGCTTTACTTCGCCACGAACGGGATAGTCACCGTGGCGGACCAAGCACTTGCCGTTCGGAGGCGAGTGCTCCACGCCTGTCGTAATCGCAATCCGAGAGCTCGCGAACGGTTCGAACGTAACAAGAAGGGGTGAGGGGGTGTTGAATGACGTACTTTGATTGCTTCGTAATCGGCTCATGGATGTTCGCGCTTGGATGGTTTATCGGAGCCATCTATGTACAGAACGAGAAGGAAGAAACACCAATCGTCCGGATCGGTGGAGAAGCCGAACCGTGCCCAGATCGTGAAGCATGGCGGCTTTCAGCTCTGGCAAGCGCCAGCGCCGATTGAAGAGAAATCCAGTAGGCATCTTTCGCCACCGAGGAGAAGCCATGAGAATAAAGCCTTTCGGGGTCGTTATGTTTGCGCTGACTGCAATAGCTGCTTCAGCTTGCACCATGAACAGCATCAGTGTTTCAGGAACTCAACTCACCATTGGCGGTACGGGATTTTCTTCAACTCCACTATCGCTTACCTTCAACGGCAAAAGTGTTTCGATTGCCAGCAGTTCATCAACGGAGATTGTTGGGACACTGAGTGCCGTACCAACCACAGGCTCTTACCGAGTTGGGCTTAAGTGTGACACCGAATCAACATCAAGCTATGTGACCATCCCCGCTCCACATGTCGTGGAAACATTCGCATTGTTCAATCAGAGCTCTAGCATTAACGCAACTACACTATGGACTCCTAGCACAACTGGTTTGTACCGCATCACGCTGTACATCCGTGAAAGTGCCATTAGTCTCGGAGAGTACACGCTGGCGGTGACTTGGACCGACCTGGCAGGAAGCGAGCAGTTCCAAGCGGTTATGGGCGACACTCTTGGGCTGGAAGCCATTGCGGAACGACCTGTGAGATTCGTGGCTGGACAGCCTGTCAGCTATAGCGTGGGCACCAGTGGGGGCATTGGCACTCCCCCTGAATATGAATTCATTATCGTGGTTGAACAATTGACGAGTGAGTAGAACGCAGCCGAGAAAGCGGCCACGGACTTTTGGCGACGTTATTGGAGCGGATCAGCTGGCCACTGATTTACGCGCACACGCTCCAAGTTGACGACCGCCGGACTCTGTCAGGATGCCACCGGGATCTTCTGGGGCACGACCACTCTGGGCGGACGCATAAGGGTGGATTCCCGGCACCTGAGTTTTGACTTCCGCTCGAAAGTCTCGGATATCCAAATAGTTATCGCCTTTCCACATGCGCAGCGAGTATGCTGCAGCGCATGGGGGTCTCCGTCTCAGTGTTGGCCAGCGGGAGCCGGGGGAACTCTGCCTTAGTAGAGAGTTCGTCAACCCGCATCCTGGTGGACGCTGGAATTTCCTGCCGCGAAACCTTCAAACGCATGAAATCCATCGGGAACGATGCCCGTTCGCTTACCGCGATTGTGATCACGCACGAGCATGCTGACCACGTGGATGGGTTGTTGGTGCTGGCAAGAAAATTGAAGGTGCCAGTATTTATCACCGGTGCCACGCATCAGGCATGGGCGCGCAGCGTGCGCGACGCCACCGGCGAGTTGCCTGATACCCAGACTATCGAGTTTTTCTCCTCCGGCCACAGCTTTCAAATTGGCGACATCGAAGTTTGCCCGTTCACTATCCCACACGATGCCGCCGATCCAGTGGGATTCACCTTTCGTGCCGAAGGCGTGCGCATTGGTTTTGTCACCGATCTCGGATATCTGCCCGCCAGCGTCTGCGACCATCTGCGCGCTTGTGATGTGCTGGTGCTCGAATCGAACCACGATTTGGAAATGTTGCGCGCGGGTCCTTATCCTTGGTCAGTTAAACAGCGTGTAATGAGCCGCGTGGGACACTTGTCCAACGAAAAGCTCGCGGAATTTCTGGCCCGAGACTATGATGGAAGCGCAACATTTGTTGTGCTGGCGCATCTTTCCGAGCAGAATAATCATCCGGAGATTGCCCTGCGCGCCGCAGAAAAAGCCCTAGGCCGGCGGCGAACATTGTTACAGAACCGTGTTCTGCTGGCCAGGCAATCGGAAGTAATGCAACCAATCCGGTTGTGAGTAGATCAGTACTAACTATGAGTCAGTGCGTTGATCCCATCGTCGGGAAGATCCTGGCGGGCTGGCGCTATGACATTTCCGGCCTCGCCCCCGAGATGCGGGGGGATTACGAAGACCATTTCAAGCAGTGCGAGCGCTGCCGCAGTCGGCAGCGTCTGCATCGCACCATCGACATTTCG
>Ga0187778_10001822_pt1 | contig 14691 bp, 14 predicted proteins | sample 1015_Q2_SP5_20_M_FD_132418 | JGI IMG/M metagenome (GOLD analysis project Ga0187778, IMG submission 132418) | Tropical peat soil microbial communities from peatlands in Department of Meta, Colombia - 1015_Q2_SP5_20_MG | ecosystem: Environmental > Terrestrial > Soil > Wetlands > Peat | place... | reverse complement strand
CTACACGATCCCCGACGAGCCCAAGCCGACGAAGAAAAATTCCCTCGGCACGCAGCTCTGGGCGCCGGCGGGCGCGTCGATCTGGACCGCGCCGACGATCGATCCCAAGCGCCACGCGATCTACGTTGGCACCGGCAACGCCTTCACCGAGCCCGCCGTGAAAACTTCCGACTCGATCATGGCCTTCGACCTGAAAACCGGAAAAGTTCTCTGGTCGTATCAGGCGCTCGCGAACGACGCTTCACCCGGCGGCTGCGGCCCCAACGGCCCGCGCGACGCGCAGTGCCCCGAAAACCCCGGCCCCGATTGGGACATCAGCAACTCGCCGATTCTGCAGACGCTCAAAAGCGGCAAGCGCGTTCTCGTCGCCGCGCATAAGGGCGGCACCGTCGTCGCCGTCGATCCCGATCGCGACGGCAAGCTGCTCTGGACCGCCGACCTTTCCGCCGGCCGCGATACGTCCGCGCCGGTGCAGGTCCAGATCATGTGGGGCGGCGCGGCCGACGCGCAAAATGTTTACTACGACACGCGCGCTGGCACCGTCGCGGCGATTCGCCTCACCGACGGAAAAATTGTGTGGACTCGCACGATCGAGCCTTCGCCCGCGCATCTCGGCGCCGGAGGACGTCCGCGCAAAGGAGTCGAAGCCGCGCTCACTCTGATTCCCGGCGTGCTGTTTGCGGGCGGATGGGACGGCGTCCTGCACGCGCTCTCAACCGACGACGGCCGCGAGCTTTGGCAGTTCGACACCGCGCGCGAATTCCCGACCGTCAACGGAGTCGCGGCGCATGGCGGCTCGCTCGGCGCGCCCGGCCCCGTCATCGCAGTAGGCATGCTGTTTGTCGGCTCGGGGTACGTCGGCACCGGCAACGGCATGCCCGGCAACGTCCTCCTCGCCTTTTCATTGCAGTAGTTTTTCGTAGCGCTGGCGTCTCGCCGGCGCTTTCCTCTTGCAAGGGAACCGAAAACCGCCAGCGAGACGCTGGCGCTACAACTGCAAAAACACATCGCGAAAAATTGACACCCTTTTGGTGCGCCGGACGTTTGTTTTGAACGAGTTGCGTTGGCAAACACCTGGTTTTGATTGACACCCTTTTTCGGACAACGGCCCCTCGGCTCACTACATTCGCTCGGGACGGCGATTGTGGTCGAATCGTCGAAATTCGAAAATGGAAACACGAAAATCGTCCCAAAACAATCTGTGAGAAATTGTCGAGTAGCCGGGGCACCGGTTCTTTGTTTTGAATGAGATACAGTGAATTCTGTTCGACAGCATTGTCGAGTAGATTCTGAATTGTGACTTCGTAGCGGCCGCCTTTCAGGCGGGCGGCGGCCCTGCATCGCGCGACGTTGTGTTTGCGTCGCTCGCGGCGTTGACTGCGATCCGAATTTTTCTTCGCACTTCATGCTTCGCGACCACGCTAGCGGAATTGCATTGCGTGCGGAGTGCGACTCAAGGACAGAAAAAGTACAGTGCTAGGACTCGCTGTACGAGGATTAATAGGTGTTAGAGCTGAATTCCGTCCCCTAGCATTACTTCAAGGTGGTGCTTGATGGCCAAGCGCTTCATGTAGCCCAGCCCCCGTGAGACCTCGTCCTCAGCCATCTGCCGATATTCGTCGCAGGCTTCCGTGTCATTCGGCTCAAGATCGGGGAGCGCCGCCACAAGCTTATCGAGTGCTTCAATTATTTTGCCCGGAGTGTCAACGGAGGTCTCGGTCCGATCTGAAATCAGGTGACTGATGTCGAGTGGGCCGGGGTTGTTTCGGAAGTGAATGTGGTGGAGCGCGACGGCGAACGCTGGGCCCCCTTGCTCCATGTAATGATTTCCGACTATCGAGAAGTCGCCGAAATCCAGCCGATCAGGGTTTCCGGCGATTGTGTTCCTATCCGTAAAAAATTCGCGGGCGGGGTAGTCGGCGTTTCTCGCTTGTCGATTAAAAGGGTCCGTGATGATCACGCGTTTTTCGGCATCAATTCCGTTAACGTAGGCCGACGCTACACGGCCATTCAGAATAACGTGATGAATGATCCGGTCGTCGCCAAGGATGTCGCGCGCATCCTGCTCCTCCGGGAGCCCCCAGTAGATCGCGGCCAGCTCATGGTTCGCGTACTCTTCTACAAAGGCGGACAGATCGTCGGCTGTGAACGCTTCGTCGACCTGCAATGCTGGAACCCAATTATCGTATTCGATCAGAGATTCCGATATTACGCGCTCAGACAGTTGCTCGGGGTCGCCTGCGAAATCACCGTGCGTGGATTGCAGATGAAGATGAAAGGCATGGATACTTCGACATACCTGTCGAGCGAGATGCGGGTTGTCGCGTTTCCGTTTACCGGCTCGATAATCGGTATAACGCTCCCCTCTTCGGCAATTTGTCCTGCTAGCTCACGCAATGCCATCAACTCATGCTGCTTGCCTCTGAGAAACGGAAAGTATCTTTTCATGTGAGTGGCTGCGTGAGCCGTTCTGCGATCTTAGTTGCCATTGCGGCCGATTTCGAAAAGCTCAAGCACGCGTGCTTGAGCGAGCGCGGGGCTCCATGTATGAGGTCGGTGAAGGGCTTTTTCTTTCCTCGTCTCTTGACTTGGCGGACCATGAGGTCGTGTGCCATTCCTGGCGGAAGGGAACGGAACATCTCTCGTGTTTTCCGATAGAGCTGAGAGTTTGGGACTTGCGGGACGAACCCGTATGCCTCGATTAAGGCCCGGTTGGACTCGGACCGCCGCATGCAATCAAAGATGGCCCCAGGGTCCGTGTTTTCCTTGTTGGAGGCGGGCTCTCGCAGCGTACTTAGAGTGCCGTCGTCTCGCATTGCGATCACTCCGACCTTAGATTCAAGAGAGTGGAGAATGGAGACGGCCTTGCTGTGCGGTGTAACAAGGCAGATGCGATCAAATACCTTCTTGTAGTCCCCCAGCTGGTCGTTGAGTCGATCGAAGGAATCGTACTGCGACTTAATCTCGTAAACGGTGGAAGTCCCGTTCAGGATCGCCACGTCTGCACGACTGCCAGCGCTTCTGATTTCGTCGGTCATAAATGAGTTCTTCAACGAATGGCGCGACAGAAATATCTTTGTTGCTATAGCATTTTTGTATACATATTCGCATCGATATCTCTCAAAAAGCAATTGGTAAAAAAAGTCGAACCACTCGCTTAGAGGGCGGAGGGGCGACGGGGGGCCGAAGCTGGAATGGTGATCGGCGAGCTCGAGCATCGCCCGTACGTGCGTTCCACGAGCAACTCGTTCGAGGAATGGACCCCGGAAGATGGGGACAATACTCCAGAATCTCGGCGCCACGTGCTCGATTATATGCATCCTTGACATGAATGGCGAAGGCCAATTCTGTGGACTTCGTCGGGGCTGTCAACTGCGCACCGGACGTAACACTTGGATCGCGATTTGCGTGCGAGTCGCCGGAGCTTCACTAGTCCCCTGCCTCTGGTTTAAGTTTTGTGCGACCGGTGGCACGAAAACGCTCCGGGGAGTCCTTCATCAGTTCTACCTGATATCTTCGTCGGTCCAACACTTCGAGGAATCCCAGCAGTGAATTTTCGTGAACTACAAGTTTTCCCTTCACCGTGCTGAAATCCACTCCGACATCGGTGCAGGTTCGCTCAAGCAGGTGTCGGTCGATGCCCTTGCTTCCCTCTTGTGAGTTAATGGAGGCTAGCAGGCGCGCGGCTCGGGGGTGCTTCGACGCGTAGGCTTGAATTGGTTTGAGGTCTAAGTAGGGAAGATTTTTCTGGATTGCGGCGGCGTTTTTCGGCGCAGATGCCAGAACGGCCTGTTGCAATTTGCTGACGAACTCGAAGGCCGCGGGATGCAGTATGTGGACGGTCGTTTCGTCGACGAGCAGATCAAAGTCACGGTCCAGTTTGAAAACTCGGTCGGGTATCAGTTGAAGTGTATCGTCTGCGAAACGGATCAATCGGCTTTTGATCACACCCTTGAATTGCGACGATCGTCGCACTGCAGTGAGGCGGCGGCCTTGGTTGTCGGTGAGTCGGGCGAAGTAGCAAAAGATTAGAGGTATTTTCTCGAGCGCGCTGGAATCTGTTTCGAGATTGTGGGCCTCGTGAAGCAGTCTCAGTTTGTTGGCAAGCGTGTCGGCGGTTGGCAGCGTCAGGTATTCCGACGCCGAGTGCTTTTTAGCCGGTTGGTAGACGTGAGAGTCAGTTTCCGCGACGTTCATCTGCGCATGCGTTGCCAACGCCATCTCCAGCAACGCTCTTTGCACGTCGCCGCTAACTGGTACGAAGTTGAAAACCTCGCCGCTGCTCTCATCCAGCCCGATGCCGAATTCGGTTAAGACGACTCTTGTGAGATCGAATTCCAGTTTCATCTGATGCGCTCGATGTAGACTGTATCGCTCAAACGCAGGGCGGTGATCTTTTCGCCCGGTGAAAGCGATGCCCTAGGTGTGATTAACACTTGGGGTAATCTTCCGGAAACAGGATTGTGGTCCGCAGGCGGCGAGATCGTAAACACTCGATAGCCGGCAATTGCAAACGCAATATTCATGTAATGCAGGTTTAGGTGCCAGAAGAGGAAGACTATGAAGGCGAGGGCTGCAAGGATGGCCGTGACATCGCGAAAGGTAGTAAGTTCTGCGCTGTAGAACGGGAGAAGCATCGCGAAAAGGTAGACGAGAAGGTGATCTCGATGGTCTTCGGCGGAGCCAACGACGATTTCGCGCCGGTCTTGTTGTTTTTGTGCTATGGCGATTCTTAGCCAAAGCGCCGCGTAAGGAATGACAATCATCGCCGCGCAAAACGTCAGGAGATACTGGTCGGGTACGAGTTTGGTTCCTCGGATCGACCAGAGGGCGAAGAGTGGCGACATGCTGCTAAGAACCATCAGCAGGCGTGCGGTTCTAAGTCTTTCGCGACGTACCTGGGCGGGCATCTTTGGCTCGAGGCCGACCACCTTGGCCTCCTAAGAAATTTATCATAGGGCAAATAAAAAGCGAATATCACGATACGGCCCACTGCGGTGGCCGCTTCTCGGTCGTGATGGATTCCGCTATTCTTATGCACCTATGCTTGACCTCGGATACGTGCGGGAACACCTCGACGCGATCGAAAAGATGGCGCGCGACCGCGGCGCGACGATCGATCTCGACGCGTTTCGCGGAATCGACGAACAGCGTCGCAAGCTGATCTTCGAAACCGAACAACTGAAAGCTCACCGCAACAAAGTGAGCGAAGAAATCGCGATGATGAAGAAGTCCGGCCAGGACGCCTCGGCGATTCTCGCGCGGATGAAGGAAGTCTCCGACAAGATCAAAGAGGACGACGAGAGCATCGCCTCGCTCGACGACCGCCTGCGCCAATTCATGCTGACGGTGCCCAACATCCCGCATTCGAGCGTGCCGGTCGGCAAAAGCTCGGAAGACAACGTCGAGATGCGCCGCTGGGGCGCGCCGCCGAAATTCGATTTCACGCCGCGCCCGCACTGGGAGGTGGGCGAGTCGGCCGGAATTCTGGATTTCAACGCGGCGATCAAAATGTCCGGCGCGCGCTTCGCGGTGTACAAGGGGCTCGGCTCGCGCCTCGAGCGCGCCATCGCGAATTTCTTTCTCGACACGCACACCCGCGAGCACGGCTACACGGAAATTCTGCCGCCGTTCATCGTCAATACGGCCGCGCTGACGGGCGTCGGGCAACTGCCGAAATTCGCGGCGGAGATGTTTCATCTGGAAGGCACCGATTTCTGGCTCACGCCGACGGCGGAAGTCGAGCTGACGAATCTCTATCGCGATCAGACCGTCGACGAAGCCGCGCTGCCGATCAAGGTCTGCGCGTGGACCGCCTGCTTCCGCGCCGAGGCCGGCGCCGCGGGAAAGGACACGCGCGGCATCAAGCGCCAGCACCAATTTCAGAAAGTCGAGCTGTTCAAGTTCACGCACCCGGAAAAAAGCTACGACGAGCTCGAATCGCTTGTGCGCAACGCGGAGAAATGCCTGGAGCGGCTCGGCCTGCACCATCGCGTCGTGCAGCTGTGCACCGGCGACATGGGATTCGCGTCGTCGAAAACGTACGACATCGAGGTGTGGCTGCCGTCGAGCGGCGAGTTCATGGAGATTTCGTCGTGCTCGAATACGGAGGCGTTTCAGGCGCGGCGCTCGGGGATTCGTTTCAAGCCGAAGGGCGGCGGGAAGAGCGATTTCGTCCACACGCTGAATGGATCGGGGCTCGCAGTCGGGCGGACGTGGATCGCCATCGTCGAAAATTATCAGCAGAAGGACGGATCGATCGTGATTCCGCCAGCGCTGGTGCCGTACATGGACGCGGAAAAAATCGGGCCGAACGGCGAGCCGCTGGGATACAGGACGTGATTAGGGACGAGGGACGAGAGTTGAGGAGCGAGAAGCAGCGAACACATGCTGCGGATGAACCAGCGCAAAGGAAGGGCGCTTCGCTCCGCTCGATTATGTCGGAGCTGAAGCTCCGACCCCCTAAAGCAGATCCCTCACCGACATCCCCGACCGAAAACGTCGGGGCTGGGTTCGAGATGACAGCGGGGTGGTGCAGACCTAGAGTGTAAGGGTTGAGAGAGCAGCGGAGGCGCAGAACGAATCTGCGCCTCGCACTCGTAAAGCGGACTTACGATTTAGCGGCGATGCTGTCGACTTGCAGCGAGCCGTCGGAATTCAGATGGCCCTTGACGGTCACTTCGTGGCCGAGCGCTTCATCGGGCTTCACGGAATCCTGATTCTTGATGGCAATAACTTTGCTGTCCTTGCCGTTCACGAAGACCCACGAAGCGTGGTTCTGCGTGACGCAGGTGGTCGCGCAAGCCTTGTGAGCGGCGTTCATGCCTTTGGCGCCGCAGTGGCTGTCGCTGATCCAGCCGGTCCAGGTCATCGACTTTTCGTCGGCGCGGCTGGAGAGGCCGATCGTGGCGAACAACACCGCGAGCAATCCAAACATGCTAATCGCTTTCCTCATCTGACTCCCCCCTCAGAACTGCGATATGCGTGCAAAAGTGGCTGGGTTGATTGTTGAAGGAGCTGCGAACCGCAACTGCTGACCACTCCTCTTATACTCCAACGGACCGCGCACGACAAGCTAGCGCCGCAAGCCTCGCGGATGCCGGCGAAGATCGCTCCGGCTGCGCATCGCGGGAGGCACGGATCACAGGGACGAGCCCGGCAGTCCACCCCTGCCACGCAGACCCGCCCCTGCCGCTGTCTCACTTAGTAGAACGCCGGGCGGCAGCCTTTGCATCCGCGGGTCGGCAGGCACGGATTGGGACTATGCGATCTCCGAGGTGGAAGCTGCGTGTTTACAGTCAGTTACGGAGAAGCGCAGCCCTCTCGATGCGAGGAGCGGATTATCTGAGACGGCACGGCGGCTACATCTTAGTTATTGGTTTTCATTGACATCCGACGCTGCTGGGCTAAACTTCGACTCTCGTAAGACTTACCAGTACTGGGACGATTCACGACGCCCGAACCGTACTCGTAGCTCCGGTTCCCACCCCAGGAGGAAGGCACGATGGCGACGGTTGGCAAAGCGATTCCCCAACCCGTACCGCGAATTGCGCCGCGCGAAGATCTCAATCCGCATCGCATCGCTCAGATTCAATTCGATCTCGCAGCGGAATACCTGAAGCTCGATCCGAGCCTTCGCCAAATTCTGCGCACTCCGAAGCGCGTGCTCGAAGTGTCCATCCCGACGAAGATGGACAACGGACAGGTGAAAGTTTTCACGGGCTACCGAGTGCAGCACAACGTCGCGCGCGGGCCGGCGAAGGGCGGAATCCGCTATCACCCCAACGTCACGGTCGACGAAGTGAAGGCGCTCGCAACGTGGATGACGTGGAAATGCGCCGCGGTGAATATTCCGTTCGGCGGCGGCAAGGGCGGAGTGATCTGCGACCCGAAGCGCATGAGCAAGCCCGAGCTCGAGCGCATGACGCGGCGCTACACGTCCGAAATTTTGCCGCTGATCGGACCCGAGCAGGATATTCCCGCGCCCGACGTTTACACCGATGCGCAAACGATGGCGTGGATCATGGACACGTACTCCATGACCAAGGGTTATTCGACGCTCGGAGTCGTGACGGGCAAGCCTGTATCCATCGGCGGATCGGAAGGGCGCAAGGAAGCGACTGCGCGCGGGTGCCTGGTGGTCGCCGAAGAGGCGTGCAAAGTGAGAAAGATGTCGCTGCGCGGCGCGGCGGTAGCGATCATGGGATTCGGAAACGCGGGATCGCTCGTCGCAAAACTGTTCACGGAGAAGAAAGCGCGCGTCGTAGCGATCAGCGATTCGCGCGGAGGCGTGTTCAATTCGCGCGGGATCGATCCGCTAAAGGCGATGCGTTACAAGGAGCGCGCACAGACGGTCGTTGGCATGCCGGGCACGTCACGGATTTCCAATGACGATTTGCTGACGATGAAGTGCGACATTCTGGTCCCCGCGGCCCTCGAAAACGTGATCACGCTGAACAATGCCGATCAGATCAAGGCAAAGATTGTCGCCGAAGCGGCGAATGGGCCGACGACTCCGCACGCGGACGAAGTTCTCGCGCGCAAGGGAATCACAATCCTGCCCGACATTCTGGCGAACGCGGGCGGCGTCACGGCGAGCTACTTCGAGTGGGTGCAGGATTTGCAGAGCTTCTTCTGGCCGATGGAGGAAGTGAATTCGAAGCTCGAGTCCGTGATGCGACGCGCGTTTTTGGAAGTATACGAAATGGCGCGCAAGCATCGCACGCACATGCGCACCGGCGCGTATGTCCTCGCCGTAGGCCGCGTCGCAGACGCGACGCTCGTCCGCGGGCTGTTCCCGTAATTCGAACCCCCGTTCAAATCTCTTTCCTGCAGTCGCTCCCGCAAAAATTATTGTTGCGCGTGTGGCGGCAACGCGCGTACATTTTTCTTTGCCGGTGCACCCTGGGAGCGGGTGTCGCCGGCATTTGTGCCTAGCGCGGAGGGCACAACGAGTTGACCACGCACACGAACCACAACGGCCACAGCAACCCGGCGCCACCGATTCTCCTCACGATCGCGGGATTCGATCCATCGTGCGGCGCGGGCGTGGCCGCCGACCTGAAAACCTTCGCGGCGCACAATTGCTACGGCGTTGCTGCGGTGACCGCCCTGACCGTGCAATCGACACAAGGAGTGCGCGCGCTGCATGCAACTCCCGCCGCGGCGCTGCGCGGTCAGCTTGAAGCGCTCGCGGAAGATAGCGCAATCGCGGGCGTAAAGATCGGCATGCTGGCGAATCGCGCAAACGCGAGCGCCGTCGCCGAATTTCTCGATAAGCACAAATTCCAGCACGTTGTTCTCGATCCCGTTTCGCGTCCTACGGAAGGCAACGTCGAATTGCTCGACGCGCCGGGACTGAAATTTCTTCGCGACGAGCTGCTGAAGCGCGCGACGGTAATCACGCCCAACTTGCTTGAAGCTGAATTACTCACCGGGATGGAAGTAAAGGATTTGAACGCCATGAAAGCGGCCGCGCAGAAGCTGATGGAAATGGGCGCGCGGGCGGTGATCGTGACGGGCGGGCATCTCGAAAAACCGACTGACGTGCTCTGCGATGCGGCCGGGCTCGAAGTTTTCGGCGGCGACCACGTGAAGAGCGCGAATACGCACGGCACCGGCTGCACGTTCTCGTCCGCACTCGCGGCGCAGCTCGCGTCTGGGCAGCACTTGCGCGATGCCGCGATCCTCGCGAAGGCCTACGTGATGAAAGCGATTGAAAAATCCTACGCGACCGGCAAGGGCGCGGGACCGCTCAATCAGCTTTTCCGCTTCCACCAGGAGCCGCCGACCCGCGGTGTCCACGAAGTGCCGCAACACGGCATGCATCCCGCCGCTGAACCCGCCGCGCATTAGCAAAAACTCGAAACTCGAAAGTGGAAATTCGAAACTCGAGCGGCTGGGATGTAGACTGCTTTCGGGCATGTCAGGCGGGGACCCGATGAAACGAAAGACGAGTGTGTCTCACGGCAAGGCAATGGTCAAACACCTTCAGAAGGATCCCGCGTTTGCGGCCGAGTACCTCACAGTCGCGCTCGAAGACGAAGAGGCCGGCATCCCGCGGATAGCTCTTCGGCACTTAGCGAAGGTCTCCGCCTCAGCGAATTCCAGTTCGTAATTACTCAGCGGATGCAGCGGCGAGAGATTCGACGCTCGCCAGCGCAGGCAAAAACTGATCGGGCAGATTGTGGCGAGCCTTTAAGTAAGACGCCGAATTGTAGGAAACCCAGACGGTTCCGTCGGCGTCTTCTGCAACCAAGATCTTGAGCGGCAAATCGATGGCGATACTCGGCGACGCGATCATCAGCGGCGTGCCGCCTTTGGGATTGCCAAAGATCAGCAGTTTCGTGTTTCGCATCTTGAGTCCCACTTTTTCGGCTTCGCCGCTGTGATCGACCAGCGCAAAAAGCGTGACGCCCTTCGCCTGGAGAATCGATTTGATCTTCGCTACCGTTTCGTCCACTGAACGATTGCTGCGCTTGCGGCTGATTCCATTGTCCGGAGCCGATGCCATGTCGCACACTCACTTCCTCGGGGCATTCCCCGTCTAATTCAAACAGAAATCAGATAGATCGCCATCGCCAATCCCACAATCGCGAGGATTAGGGCTGTGACGATCGTGGGTTTCGACGGTCGTGTGAAATACGTCTCTCCCTCATTGAGCTGACGCACGAGACGAACATGGTGCCACGCGGAGAACACATCCATCGCAACACCAATCAAGATCAATGCCGTGCCGAACCAGATGGAGAGGCCCTGCCGGCCGACCTTGAACGCCGGCTCCAGGTGCGCGATCTCCTGTAGGAAAAGACCGAAGCGCGCCACGACGAAGCCGAACCCCATAAACGCGAGGCCCGTCCGAATCCAGGCAAGAAACGTTCTCTCGGCAGCGAGATAGTCGCTGACGTTTCGGTCCTTGGGAAGCTCGATGGGCATGTTTATAGGACTGGAGACAACTCCTCGCGGATTCTTTTTTTTACCGTCGGAACACAATGCGGCCGGCAACGATGGTGGCCATGGGCGCTCCGCGAGACGTGTGGCCGTCGAAGGGCGTGTTGCGCGATTTGCTGGCCGATTCGGCGGCGCGGAAAGTCCATTCGTGGGTGGTGGAGAGAATCGTAAGATCGGCTGGCTCACCCGCGGCGATTTTTCGTTCCATGCCAAGAACGCGGGCCGGGCCCGTGGTGAATAGCTCGACCAAACGCATGAGCGACAGCTTGTTTGTGTGGACGAGCTCAGAGAGACCGAGCGCAAGGGCCGTTTCGAAGCCGGTGATGCCGAAGGGCGCGCGATCGAATTCAACGTCCTTGCTCGCGGGATGGTGCGGGGCGTGATCGGTCGCGATAGCGTCGACGCTGCCATCGGCGAGTCCTGCGATCAGCGCATCGCGATCGTCGCGCGAGGCAAGCGGCGGATTCATTTTGTAGCTCGAATTGTAACGGACGTCTTCGTCGGTCAATGTGAAGTGATGCGGCGTGACTTCGCAGGTCACGCGAAGTCCGCGCGACTTGGCCGCTCGCACGTAATCGAGAGATGCGCGCGTGGACATGTGCGCGATGTGGAGGCGCGCGCCCGTCAGCAACGCCATCTCGACGTCGCGGCTCACGCAGATCGATTCGCACTGCGGCGGTATTCCCTTGAGGCCCAGCCGTAGCGACTGCGGTCCCTCGCGCATCACGCCGCCGGCAAACAGCGACGGATCCTCACAGTGGTCGATCACGGGCAAGCCGAGCGAATCGCAGTACTCCATCACTTGGCGCATCAGGCGAGCGGTGGCGATCGGCTTGCCGTCGTCGCTGACAGCAACCGCGCCCGCTGACTTCATCGCCGAAATCTCCGCGAGCGCTTCGCCTTTGCTGCCTATTGAGGCCGCACCGATGGGCCACACGCGCACGCTGGCAACCGCCGCAGCGCGGTCGACGATGCTGCGTGTAACCGAGGCGTTGTCGTTCACCGGCTGCGTGTTTGGCATGCAGCACACGGCAGTGAAGCCGCCGCGGGCGGCCGCTCGAGTGCCAGTCTCGATCGTTTCGGAGAGTTCCTGGCCTGGCTCGCGCAGATGGCAATGGAGGTCGATAAAGCCGGGTGCGACGATCAAGCCCGCTGCGTCAAAAATTTCCGCACCTGGCACCGCGAGATTTGCGCCGACGTTCCCAATGCGCCCGGCATCGAGCAAGACATCGAGCGTCGCGTCGGTCTTGCTAGCTGGGTCGAGCACGCGGCCGTTTTTGATCAGCAGCATCCAGTCAGTCCTTTGCGGGGTGAGGCGCGTCCGCAGGCGGACCACCGACAAGGTGGTAGAGCAGCGCCATACGCACAGCGAGGCCGTTGGTCACCTGTTCGAGCACGCAGGATTGCGGCCCATCGGCGACTTCAGAGTCGATTTCGAGGCCGCGAATCATCGGTCCCGGATGCAGCACGAGAGCGTCGGGACGAGCAAGCTTTAGCCGGGCGGGAGTGAGCTGGTAGCCCGCGATGTACTCATCGGGCGGGAGCGCGGGCTCGTGGAGGCGCTCCGTTTGTACGCGCAGGGCCATGACGACGTCGGCACCTTCAAGCGCTTCCTCGATGCGCAGCACGCGGCGAATGCACGGGCCGAGTGTAGCGACGTCGGGCGGCATCCACATTGGCGGGCCGCAGAGCGTGATATGCGCGCCGAATTTCGTGAGCAGGTGAATATTCGAGCGCGCCACGCGGCTGTGCAGAATGTCACCGAAGATGCTGACATTGAGGCCTTCGAGCTTGCCTTTGCGATCGCGAATCGTGAGCGCGTCGAGCAGCGCTTGCGTCGGGTGTTCGTGCGTGCCGTCGCCCGCGTTGAGCACCGGGATTTCCAGGCGTTCGGCCACGAAATGCGGCGCACCGGAGGAGCTGTGGCGCATCACGATCGCGTCTGGCTTCATCGCGTCGAGGGTGCGGACCGTGTCGATCAGCGACTCGCCTTTTTTGAGGCTTGATGCTTCTGCCTGCAGGGCCATCGTATCGGCGCCGAGCCGCGAGGCGGCGGTCGTGAAGCTGATGCGGGTGCGGGTCGAAGACTCGAAGAAGGCGATGGCAACGGTTTTGCCGCGCAGGGTAGCCAGCTTTTTCAGCGGATGTTTCTGGAATTCCTGAAAGGGCTTCGCCTGATCGAGAAAAAATTCTATTTGCTCGCGGCTGAGAGTTTCAATTCCGAGCAAGTGTGGAAGACGCTGGAGCACGATTGCCTTTAGATCCTACCTCCGGAACCGGCGCCTGCGGTATCGGCAACACGGTCGACCAACATCACCCGCTCCTCGCCGTCGATTTCCTGGAGGCGGACTTCGACGATTTCCGACTCGCTCGTCTGGACCGTTTTGCCGACGAAGCTGGCCTCGATCGGCAGCTCGCGGTGGCCCCGGTCGATCAGTACGCAAAGGCGGATGCGGCGCGGACGGCCGAGGTCGAAAAGTCCGTTCATGGCGGCGCGAATCGTGCGGCCGGTGTAGAGCACGTCGTCGACGATGACGAGATCGCGATTGTCGACCGGGAAGTCGATGTCGGTGGACTGGACGACGGGCTGTGCGCCGACGGTCGAGAGATCGTCGCGATAGAGCGTGATATCCAGCGTACCGACGGGAACGTCGACGTGCGCGAAGCTCTTGATCGATTTTGCGAGGCGCTGAGAAAGGGGAACGCCTCGCCGACGGACTCCGATTAGCGCCAGATCCTTTGCACCACCCGACTTTTCGGCAATTTCATGGGCCATGCGCTGAACCGTACGACCAAGTTCTTCCGCCGAGAGGAGCTGGCGTTTTTCGATGATGCGCATGCGGGTGCAACATCCTAGCACAGACGAGTGTGAGTGGGCAGCGTGAGGGATGGGCCGTCAGAGTTATCCACCGGAGTCCCCTTGACCCACGTGCTAAGATTTCTGCAGTGAGTTCGCCCGAGCTGGCACGCACTGCGCCACGGCCCTCGGGGGTTGACCTCCGAGTCTCAGTCGGTACTCTTTCCCTCAAAAACCCCATAATTGCTGCGAGCGGTACTTTCGGATACGGCATCGAGTTCGCACATCTCGTCGATCTGAATCGACTGGGGGGCATCGTGGTCAAAGGGCTCTCTCTCGAGCCCATGGCCGGTGCGCCTCCGCCGCGGATGATCGAGGCTGTCGGCGGGATCATCAATGCGATCGGGCTGCAGAACGTCGGAGTTAGGGCTTTCGTCGCCGAGAAGCTGCCGAAGCTGAGGGCCTACGATACGGCGGTCATCGCCAACGTCTTCGGGAAGACTGTGACGGAATATGTCGAGGTCATTCGTGTCCTGGAGGACGCGGAGGGGCTGGCTGCCTACGAGCTCAACATCTCCTGCCCCAACGTAGAACGAGGCGGGCTCGAATATGGTACTACCCCCACTTTGACGTCGGAGGTCGTCGGGGCGGCCAGAAGGGCTTCCAAGAGGCCGCTGTGGGTTAAGCTCTCACCTGTTATTGGAACTATTGGAGTTATTGCGAAGGCGGCTGAATCGGCGGGGGCGGACGCCGTAGTTATCGCGAACACCTACCCAGCCCTGTGTATAGACGCACACACCCGGCGGTCCTGCCTCGGTAGTACGTCGGGCGGATTGTCCGGGCCCGGCATAAAACCTATAACATTGAGGTTGGTTCATGAGGCGGCTCGAGCAACTCGTATCCCGATCATAGGGTTAGGAGGGATTGAAGGCCCGCGGGATGCG
>Ga0187778_10001821_pt1 | contig 14694 bp, 15 predicted proteins | sample 1015_Q2_SP5_20_M_FD_132418 | JGI IMG/M metagenome (GOLD analysis project Ga0187778, IMG submission 132418) | Tropical peat soil microbial communities from peatlands in Department of Meta, Colombia - 1015_Q2_SP5_20_MG | ecosystem: Environmental > Terrestrial > Soil > Wetlands > Peat | place... | reverse complement strand
GCAATCTCGCCCAGGTAGAACTGTGCATTCCCGGCCAGATCGGTGTTGGAATAGAACTTCAAGTAATCGTTGAACTCCTGGCTGGCGATGTCGTACTTGCCGGAGTTGTAGTCCCGCAAACCGCTGTTGTAGAGCACGTCGGGAGGCGGTGCCTGCGCGGCCGGGCCGGCACCCGGCGTCTGTGCCGGCAGGTTCTGCTGCTGCGCGGTGAACTGGTCCAGTTGCGTGTTCAGCTTGTTCAGGCGGGCGCGCAGCTCATCGAGGGAATCGTGCAGGGCCTGCACCTGAGTGGAGACCTGGTCCACCTTGGCGCTCATGTCGCTGTTCTGCTGCGAGAGCGTCTTCTGCAGGCTGTTGACCGCGCCGGTGACCTTGTTCATGTTGTCGGTGGTCTGCTCGATCAGGTTCTTCATTACGCCCATGCGCTCGTCGAATGACTGCTGCATGCGCGCCATCTGGTCCTGCAGCGCCTGCACCTGGGTCTGGAGCTGGATGATCTCTTTGCTGACGCCGAACGCCGGCAGGGCGCACCACACCATCAGTGCGGCGAGAAGGGGGAGAAGTCTTTTCGTCTTCATACGTTTTAAGATGCCGAACCGCAACGTCTGTGCATTGTAAAAGATGCCCCGGGCGCTGGCGCGAGTAAGGAAGGGCGAACGCATGCCTGTCCTTTGCAGCCCGACATTGGCCGCCCAGGGGCGGGAAAAGCAGGGGGCGAGCTCTGGCCCGCCCCCTGCTACAAGCTCACCGCTGATACACGAAGTGTCCGCGGCGGTTCTGCTGCCAGCAGGGTTCACCGTGCTCCGTGCAGAACGGCTTCTCCTTGCCGTAGCTGATGGTGCGGATGCGGTCCGCGCTCACGCCTTGCTGCACCAGGAAGTCCTTGACGGCGGTAGCACGGCGGTCCCCCAGCCCAAGGTTGTACTCGGTCGAGCCGCGTTCATCGCAGTGTCCCTCCACGGTGAAGCGGATGTTGGGATGCTGCTGCAGGAACGCCGCATCGGCCATCAGGGCCTGCTGCGCGTCGGGACGGATGTCCGACTTGTCATAGTCGAAAAACGCGTCTCTGATGTTCTGGTTGAAGAGCTGTTCGTCGCTGGGGGCGGCGGCCACCGGCGGTGGCGGCGGCTGGGTCACCGTGACCCGCGCCGTGGCTTCCTGCGTCCCACCCGCGCCTTTCGCGATCAGCCGATAGGTGGTGGACTGAGTGGGGGTCACCTGCTGCGAACCGTTGGCCTGGACAGCCCCGATGCCTTCCAGCGTCACATCGGTGGCATTGGTGGTCTGCCAGGTCAGGGTGGTGGACTCGCCCTGCTGGATGCTGTTGGGATTGGCCGTCAGCGAGGCGGTCGGCTGCGGCGGCGGTGGTGGCGGCGGCGGTGGTGGCGCTTCTTTCTTCTTGCAGCCCGCGGTGGCCAGTACCATCAAGCTCGCCAAGGCCGCGACGATCGTGATCCACTTCATCCTGCTCTGCTTCACCTCACCCTCCCTGCGAGAAAGCTCGCAATTGCGTTCCTCCGGGTCCGTCCTGCCCGGATGGAGTCAAGAATGAAAATATATAGCCCGGTGAAGATTACTTCCAACTCCAGTTCGGCATGGTATTGGAGCCCGTAAAGGTAAGCTGGTGCTGCTGGCTGCCGTCCGCCAGCATAGTCCAGATCTGCTCGCTGCCGCTGCGCGTGGATTGAAAAACAATGTGACGCCCATCCGGCGACCACGAAGGGAAATCATTGCGCCCTTCGCGGGTTAACTGTACCCACTGGCGGCTGGCGGTGTCCATTATATAAATGTCCTGCCCGCCAGGTTCGCCGGGGCCCCACTTGCGACTCCAACTGAATAACAGGAATTGCCCATTTGGGGACCAGGAAGGCGAAACTGCGTAGCCGGTATCGGTCATGCGCTGCACGTTGGCGCCGTCGGCGTCCATGATGTAGATCTGCGGCAGCCCAGAACGATCGCTTACCCAGGCGATCTGCGCGGCGGTCTTGGGATTCCACACCGGGGAGATGTCCACGCCCTTGTAGGCGGTCAGCCGCTTCAGGTGCGCGCCATTGTCATCGACCACGTAGATTTCCGGATCGCCGTTGCGCGAGGAGGAAAACAGCAGCTTGGTGCCATCCGGCGACCACGCGGGTGAGGCGTTGGTGCCGCCAAAGCGCGGGAAGGTAAGAAAGCGATTCAGCTCCAGCGACCAGATCACAATGTCCGGCGAGCCGTGCGCGAAGGTGGTGAAAGCCAGGCGGTTACCATCGGGCGAGATGCGCGGCGAGAGCGAAATCGAGCCCAGACGGGTGATCTGGCGCTGGTTGGCGCCGTCGTAATCCATCTCCCACACCTCTTTGTGCCCGCTGCGGGTGGAGATGTAGAAGATCTTGCTTTCGGTAATAGCGGGGATGCCGCCGCCCAGGCGGAAGATGATCTCGGCGGCAAACTTGTGGGCGATGTCGCGCGCGCTGTCCTTGCTGGAAGGCTCTTTGTACTGCTTGCCGAGCACTTGCGGCGCGCTGACGTTCTTGGCGTCATAGAGCCAGCCCTGCACCTGGAGATCAGTGCCGGTGACGCCCAGATTGCCGAAGGCCACCATGCTGGCGTTAGGCGGAGGATTACCCCACGCCGGAATGGTCAGCTCCTGCGGCGTGCCCGGCGTCTGCAAGGGGTAGAAACTCTTCGACACCATGTCGAAGATGCCGGCGTTGGCAAGATCATTCCACAGCACGTCGTCGAACACCTGCTGGAGCGGAGGCGTGGTGGCGTCGGCGGTCGCGACTTTGAAGTCAGGCACGGCCAGCCGCACTTTCTCTACTCCCAGGCCGGTGCCGGTGCGGATCCAGTCCTGGGAGAAGGCGGGCAGGGTGAGCATGAACAGCAGAAGAAGTAGCGCGGCTGCACTCGGCCTGAAGGGGCGCGGCTTTGGCCACGCCCTGCATGATTTTGAATTGTCATCCCGAGCGCAGCGCGAGGGAGCTTTGCGACCGAGCGCAAGTCGAGGGATCTGGAGTTTCCATGTCCCGCCAGCACCGTGTTGCTGACTACCGTCAGCCAGCAGGTCCTTCGCTGGTCCTCGCTCGCTCCCACCCCAGCAAACCAAAACCGGGTGTGCTGGGGACCCCGGCCGCTCGTGCGGACGGCGCTCAGGATGACAATTGTTGTTTCTAGCTAGCGGCACGACTGAAGTCGTGCCCTGACACGTAAGCCCGACCCTGGAGGGTTGTGACCGCAGAAAGCGTCCCGCTATTTTATTTCGCATCGCGATGTCAGACTCATCTCCGGTAATCGAACCAGAACTCCACCGAGACTCTGCTGCCGTTATATTCGCCGGGCAGAGGGCCAAAACTGTCGATGCGCTGGATGGCGCGCGTCGCGGAAATGTCCAGCGAGGGCACTCCGCTCGACTGCTCCACCTGCACGTTTACGGGCTCACCGTTGCGCAGGATGTCGAAGGTGATGTACACGCGCTGCCCGCTGCTGACGCGCGGATCCACCTCGTACTTCATCCAGTTTTCCGAAATCTTGCGCCGCACCACGTCCACGTACCAACCAAAGCGGCTGCCGAAATCGCCTCCGCCGGAAAAACTCAATCCTCCCTTGGCGCCGCCCGCGCTGAACACGCCGTAAGGCCCGCTGATGGGACCGCCCTGGCCGAAGGGAATCATGTTCTCAGGTTCTTCGGGCGGCAGGTTCTTGGCGATGGTCGAGCGCTCCGGCCGGGGCGGCTTCTTCTTCGCATTCTTCTCGGGGATAGGGATCGCTTCCGGCGCCTTCTCTTCCTGGCGCGGCAACGATTTGGAAAGTCCCGGTGACTCGTGTGCTACGATGCTCTTGCCCATTTCGTTAGGGGGAAGCGGGATGGCAGAGGCTGAGACCAAGGTAGCGCTCATGGCGCCACCGCCCGAGCCACCCGATCCCCAGCTTTCGCCGCCCATGCCGCTGACCAGTCCATAAACTATGATGCTGGCGAACAGGCAAGCGTGCAGCGCCAGCGACCAGCCCAGTGGGCCTCGCCAGCCCTCGCGTTCCGTGAAGATGTCGGCCTGAGCGGACATTCCTACCGTCCCTGCTGCGTCCCCGGTGAACTCTGGATGGGCTCAGTGACGATGCTGACGTTGGTGATTCCCGCCTGCTTCACCGCGTCCATCACGGTGGCGAAGGCGCCGAAGGGCACATTCTGGTCGGCGCGCAAGAAGATCGACTGCCGCCCAGGATCTCGCAGCCTGGCCCGCAGCCGGGGCCCGATCTGGTTGATGTTGATGGGGTCGTTGCCCAGATACACGCGCTGGGAGCGGTCAATGGTGATCACCAGCCGCTCTTCCGTGATTTCTTTCACCGTGCGCGTCTTGGGTACGTTCACTTCAATCCCCGACTGCAAGATCGGTGCGGTCAGCATGAAGATGATCAGCAGCACCAGCACCACGTCCACGAAAGGGGTGACGTTGATGTCGGCGAGCGACGTCTGCGTCCGGCCCTGGGCGTTGGTGAAGGCCATCTAATGCGGCTCCGGCGGCCGTTCTGCGGGACGCTCGACCGCGTTCAGAAATTCCAGCGTGAAGTCGTCCATGCGCGCTCCAAATTCACGGATGATGCTGCCGAACTGGTTGTAGGCGATCACCGCCGGGATGGCGGCGAACAGGCCGGCAGCAGTGGTGATCAGTGCCTCAGAGATTCCGGGTGCCACGGCGCGTAGCGTGGCTGCCCCCGCCGTGCCCAGACCGTGGAAAGCGTCGATGATCCCCCACACCGTGCCGAACAGGCCGATGAAGGGCGTCACCGCGCCCGTGGTCGCGAGCCAGGGCAGCCGTCGCTCCAGACGCGTCAGCTCTTCCGAGGACGCAATCTGCGCCGCGCGCTGTACCGCCACTGGATTCTTCACAGTCCCCGTCGGATTGCCCACCTGACGGCGATACTCCGCATAAGCGCCTTCGAAGACCGCCACCAGTGGGCTGGGCCTGAACTGTTCTGACACGGCAGCCACATCCTGCAGCCGCACGGCCTTGCGGAAGGCGCGCAGAAAGCGCCCACTCTGGGTGCGCGCCCGCCCGAAGCGACCCCACTTGGCCAGAATGATCGCCCAGGAAAACAAACTGAACCCCAGCAGAATGAGCAGGACGACTTTGGCGACAATGCCGGTCTGGCCGATCAGGGTCTCAAGTTCACCGGCTAGGAAGAGACAGAAGAGGTTCGAGAACACCATTTCTCTTCTGACCGTAGCACCAGCGGCAGGACGCAGTCAACGTGCCAGGGCCGGGAGAAACAATGCAGATATGTCGGCTGGAATGCTACCAGCGCGCCAGAACCAGCTCAGAAGCCGGCGCAATCGAGGCCCCCACTTTTTTCCTCGTAGCTGGCGTGCAGGTTCTGCGGAGCAGTTCGAAGGGACGCACGTAATTGTGGCTAGCCACCTGGTAGACGGCAGTGCGTTCGTTGCCGGCCAGGCGGCACAGCTTGAACTCGGCTCTGCGCGGTGGGGAGGGGTTACGCCAGACGATGTGGGTTCCCATCACACCCTCCCCATCATGCAGAAATCGCGGTCACAAAAGCTGAATCGGAGTTGGTTCACAGATTGTATGAAGGTTCGCATAGTCATCGCTCCGCTTAAGCTTTGTTCCCGAGAGCCCCACGGTCCTTACGAGATGAATCGGTGCAGCTTGCGGGCCAAAGGGCTTCGGCCCGGCGAATCGCGCAAAACACAGACAGAGCTTGGTATTCCGAGTACACAACTTTACATCTCGCAAAGCGGTTGACGAAAATGATGGCGAAATCGCGTCAGAGTTGACGATTCTCGGTCAATGATCAGGAGTAGTCTTTGCGGGTGATGCCCAGCTTGCGCATCTTGGAATTGAGCGTGGTGCGCTTCAGGCCCAGGCGGGCCGCCGCCCCCTTGGGGCCGGAAATGAGACCGTGCGCCTCGCGCAGCGCCTTTAGAATGTAATCCCGCTCGGCATCTTCCAGCGTGGCCACGTTGTTATCGCCGGTGGGCGCAGCCTCGGGGCCGGATTTCAACTCCGCCAGCGGCACGTTCAGAACAGGCCCCTTGGTAAGGATCACGGCCCGTTCGATCAGGTTTTCCAGTTCGCGCACGTTCCCTGGCCAGTGCCAGCGCTCCAGCGCCTGCATGGTCTCCGCGGGAATACGTTCGATGTGCTTACCCTTGCTTTCGGCGTGCTTCTGCGCGAAGTAGCGGACCAGCAGGGCGATGTCCTTGCCACGCTGGCGCAGCGCCGGCAGTTGAATGGGGAAGACGTTCAGGCGATAGAAGAGGTCGCTGCGGAACTGGCGCTCGGAGACCATCTTGCCCAGGTCTCGGTTAGTAGCGGCGATCAGACGCAAGTCCACCCGCATGGTGCGATTCGAGCCCAGGCGCTCGAATTCTCGCTCCTGCAGCACGCGCAATAGCTTGGGCTGAAGTTCCGGCGGAATGTCGCCCACTTCATCCAGGAACAATGTCCCGTGGTCGGCCAGTTCCACTCGTCCCACCTTCTGGGAGATGGCGCCGGTGAAAGCGCCCTTCTCGTGCCCGAAAAGTTCGCTTTCGAGCAGACCGGTGGGGATGGCGGCACAGTTCAGCTTGACGAAAGTGCGATCGCGGCGCCCGCTCAGGTTGTGGATGGCGCGCGCAATCAGCTCTTTGCCGGTGCCAGTCTCGCCCAGAATGAGGACCGATGAATCCGTGGGCGCTACCGTCTCCAGCTGCTCCAGCACCCGCTTCCACACCGCGCTTTCGCCGATGATCTCCTCAAAGTTGTACTGGCTGCGGATCTCGTCTTCCAGATAGAGCTTCTCCTCCGTCAGCTTATCTTTGAGTTCTGCGATCTGCTGGAAGGCCAGCCCGTTCTCCACTGCGATGGCCACCTGGTTGGACACCTGCCGCAGCAGTTCCAGGTCTTCCGGCGTGAAGGCGTTTTCGCGCCGGCTGAGGACGTTGAGCGTGCCCAGCACGCGCTGGCGGCTGAGAAGCGGCAGCCAGCATCCGGAGCGCATGCCTTCGGCGACCACCAGCCGGATGATTTCGGAAGGAAAAGTATCCGGATCAAGACGGCTCACCAACAGTGGCTTGCGGGTCGCAAACGCGCGCGCCGCCGGCGTGCCGAAGCCGAAGGTCATGCCTTCGCGAATCAATCCGCGCCCATTGGGCAGGTCCAGGGCGCGAATCTCAAAGTTGTTTTGCTCGGCATTGTAGAGCGAGAGGCTGGAGTAGTCGTGGCGGAAGGCGCGGCGCAGGGCCGCGGAGAGGCCGGAGAACAGCTCGCGCAATTCCAAGTGTGTCACCAGAGTATTGTTGATTTCCAGCAGCATGCGCAGGCGATCGCGTTCCATCGCCAGTTGCTGCTGGTAGGAGACCGCGCTCTCGTGGGTGAGGACGTTGTCCACGGCCATCGCCACCTGCTCGGCGGCTTGCCGCATCAAGCCCAGGTCGGATTCGCTGAACGCGTCCACCTCCGTGCTCCCGAAACTGATGGCGCCCGCCCGTCGCTGCGCAGTGGTCAGCGGCAGCACGCAGTACGTTCTCAATCCGCTTTCCCGATAAAGGCGCACTACGGGAGCAAAGCGCTTCTCCTGTTCCAGGTCACGTATGAGCAGCGGTTGCTGCTGCTGCCAGACCCACCCGGCCGGAATGTCTTCCAGCGGCATGGCCAGCGACAAAGGCACGGTGACCGGTACGGTGGCCTCCAGCACATTCAGCCGCATCATGTTAGTGGCGGGATCGTGCAGCACCAGGTTCAGGAAATCGAAGCGGATCGACCGCTGCAATTTCAGCAGCAGGTCGTGGAAAAGACCGGGGAGGTCGGGATGCGAGGCGATGGAATGCGAAACTTCAACCAGGGCTTCGTAGCGGTCGTCTGCCGGCACGGCCGCACGGAGCCGATCCTCCGGCACGGGAGCAAAATTCAGGTTTTGGCTAGCAAAAGACATCCATCCCGCCCCACGGAAATTGGCCTAATTGTAGCTCCAGGCTGCAAATCGCGTGACGGAGTTTCGTCATCCCTGACGAGATGCAACCGAACTCCATCGTCAAAACCGCTCTCTTGCAGGAAGCATCCCGAAGCGCTGTCGAGAGCGAATCGTTTCAATGCAAGGGGTTTAGCAGCGGGTGTGCCCTGGCCCACAGCAGTGTGGCGAGGCACGTGCCACTCCCAGAGACGAAGGTTGTGGCGGTCATGCTCCGAATCACTAGCTTGGAAAGTGCGACGGCAATCACTCTGGTGCTGGAAGGCAAGTGCCGGGGGCCATGGGTGGACGAACTGGAACGGTGCTGGCGGAAAGCGGTGGGTTCAGCGTCAGGGAAGGTGCTGAAGGTAGATCTGGAGAAGGTTGGATTCGTGGACAAGCGCGGTAAGAAGCTGCTGGCGGAGATGTACGACGCTGGCGTCAAGCTCAGCGCCGCCACCGGACTCATGATGACCTCGCTGGTTGAAGAGATAGCGGCCAGTAGTTCGTCAGCAAAACAACGCGCATAGCAAGATCGGGTGGGGGACATTTACAAGACAACGGGCCTGGAAGTATCGAGTGAGGCGATTTCTTCTGAGGAGGTTCGACCGTGTCGACTCTACAAGTCTTACAGCCTGCTGTTTCCGCTAGCGGTCCGGCGTTCCTGGTTGGACTGGGCAATTCTTCGTCACTGGATCGAGTGGCGAAGGAGAACCGCTATCCTGGCGAAGCCGTGCTTTTCATGGAGGGCCAGTCGTCACCAGGCGTGATGGTGATCATCAGCGGCCGGGTGAGACTTTCCACCGCCTCCGCGGATGGACGCAGTATTGTCGTGCGCGTCGCCGGACCGGGTGAAGTGCTGGGCCTGAGCGCGACGGTGGTCGGGCGTCCTTGCGAGCTGACGGCCGAGACCCTGGAGCCCAGCCACATCAAGATCATTCCCCGCGAAAGCTTCCGGCAGTGGCTGCGCGCGCATCCCGAGCTGGCCTTCCAGATCGCGCAGGAGCTGGCCGAGGAATACAACAACACCTGCCAGCAGTTGCGCACCATGCTGCTGTCGCATACTGCCACCCAGCGTCTGGCGCGCACGCTCCTACAGCTTGTGCGGAGTGCCGGCCCCGGAAAGGAAGCCCGGGTCCAGCTCACGATGACCCACCAGCAGATTGCGGAAATGATCGGCAGCTCGCGTGAGACCGTCACCCGCCTGCTCACCAGCTTCCGCCAAAAAGGACTGATCGAGCTGGAAAATTCCACGCTCGTGGTTCGGGACCGCGAAGCCTTGCGCGAACTCGGACACGGCGATGGCGCCGGCTTCGGATTCTAGGATTTTCCTCCTGATAGCCTGTGCCCGGGGCAGCGAACCTGCTTCCCCGGGCCCGTTTTTTTGCTGTGAGTTGTAGAATCACTCCCTGATGAGAAGAGTTGGTGTGATTCTTGCTGTATCGCTGCTCCTTGGCCTGGTGACGGCCAAAGGGAAGCCACCACAACAGTTTGCCGAGCTTAAGTTCGTCGTGCTCAAGGAATACAACAGCCTGCCCATTCGCAACGCCAGCGTCATCCTGCACCAATTGGACAATCGTGGGCGCCAAGGGCAGGGTGGTCTCCAACTCAAGACCGATAATGAAGGCAAGGCCTCCTATGCCGGCATTCCCTATGGCAAGGTGCGCATCCAGGTGATCGCTCCCGGCTTCCAGACCTACGGGCAGGACCACGACATCAACCAGCCCGAGCACGAATTCGTCATCAAGCTGAAACGGCCGCAGGAGCAGCATTCCATCTACAAGTAAGCAGGCTGCTTTCAGAAGGGCTGGAGCGGCGGCGATCCGTAGCGGGGGTGAGCGAAAAGATGAAGCAGCGGATAGGCGTAGGCCACTGCCACCAGCACTACGGCCAGCACCGTCCACAGTCCAAATCGGTCCCAGACGCCCAGTGCGGTCACGGGCCGCAAAGGCGAGGCGAACTCGAAGGCCGGCGCTTGAATCTTCTTCCCACCAATCCAAGTGGAAACCACCACGGTCACGAAGGATAGCGCGCTGAAGAACAGGATCACCGCGCCCAGCGCCGCCAGCCTGGTCAGCCCGTGCCACGAGGCGCCGTATTCGCCGGTCAAGGAGCCGCTATAGACCCGGCGAGGCAGGCCGCGCAATCCGGCAATGTGATAACTGATGCTGAACAATGCCATTCCCACGAACCACAGGTAGGGCTGGAGGTGCGCCAGTCCCGGCAGCCGTATTTCTCTCCCCAGCAGGCGGGGCAGCAGCCAGTAAGTCGCGCCCATGAAGGTGAGCGCCACCGTGGTTCCCAGCGTGACGTGGAAATGGCCCATAATCCAGGCCGTGTTGTGCACCATGGAGTTCATGGCAAAGGCGGCATTGATGGCGCCGCCGAAGCCCCCAAAGGTGAAGGAGATCATGGCCAGCGCCACCGAGGCGAAGAATGGGTCGCCCCAAGGTAGCTTGCCGATCCAATCGAACAGCCCGCGAGCGCCCTTCATGCGGCCCGCCACCTCCAGCGAAGCGATGATGGTGAAGGCAGTCACGAAGCTCGGATAAAGCACGGCGTAGGTTGTGACGGTGTGGACCAGCTTCCAATGCGCACTGATGCCGGGGTCAGCGAACTGGTGATGGAATCCCACCGGAACAGACAGCACCACAAAGAGGATGAAGACCATGCGCGCCAGCGAATCGCTGAACAGTTTTCCTCCCGCCACTCGCGGCAGCACTGTGTACCAGAGCACATACGCGGGCATCAGCCAGAAATAAACCAGCGGGTGACCGAACCACCAGAAGAAGCTGCGCGCCAGCTCGGGATCGATTTTTCCCACCACGCCTAGCGACCAGGGAATCAGCATTCCCAGAACTTCGACCGCCAGCCCCGCGGTGGCCAGGTACCAGAGGATGATGGTGGCCAGCATGCCGTGGATCGAGAGCGGCGCCGGGACAGCGGGATGCTCGCGCCGCCAGCAGCGGTAGCTGGCGATCACAATCCCGCCCCAGATCCAGGAAGCCACAATTAACAGCGTGGCCCCGATGTAAAACAAGGGATGCGCCTTCATGGGCGGGTAGAATGTGTACAACACGCTGCTTTGCCCGCGCAGGATGGTGACCGCGGCGGCCACCGATCCCACCAGCCCGAGCGCGAAGGCGAACCAGGCCAGCCCGCGGCCGATGATCCGCCCCAGACTTTCCTGCGCCAGCGCGTAGCCCAGCCCCATGATGAAGAAAGTGGTGAAGACCAGCGCCATCAGCACACCGTGGGCGGTCACCGAGATGTAGTAGAGAGCCTCGCTGCGATACGGGAAACTTATGTCGGCGACGGACAGCGCCTGCAGCACACCCATGACCGAAGCCACGCCGAAGGCCCCTACCGCGACCCCAATATGCGCGGCGGCGAGCGAGTGCCGGCCGTTCATGGTGATTCCCTCTTAACGATCAGTTTGCCCACCATGTTGTGGTGCAGTGTGCCGCAGTATTCGTTACAGCCGATGATGTATTCGCCCGGCTGCTCGAACGTGACCGTGAACTGGCTGACGTAGCCTGGGATCACCATGGCGTTGGCGTTGGTCCCGACAACTTCGAAGCCGTGGATGACGTCGGCGCTGGTGAGCCGGAAGGTCACCGGCCGGTTCGCCGGGACTTCGATCGGGTCCGGGCTGAAGGAGAAAGTTTGCGCCACCACGCTCACCACCACGCTGCCATCGGCTCGTGTGGTGACTCCCGGCTTTCCAAATTCCGGATCGCTGGCCAGTGTCGTCGGGTCCACGGTCTCTACGTGGCTGGGAGGCTGAACGGCGTGCAACCCGGCCGTCAGGAAGATGGCGGCCAGAAAGAGCAACAGCAGCCCTCCCGCTGCCCACATCCAGATACGTTCGTAGAGTTCGACATGCATGCCGTCACCGCTCCCCGCTCACGAGTGAGGTGCGCCCCGTTGCAGAAAAAGAAAGAGATAAAAAACAAGCCACGCCAGCGCGAAGAGAACGCCGAACACGGCCACAATGGTCAGCGTGCCGCGGGGATGCCCGAAGTCTTCCAGACTGTTATCTCGCTCCTCGGACGAATGGCCGGTGTTGGACATTGAAAGCAGCCTCTCCCCCGCGCCGCACGGTCGGCGCACACTCCGCGAAGGTGGACATCCTAGCGCACACGTGGCGGCGACGCCAGCGCCAAAACCGACAGCAAGGCGGCGCTTCTAATTGATGCTGGCCAGCGCGACCGGATTGACTACGACCGAGGGGGACGACGTGCCGGGCTCCTTCGGCACTCCGCTGCTGTCGATGCTGAATACCGTGATGGTGTTATTGTTGCCGCCGTTGGCTACGAAGAGAAGACTGCCGGAGCTATCGGTCGCGACATAGGAAGGGCAGGGACCGGCGGCAAACGGTGAGCCGCTCAACGCCATCAGTGCACCCGAGCTGCTGACCGAGAACGCCGAGACTCCTCCGTTCACGCACCCGGCGCCGCCCTGGTTCGCCGTGTACAGGAAATTTCCGGAAGGGGAAACCCAGGCGTTCAGCGGGGTTGGTCCGGTGGCACATGTGTTTGCGCCACACGAGGCCTGCTGGCTCACCACTGCAAGCTGCCCTGTGTTGCCAATGCTGAGCACTTCCACTTCGCCGGCGGCGGAATCAGTCAGGAAGAGGAATTTGCCGCTGGCGTCCATGGTCATCGCCGACGGATTCAAGTCGACGGCCGTGGTGAACGCAGCCGGGGTAGCGACGACCCCCGTGGTGGAGTCGAAAGTATATGTGGATACAGCGCCTTTTGGGCCTCCCGTAGAGGTGGCCACGAACAGCATCTTCCCGGTGGTCGCCAGGCCGGTAGGTGAGGCCGGCGCAATGGACAGCGGGCAGGGAACAGGACTACCGGCGACGCAGTTGGGCGGTACGGGGCCGGGCGCGGGTTGCTTGACCTCAGTCAGCGTCCCGTTTCCACAGACCCCGGCACATCCAGTCACGTTGATGAGAAAGACGGAGATGCTGTCGGATCCCTGGTTGGCGACAAACGCGTAGGTGCCGGTGACCTCGATGACCATCGCAACCGGATTTGTCCCCGTCTCCGCCGGCGCAGCGGGGGGAGCGGTCCCGTTGTTTGTGGAAATCGTCGCCGCCGTCAGGAAACCCGATTTTGAGTCCAGGATGTACTGGGAAACGCCCCCGGGTCCGACGCCACCGGCAGAATCGACGATATAGGCGAAGCGATGTCCGGGATCGATGGCGATGGCGTCCGGCCCCGATCCTGTGTTGACAGAGATTACAGGCGACAGGCCAGCGGAACCGGAAACCGCGAAGATCGTCACATTGGGGCTGCCCAACCCAACGGCGTAGAGGACCTTGCTTGTGCTGCCACCACCGCCGCAGCCGCAAATAACACCCACTACCAGCGTCGTCGCTGCCACCGCAAGCCAGCCGGCCTTCGACGTCTTTTCTCTGCGATACAAATGCACGAATGAGTCCCCCGGAGAATCGGCGTATGAGGTTCATCTACGGTATTGGAAAAGTGTGTATCTTGACAAGCCTTCAGGAATTGAGCCATTGATTCATTGGTCCATTCAAGAAACCACCCCTGGCCAATGATCCGAAGAATCAATGAGCCAATGAATCAATGGAAGAGCAGCGGGCCTAACCAGCGCGCGGCGGCGAAGCCGATCACGAAAGCGAGCACCATCAGGCTGAGCAGGCGCCACCACCGCCGCCGGGCCTTGCGCTCGATGCTCTTGCCGCGCAGCTCGCCCATGCGGCTCATGGTAAGCACCACCAGCTTGGCCATGCGCTGCAGTGTGTCGGTCTCTTTCTTCCCGAAGGCGTGGGCGCGGCTGGAGAGCAGCTCGATGACGCCGACCAGCTTGCCGTCTTTGATCAGCGGCACCACGCTGATGGAGCGGATGCCGGTTTCACGGGCTACCGAGCTGTCTACGCGGGGGTCGTTTTCCGCGTCGTCACAGCGCAGCGTGTGGCCGGTGCGCACGCACAGTCCCGAGAGCCCGGAGCTGGGCTCCAGGTGCGTGCCCACCGGCGGCGCGGTACCGCCGTAGGCCGCGCGGCAGACGAACCTGCCGCCTTCCGCCAGGGCGACGGCCGACCCGCTCGCGCCGGTCAGGGCGGCCGCGCTCTCTACTATCATGTCGAACACCTTGTCCGGGTAGATGCCCGGACGCATGAGTTCGTTGAAGATCGCGTTCATGGCCGAGACTTCCTGCGCATCGCGGGGGCGGGCAGCCTCGCCCAACTCGCTCTCAAAGCGCTTCCACGCTGCAGGCGTGACCAGATCAGCCGCTGGCGTGGTTTCCTGCGCTTGGGGGACGGGGCTGTCGCTCACAACCTCGGGTGCCGCTTCCGGAAGATCCTGCACGAGCTTCGCTCCTGGAGAATTTGGTTGCGTGGTTGTCAGTTGAGATCTGGGAGCCGGATCGCTCTGTGGGGGATGAGCGAACACGCGATTCTGCCTGCCGAAGCCCGCTGCTGTCAAGGGATTCGGGGGCGGCGGCTGGCCGACCCGCGCGGCTGACGAGCGCGACCTCCTCGCGCCGCTTGCTGCATTCGCGATACGATGCTCTCCCATGCCCTCGGATGTGGTCGCCATCATCGGCGCTGGACCGGCGGGCGCTTTCGCCGCCGAGATGCTGGCGCGTGCCGGCCGCAAAGTCCTGCTTATCGACGAAAAGCTGGCCTGGGAGAAGCCCTGTGGCGGCGGCATCACCCACAAGGCTCTCGTGGAATATCCCTTCCTGCGCGACAGCCAGGCGGAGCGCAACTGGGTCTCCGGATGTGAGATT